>Ga0114930_10003308_pt1 | contig 14178 bp, 10 predicted proteins | sample AnhtaG_FD_87300 | JGI IMG/M metagenome (GOLD analysis project Ga0114930, IMG submission 87300) | Deep subsurface microbial communities from Anholt, Denmark to uncover new lineages of life (NeLLi) - Anholt_01485 metaG | ecosystem: Environmental > Aquatic > Marine > Oceanic > Sediment | place... | reverse complement strand
CACCGTTTTCCTGGAGATGAACCACGGCCCCATTCTTGTCGATAACAACGTCCTCATCGGCCAACCAACCAGAAGTAACTCCGAGGCTACGGTGTTCGCGCACAATCTGTTTGTCGATTGCGGGTACGAGTACAATCCCGACACCAAACGCCGTTCCGAATATTACAGGCCGCATACGACAGTAGGGGCCGGACGCAAATCCGGCACCGCCCAGGATGACAAGTGGTTTAACAATATCTTTGTCCGACGGGGACTCGACCAAGTAAAAACAGCCCCAGGATATGCATCGGATTACAACATCTTTCTGGAGGGGGCAAAGAAGAGCTCCTTCGGCGATAAGAACAGTGTGGTTGACCTTTATGTCACGGGATTGACCATCAAAGATCATCCTCTAAGAACCACGATCACGTTTTCCATAAATGAAGCGCCGTTCCGTGTGAAAGGGCCGCGGGTCAATGCTGAGCTGGTCGGTGTCTTTCCGACCGTCGGGCAAACCATTGAGGACCGTTACGGCAACCCTCTCAAAGTGAATGCCGACATCAACGGGAAGAAGTATACACGACCAATCGCCGGCCCACTCGCAGACCTCAAGAAGGGGCTCAACACGATCGTCTGGCCAATCAAGCAGCATTAGTGAAACAGGGAAACATGCTATGCAGGTGCCAAGAGGGAGACATCAAGCGTTGCTGCACTATGAGCGATCAAGGCGAGATCTCGCTCGTGCGCCCAAATCCCGAGCGTATAGAAATCGTCAGTCAGTTCGAATTGCCCGAGGACGGGAAAAACGAGGTGTATGCCCGTCCGGTCATCTGTGGTGGACACCTCTACCTCCGCCATGAAGAGTCCCTCTACGCATACGATATCCGCGAGAAAGCACCGGCCCAAGTTCGCCAGATAAAAATTTTTTCAACGGGCTGGGCGAGCAGATAGAATGAGCTTGAAAAAACTGTAGAAAGCATAACCCAATTATATGGTGACGTGAGGTGAAACTTGATTGGCTGGAACAATTTTGTCTCATTCTTGCTGAAGGCCTACACAATTAAGGTTCATCTGCCTTCTTAAGTCTTAGAATCTGCTCTACCAGTTTTTCGCGAGCAGCAAGGAATTTACCAGGTTCTTTGGAGAAATTCCACCAGTTTGACGCGATGGTATCAACGATTTTCTTTACAGTCTTTTTATCTGCAAGTTTTTCAAGAATCACAAAGTACTCGTAGTCTTCCATACCGTCTCTGAGGTTTTTCATGCGCATACTGTTGATTGGGCCATCGATTCCGCAGGGAACTCCAGGATAAAACAGGAATCCACCCCCGTTGTAATGCCTGGGATGTGCAAAGGCCGGATTCGACCAGGGCTCAAGAACCACGGTGACAGTACTCCAATAAAGTAGCCCGGTAATGTCATACTGGTAGTTAATCCAGGTCGGGACGCGATAGACAGTTAGGGGACGATCAATGTGCCAGTACGGAGGGTCGAAATCCTTGATGCTTTGGTACTGCGGATGATATCGAGGCGCGCGCTGCACTAAGGCAGTATAAGACCAGACCTCATCGCCATGGGCGATTTTGTCATTGATGGTTTTGCGGTCAATGAAAGACCACAAAGGGCACCATATATCCACTGCTGGGTCGATATCCGGCCAGGAAGGGTCCTGCAGGTACGTCTGTTCTACAACCAGACATTTGAGCTGGGGCACGGCTTCGTGAGCAAGCCGGCCGAGGACGAGCACCTGTTCGTAGTTTCCGCGCAGGTTTGGTTCATCCAACATGTATAAATAGGCACGCTTTTCCCAGCCATTATCTTTCAAATATTTGTAGTAGTCCTTGTAGTACCGCCGTGCCTTTGTCCTGTTGGCGCCGGATATAGTTTTGTAATCGGGCCTTAAGGTTGAACCTGGCAATCTGGCAAAAGACGCTCTGGGTATTTCAAAATCGGTTACGTGGAGTTTGGTGATAAACTCCTTTAAAGCCTTATGTCTTTCAGGAATGATTTTCAAAGAGCCGTCATCATTGACTTGCGGCAGCAGGTGGTGTGGGATTGGCGGATTTATACGATGCTCGGCCATCGCCTGGCAGTATCGCATTTCGATTTGTTTGAATCTATCTGAATTACGCTCTATATTAAAATATCGCCTAATGTTGCTGAAACCCCCAAAATGGTTTCTATGGGTAGGGCCATCGGGGAGCGTAAAGTCCCACACAGTGATAGTTACAGGGATTTGTTCGGAAATTCCGCCTTTTGCCAAAACACGGAATTCCCCACTGTATATACCTGCGGGGACATTCTTAGGGACATACACGTCAACCCATATAGCTTGATTTTGACCTTTGAAGACCTCAAATGGCACGGCATACATATCATAACCGCTGGTTGTAACCGGTTCTCCCCATCTCTTGCGGCTTCTGGTCAGAGGTTCAATGGGCTTACCGGTTATAGGATTGATGAACGGCACGAGAGGGTCCGGATATAGCCCCGGGGGCAGTTCCGCCCTGGAGGTGGACATTCTGACTCGGACGTACTCTTCTCTGAAGAGCCTGATGTTACCTTTTCCAATCTTCGAGCCGTCTTGTCCAATAAGGTCAGATATCTCCACTTTAACTATGTTGATGTTTTCTTTCGGAGCAGCAACTACGACCTGAAAGGATTCCACTTCATTTCTCGCGGATTTGATCTTTACCGTGGCAGCTCCATACGTCTTTTGATTCTGGCCTATCCGCTCCATGCTATTCAAGGCTGTCAGTATCATCTTTTCTCCGCCGTCAGGCGTCCTGTGGACCGCTGAGGAATGTGTGGATGAGCTAAGAATCAAAAAGAAAAAGATAGTTACAAATATTCTATTTTTCATCGTGCGTCACTCCCAATATCTCAACAAAAACTATAGTTTTTCTATCTAACAATTCTCCTGGGCTTTTCGTAAGCTAACGCTATATGCACAGGTTAGGGAATCGATATAATCTGACATTGCCGCGGTGCGACTCCAACTTTAATCCTTTTATCATCAATAGAGATTTCTACCGGCTCACTCGTTTTCTTAAAATCCGTTCGACGCACTAAAACTCGGTCTGCTAACTTCAAACCTGAAATAACTGCTCCCGGCTGCTTAGGAACACTGAAATTGATTGGCTTTCCTTTCGACAGAAACTCTCCATATCTCTGGGCTTCTGAGTACACCTGATGAACCAGCTCAATTTCCTTCGCTGCCTCTTGCCTTCCACACCAAAGAAAGAATGTATCCGTCCCTCTCAGTAACATATGCCATAACAACTCCTGATATTTAGCTTCGCTAAATTGCCTGGCTGTGCCGGCAAAATCCTTGGACTCAATAGTGTGCCAATGTACAAAGCTGATAATAGGTACATCAGCCGGAGTGTGCTGACCTGCGTTGCTTGCCACTAACAGCATATTATAGAACCATCGATAATCTGTATCGACATAGTCATACCAGTTGAAAATTCTGCGCCATGTGTATATCACCGGCATAGCAAAGGTATATCCGCTTTCGGGAAACTCATGATACCATTTTCTGTACTTGGCCCGCTGATCTGCCTGATAGGGCTGCCCATCGACGTAGTATTCATAGTAGTCATACCAATAGCGGTAGCCATTGTGTGGATAAACTCCGTAATTACCTACCAGCGCCTTCGGGAAATTCAGTTTAATTGGCTCTGCATAAATCTCACGCTGTAATTCACATCTGAGCCTTCGAAGCACTTTTTGAAACTCTTCAAAATCATCGATATCGCTGATGTTATCCCGACAACGTTGACATCGCTTAGAGGCGGCGTGAGCTTCATTGAATTCAATGGGGCCGTCAATTTCCCAGTCAGCAAAAATGAAATCAACGTCCAAACCCGCTTTCTTAAACGCTTCGATAAAATACGCAAGCTGCTCCCGGATATGTGGTCGCCGGAAATCAAGCGCGAACGGACAGCCCATCTTTTGTTTGCCGAATGATTCGTCCCAAAACAGCATGCCCTCATCGTCTATGTGGGCTGTTCGCTCATCCCCATTGAAAAACGAATAAAGACATCTATTGGCATTGACATTCACCCGTAAATTCAACTTCTTTTGCACTTTGGCAATCATTAGGGACTGGGCCAAGCTTTCTTGGCGATTCCTTGGATTCCAAGAGCTAATAAGCCCAACACCTCGCTTACTAAACTCTTTGACAAGCTCTTCTGTGGCTTCGTCATCAAGCGAGCCGGGATCCATGGCCTGCCAGAGATAAAGAGGCAAGCGCTTGCCCCTGTCAAATTTCAGAGGCTTAGTTGCATCCAATACAACCTGTATGTGAGAAGGCCATTTCGCCGCTTTTTTCTCTGCCTTGCAGAAGTTAGCGGCAGTTGCCGACAGGCTGATTGCCATCCAGGTTACAATTAACCTGTTTGCATTTATTTTAAGTATCGTACACATATGTAGGGTGTGCACTGCACACCGATAAATAAAAGGCGGGCGGTGCCCGCCCTACGTCCCTGGTGACTCGATTAGTATAGAACATCAAAAGAACGAACTATCTTCTTTTTGCTTTTTTTATGTTCAGCCTCCACGACAATCGTATTGTCTCGTGAAAGACGCACGTTCTCCATAAATAAGCCGTCCTCTGAGACAGGGAGCTCTCTGCCGTTGACAACCATCTTGGTCCCAGGTTCCGCCCATCCATACAAGTCTATAGCACAATCATTTCCTACTGTTGCATGCTCAAGAGGATTCGTCTGGACAATCAATTTTGGTGCCCTATCTAAATCCAAAAGTTCGCTAATGATCTGCTTTTTTACAGTATATAATGTGTCGGGGTCTTTATTATAAGCGTTCATTGATTTTACAACCTGTGAAGCTATTTCCACGCCCCTACGAGACGGCTCAATTATTGATAAACGCTCACTAAGTCCGGCTTTTATCTTCGCTATTTTATTTTCGAGCATCCAAAGGTATTCATAATCCTGAATCCCGTTTCGCATTTGCTCCCAGCGCAAGGAATTAATTAGCCCATTCTTCTTAGGATATACGTGCCAGCCGTCGCCGCGGTGCCTTCCGGGAGTTAAATAAGGATTATCCGTCCAGTGATTAAATCCCCAATGCAAATAGCCCTTTAATCCAAAGCGATAATTCAGCCAGTGAAGGATGCGCGATTCTATGAGAGGTACATCTACAGTCTTATTTGGATAGGAGCCTTTCTGAAATATTCCAACAGTATAGAACCACAATTCATAGCCCTGGCTTTGGGCTTTTTGGTAAACATCGTACCAGGTTGCAAGATGATCTAATTTTGGAACCCAGATTTCCAATCTATCAAAGCAGTGTGTTGTTTCTATAGCATCTATTCTTCTAAGTGCCGGAGCATAACGGTGTACGTAATCTGAAGCTTCTCTCCAGCTCATTACATTATGATTCGACGGCTCGTCAGCAATATGGAATACTGTTTTCTCAAGCCAGCCTTTTTCTCTTAAATGGTTTTCCAACGCAGGTAAGAATTGAGGAAGAAACTCCCTGCCTGGAATCGTTACTGTGCGATTGGTCGATTGTTGTTGAACACGAAAATCCCGTAGCACGATTTCTCTGCTCGACCAGCCGCCCTCGCCAAATCTTGCAACAAATCCTGTTTCAAGCAAGTTCATATACCCAGTATTCCAAAAAATCTCAGCCCATTTGTCGAACGTTGAGAAATCGAATTTCAATTTGCCCCTGTCGTCCAGCTTGCTAATAATCAGGTTAAGACTAATTCTAAAAACGTTCTGTCTGTGTTCAGCCATATTTTCTGCATATACTTTGAGCATCTCATAGAATCGTTTTGAATCTGATGTATCAATATCATGAAATTTTTTGAAGCTGCTTGTTGTGTACCATTCGGTGACCATCAGGTGCCGCTCGTCAGGCAGCGTTAAGGGATAAACAGTAAGATGCAAAGGCAAAAATTTGTCTCCACTCTCTGTTTTTATAGTCACGGCTCCTTCATAATCACCGGCTTCAGCATTGCGTGGAATTCTTATCGTCAAATAGACTGCCTTGTAATTGCCTTTCTTTATATAGACCTCTTTCTCTTCTGCCAAATAATCAGGAAATCGGGCGGGAGCAGAACGAATCAGATCGGTTGTTCTGTACTTCGGTGTGTTATCCGCAATTGGTATAGAACCGACGAAGTTCCATCCTATAGTACTCGCAGGTAGGGAAGCAGAACGTTCGACATGCCTTAAAGGACTCACGGAGGCCGTAACGTTCCTTATATCCTGATTGGCTTTAATAACACATTGAGCCGATACATGTTCATTTCTTATGCCAAATATCTCCAATGCCTCCTGTGGCTCGGGACAATTGTAACCATCTTCAAAAATCCTCACCAAATCGCTAACTGCAAAGCATTCATACGGAGCTCCTTGCATAGTAGCACAAATTAAGCACAATAGAATAACTGACACAGAAAAGATAAAGTGTGGATCGAATGCTACCTCTTTGTCAAACATTCTCGCTCCTTTCCGGATAAAGTCCCTGCCTTTATGAATCGACATTTCTTTGCTTTTCAACCAACAATGGCACTCTGAGCCTTTTGTAGTAATAATACTTCTGTTTTCGGCTCGAATCAATCTTTTTCGGGGACATTTTCCAACCGATATTCAGTGGTTATTCTCACTCACCTTGATATGGAATGATGGGTCGTCAGATCCCCATCTCGAAAAACGTGCTTTTCTGTCGAGTACAAGGCAACAATGATAAAAACACAAGAAATCGGAGGCACGTTTACAGTTGATGTTGGCAATTACGACCGTATAAATAAACCGATTCGTTTTCCGCAACAGGAACTAATTAGGGCTGCCGCTCTTGGCTACAGCGACAACACGAACTCGACCAAGTCGTTGAACTGCTGCTCGTTGAGCTCGACATCGCCGCCATTCTTATGGTCCTTGCATTTAGAGAGCGACTCCTTGACGGTGGTGTAGCACCCGTCATGAAAGTATGGCGCTGTCCGCCAGACTTCTATCAGGGTGGGAGTGTCAAAGTCTTTACGGCGGTCGCACGGGCTTTTCGAACCCACATCGTGTATCTGCATGTCAGTGTACAGAGGGCCTGCATGACACTTGGAACAACCCACCCCCTCGCTGAAGAATAGCTTCTTGCCTCGCTTGGCTGCGGGGCTGAGCTGACCATCAACGAGGTATGGGCTGGGTAACGGCTCGACTGACTTCAGGTACGTATCGATTGCCACGGCATCCTCCCCTGGCCGCTCAGTGAAGAGAATATGCCTCATGCCCGTCCGAACGGCCACTTCGGCCGATGCGCGAACTCCCGAGCTCATCACCGGCGGTGTCTTGTGACTGAGGAGCAGGCTCTTGGTATTTTTCAGGTTGCCTATTCCGTCATTGGTCAAGTCCCAGTTAAGGCCGTCCATGCGGGCATCCGGATGGCAACTGGCGCAACTCTGCCAGTGTTGGAAGCACAATTCAGCGTCATTGAAGAGCATCTCGCCACGTCGCCTAACGGTCAATTGTGGCTTGGGACCGAGCGACAGCTCGTGGACGATATTAGGCGATTTCGGTTCAAGTTCAACTACGCTCAATGTATCGGTGAAGTACTCGGCGACATAGGCTTTAGAGCCAATGACCGCTATTCCGCGTGGCACCTTGCCCTTTAGCTTGATTCGCCTGCGCAAGCCAGCCAAGAAGTTCAGGTCGTTGGACACACCGGCGGCGGAGCCCAAAGTATATAGCTCGCCGCTTTCTGCCGGTTTACCCCTCAAGGTAGCCCGCAAACGGCGGAAATAGTCCAGTAGCTCATTGCGATCGTCATATACGACTTCTCCAATCTTCTCTGGTGGTGGATTTACTGGCATCGCCAGCAGTTTCTTCATGAGGGCTGGCGCATCGATCACGCTTAACTCGTGGGTACCCGCGTGGGTCACGCATATCCATTTCCCATCAGTCGTGCAGGCCACGTCCCACGGATTGGCTGCACCCAAGTACATGTCATCCAATAGCACGGTGCTGAGCAAATTCTTTTCTTTTGTGTCGATGACGCTCAGCGCATTGGCATTCATCCATCCATAGTCCACCTGGATGGTAGGCAGTTCGTAGCGGGCCAAGATATGCGTTACGTAAGCATACTTGCCGTCAGGAGAGACAGAAATGCCGCGCAGCCCGGAAGCACCGTTAGGAAGACGGACCGTAGTTGTTTGGTTGGTCCGTACATCAATGATCGTTACCACCGCAGCCACGTCGTCTGCATCGGCGCGACCCGCCGGTAGGTGATTCGCCACCAGGACCAACTTGCCGTCGGGCGTAATGGCCGTGGCGACCGGCTCGCGGATGGCCGGCACCCGGGTCACTTCCTTATTGGTCCTCAAGTCGATCACTGAAACGTCATTATCAAAGCGGTTGCAGACGTACAGCCGTTTTCCATCGGGCGTAACCGTCGGGCCGCACGCCGTGTGTCCAACTGGGATCTTTGCCTTCATCCTACCGGATTCGGCATCTATTACGAGAACCCTGCTCTGCACAGCAGCGCAGGTTACATAGAGCTCCCGGCCATCAGGACTCAACGTTAGGCCGGTCGGTTTAGCTGGTGTGGCAATCGAACGAGTAACCTTGCCGCTGTGGATATTAACGAAGGTGATCCGCTTTGCGTCGGCAAAGGCGATATACAGCATCCGGCTATCGCTCGATGGGACAACGCTGCCTGGCCCCAGATACTTTCCTACTTCCCCGCCTCCGGCTCTCGCAGCAACCATTAGACTGCAAAAGATCAACATCCATGGTTTGATGGTCATGTGTTGGTTTGTCATATTAAGTTTTCGTTATTATGTTTTTCGCTTTCAAATTTCGACAACACTTCCTGCTTTCTAATAATATAACACATCCGGTATGCTGAGGGAAATTTTCGTTGGCTTTGCCTTTATCCCAGTCCTGAAAGACATAGTTACGATAGATGATCCATCCCGGCGCAAACGGCCTATCATGTGCCATCTGACTTTAGCCGCTTTCTTCTTCAAAAAACTGTACATCTGCCCGGCTTCCTGAACGTAATTTTCACCAATATCTGTAGCCCCGGCATCTGTTACCTCTTCTGCCGATCAAGCGCTGAACTTTACCTCCACACTTTGGGCATTCTTCAACGGGTTTGTCTTTCATAATTTGAAATTTTTCGAACGTATAACCGCAATCCTCGCATTTGTATTCATAGGCAGGCATTTTCCACTATCCCCTAATAAACCTGCCTTTTGGCCAAATTAGTGGTCGCAGATATTATCACCCGTCTCAAGTCTGTTTTCCAGAAAAGCAGACACGAGATCTTCAGGCACTTGGTCAGATGCACCTACTACAACTTTGATGTTATTCTGGGCAAAAAGCTGCTGTGCACGCTGGCCCATGCCGCCGGCAATAATAACGCTTACTTTGTTTTTATGTAACCATTTCGGCAGCACCCCAGGCGCATGGGCAGGCGGTGCGGCGTCTTTTCTGTTTATAACCTTACTTCTCTCGCCATCAACATCAAAGATTGCAAATTGGTCACAATGACCAAAGTGAAGGCTTAATTTGCCCTGTGCTAAGATAGCAGTGGAGGGAATTCATAGAACGCTCTGTGGAAGATAAAGAATGCCGCCCTAAGGTACCAGCTACGACGTCGAGCCTGCATTCGATGATATTACCAAATTTCCCTTGGTCAATGAAGCATTTCCAGCAATATTTTTGTTCTACCCAACATGGGTTATGGTATCGCTGCGTGCCTGTACCGGGCAATTGGCACGATGGTACTCCCACCCGCTGGATCGCGACCTTGTAAGCCACTGCTCCTACCATCACCCAGATATGGAACGACCCTTGTCAAGTCGTCGTATGGAGTTGTTATACTCAGATAACGTTGGCTCTACTGCCGGAAGGATAAGAGCTTATCCGAATAACCGGGTCGTTATGAGGCCGAGCGAAAAGTTCGAGGCCAAGGCGGCAGGCCAAAAATGCTCGCCAGGCGTGGTTTTCTCCACGTTGAGAACATTTTTTCACCGACAACGCAGGCATCGGGCTTTGCAGCCGGCCACAATAGAGCGGGTTATTTGGATAGGCTCTTAGGACTGTCCCGAATGGCGGTGCTTTAAGGGAATGATGCGTAGAAACCTCTCGTATCGACAAGAGGGAGCGTATGAATTGGAAGATACCGCTCTTGTCGCAAAAAGAGAACAAGAACTGCATTTAGAAGTAATTTCGTCAATCGGAGCATGAAACCTCCAATAATTATGAAAAAGACCGATATATGGCTTAAGCAACCGCCATTCGTACTTGACATAGTTTTCTTCTAGTTTTCTTAACCAAAATGAGGAAGAATGCCGATAATTCCAAAGAAGCGTAAGCAAATAAAGATTACATTCTACAAGATGTTGTTTACCTCATAACTTATTGCCTAAAAGGGTGCGAAAAAAGACGTAGACAATAGGGAGCATAAAAGTGCCTAAAGTAATAGTAAATTTTAGTGGTGGAAAAGACTCCACAGTAGCTATTTTGAAGGTCTTGAGAAAGTATCCTAAAAAAGATGTAATTCTCTCCTACCAAGATACCGGCGCTGATTATTTAGAAACCCTTCCCCATGTGAAAAGGATAGCTAAGTTATTTAAGCTATCACTTGTAATTCTAAAGCGATATGAAGATTTTTGGGAATTAGCGAGAAGAATGCGACATTTCCCCACTCCACGAATGAGAAATTGCACCCTTTATTTGAAAGTAAGAGAGCTTAACAAGTGGATTAGAGCAAACAGGGAAAATCTGGGTAACGAAATCATCATCGTTTCTGGTATCCGGGCCGAAGAAAGCTTACACCGTTCTAAGTTGCCCGAATGGGGGTTAAATGAAACAACACTTAAGGATGGCTCGTTTGTAGCCAAAACTTGGCTACCCTGTTTGGAGCTTAAAGAAAAGCAAGTTTACGACATCATTAAGTCAGAGGGGTTACCTTTGCATCCTTGTTATGAGTTCTCCCGGAGGTGTAACTGTTGGTGCTGTTTTTTCCAACCGAACTGCATGGTTCGTGAATACGCTAAGATGCACCCTGAGTTATATGAAAAGGCTTGCTTATTAGAGGATGAGATAAAGCATAAGTGGAAAAATGAATTTGCTTTTAACGACTTAATGGCAAGTAGCGTCTAAAGTTTAAGGCATAGCTTTTGCTTCCACGTGGAGTCGATTTGCAATTTCTGCAGCAAGAGAATCAGCAGAACCAGCCCGATAATTGTCAGTTATCACAAGTTTAGGTTCACATTCCCGCACATATTCCAGTGTGCCGTTAAAGTCGGCATGGTCTGAAAGGGCCACCACATAGTAATCATCAGCTACCTTACAGAAAGGCTCTGTTGTCCCCCATCGACTTACGCGTATTTTCGTATAATGCATTGGCGGCAACCCTCTTAGTTTACGACCGAGAAGGTGGAAAATAACATTGCGTTCGCCCTTTTGAATGATTTCTTGAGCAGCATTATCTTCTAACGATAGGACATTCCCCACGTTGGTTCCGCAATTTTGGTAAACCATGCTCATTCTAAAAATGTCGGGTGCACATAAGAAGGGAATGGTAATGCCCGTTTCATTTAAAATGTTCATAACTTCCTGCAATTTCCCACGATGAGCTAATATACAAACTGATGAGGTTTCCAATTCCTTTTTCACGAGACAAACCAGCCAGTTGATGACTTCGGCTCTGCTACACTTGGCAATCTGAGTGGGGTCCCCGAAAGTTGCGTCTAAAACTAAGATATCTGTCCTTATAGGCTTTGTATTAGGGAAGTTAAAATCTCCCGTATAAGCAATCCTAACTCCGTCTTTATCCTCTACCAGGACTTGAGCCGAGCCAAGTATATGCTTAGCGGGATATAGGGTTATAGACTCCTCCTTATGGGCATAAGGCTTTTTATAAGGTAAGGCGATAAGGTTTCGATGCAAGCGAAGCCACTCTCCCTTTAGAGCCATTAATAACTCTTTTGTTTCTGGCGAGCAGAAAATAAGCTCATAAGTGCGGAGACACCTTTCAAAATGTGTAATGTGGTCCGCGTGTATATGGGTAACGATGGCTGCTTCTCTATCCCACTCAAAACCATCGCAGACAACATAATTGCCCAATAGGATTGCGCCGCTTGATGTGATGCTGGCCTTCCGCTCTAAAAAGGAGATATCGCATTTCATTTGCAATCCCCAATCTCGAGCCAATGACTGGCTAAGGTTTCTACTAATTCGTCAAGTGGTACTTCTAAACTACGTGATTTTTGGCGTAATGCTTGCCAGCCATCGCCTGTAAGAGTTAGGAGAAGCACCCCATCATGTGTCACAATAGATAGCAAACTTTCCCTGTTAGGCAAACTTTGTTCTAATATGTGTTTCAGAAGGTCTGAAAAAGACACTCCCTGCTTTTTGGCCTTCATATTTAGAACGTTGCTTAAGCTTTCTTTAACACTTGTCACAAGTATATAGCGATTGTCTACGATTGGCCTGGATTTTAAAACCCTGTTTGTGCAATCTTCTATAGGCATATCTTTATTCCGATTCCTGAGCGATACTATCTTGGTGACTATAAGAGCCGTGAAGGTGTTAGAGTCGGCGGTTATAGCTTTTGCCAGAAATTGTTGTGAGGCAGCATCTTTTAAACTGGCAATCCTCTGCGCCTTATCTATGCTTATTTCCCCAGACCTCACATAAGGTTTAATCTTTTCAGGTAGAGATAAAAGGATCTTAAACACTGCTACCATGCGCGGGCCGATGGGCAACCTTTTAGCCAGTTCCTTATTAGACGGAGTATGACTGAATATCTCCGCAACAGTTATGGGGTCAAAGGGGCGTTTTTGCCTATGCGTCCCTATACTAGCTAAAAGTTTACCTTTCTCCTCGGGAGTGAGTTCGTCTAAAGATTTTCCCCCGATATCAACTGAATTAGACATAACCTCCTCTTGACAAGCCCTCGATAATGAATGTCTCCAGAGCTTCTTCTTCTGTCTTAGCCATATCAGTTGCGGCTTTTGTAAGGCCTGCAGCATATTTCAGAGCCATGATAATAGTATATTTTTTTGTTTTGCGCGGCTTTTTTGCTTCTTCGAGTTTTTCGTCGACGGAAAGTGTTGGCTGCTCCTTAACTACCTCTTTGAGATAGCTCCTTTGGTCTCTATCAAAAGTTTTCAACTCCAGAGCGGCCCGCTTTGCCTCTTCCACATCGATGTTGCCATCTGGAAGTTCCGATATATCCTGTGCTCGTATTGCGTCATCGACCTTAATAGTGCCATCATCTACAAGCTTCTTTAGATCGTCATGAAGCCTATCATATTTGACATACTCACAGACTTCTGGATATGGTAAACCTAACGCTTTAGCAGCAGCCATCATTGATCCTCCGTATCGTCGGTGGAAAATAATGCAGGCGTCCTTCTTTTCTGCCCTCGTCAAATCCCGTCTCATAAAGTTTTCTGAAAAAGAGATGGCCTTGGCCTCCACAGGATCGAGAGCGGCAGGTAAGACCTTTGCTGGAATCTCTTGCCAGCCTAATTCTTTGACAGCCAATAATCTGCGCTGCCCTGCTACTAAGATGTACTTCCCTTCCTTAGGGAAAACAGTAACAGAGTGGAGCAAGCCGAAACGCTTTATGCTTTCAGCTAGCTCGTCTATACCTTCCTCCACCTTGGAAGTTCGGGCTTGTTCCGGACCAGTCTGAATTAGATCAACTGGTATAGGTTTGAATTGGGCTTCCACTTTTTGATTTGCCATTTTTAGTCTCCTTTTTTTCAAGATACTATTCTACCGTTTTTTACATAATAGGCTGCACAAGAACACCCGTCAAGCTCTATATTTTAAATTATTTTGAAGCGCCATTCGGGACAGTCACGAATGGCGGTTCCTTAAGGGAATGCTGCGTAGAAACCTCCCCTATCGACAAGAGGGGCGGCCAAAAAAGGTGCTTTTTTAGTCATTTTCTTTTTGACTATTGTTTGATAATATGTTAAAATACCCGTATGTTAGCCTGTCCCTTAGGGGCCAGCAGGCTAAAGATATCCAGATCGGCTCCCGAGTCATTCACCTCCCCCACTCCACTCCAACCACCTCCTCCACTCCAACCACCTCCCTCCCATACCACATAAGCACTTCCACCACCCCAAAACCGCAACGTCCGATAACATTGTGGCTTTCCTATCTCTCCCAAACTAACAAAATGTTAATTTGAAAAAAGCGCATT
>Ga0114930_10003307_pt1 | contig 14181 bp, 7 predicted proteins | sample AnhtaG_FD_87300 | JGI IMG/M metagenome (GOLD analysis project Ga0114930, IMG submission 87300) | Deep subsurface microbial communities from Anholt, Denmark to uncover new lineages of life (NeLLi) - Anholt_01485 metaG | ecosystem: Environmental > Aquatic > Marine > Oceanic > Sediment | place... | reverse complement strand
AGTGGGTTCTGTGGTCGAATGGTCTATTAGGGCTCCTAATCAGGCGCAGTCGGTACGGAATGTTTACGTTACGTTCGATACGATCCCCAGGGAGAAGAATAGTGGGAATTTCGCAGCGGTAGAGGAACAGACAGTGAGCGTGGAGGTTGTCACTCTCTTAACTTCTCTCACGACGACACTTTCGATTTCGTCTCCCTTAGGAGCTGTGGACGGCCGCCTTTCCTCCTCACAGAGTTTTGTGGTTAAGGCGACTATTGAGTGGAATAACGTGAAAAACATAACGGCTCAGATTAGCCTTCCTTCAGGTTACAGTACAGATGATAACATGGTGAAGAGTGTCATCTCTCCTGAAGTTCTTTGGCAAGTCGATGCTCCGGGTATGGCTACTGGCTTGGATTTCATCCAGGTATCCACCGGGGGGTATGATGCTTTATCGGATGAACCTGTCGAGGCGGATCTTGCCCGTTTGTTCGTGACCACGGTTTCGCGGGCCGATCTTTCCCTGAATCTTTCCACTTCGGACAACTCCGTCTCTCTAGGGCAAGAGTTCGTGGTGAGCGCTTTGGTAGAAAACAAGGGAGAAGCCGATACAGTGGGGGTCACGCGTGTTTCCCTCGATCCTTTACCCTCTGGGTACAGCACCGACGAGCCCCTCACGAAGAGTCTCAAGGATGGGATGACTTCGTGGACGATAAGGGCGCCAATCCAACCCACAAGGGAGGCAGTGAACATCAAAGCTAGTTTGACGACAATTCCATTGGATGAAAACACGGATGAACCGGCGTACGTCAGCCGACACAGTGATGGAGTGGCCGTGACGACTGTCGGGGCATGGTTGTCCGTATCGGAATATTCCGGCCCGGACACCGTCAGCGGTCTTGTGGTTCCGGGGCAGAGGGATGTTTGGTTGATGGCGTTGGAGCTGGTCAATCGAGGAGAGACAGGAGCCAATGGGATTGTTGTCCACTCTATGAGTTTTGATGTTGAGGATTTCGGTGGAAACGAAATTCATCCAGACGATGCGCTTAGTGAAATTCGCGCCGTCAGATTGGTAAAAACGGTGGATACAACTTATGTTGATACGACACAGATTTTTGGAAGGGTTACCCAGGCTCACTTCCCAGATGAAAACCCCTTGATCATCCCCTTCGATTCACAGGAGACGATCCAGGCAACGGACACTTCGATTATTGTTATTCTCGGAAACATTAGCGAAACCGGACACGTTTCCTATTTTCAGTTGAACTTACCAAACGGGAGTTACATCAATGCAAGGGATGAGTATTCCGACAGCCTTACGGTATCTGTGTTGACTGTAGCAGGACAGGAGATTGAAAATCTGAGGTCCGATCCGAAGCAAATTGTGTCGGAAGAAAACGTCCAAGAGGATGCGGAGCCGTATTTACTCAATTGTCCCAACCCCTTTGGACGGCCGGAGAGCGTAGAAACAACGATTGTCTACTATCTAAAGAAGAACGCGGATGTTACGTTCAGGATTTATACGTTGACTGGGAAACTCGTATGGTCCAGATCGTTCACATCCTCTGATCCCCAGGGGTCGGAAGGACTTCATTCTCTGGGGCGCACTCCTGTGACGTGGGATGGGAGGAATGATGGGGGCCGGAAAGTCCTCAATGGGGTCTACATTCTTGTTATGGAAACGGGGTATGGAGAGGTAGCGAAGACGAAGATTGCGGTTGTGAAATAGAGATCTATGGAGTGAAATGGGGTTAAGTTGTTGAACTTGAGATGAAGAGAAATCGGAAAATATTTTGGTTTGTCTTTTTCGCATTCGGGTTGAGGGGAGGTTTCGCCTTGGCTCAGGAGGGAGAGGCCGGTGTGGAATCGCCTTTCTCCATTGGCGTCGGAGCCCGGGCTCTGGCCCTGGGAAGCGCAGCGGTTGCCTATCCCGATGATCCGACAGCGTTTTTCTGGAATCCAGCGGGTATGGTTGTGGTTCAGCAAAAGGGTATCAGTTTTTCCTTGACGACCCTTTTCGAGGGAACACAGTACAATTTTGTCGGCTATGTCCATCCCACGATGTCCGTAGGGACATTTGGATTGGGTATTGCACGGATTGGAACGGATGGTATTCAACAGAGACACTGGGAGAGGGGGATTATCCAAGAAGAAGGCGAAGTTGGCTACTGGTGGGGAAAGGCGATCCTCTCTTACGCCAGGACAGTGGTGAAAGGGTTGTCGGTGGGGATGAATCTTGATGTCAATCGACAGGTTTTGGGATTCTATTCGACCAATGGATTCGGTATTGACATGGGAGTTCATTATGCCTTTCTCCCTGAAAGAGGAATTCTGAAGGATCTTTTCTTGGGATGCACGATGACCAACGTGCTTAGCCCTCGACTTAAACTGGGTGTGTCCAGCGAAACGGTTCCCTATACCATCCGGGCCGGTGCGGCTAAAGTGTTCTTCTTTAGACAAAACGCTGATCGGTGGCTTCTGTTGGCTGATCTGGAGAAGGGGGAATACAAACAGTTCCGGTACAAGGTGGGTACAGAATACGGTTGGAATGGTTCTGTTTTTTTGAGAGCAGGTTTGGATAACGGCGAAGTGAGTTTTGGGGGAGGGTTACGATACAAGTACTTCCAGATTGATTACGGGACGAGTCGTATCGGTGATCCTGGATTTTTCCCCAGGAGCCATCGCTTTTCTCTTATTTTTTATTTTGGGAAGAGCATTCCAGAGCAGAGACGGCTCTTGGAGGAGCAGAGGAATCTGGATATCCAGAGGAGAATCCGGGAGCGGATGGAGGCTGATCGCCAGAAAAGAATCGAGGAGGGACTCAGGGCCGGCAAAGAGCATTTGGAGAAGAAAGATTATTTCAATGCACGGCTGGAATTTGCTCGAGTATTGATGGCAGACGAGGAGAATCTCGAGGCCCAAGAGTTGCTTGAACAAACGACGGAAGAGGAACGGGCTTTGCAGAGGAGACGTGAGGAGGAGTTGCTCCGCCAGGCCAGGGAGAAAGATCGGCGCCAGCGGGATATCGCTTTTGTGAATCAGCGCTTCAGCGAGGGGCTTGAGGCTTTGGAAAAGGGAGATTTTCAAAAGGCCATCGAAAAGTGGCAGCAGGCTCTTCAGAGAGATCCGGATAACCCCCAAATCAATAGTTACATTCAGAAGGCCGAGGTTGAACTGGAGAATGAAATCAATAGATTCATCGCTCGGGCGAGGCAGCTGGTCAGGCAAGAGAATGTTTCGGAGGCCTATAAAGTCTTGGGTCGTGCCAAGGATCAGACCGCAGGAAACCCAGGACTCCAAGATAAAGTTCTGAGAGAGATTCAGCGATTGGATAATGTTGTCGATTTTCTTACAAACTATCAAGCCGGTGTCCAACGCTACGGAAAGGCGGAATACGAAGCTGCAGCCAAGTTTTTCGAAAAGGCCCTAAAATACGATCCCGATCATGATCGAGCCAAGGAGCTCTATCGAAACTCTTTGGCCAGGTCTGAGGGAAGAAAACAGGAGATGGTAGGGGAGGTGAGGGAAAAATACTTTCAGGGAATCCATCTCTACAGGGATGGCCATTACGAAGAAGCACTGAGGGTGTGGGAGGAGGCCTTGGAGCTCGAACCGCACAACATTAAACTTTTGGAGGCCATTGAAGGGGCTAAGAAGAAGCTCGAGACCTACAAGAAAAATAAGTAGAATGCATGGTGTGACCGATGTTCAAACGTGTTATTAAGGAAGAGTGCAAAGTTCCGGCAGATATAAACTACTTGGGCGAAATGCGGGATTTTATCACCCGGGTTGGGCGGAAGTACGGTGTAGCAGAACGCATCATCAACGCGTTTAAGCTGGCGATTGATGAGGCAGGAACGAATATCATTCGCCACGCCTATCGGAACTGGGAAGGGTTTATCACGATACGGATGATCATTCGGGATACGAGTGTAACCGTATCTATGATCGATCAGGGTCATGCTTTTGATCCCCGTGGAGTGCGAGATCCCGATCTTCAACGATACGTGGAGATCGGGAAGAAAGGGGGACTGGGAATTTTTATCATACGGCGTGTCATCGATGCAATCGACTATCACAAGACCGTAGAGGGAAATGAACTCAGACTTACAAAGAGCAGAAAAGTTTCTCCCCGTAGACGTTTTTTGATTCCAGAATTTTCTATCACGATGAAGACCCGGTTTTCTCTGATCGCCTCAGGAGTTTTCACATTCATAGCTCTGACGATTTTCACTTGGAACTACATTCAGCAGGAGGGAAAGATTCTTCGGGAGGAATTTGCAGCGGGGCGGGCTATTGCACGATCGGCGGTTCACAATAGCCTGGATCATCTTGCCAATGAAGAGACTTGGGAGCTGGCCAGGATTTCTGGTGAAATCCAGCGAGACCATGCCCCTCTTGTCATGGAAGCCTTAATCGTCGACACAACAGGCATTGTCCAGGGGGCATTCCGCACGGATCTGATTTTAGAACCGCTTGCTATACCGTCAGACGCCATCAAGATAACAGAAAGTATTTACGAGTACAAACTGCCCGAGGGTCGGGTAGTTTACGATATCGTTGAAGAAGCGATCCCAGAGGTTACTGGGATCCGGAGAAGTTTGGGAACGATTCATCTTTTGCTGGACAAAGCTGTTATTCATAGAGAAATTGCTTTATCTCGAAGAAAGGCAATCTGGATTTTCGGATTGGTCTTGTTGTTTGGGTATTTGGGCGTGTTCGTTCTGGTTTATGTGACGATGAGTCCCTTTAAGAAGTTGGCGAATTGGGTGAGGGCTCTGGGACGCGATGAAGCTCAAGAAGAGATGGAGTTCGACTCTTCCGATGAGGTTGGTGAGATAGCCAAGGCGTTCAACGAAATTACGGAAAGGTTTCGAAAATCCCAGGAGAGCTTGGCAGAACAAGAGCGTCTCCAGAAGGAGATGCAAGTGGCTCAGGAGATCCAGCAGACTTTATTGCCGACTGCATTTCCGGAAATCGAAGGATACGAGATTGCCTCATACTACGAAGCAGCGAAGGAGGTGGGGGGAGACTATTTCGACTTTGTCGAGGTCGACAAGGACACTCTGGGTATCGTGGTGGCGGATGTTTCGGGGAAGGGGGTTCCCGGGTCTTTGGTGATGACAATGATCCGGACTGCTCTCCGCACAGAGGCCCGGGGGAACAAGAACGCGGCCGATGTGTTGACTCGGGTGAATGATTTTGTGATCAACGATATGAAACGGGGAATGTTCGTCACGATTTTCTACATCGTACTGGATTCTCAGACCCGAACGATTAATTATGCCAGTGCGGGTCATAATCCGATGATTCTCTATCGAGGAATGACGAAAAAGAGCTACTACCTGAATCCCCGAGGGTTTCCCATAGGAATCAACCTCCCTGATAATACGCTTTTTCGTACCTCGATTCAATCGGATACGTTGCGGCTTAAAAAAGGCGATGTTTTGATTGTTTACACCGATGGCATTACCGAAGCGATGAATCCTCAGAGGGAAAGGTTCGGAGATGAACAGTTTCTTGCAGCCATTCGAGAATATGGCAATCTCAAGGTAGACCCTTTGGTGGATAAGATTCATGATGAGATCACGGCGTTTACCCGAGGATATGCCCAGAACGACGACATTACACTCGTTGCGATTAAGGAGAAGTTGAAGGCCGAGGATGTTCTTTTCAATCTCAGGACACGCTTGATGCGGTTGGTGAAAGAAGAAGGGATGAGTGTGAAAGGGGCGTGTCAAGAGGTCGGTGTTTCACCGTCCACGTATTATAAGTACAAGAAGCGTTTTGAGAAGATGGGCGTTGATGGGTTGAGGGAGAGTATTGTGAGGTCGGAGATCGAGGAAAAGCACATCAGCGTTGAAGACAAAGCGAAGATCTACGACATCATTAAGTCGCATCCGGAGTACGGCGCCAAGCGCATCAGCGAGGAATTGAAATCGGAGAAATACGGTTCTATAGAAATCGATGAAAAGAGGATATACGATGAGTTGGTGAGGAGCCGCTTAAACACAAAGGAATTACGACTGGCCTTTGTCGAGAGGGGTGGGAGAGGAAAGAAGATGAAACCGCCCGGGACTCCTCTACTCACATTAGACGGACAGATCATTGTTGAACCAAAACTCCGAGAGTGGCCAAGGGTAGAGGAGGCTGATTTTGTCCACGAAGAAGGAGAGGAGGAAAGGCCTCCTTTGGAGATCCGGGTGTCACAGCGTCTGAAGGAAGAAATTCCCTCGGAGGTAGAAGAGGGAGGAGAGTGGACGGAGGGGGAGAGTACAATTCTGGATGAGTTTTTAGGTTTTACTGAGATACCCGGCGAGGATGAAATCGGGGAAGGCGATCTTGTTTACCCGTCCGCTCAGGTGGAGGTTGTGGAGGAGGAAAGCGCCCAGGAGGATCTGGAAATTGACGAGATTTTCAACGAGTTGATTACCGGTGGCGTCGATGTTGTTGACGAGAAGGAGATAGAGAGCACCTCTGACTTGGAGGAACCTCTGAGTTTAGAACAGATATTGGAAACGGATGAGGATGAAATCTCTAAGATCGGGGAAGGAGATCAAGTTGAGGATCGTATTACGAGTTCCGTAGCCAGAGAGCTTTTGGAGGAAGAGATGGGGATTTCCGAAGCCTCCGATGTGCAGGGAGAGGTGGAGGTCGACCATGAGGAAGGGTTCGTCGAGACGATGGAAGGGTTGGGGTTCGACCGAAGGACGGTTTTGTCAGATAGAAAGGAAGCGAGGGAGGGGGGAGAGCCTCGTGCCAATAAAGATCTGAATCGGAAACGTTTCCTCGAAACGGGGCACTGGTTTTATCGACAAGGACTGTATCTGAAGGCCATCGAAGAGTTCCAGAAAGCCATGGATGCAGATCCTGATTTTGTGGAGACCTATCAATGTCTGGGAGATGCTTTTTTTCGATTAGGACAACTGGACAGAGCCAAAGAAGCTTATGAAAAGGTTAGGCGGCTGGATCCACATAATGCCAATGTATTAGAGAATCTCGGAGTCATTTTTGCTAATCGTGGAGAGTATAAGAAAGCTGTTTGGCAGTGGGGAGAGGTTTTGAAGAACAATCCAGAAAGGCGAGATATTATAGAGCGCATCAAGAAAATGCAGCGGGCTATTCGACAACGGTATTTGTAAAAGAAAACTAAAGTATCCACCCCAATACAAATATGTAGCATCTATAATCAACTATAAAATAAATGCTTAAACTAATCACAAATCGTAAAAGAAGCTGCTTGAAATGATTCCCTCTCCCTTGAGGGAGAGGGAATGAATGATAAATAGTCTAAACACAATAAGCGGATAATTTTTTTTCAGATACCCCCTCCTCTTAGTCTCCTCCCCTAAGGGGGAGGAGAAATAAACTCTCATTCAAATAAAAAAATGGGAGTCATTCAATTTGTAAAAGAAAAATGGTTGACAATTTAGGAATTTTCCATTAAATTGATAAGTCTATTATTTATAGATTTATTTGTAGGAGATGAACGCGATGGAAGGTATACAGGTGTCCGTAGAGAAGGTCGGGCCACAGAGCGATATTTCTATCATTCGGGTGGGGGGATACATTGACACCACGACTTCATCCGAGCTCGAGCACGCATTGGATTCTCTCTTGAAGGCAGGGGTGTTCAGGATTGTTATCGATTTGGGTAATGTTGACTATATTTCCAGTGCAGGATGGGGGATCTTCATCAGTGAAATCAAGGGAATTCGGGAGAGGGGTGGAGACCTCAAGCTGGCCAAGATGATTCCAGACGTCTACGAGGTCTTCGAATTGTTGGAATTTAATTATATACTGAAGGCACTTGATACAATAGAAGATGCCATCAAGGATTTTGATAAAGAGGGGGTTGGCATTACTTTAGAGAGAGAGATGGAGGTTGAGGAGAAGGATACATCGGATGAGAAGGTTATTGGTGAGGAAGGAGATGAAGACGTAGAGGCGGAACCCGAGGGGATAGAGGATAAAGTAAGACAAATTGTTCAGGAACATCCGTCGTGGGGACCCCCAAAGATTGCCAGGGAACTTAACACGGAGAGGTATGGGTTTGTGAGAATGGGAACTCTTTCCATCTGGAAACTTTTAAGGAAGTTAAATCTCGGGAGTAAGAAGCAGAGAGGAAGATTAAGCCAGGGAGAAGAGCAAGCAGAGTAAGGGATAGCGTTGAAGTGAAAGAGGATAGTGCGGCACTCAATCTGACGCAGAAGGTTATCAAGGATCATGTTGTTGAAGGGGAGCTCTCAGCAGGCTCCCCTATTTCTATCCGAATCGATCAAACCTTGACCCAGGATGCGACAGGTACGATAGCTTACCTTCAGTTTGAAGCCTTAGGGTTGGATCGGGTCAGGACGGAGATCTCTGTAAGCTACGTGGACCACAACACGCTTCAGTCGGGGTTTGAGAATGGTGACGATCACCGATTTCTGCAATCTGCTGCCGCTAAGTACGGTGTCTTTTTCTCGCGGCCGGGCAATGGGATTTGCCATCAGCTCCATCTGGAACGGTTCGGAATTCCGGGCGAGACCCTGTTGGGATCGGACAGCCACACACCCACGGGTGGGGGTATCGGCATGCTGGCCATCGGCGCTGGGGGGTTGGATGTGGCATTGGCCATGGCCGGCCGGCCGTTCCATCTTACCATGCCTGAGGTCGTGAACATCAGGCTCTTGGGTCGGCTGAGGCCTTTTGTTTCTGCCAAAGATGTCATATTGAAGGTTCTTCGGCGACTGAGTGTTAAAGGAGGCATCGGCAAGGTGATGGAATATACAGGGGAAGGGGTCGACTTTCTCACTGTTCCTGAACGGGCCACAGTTACGAACATGGGCGCGGAGTTGGGTGCCACGACTTCGATTTTCCCCAGCGACGATCAGACGAGGGCGTTTCTTAGAGCCCAGGGCAGGGAAGATCAGTGGGTTCGGATGGCTCCAGATCCTGGAGCGTCCTACGATGAGACCTTCGAGATCAACTTGTCGGAATTGGAGCCTCTCATCGCCCAGCCCCACATGCCAGACAACGTCGTGAAGGTTCGTGACCTCAGGGGGACGAAGGTCCATCAGGTAGCCATGGGGAGTTGTACGAATTCTTCGTACCGGGATCTCATGGTCGTGGGGGGCATGCTGAAGGGACGGAAGGCTCACCCCGATGTTTCTGTAGCTCTGGCCCCGGGTTCACGGCAAGTCGTTCTGAGTCTTGTCCAGAACGGGCAGTGGGAACACATTATTTCGGCTGGTGTCCGAATCTTGGAGAACGTCTGCGGACCCTGCATCGGGATGGGGTTTTCTCCTCCGACCGAGGCTGTGACACTGAGGACGTTCAACAGAAACTTCTTGGGGCGGAGCGGTACGAAGAGTGCCCACGTTTTTCTGTGTAGCCCCGAGACCGCTGTGGCCGCGGCGCTTACAGGAGAAATTACCGATCCCAGAGACTTAGGAATAGATCCTGTTGAAGTAAAACTGCCAGACCATTTTCCGATAGATGATTCGATGATTATTCCACCGGCGGACGATACTCAGAAAGTAGAGGTGGTCAGGGGACCAAACATCAAGCCCCTGCCGGTGAAAGAACCCTTACCGGAGAGGCTTTCCGGTGTCGTCCTTCTCAAAGTAGAGGATAACATCACGACGGATCACATTATGCCTGCTGGGGCCAAGATCCTTCCCCTGCGCTCTAACATCCCAGCCATTGCCGAGCATGTATTTGAAGTTGTTGATCCCACTTTTCCCGAGAGGGCAAAGGCGGCTGGTGGAGGGTTTATCGTCGGTGGATCCAACTACGGTCAGGGATCCAGTCGAGAGCACGCGGCTCTGGCACCCATGTATTTAGGGGTAAAAGCCGTTATCACCAAGTCGTTTTCGCGGATTCATCTTGCCAACCTCGTTAACTTCGGTATTGTACCCCTTACATTTGCGGATGAGAAGGACTATACCCGGATCCGTCAGGGTGATGAGATTGAGATCGACGTGACCCAAATTGAAAAGAAAAATCTTGTTCTGAAGAATAGGACTCAAGGGTTTGAAATTGGTGTAACGCATCCCTTGGGGCCTCGGGACGTGGAGGTGATCAAGGCTGGAGGGGCATTGGCCTACGCCAAGAAGCAGTTGAACCGTTAACCCCGAATTAACGGATATCGGGGTGAACTGTTCGTTAGATTGGAGGAATTGTATGGCTCAGTACGATAAGATCGTTCCGCCTTCGGATGGAGAGAAGATCACGATCGAGAACGATCAACTGAAGGTGCCGGGCAATCCCATCATTCCGTTTATTCGAGGAGACGGAATGGGTCCGGATATTTGGAATGCAGCGCAGCCAGTTTTGGATGCTGCTGTGAAAAAAGCCTACGGGGGGAAGAAAAAAATCGTGTGGTTCGAAGTTTTCGCCGGCCTTTCGGCGTTGAAACTGTACGGTAATGACCAGGTCCTTCCCGAGGATACCATAAAGGCCATTCAGGACCATTATGTCGCTCTCAAAGGGCCGTTGACGACACCAGTGGGTGGATTTAAGTACGTCTGTTTGGTCTGTGCTGCAGAGCAAGACGGCCCGGACGGAAAGAGACCCCAGAAGTGTGTCAAGTGTGGGTCTGAATGGGTGACTCCCCGGTTTCGGAGTCTCAACGTCGGACTCAGGCAGATCTTGGATCTCTACGCTTGCGTTCGGCCTGTTCGATGGTTTCAGGGTGTTCCCTGTCCTGTGAAACATCCGGAAAAGCTCAACGTGATTATTTTCAGGGAAAACACGGAAGATGTGTATGCGGGTATCGAGTTTGAGCAGGGAACCGAGGAGGTCAGTAAAGTCATCCAATTTTTAAACAAGGAGATGGGAAAAAACATCCGATTGGATTCAGGCATCGGAGTCAAGCCTATCAGTATTACGGGGACGAAGCGGCTGGTCCGGAAGGCGATTCGCTACGCCATCGATCATCACAAATCGTTGGTAACACTGGTCCACAAGGGAAACATCATGAAATTCACCGAGGGGGCCTTCAGGGACTGGGGATACGAATTAGCCAAGGAGGAGTTCAGGGATCAGATCGTTACCGAGAAGGAGCTTTGGGACGAGTTCGATGGGAAGATGCCCGAAGGAAAGGTGCTCCTCAACGACCGCATTGCCGACCAGATTTTTCAGCAGGTGCTTCTCCGTCCGGACGAGTATGAAATTTTAGTCACTCCCAATCTGAACGGGGATTATCTTTCTGACGCATGTGCCGCACAAGTGGGAGGGTTAGGGTTGGCTCCTGGCGCAAACATGGGCGACTACATCGGTCTTTTTGAAGCCACACACGGGACAGCGCCGAAGTACACGGGGATGGATAAAGTCAACCCGAGTTCCGTCATTCTGTCGGGAACCTTGATGCTTGAGTACATGGGCTGGAACGAGGCTGCGGAGATGATCGTTCACGGCATTGAGAAGACGATACAACAGAAGCGGGTGACCTATGATTTGCACCGTCAGATGGAAGGGGCGACTAAGTTGAAGTGTTCGGAGTTCGGCGCGGCGATTGTAGAAAACATGTAAACAGCCCGTTGAAATATTTCGTCAAACTATTTGAAAGGTAGATGGTCCGTCTGCCTTTCACAATTTATGGGGATAAGGAGAAACTTTCTTTTATCCGAGAGCGTTACTTATTCAGAGCGATACAGCGCCTTAAATGATTTATAGGTCTACAAAAACAAGAAACAGATTTTGGCTGGTGAAGGTTACGAGAGAAGGGATCCATAGCGATGAAAAGGCCCTCTGTCGTAAACGTCTTGAAGTGGGATTAATAGTCTCTCTGTTGTGTATGATCCTGGTGTTTGGGTTGTCTCGTCGGATGCCTCGAGATCGTCAGAGAAAGATAGAGATGGGACCGTATACGATTCTGACGCTGGACCCGGTTCCGGTGACCAATCCAGGAGGGATTCCGAGACCACCAGATCTTCCACAGGTTCCGATACCGACAGAAGACGAGTATCTGCCGGAGGATGAGACCATCGATGACACCAGGCTTGTCTTGACCGAGGGGATCCCCCTTTTTGACGGGACAGGAAAGAGAGGGGGGGGAATTGGAGGAATGGGGCCTCGACCCATCCGGGAGGTCATCCCCGAGTATCCCAAGGAAGCGAGGGATAGAGGCGTGGAAGGGATCGTGGAGTTGGCGATTTTGGTGAATCAAATGGGTGGGGTGGACAGTGTTCGAGTATTATGGAATACGACGAAGAGCAAAAGACTCGAGCGTGCCGCCATACAAGCCGCTTATAAAAGTCGGTACTTTCCGGCACAGAGAGATGGAAAACGAATAGCTTATTGGATTCAGCGTCCTTACCGGTTTGAGAGGAGATAATGAAAAGGGCGAATCGCTATTTTATACGTATTATAAGGCGGGAACAGTGTTTTGGTTCTCGAGAGGGGGTTACCTATTTATTTCTTGAAGTATTCGATAAATCGTCGCGTTTTAACTGGGAGATGATACGATGAATTTTCATGTTTGTACAAGGGAAAAGAGGTTGAGAGGCGCGGTCTTGATCGTCCTCTTATTATTTTTCGGTACAAGGATGGTTTTTCCTCAGGGTTTTGGGAAGAATAAAGTCCAGTACAGAAATTTTGACTGGAAATACCTGCAGTCTGAGCACTTCGACGTTTACTACTACGGAGGCGAAAAACGCTTAGCAGAGTTCGTTGCAGATGTGGCCGAGTCCAGCTACGTTTCTATGAAGAAAGATTTTCGGTATGAGATACAGAAGCGGATTCCTATTCTCGTGTACAACAGCCACAACGATTTTGAGCAGACCAACGTGGTCTACTCGATGATCGAGGAGTCGGTGGGTGGTTTTACGGAGATCTTCAAGGATCGGATCGTCATTCCATTTCAGGGTAATTACGAGGAATTTCGTCATGTGATTCATCACGAATTGACCCACGCAGTCACGTTTCAGATGCTCTACGGAAAGGGCATGGGATCCATGGTTACAAGCATGGTACGATTCCAGGTTCCCCTTTGGCTGATGGAAGGCCTGGCGGAGTATGAAAGCCTCGGTTGGGACACGGATAGTGATATGTACATGCGGGATGCTACTCTGAACGGTTATTTCCCCCCAATTTCTCAGCTGTACGGGGCTTGGGCATACAAAGGGGGACAGTCTGTGCTGAATTACATCGCAGAGAAATACGGAGGCCCCAAAATCGGTGAGGTTTTAGGCAAGATTCGGGCCCACCGGAGTGTAGATCAGGGATTAAAACAGTCTATCGGCCTCGATCTGGAGGAACTGTCGGAACGCTGGCACAAATATCTGAGAAAGACCTACTGGCCCGATATTGAGGAGAGGGACGAACCCGAAGATATGGCGAAGCGGCTCACAGATCACGCCAAAGCCAAACACTTTTTGAACAATTCGCCTGCCCTGTCGCCCCAGGGTGATAAATTGGTCTATATCTCAAACCGTTCGGATTTCTTCGACATTTACCTGATGAGTGTCATCGATGGAAAGAACCTGGGGAGGTTGGTGAAGGGGGAGAGATCAGAACTGTTTGAAGAACTGCACTGGCTGCGACCCGGGATGGGGTGGTCTCCGGATGGGAAGCAGATTGTCTTTACTGCCAAGGCGGGTGACCGGGATGCCCTCTATATCTTGGATGTGGAGAAGCGAAGTATCGTCGGATCGTACACGTTTGACCTCGACGGGTTGTTTTCCCCGAGCTGGTCTCCTGATGGAGAGCGGATTGCTTTCATGGGAATGAAAGGGGGACAATCAGACATCTATGTGTTTGGATTGGTCGATGAAAAGCTGCGAAAATTGACAGACGACATCTTCAGTGATTTGGATCCGACATGGTCTCCCCGAGGAGATGAAATTGCTTTTGTCTCGGATCGGGGAGATTATACTGGACAGTCCGATGAGGGTTTTCGAATACAGAATTATGATTATTCCAGATACGACCTTTACACTCTGAATGTTCAGACTTTAGAAATGACGAGACATACAGCGGATGAGGCAAATGAGCAGTCTCCGGCTTTCTCTCCTGAGGGAGATAAGATTGCATTTGTCTCTGACAGGAATGGGATCAGCAACATTTTCATTCTCAACCGGGCGAATGAAGAGACGTATCCGATTACTAACTTGTTGACGGGTGTGTCTCAGATTTCTTGGTCTAGGGAGGGTTCGCGTCTGGCCTTTGCCTCCCTTTACAATGGCGGATGGGACATTTATCTTCTGAACAATCCCT
>Ga0114930_10003306_pt1 | contig 14181 bp, 15 predicted proteins | sample AnhtaG_FD_87300 | JGI IMG/M metagenome (GOLD analysis project Ga0114930, IMG submission 87300) | Deep subsurface microbial communities from Anholt, Denmark to uncover new lineages of life (NeLLi) - Anholt_01485 metaG | ecosystem: Environmental > Aquatic > Marine > Oceanic > Sediment | place... | reverse complement strand
TGGGGCCAACACTGGGTATGTCCACAGTGGCGTCAGGGCATAGCCCACTCTCACGGCATGGCGATGATCACTGGCCTGATAACGTTACCTATGCCATCTAGTGAATCTACGTGATCTAACGTCACTCCAGTCGCCGTGATGCCATTTGACATCACGGCACCCATCCAGATCATTGCCCCGACCGAGCGCGAGCGAGGGAGGGGATGCCGTCCAGAGTGGCCGCCCTGTCCATCAGGGGGCCTCAGGCGGGTCTGCCGATGCTCACGTAACAAATACCCCTTTGCCATCCCATCTTGCCCTTGCAGCCATTCTGTCGTGCTACCTCCGTCGCCGTGATGCCACCTGGGCATTACGGCGCAGCGCACGAATTCGTGCTCCGACCGAGCGGAGCGAGGGAGGGGCAATGCCCTCTGGTGCTCATGATAGGACGGTCATCATTCTCGTCTTCCGATGTGACCGTTGGCTCTGTCGTCATCGTTGTCGCGCTTTAGCTTAGCATCCGCATAGGCAATCTGCTCTGGTGTCACTGCTGGCCGTTCCTCAATTACCTGTGCCACCGGATCTTCAAGCCTGTCGAGTATCTGAATAACAGCCTTGAGGTTGCCCGCACTGGCTAGGTTTATCAACTGCCGCCAGGCCACGGGCAGGCCCTGCGCCTTGAAATTGGCAATCAACTCATCGGCTATGGCCTTGTATTTGTCGTCGTGATTTACATAGCGCGACAGGGTCTGACGGGCACAATCAATAAGCTTGGCAACCGAAGTAACCGTCTGCCCCTGTACCAGAAGGCCTGCCGCCTGTTGCAGCTGGTCTTTTGAGAGCTTCTGTCCCTTGTCCATTTCGTCGTACCTTGTCGTACCTTTTCAGACCACGGCCCATGGCTATTTAGTTACAAGCTGCGATCTTCGTGAACCGCACACAGTCCCTCGCCGAGACGCCCAGTGCCCTGACCAGCCATGTTCTTACATGGCCCATTCGGCGTGTCATACAGACACAACGCCCTGGCACGCGCTCGCCCCGCTTACACAAGCCAACCTGTATCAGCCGCTTGTAGGCGGCCTCTTCCGCAGCGGCGATCTGAGCGGCATACTTGTCGCGATAATGGTTGACATTCTGCTGAGTCACAGTGACGCCAAACCCTGTTTGTAGCCTCTCGATTATCTCGGCGTCTCTGAGCCCCTCGCAGAGCCATACTACCAGGGCCTCACGCTGGTTTTCAGTCAGTTTGTGTGATGTCATATTTCACAAACACTTACAAAGAGTTTGGGTCTTAACAGACTGCCTGCGTTTTCACCGCCCGGCGATCATCTCCGCCCGCCACCGTAACCGCCGCGCCCCGTATTCCTCTGGTCGCTGCCTCCGAGGTTGCCACCACGGTTGCGACCTCCCTGGCTGCGGTTCCCCTGTGCATTGCCTCGGTTGCCGCCAGTCCCCGTGTTGCCGCTCATCCCGCTTTCCTCGTAACCGTAGATGACTGTGCCTCCGAAGAGGTCTGCGATTAGTGCAGAATCCCCAGGGCGAGCTCCTGCCCGGGCGCGGCTCGGCGGCTATCGCCTTGTACTCGTCGCTGTGGTTTACATAGCGCGACAAGGTGCAACGGTCACAGCCGATAGTATTGGCAACGCTAGTAACCGTCTGCCCCTGTGCCAGAAGGCCTGCTGCCTGTTGCAATTGGTCATCTGAAAGCTGTTTTCCTTGGCCCATTTCGTCACACCTCGTGACACCTTTTCGCGGGCGAAATACCAACCGCGGCCGCGGCTGTATCTGCCAGGAGGGGGAAAGGCCCTGTCAAAGCCTGACTTCTGAGACCTTCTTCCCTTTGTCCATTTCGCTACACCTTTGCTACACCTCAGCCGCCGCACCTGGACGTTCATTGCAGCCCGTAGGAGCCGCTTCCGCGCGTTTTCTGGCGCCGGGGTAGCCCCCTTATACCCTATCCTGCGTCTTTCGGCGCGTCCTCTGGCGCGTCAAACTCACCCGACTCCACCAGCGCCACCGCACACGCACGCAGCTCCTCGTTAGTGACGGGGTCATCTTTAGCGCGTGACAGTTTTGTCAGCGCCAGCACAGGCTCTCGATCTTGGTCTCCTTACTCAAGTCCGGCCGGAAGTACAACTTGGCGGGCTCCGGAGCCGACGCCTTCGCTGCCGCCTCAAGTCGCTCCAATCGCCGCTTCAGGTTCGTCATCAGTTCGCCTCTCAAACGGCCCGCAGGCCCGGGGTGCCGTGGGGCCTCACCGCCAGCACTGCCCGCGGCTTCCCTACGGCATCCTATTGCAGCCGTCTGCCCATGTGCCCTCAAGCACCCTCACCCACTCAGCACGTTCAGCAGCAAACGCCTCCCCCGGCTCCACGCCCCCTATGGCCTCCAGCACCGCCGCCACCTGCAGCGGGTCCGTCATATGCCAGGCCGCCGCTGCTTCCGCCCCACTCAGGCCCCAGTGCTCCTGTGAGAAGGCGTCGAACGCGCTCCATAGCACTGCCAGTTGCACCCGCAATACCTTGCCCTTCTCCGCCGCGGCTGCTACTATCATGCCACCCAACACCTGCCCGTCCGTCAGACCGTCCTCTATCGGCTCTGCCAACTGCTCTTTCGCCGCGTCAACTAGGGCCTGCACCCGCTCCTCAGTGTATTCTGCCACCTTCAGGCCGTCCTCGAGACCGTGAAGGTAGACCTCCTGTGCGTACTCCACCCCCTCCTTGCCCGTCTCGGCCACGAGGTTGACACTCACGTCCCAGGATTGCACCCGGCTCAGACACGAACGCAGCTCAATCCCCACCACCAGCAGGATTGTGATGCTCAGTTCCGCCCGCTCCACGAAAGCCGGCTGTCGCATTTTGAAGTGCTGGTACGGCGCACTGTCCACCAGCCTGTCCACCAGCCCCTGCTGGCCGCCCCCCCGCGCCTGCAGAAAAGCGCTGAAACGTTCAGCAGCAGATAAGTCCGTAAGCCGCTCATTTACCGCCTCCTCGATCTTCTCCAATCGCCGCTCGTCCACCAGTCAAATCACCCTTTCACAGAATGCGCAGGCCCGCTGCTTGCTCGAGGACCTCCAGGCGCTCAATCAAGTCTGCCTCAACCGGCCTGCCGAGGGTCCGCTCGAAGAGCACACGCGCCGCCGCCACGTCGCCACCCTTGGCCGCCTCTACCAGCGCCTTCGCCACCGCCTGCACGTCCTCCGGCATCACGGCGTCCAGCAGTGCGGTCCGCAGCTCGCCCACGCGCTTTGCATGGGGATTGCCCACGGCGGCCCGATTGCCCTCGCTAAATCTGCCAGTTGTCGGATCGCGCCCGTTGTCCGCCATATCAACTCACCTCGTCAACGCCGTTAGCCGCCGTTGGTGACGGTTGCCCAGCCAATGCCTGGAGCCGCTCGGCCAGCATTCTTGCGGATCAGCAGCTCAGTCATGCCTGCTCAGCTCCTATCTGCACCTGGCCACACCATCCGCAGCGGTGGCGGGACTGCGCCGGCTTACCAGAGCGCTTACATATCACGTAGTCAATCTGTCTGGTTTCTAGTCTGGCCGGTTTTCGCTTCGTTTTCAGCGCTTTCATGTCTTCACACCAACCGGATATGTCAGCCCGGCACAGGTGGCACAAGAAAATGTGTCTGTTTTGGAAAAGTGCCCTTCGCGCACGCGTGTAGGGAACTTCCCGAAAACGGCGTCTTTTCTTGTGTCCCCTGTGCCACCATGTTTTTCACCGGTCTTCGCCGATGCTATCGGCCAGCAGTCCGATGCCGCAGTATATGCGAACCCGGCCAGTCTTGCGCCGTTCTTGCGCCACGCCGAACCGATCCTTCATTCGCCGACTGAATGCCGCGTGTGATAGTCTTTCGCGCTGCGGCAGTGCTTGTTCATCGCACCACGCGACATATGTCAGCCATGCGTCAGGTTTCACGGTTGTGGCATCGGCCGCGATGACGCAGCGGTCTTCCAGAAACGCCAGCAGCGGATCCGCTTCAGACCGCCATTCGCCACTTGCCGCCATGACTTGCTCAACGTCCGGCACTCCGTGCTGGTACCAGTCGGCGGTTGCCTGGATACACCACCGCAGAATTCCAGCGCGTTCGTCGGCTAGCTTGTCGGCCAAGTCTGGTTCGGTCTTCGGACTAAAGACGCACCGAAACGGCACCAGCCGGACACTTCGCCAGAAGCCTTCGGCGTCGTCGGTCACTCGGGGCCGATGGTTCACACATAGCCACAGCTTGGCCGTGGAAACGAAGTCGAATTCATGGCCGTATTTCATGGCCGCCGTCAGGATGTCGTTGCCGTGCGCCAGCGTCTTCAACCGCTGCTCATTGAGCCGCGTATTTTCGCGAAGTTCTGCGCTGGTCACGAACCGCGCGCCTGCCAGCTTCGCCAGACTTTCCGAGTGCCCGGGGTTGTCGGTGAAAGCCTCAAAAGACGCGCCGGTGGCGTACGGTCCCAACACGCTCCCGATCGTCTCCACAAGCACCGACTTGCCGTTTGAACCGGTGCCATAGCATACGAAGAAACATTGCTCGGCCATGCTGCCGGTCAGACTATAGCCGATGGCCAGCCGGACAAATTCCATTAGCTCGGCGTCATCTGCCATCACTTCAGACAGAAACCGCCTCCAGCGCGGACATTCGGCATCGGCGTCGAAGTCCAGGTCAACATGCCGCGTGATCCGGTCCTCCGGCTTGCCGCTTTCCAGCTTGCCTGTCCGCAAGTTCACCACGCCATTTCTCACGGCAAACAGGTGCGGCTGTTGGTCCCAGTGCTTCCCGGCGTCTGCGATCGGAGGCAATGCCTTGGCGATGGCAAGCGCCGATACCAGCCGGTGGTGTGCACGTGAATTGACTGCGAATTTCACGGCGGCACGCTGCTGGTCTTCCGGCAAATTCCACGCGGCTTGATAACGGTGGTGCGCCGCTTCCAGTCCCAGCCGCAGCACGCGCTCAGTATCATCGGCAATCCACCAGTGACCGGACCACAGCAGCCAGCGGGCGCGCGCGTGGTCATACCGCAGCCGGTCGCCGAATAGCGCCACGAGCAGCGCCGCGTTTCCGGCGTCCGAATAGTCACGCAGTGCCACGGCGACAGGGTCATCAGCACCAGTCACTGCCGCGTCTTCCTCTTCACCGTCACCGTTCGGCACGCTGCCAGTCCGCTGCTTCGGGGGGCTGTAGAAGTCGGCGCAATTCTCCACAGCTTGCCGACATTCCCGCCCAATCCAGGTCTCACTGCCCCTGCGTGTATCCCACTTCGGACGCATTCGGTTTGATTGCCGGAGCCATCGCTCCAGCCGGCCCGCGTCCCCCATGCTCCAGAAGGCCAGGTGTGCACACAGGCTCGCGTCTCCCTCGGAGTTTCCGTTAGCACCCGGGGCATCAAATAGCTGCCGGATCGTGGAGCCGTTCTTGCTGGCAAAGACCTTCTGAAGAAGCTCTTCGGCAGACAAGTCCGTGAGGGTTGTTGGTGGCGGTTTCGCTGCTGGACTCTGTGGCTCCGGCCACACGCGGGCAAGCAGCGTGGTCAACTCGGTCTGCCTGAGCTCAATGGTGGTGGGGGTGCTTTCCAGATGCCAGCCCGTCACAGTGAAGTACCTGCGGCTTGAATACAATTCAAGCTTACCGTCACCCAGCTTTGTCTGCTTGCCGCCGTTCGGCAGTTCGCCGGAGAAGAACACTTTGACGCCGACAGCAGATGGGCTGATTTCCGTGTAGGAGTTCAGCGCCGCCACGATGGGAGCTGCCCAGGGCTTGAGCCTGCCCTCAGCGTCCAGGGCGTTGTCCAGGTCAGCGCCTGCAAAGCCGTTGCCCAGGACAAAGCCTATCCCGTCGAAAAGTTCCGCGTGCTCAGCAACCACCTCAAACGCAACCCAGGTGTTGGGGTCCGTCGTGGAGGCGGGCGCGCCGGTGATCTGCTTGGGCACCTTCGTGACCTCGTCGGCACGCTGCTCATACTGCCAGCAAACCCACGCCCGTTCAGCCAGCAGTACCTCAGGTACTGCGCTCCAGCCGTCCGGCACGTCGCCGGCCAGCGCGGTCAAATGACGCTTGGTCGCTGATGATGTGGCGGTCGTGTCCTTTTTCGGTGTTCGGCTCTCTCGCTCTGTTTTTGTGCGTTGTTGCGTGCCGGTCATCATGAGAACCTCCGCTATCATGCCGCTGCCCGCGCCCCGCTGCGGAGGAAGCGAGACGTGAGCAGCGGCGTTGACTATGTTACATGTCCACGAGGATCAGAATGTTCTCGATCGTGCGCCGACTGGGCGCTCTTGGCATTGCCGGTTATCACTTCACGCATCTTGGACATTACACTCATTCTACCGCGCCAGCAACGGGTGTCAAGGGCCCGCAATGTCGAAAAAGCGAAACGTCACAGATAGGCGCCAACTAGCCGTGACATTTACTATGTTCGCCGTCTGTGGGCGCGTTTTCGACAAGCCTGGCTGCAGTATATTGCGTCAGCTCGCGTGGTCAGAAACAGTTTGTTGCACACTTCGCCCGGCGCCCGCGGCTTCGGTGCACAGCAAACCGCGAAGTCCTTCCGTCGCTGGCCACAAAGCGTCTCGATGGCTGCGATAATCTCGGTGATGAGGTTGAGGGGAAGGAAGGCGTACGTCTCTTTAATGTGGTGTCCTCGCCACCACATCCAGGGCTCGCGCCCGTGGAACTGCCTGTCGTCCTCCGTAAAATCTCCGCTCACGGCCACAGTGGGGATGATCCCGGTTTCACCCGCGAACAGACGCTCCATCTGCCTGTTCAACTCTACCACCTGCTTCGGGTCAATGTCACCGTCTATTGCTTGGCGCGCCACGGTTGCCACGCGCTGGAAGAGCCCATACATCCAGTCCATCTCGTCGGATTTTATGTCTCTCCCCTCTGGAAGGTCAGGAGCGTCCGCTAGGATCCACTCCTCGAATTCCTCACGGCTCATGTTCATGATCTCTGCCACGTTTCGTGTCGCCCATCTGAGGGTCGCGCTGTGTATTATCGGGCCCTTCATTTCTATTGCCTCTCTGGGGAGCGTTTGATGTCTTCCATTCAACACAGAGAAGAGACGTTTCCTTGCCACCATCAACAGTGTAATGAAACACACGTATTGGCGCAACTGCTTATGGCACACCGACACAACTCTGGAGCGTCTGCGCACGAACTGTGATCATGTGCTGACCTTCCCCCGAAGAATCGAACCACCTGCAGCGAGATAGTTTTGGTAGAATAGAGGCGTAAAGGAGGGGCTTCTCATGAAGGGCACACGCTATTCCGAGGAGCAGATCGTGCGCATCCTCGGGGAGGCGGAGGGCGGTCAATCGCGGAGACGGCGCGCCAGTACGGGGTCGCGGAGGGAACTATCTACCGGTGGCGGAAGAAGTTCGGGGGGGATGGAGATCTCCGAGGTGCGTCGGCTCAAAGAACTGGAGGCTGAGAACGTCAGGCTGCGTCGAATCGTGGCGCAGCAGGCGATGGACAACGACGCACTGAAGGAGCTGCTGCGGGGAAAATGGTGAGCCCTGAGCGCAGGCGGGCGGCCGTCCGCCATCTGCGGGCGAAGGGCCTTCGCTCATAGCGACGCGGATGTGCGGTGGTGAGAGGCGTCGATCCTCCTGGCAAGCTCCCCGTAGGTGATGAGCTGCCGCTTCTGCGCGCAGTCCACGAGGACAGGAAGCGCGCGGCGGCCGAGATCCTCGATGAGCGGAGTAGCCACGTTAATCACCCTATTATGAACTCAGCGGCCTTCTCGGCGTTGTCATGAGCAACGGTGCCGGTGGCGGCAAAGATGATCTCGTAGCGTAGGCGGTCGGGATTGAGGCCCTCCCGCTTGCCCAAGGCCAAGGCCTTGCGGCCCCCTCGCCGTTAAGTGCTCGTCTGCCCCACCTTCTTTGGTCTGTAATTCGGCCACCACCTCAGCGGCGATCATCTGCCCTGCCGCGCGTCTTCGTCAACGACGGGAATCGGCAACGGCCCAAAGTGTAAAACAGACAAACTCCAAAGTCTAAAACGACTCAAAGTCCTCGCGCACAACGGAACCCGTGGTTGACGTAGGCTTCCCCAGGGTGCCGGGCGTTGCGGTGAGCACAGCGGAAGACCTTGGGATCGTCACAGGGCCAAGAGCGCCCGCGCAAGACCTTCGCCTGGCCGGTGGTCGGCCCGGGCGTCAGCTCTCGCACTGCCATGTAGGGCTTCAATCGGCAGGGCGATCCCCCGCCGTCGTAAAAACTATCCGTTAGAACGCCTCATGGCCGCCGGATGGTCTTCCGTCAGTCGGTCCGGCGGTCTCACTCCACACCTCCATGCTGCCGGAGGAGTTCGGCGGTCTCGGTGTGGTCCGACATGACCGCCACGTAAAGCGGCGTATAGCCCCTGTCGTTCTTCGCGTTCACGTCGGCGCCGGCCTCTATCAACCGCTCAGCCATGTCCAAGTGACCTGTTTCGGCCGCGAAATGGAGTAGTGTCTTCTGGGAACGAACGTGGAGCAGGAGATCCGAGAGGTTGTGGAGAAGTAGTGAAGCGGAGGCAACGTGCAGCAGAAGTGCCTAGTTCAGGAGGAGAGTTTGCATGACGGAGCAGAGCAATAATGGTAGCGCCCCCGCCGGGCCGCAGAAGGGCGAGTTCATCATGCCGCCGGAGGTGGAGGACGCCGACGAGCGTGCTGATGCTCTACCCGAACAGGAAGAGTTCTGGCGGCCTCCGGTGCGCTTCGGCACTGTGCCGGTCGAGAAGGAGCCGCTGGGCTGGGACCGGCGCAGGGGCTTCCGCAAGCTCTTCCCTCAAGTCCCTCTGCCCCTCCAGATCGTTGAGCGCGTGTCCTTTGGCCATCCTGAACTCGAACCCAACCGCCTCTTCTGGGGTGACAACCTGCACGTCATGCGCCAGCTTCCCTCCGAAAGCATAGACCTCATCTACATTGACCCACCGTTCTTCTCTGGCCGCCAGTACAACGTCATCTTTGGCGACCAGAACGAACTCCGCTCATTCTCGGACATCTGGGAAGGCGGGATGCCAGGCTACCTCATCTGGCTAAACGCCCGACTCTACGAGATGAAACGCCTGCTCAAAGAGAGCGCCAGCATCTATGTCCACCTTGATTGGCACGCGAGCCATTATGTCAAGGTTGAGATGGACAAAGTGTTTGGAGTCGACAATTTCGTGAATGAATGTGTTTGGTGCTATGAGGACGTTGGCGGGAAAGCCGTGTCGTATTTCAAGAGAAAGCATGACGTTCTGATTTCTTATCAGAAGAGCCACGCCAGAATGTTTAACGTCGTCCGAAAGGGGCTTTCTGAGAGCACCATCAAGCGTTACGCCCCCTATTTTGACGAGAATGGTCAGATTACTTACCGGAGACTCAAAGAGACCAATCCAGGTGTGTTCAAGAAACTCAAGGGAATACCAGATGACCTGGATAGGGTTTGGTTAGATGTTCACGAAGGCGCACCTTTGAACGACTGGTGGGCTGATATCTCAACTATCAAACGAGGTTTCGATGAAAGCATTGGGTATCCAACACAGAAGCCAGAGGCGTTGATCGAGCGCATCATCCAAGCCTCCTCGAACGAAGGCGGTGTGGTTGCCGACTTCTTCTGCGGCGGGGGTACCACGCCAGCGGTAGCGCAGCGTCTGGGCCGCCAGTGGATTGCCTGCGACCAGTCACGCGTGGCGGTAGCTGTCACCGCCGACCGCTTGACGCGGGGCGCGGAGCAGTTGGGACTCGATGAGGTGACGACCCCGGTTCCCGATTTCACTGTGGAACACTGGGGCGTGTACGAGGCGCGGCGACTGACCGACATGCCTTCCGACCAGTTTCGCGCTTTCGTGCTCAAGTGCTTCAGCGCAGTGGCGGATGAGACGCAGACCGGCATTCACGGGATGAAGGGCGCAATCCCCGTCTGGGTGGGGGAGCCGGACCCAGGGGAAGCCGTCACGGGGCAGGACGTGCAGGACTTCGCCAATGCCATCCGCAAGACGCTGCGCTACCGGCAGGACAACCTGCGCGACGGGATCATGCTGGCGTGGGGGTTCCGCCAGGATGCACTGGAGGCTGCCGAGCGGCTGCGCCGCCTCGAGCAGACGGACCTCAACTTCATCCGTCTGGAGCAGATTCGCATTGATTCGCCGCACTTCCGCGAGGAGGTGACGGCGCTCTCGACGGACCACGCGGACTACGAGAACTTCCTCACCTTCGTGCAGCCGCCAATCGTCGAGGTGGGGCACAAGCGCATCGGCGCCCGCAACTACATGTTCGACGTGAGCGAAACGGTGGTGATGAACGCAGGTGCGGCGATCATCAACGTGCAGTGGGATTTCGATTATGGGGAGCGTTTTTCGAGCACGCCGGGGTATTCCTTTGTGCGTGGCAAGAAGAAAGAACCGGAGCTGCAGGCGCAATACGAGTTCCCAACCGCCGGGAAGAAGCGCATCGCCTGTAAGGTGCAGGATGACATGGGCGGCGAAGGGCTGTGGACCGACGAGATCGAGGTGAGTTGAGCCAGCATGTTCAACCAGTTTGCCCGATACGAAGACGCTTTTCGCGACTGGCGGCGGGACGGCCTACCCGGCCTCAATGACCAATCCTACAAGTACATCCAGTTCTTGACATCCCCGGACGACGACCAGGCTCCGCGAGAGGGCACGCTCTGGCCGCACCAGTGGGAAGCGTTCCTACGGGTGCTGTATGCCCATGAGATCCTGGGCAAGACGGAAATCGGGGCCGACGGGCTATTACTCAACATCGTCACAGGCGGCGGCAAAACGGCGGACATCGCAGCAGTCATTGCCTGGTTGCGCATTGCGCACGACGTCCAGAAGTTCGTAATGCTTTGCCCTAATCTGATCGTGCGCGACCGCCTGGAGGATGACTTCGAGGGGGGCAAGGTGTTCCGCGACCGGGATCTGCTCCCGGAATGGGCGATTGCGGGGGCGCGAGGTGACTTTGACCTGACTACGCTCGGTGCCGGTAAGGCGGCCGGCTGGTCGAGCCTACTCAGTGCCAGCGTGGTGCTGGGCAACATTCACCAGTTCTACCTGAGCAACAAGAGCGGACAGAGCAACCTTTCGGCGCTGATGAACGGGCCAGAGTTCGCGCTGTTCAACGACGAGGCGCACAACTCGCCAGCGCCGGAATACGAGGCTACACTGTTGCGGATGCGGGAGAACGTCATTCTGCGGGTGGACACAACGGCGACCCCGGACCGGGCTGACGGCAAGACGCCCGACAGCGAGATGATATACGAATACGACGTGAGGGACGCGCTCGCCGACGGGCTCATAGCGACGCCGGTAGTCTATCAGCCCGACATCAGGACTGTGCAGCTCACCTACACCGACGCTCGGACGGGCGAGAAGCGGAAGGTGGAGGAGATAGACTGGGATGAAGTGGACCGGCTGGGACTGAACGCGACGCAGTGGGTGACTGATGACGAGCCGATGCGTCAGCAGATGGCTATCGCGCTGCGCCGGGTGGAGGAGCAGGAACGGCGGGCCAAGGGGCGGTATCAGCCGATTCTGTTCGTGGTTGCCGTCTGCAAGCTGGACGCGGAAAAGGCCGCCCAGACGCTCAGCAAGTATTTCAAAGTGAAGACGTTGCTGGTCACCGAAGACAGCGACGAGGAGGACCGTCAGCAGGCGCGCGAACTGGGCCGACAGCAGAAGGCCGGGAAACCGTACACGGCCGTGGTCAGCGTGCTGATGCTGCGCGAAGGCTGGGACGTGCCGGAAGTGGGCGTTATCCTGCTCTTGCGCAAGTTCGGCAGCAAGGTCTATGGGCAACAGGTGGTCGGGCGTGGTCTACGCCGCGTGCGGGTGAAGGGCGTTGATCCGACTGAACCGCAGATCTGCGCCGTCGTGGACCATCCTAAGTTGGAGCATCAGTGGCTGTGGGACATCTTCAATGCCAAAAAGCGTGAGAACGTCCTTATTGAGGACCTATTCGATGAAACCGAGGACCTCCCACCGCCACCGCCCCGACAGGAAATGGTCAATCCGGAACTGGTGATTGATGTGCCGCCGTTGGACCCGTCCGCGATTATCGATGAAGAGTTCGAGGTGGTGGATGGACTCACCACCTCGGAGCCGCTGAAGAACTGGCAGGAAGCGCTGGATGCCATCGAGTATGATCCGACGGTGGTGGAGATCACCAAGCTGGATATTTCGAGCGTCGTTGGGAAAGAACTCGGCGGCGCAGGTTGGAAGACGATTCATTCGCCGCCTGATTCATCTGCACCCGTTGGAACGGGTGTTCAGATATCCGACAAGACGCTCCGGGATGCCGTAAAGACCAGACTCGTGGAAATAGCAGAAGAGTTGACTGTGCAAGCGGGTTACGCGGCAATGTTCAAAGCCAAGCTATACCGCGCTTTAGTGCAGCACGTTCGCAAGAGATTCCTTAATGGTTCCTCCCTGGGCTTGGCCGAGCGTGAGGAAGTTGAATACGCCTGGAAGATGCTGCCACAGGTGAAAACCAGAGTTGGCGCAATTCCGGGACTGGTAGCAGGTGTCATCCAATATGCGAATTAGTAAGCACGGCGAGTTCGAGAATCCAACCAAGAGCCCATGGAACTTCGAGCGCTATCAGAGCGACTTGGAGCGGCGCATGATGCTACGGCTTGAAGCAGACCCGACGGTCTCAAGATGGATGAAGCGTCACGGCATCACCATACCCTGGATTGACAGCCAGAAGCACCAGCGGCGGTATCAGCCCGACTTCCTTGTTGAGTACACGAATGGGGAAAAAGCCATTATTGAGGTCAAGGACCCCAGCCGCATTGATTCAGATGATGTGAAGCGGAAAAGGAAAGCAGCGGAAATCTGGTGCAAGCAGCGGAATATGGAATACGTTGTAATGACGATTAGCTGACCAGTGAAAGGCGTGCCCGCGTTCGCTGCTCAAACATTCGTTTCCTCTCCTCTCGCTGCTATTAATCCCTTGGCGACAAGCCTGTTAGTGCCTGCCGCCGTGGGTTCGGCTTTATCTGGGAAATGCGCGTATCACAAAACGAAGCTATCTATTTATCGTAACTACTCACCTAACCCCTTTTTGATTCCCCCTTCCCTACTAGGGAAGGGGGCTAGGGGGTTAGGCAAATCCACAACGTGAGCACTTACTATTTATCTATGTCGTATTGTCGGGTTTTGAGTTTGCTGGCGGTTGTGGGTTGTGGGTTGTATGTCGTTTGGATTCAGAATAAAAAAGAGAGCAACAAGTGTTTAGTACTGTTGTTTCTTTATGTCTTAAGGACTCTATATTCTTGTGCTACATTTGGGGTAGGAGGGGTTAGTATGTGTGTGGTAGGAGGCCCACCACACAAGAAGTGGGGCCCCGCTACATTAAAAGTAGGAGGGTTACTTATACCCCTCCCCCCTACCCTCAAATGGTGATTGTCCCGGCTTAAAATGTAGGCTGTAAAGCGTGGCAAGCGACTCTTTTGCATTGTGTGGCTCGAGAACGATGACTGCCCCGTTGTCTATACATTCGCGTACCGCACGGCGCACGGTGTTGATGTGGAGCCCGGTGCGATCTACCAGTTCATTTTGGCTGAGAGGGGCAAAGCCCTCTTCCCTGTTGGCGTACATGACGCTATAGATGATTGCGGATAGGACCTTGAAGGCCGGCGGGGACAGCTCGCGAAGCAGTTCGCGGTAGGCGGCGTTCGGCGTCATTGTGAAGTCAGGCCAGGTGAAGCCCTCGAAATTCTTCTTAGCGGCCACCCTCTCCCCTCCCTTCTTCGGCGAACCGGTCACAAAAAAGCCTTCCGGTAGCTTGACAGGGAAGGGCGGCTGTGCTTATAATAGGCACAGACAAGCGCCTTGCCTCCCCGGGCAAGCTAAATCAAATGCTCGATTTCGTTCCACGCCTCACGCTCTGACCAGCGTGAGGTCTTGTATTATTCCCTACTCCTCTTCCAATACCTGCAAGCCTTTTTCACATAATTGGCTGACCCAATCAGACCAACTCAGCCCGGGCTGCAAACGGCGGGCCTCGACATGGGCCTGGGATATCCTATAGTCAAGACTCATCGGGACGTAGAAAGTCCTTCTGGTCTTCGGCTCTCCCCCACCTTGATCCGCCACCGGCTCGGCATTGTCGCGCCTTGGTGTTTTCTCTCTCTTTGGCAAGATGTCCTGCAATGTCGGCATGGGCTCACGTGGCATGTTTGACTACCTCCTTGGCCAACAAGCGGTATTGATGTGCGATGTCACTTGTCGGGTTGTGT
>Ga0114930_10003301_pt1 | contig 14190 bp, 7 predicted proteins | sample AnhtaG_FD_87300 | JGI IMG/M metagenome (GOLD analysis project Ga0114930, IMG submission 87300) | Deep subsurface microbial communities from Anholt, Denmark to uncover new lineages of life (NeLLi) - Anholt_01485 metaG | ecosystem: Environmental > Aquatic > Marine > Oceanic > Sediment | place... | reverse complement strand
ATCTGATTGGTCCCCAGACGGAAGATATATTTTGGCAGGAATGGGAGAAGGCCAGAGAATCACTCAGATAGCAACGATCTCCGTTCAGAACGGAGCGGCCCGGATTCTAAAAGAAGACCAGTTTAATCCCGGACTACAAGACCAGTTTAATCCCGGATTCTACCTGCCCGATGGGAAGACCATTATCTTCGGTTTTGTCGCAGAAATCCCAGACTCTCGAGGAAGTGATATTGCGCTGCTTCCTGCCGAGGGTGGCGAACAGGTCATTCTTGTCAAACATCCTGCTCATGATATACCCCTCGGCTGGGACTCCCATGGCGAAAGGCTTCTTTTTTTGAGCGACCGGACAGGAAACATGGATATATGGGCTCTGGAGATGAAAGAAGGCAAACGCCAGGGAAAACCCTATCTTTTGAAAAAAGACATGGGAAGGATAGACCCTCTGGGATTCACGGACGATGAGGATCTGTATTATGTGCATTACACCGGCATGTACGATGTGTATACGGCTGCTCTTGACCCGGAGACACGCTCTCTCTCAGCACCCGCGGAGAGAGTCACGAAATTGTTTATCGGGGCTAACAGATCGCCGGATTTTTCCCCTGACGGAAAATCCCTTGCCTATATTTCGGAACGGACCTATGGCCCCGGACGTTATCAAACCCCTGTCATATGTATTCAATCTTTGGAGTCGGGCGAAACACGTGAGCTTGTTCCGGAACTCGATTATATGTATTACATTCGCTGGTGGGCTGACGGGAAAAATTTCATTACTTATGGACTTGATAGAAACGGACGTAAAGGTCTTTTTTCCATTGACACTCAAACAGAAGAATTAGATTTATTATTGGAGTGTAAACAAGAGGAATACATCCCTGAGCTCGATGTGTTTCCGGATGGAAAAAGGATCGTGTACAAGATGTGGGAACAAAGGAAAGAAGACGAAGGCTATATCATGAGCATAAGAATCCGGAATTTTCAGAGCGGGGAAGAAGAAGAGGTTTATCGTCATGAGAATGCTATGCAGACCAGTTATGTGGCTTTATCTTCTGATGGGAATTGGATAGCCTTTGATGACCGGGTTCCCCTCTGGACTCTAAACGTTATCAAATCTACAGGGGGAGAAGCTGAGGAGTTATGTAGAATGGAGTTTGGAGAGAACATTTTTTCATTGAATTGGAGGCCAGGGAGCCAAGAAATATTTTTTATAAGAAGGGCATATCCTAACCAATTGTGGCGTGTGAATTTAGAGGACCAAGAGCCGCAAAGAGTAGACTTGTCCATGAGAAGCATGAAGGAATTGCAATTCCACCCGGATGGGGAGAGTATTGCCTTTTGTGCAGGGTATGCGGAAGTCGAGGTCTGGATGATGGAAAATTTATTCCATTTGCAAAGACACGAAAAGGTCTTCAAATAATGAACTTAATGGAGGGGAAAGGAGCGAATCGCCGCTTTGAATCGGGGCTGGAACGGCGATCCACTCCCTGGTGGATTATCTTGTTGTTATGGAAACAGACCCAGAACAGCGTTTTCCGCTGCTGTTGTAAGCGCAGACTGTGTAAGAATAAGTCGTGCTGGGAGAGATGGGTTCATCGACATAGGACGTGGTGTCTGGTCCAACTGAAGCAATAACAGCTCCATCACGATAAATTTTAAACTCTTCCTCATTGGTGGAATTGTCGGTCCATCCCAGCATCACTTTAAGGGCTGCTCCCGGTTGTTTGGCTGTGAGACCGGTCGGAGCCTCAGGGGGATCAGTACCGCAGGGAGGCGTGGTGGCTATGGCTGTATTGGAGTAGGTAGAGGATCCAGCATCGTTGAAAGCTCTCACTTTGTAAGAATAGGCAGTATTTTCAGAGACTTTGGTATCAGCATAAGAAATCACATTTGCTCCGACTGTAAATAAAGAGCTGTCTGTTATTCTTTCAATTTCGAACCCGCTTTCATTATCTGAGTTGTCAGTCCAACTCAGATCTATTTTTGTACACGAAGAAGGTGTTGCATTTAAACCGCTAGGTGATGCCAGAGGTTCTTCAGGTGGAGTGGAAGATTGAGGATTTTTGATGAAGTCGATATAGAAATTGAAGCTGCTGTTTTTTGCTTCCATAGAATAGTACCATTTATTTCTATCACAGTACCGCTCTTGAACCTTGAGGAATCCAAGCTTTTCAGACGTTCCATATTTATCATAAGGATATACCCGGATTCTCCATATGCCATCACATTCTATATCATCATATGTACCTGGATCTAGCTGCTGAATCTCAATATTAATAGGATTACCTAAATCCAGGGCTCTCTGATAATTGATGTTCCTTTTTATTTCGATATCGTGATATGGGGGATCGGCATAACAATCGTTGCGGTAGCGAGCCACCATGAACAAATAATCACCGGGTTCATATTTATCGTGTTCTATTAGGTATTCGCTTGCACTCCCGAATATATAAGGCTCTCCTGGCTGCATGGCTTCGATGTCGTGGTCGAAAACCTCTACGACAAAGTAGAAAGATTCATAGTCTGGATGAGGGTGTGTGCCGTTCAAAAAAGTGGCCATACAAGGTGGGTCACAATCAACACATCCACCTTCTGCACAAAGATCACCCGGGAATTGACAGCAAGGTTTGTCTTTATCAGGATAAACTAAATCATCCCAATAAGAATTGTTTATATTCTGAAAGCCTACATATTCAGATGGGGGGCTTCCGAGGTTTTCGTTGGTAATTCTGAAATTAAAGTGATACTCAAAATCATAATACCTGTGCCCCCATACTCCGCCTACTTTGTTCCTTGTGACATCCACCGTGACAGTAGAGCCGTTATTCTCATAATAGCCGTCAGGGGCCATCCCAAAAAAGTTCAAGTTATTACTTTCCGCTTCGGTTTGTGTTGGAATTCGAACCGCCCAGGTATCTTCAGTATCCTGAGCCTGCATAAAGCTGATTCCGGCTAAAAACAAAACCACCGTTAAAACGCCCAAGATTCCCAAAAAACTCAATTTTCGGACTTTTTTCAATTTAGCCTCCTTTTCCCATTTTTTTTATTTTGGATTTCCTATTTTTTGTGTTTTTTTTGCCTTCATTGCTTCTAATATAGAGATTTTCGGCATGTTATATGTTAAAGAAATGTGCAAATTCCCCACATATTCAGTGGAAGGTTTTTATTTAAAAGGAATGAAGGATGGTTTAGAACCTGTACCTAATACCCAATCGGATCACCCTTGGATTGAGAATTTCCCAAATCTCATTGTATCTGGATGAATTGACTACCATATAGCGGTACAGGACATGGTTGAAGTTGAAGACATTGAAGGCATCGACATGAAGGGAAAGGGCCCCGTATTTTCCGATCCGGATATCCTTCACCAGGCCAACGTCCATGTTATAAAGTGTGGGGAGCCTTGTCTTGCCATATTTTTCTATAAGGATATACTTAACTGCTCCAAGTCCGACCGCTGCCCTTTCCGGTGTCATCACGATTATCTGCTTCGGTTGAGCATAGCCCTGTTTGACATGGGCAAAAAGACTGAGATGGAATCCCCAGGGGAGTTGGTAGAGGAAACTCAGTTTGGCCATCCACTGGGCATCTCCAAACCATGGTTCACCTTCAAACTTATCTTTATTTGTGGGATCATGATAGCCTTTTTCACCGTAGTGGAGGATGGCTCTCTGCAAAGAAAGGGAGGCATTCATCATCCACCTGTGACTCAGTCTTTTTACGGCAGATATTTCGATGCCTGTGTAGTTTCTGTGGCTGTCCGGCCGGTTTGTCAAAAGCCCTCCTGCAGGCCTGTATCGGTCCAGCGTCCAGTACTCGTACTCGTAGGTTGTGCCATTATAGGTGAGTGAGTTCTGGATAGGACCGATATAATTTTGTTGACTCTCGGTCCATCCGGTCTCCTTGTCATGGAATATCTTCCATCCTGTTCGATAAGTGCGGCGGAGTGTTAAATTGGCGCTCAGAGAGAAATTCGCAAAGATTTCTCTCTCGATACCTAAGAGCAGCTCGTCTGTGAGGGTGGATTTGTAATGCTTATCGATGACATCAGGATCATCGAGGCTTGCCGGATTCCAAGGATCAAAACCTCCATACCAGAGGATGCCATCCAAGGGATACCCGATAAGCTCATCCGTCGAGACCAGGTCATCGCCGTTTGTATCCACCCAGCTATAAGCGGCATAACCCATGGCTGCGGGATTGACAGCGTCGGCCAGAGTTGCGGCCATCGGCTGGCTGTACCGGGCCAGATTGCCGCGGAGGATGGTCTTCCTGTCATTTGTCAGGGCAAAGGTGAAGCCGATTCTTGGGGAGAGCGTTTTGAAACTAACGCCTGGATCAATGCCAGGGAAAGTGAGTTCCGGAAGCAGTTCAGGGGCAAAATGACTTGCCTCGACAGTGGCTTCCTTGACAACGCTTTTTTCCCTGTCGAACCTGAATCCCAGATTAAGGGTCAATCTTCCCCTGGAGTAAGAATCGTTTATGTAGAAACTGTAACGGTCTCCCCGGCTTATCCTGTTTTGTTCTCTGTACACTTCAGCATAGAGGGGCTCTCCATCCCAGTAATATTTATAAACATCCTGAGGATAGGCCCCATAATTTTGGGCCGGTGTTAGACGATACTCAAGCCCGAATTGAAACTCGTGGCCGCCGCCCAGGAGGTTTTCAACAAAATAATTGCCGTCGATTTTGGCACTGTGGCTAGGGCGTTTGTCCTTTAAGTAATCTCCCGAACCGGAAGACATGCCGGTGAAGTAATCATATCCTGCCTGGACATCCATACCTCCCTTGGGGACAAATTCTGAAATCGCGAAGTTTGTGGAAAGCTTCAAGGTGAGAAGAAAATTATCCGAGAATGTATGGGTATCTTCCAATTTGATAAAACTGCCCCCTGCAATCTGATCCCAGCTTGTCTCGGGGGGACTGTATGGACCAGCTCCGTACCCGTCCCTCCTTTTACTATAATAATTTATGTACAGCTCAGCCCTGTTGTTTCTGTGGATCTGGAAGTTGAGCTTGGCGTTGTATCCTGCGATTGTTATTTCATCCGGATAGCCACCGATGGTGAGGCGGCGGATGTCCTGGATTCCATAACCGATCCAGAACCAGAGTTTGTCTTTTTTTAGAGGTCCTCCTATCTGGAGGCCGTAATCCCAGATCTGTTTGATCCTGTTTCCGACATAATCCAGATCCTTCAATTCCTGAGTCCGGTTGTCTCCCTGGAGGTCGTCGTTGGCGAAAAACACCCGGCCCATGACCTCGAACTTGTTGCTTCCTCTGCGGGTGATAATATTGATGGAAACACCGCTAGTATGGATGGCCGCGTTTGCCCCGGTTGTGACCACCTGCATTTCTGCGAAACTGTCGAAGTCGAAATAGCGGGTAGAATAACCAAGATCGACCATATCCGTAATCGGTATGCCATCCAGGTTCCACATGCTGGATGACGGACCTGCTCCTTTAGATGTGAATGCTGATTGTTGGCCTGAATAGCTGCCTCCTACATTCTCGGTGTACATATAGATGCCGGGCACGTGTTGGAGAATGACCCAGGGATCACGTGCTGAGGGGATTTCCTGTAGCATATCCAGTGTGACATTGGAGGCTGTCCCTGTTTTTTTTGTGTCCACAATGGGCGACTGTGCGATGACGGTGACTTCCTCTTCGAGTGTGGCAGGTTCCATGACGATCTGCAGGTCAAAATTGTTGCCGACCCGGATAATCAGGTTTTCCTGAATGTGAGATTTGAAAGCGGCAAGTTCACATTTAAGGTTGTAGGTGCTTGGATAGATGTTGATGAAACGGAATATTCCGCCTTCTTTTGTGGTGACCGAGCGGGGATTGTAGAGGTCGGAATCAAGGGTGACCGTGACTCCTGGGAGTGGATGGCCTTGTTCGTCGAGGGCGACGCCGCGTATATTTCCGTATTGTTCCTGGGCAGAAGTAAGGCCTGGAAAGAAAAAAAACATAAAAAATATGATGGCAAGCTTTCGCATTGTCCCTTCCTTGCTGGAGTATATTTTTAAGTTAATTGATGAAATTGGAGTTGTCAAGGTTTCATTTCCCGTCTGTTCCTATTTCTCCACACTGCCTTGACAGAATCTTCACACTTCCTTAACGTTTAGGTAAAAGCAATATGGTATGTTAAAAAGAAAAATGTCCTTCCTTCGCTTGGCCCGATATGCTTGAGAATTTAAGGCTCGCTGTTAAAAGACAAAAAAAACTGATCATTATTTTCTGCCTGACCATTTTTGTCCCCTCCATCTCACTCAGTATCTTCGGCATCAGGGCCATACGAAACGAGAGATTCCGGATGGCCAAGCAGATTGAAAATGAGCACAGAGGAGCGGCGGAATTCTTGAAATCTCAAATCAGCGCTCAATTCAAAGAACTTGGCTCTATCCTTCAGAATCTGGCCCAGTCGACCGCTTTTTTGCAAAGGGATGATGCTGGAATTAAAAATCTGTTGGATGCTCAACTTGCTGAGAATCCTTTGGTTGATCAAGTATTTGTTGCCTTCGAAAAAGAAGGAGCCTGGTTCCCATTATTCCAGCCAAATCCCAGCGATATCCTCTATTCTTCCAGCCCGGCCTCAGAAGGGATCCAACAGTTAGGACTGGAGAGAGCCGAAGCCCATGAATTCAAAGAAAGAAATTATAAAAGCGCTGTTTCTCAGTATAGAGGTCTTTTTGATCAGTCTCCGGACTCAAACTTCAAAGCACGGATGATGGCTAATATATCCAGGTGTTTGGTAAAGGCCGAAGACTACGAAGGAGCCATTCAGAACTACCAGAGGATTTGTGAGGATTATCCTGAAAGCACTTCTTCGTCCGGAATGCCGTTGGCCCTTATCGGTCAACTACAGGTGGCAAGCTGCTATCGAAATTTGGGCGAACATCAGTCATCGTTACAAACTTCCTTGGATCTATACAAAGATATCCTTAACATGCGCTGGCGGCTTAGAGAAGCTCAATTCAAGACCTATGCCGCTCTTGTAGAGGATGCCATAAGCGATATTCTTTCTGCGGATCAGCTCAACCTGTCTCTCAAAGATTATAGAGAGGAATTTAAGCAGTTTAAAAATCTGCATCAGGAGAGGCTAGAGCAATGGTTGGTTATCAAGGACATCAGACAGAATATCATTCCTGAGCTTCGAGGCAGACAGGCTTTATCCACATATCAGGCTATTCCTCACCAATACCACAAGACCATAAACGAAAGGACTTTTCTTTTATCTTTTGTCCAGATCCCTGACTCCTCTGAAACCCGTCCTGTTGGCCTTCTGGGTGTCAAGATCAGAGAACAACACCTGCTAGAGGATACCATACCCGATGCCATCGAAAGGCTGCAATTCAGCGATGCGGCAAGTGTTGTCATTTCCCATCTTTCTGGGAAAATTTTATTCGGTGAGAAGAATTCATCATCAGAATCGGCAACAACCTCGGAATATTTCGAGGATAATTTTCCTCCCTGGAGGATAGAGATTTTCCAAAGCAGGGGAGAAGCTTCAGGTGCCATGGACATTAAACGCAATTTTTATTTTTGGACCATCATCACTCTGGTCGTCGTTCTCATCTCAGGCGCTGTTCTCATCTCCAGGACCATTGCCCATGAGATGGCAGTCCTCAAACTCAAATCTGATTTTGTCTCCTCAGTGTCCCATGAATTCAAAAGCCCCCTCACATCCATTAAGGCCTTAGCTGAAAGATTGCGAGATGGGAAAGTCAAGGATTCCAACAGGATGAAACAGTATTTTTCCGTGATCACCCAAGATGTGGACAGATTGACGCAATTGGTCAGGAATATCCTGGATTTTTCGAAGATCGAGGAAGGGAAAAAAGAATATGAATTTGTGGAAACCGATATGGCCCAGTTGGTGACGCAGCAGATAGAATCTTTTAAAAGAAGTGAATACGCTAAAGGATATGAGATTCAGACTCGGATCTCCGAGGACATTCCTCATCTCGATGTGGATAAAGAAGCCTTCTCTCAAGCCCTCAATAATCTTCTGGATAATGCCGTGAAATTTTCATCAGAAAGAAAAGAGATTGAAGTTTATCTTAAAAAGGATGACACGAATGTTTTCATAGAAGTCAGAGATTGGGGAATCGGGATTCCCCCACATGAGCTGGACAGGATTTTCAACAAGTTCTATCAAGGGCGCAACACCAACCTGCAATCGGTCAAAGGAACAGGATTGGGATTGACCCTGGTTAAACACATGGTCGAAGGCCATGGGGGACGGATTGTGGTGAAGAGTCAAGTTGGGGAGGGAAGCATATTTTCTATTATTCTTCCCACTCAGAGAAAAGGGAAGTGAGGTGAGTATGCCCAAAGAGATCCTTATCATAGAAGACGAGCAGGGAATTTTGATGAGCCTCAAGGATGAGTTTGAGTTGCAAGGATATGTCGTTCACACAGCAGAGGATGGAGAGAGGGGATTGAAATTGGCAAGAGAACGGAAACCCGACCTCATCATTTTGGACATCATGCTTCCGGTATTAGACGGGTATGAGGTGTGCAAGAAGCTAAGAATGGAAGGGAATACGACGCCGATCATCATGTTGACGGTCAGAGATAAGGAGTTGGATAAGGTTTTGGGTTTGGAGCTGGGGGCCGATGACTATGTGACAAAGCCTTTCAGCTTCCCAGAGTTGACTGCCCGGGTAAAAGCGATATTTCGAAGAACAGAAGAGCGTGTGAAAGATATAACCAGATACAGTTTTGGAAATATCAAACTGGATTTTGAGAAATACGAGGCAAAAAAAGGAGAAAAAAAACTGGATTTGACGACATTGGAATTCCATATGCTTAGGTTTTTTATCCAGAATAAGGGGAAGGTTATCTCAAGGGATAGTTTCCTGGACAGAATCTGGGGGGAAGATAATGTGTCAGTTTCCTTCCGGACAGTGGACAGCCACATCGCTAACATCAGAAAGAAGATCGAGGACGATCCAGCCAACCCGAAGCACATCCTCAGCATACGCAGCGTCGGCTATAAATTCGTCGATTGAAATGACTCCACGAAACTTCAAGATCTCTTCATACTTCCTGAACACATTAGAACGGAAAAAGCACTATATTGAGACTGATGAAACAAACAGGAGGAACCTAATGAGAAACGGACGAAAAATTCTCTCAGTTTTATTTCTAGCTGCCGCCTGTCTACTTTTTGTGTTCGGGAATTCACCATCCCAGGAATCGGCCGCAGAAATCTTCGAGAAAGCTTTTTACTATGAAGATGTTCAAGGTGATCTGCAAAAAGCCATCGAACTCTATGAGCAGATTTTGAAGCAGTTCCCTGAAAACCGCGAAATCGCAGCCAAAGCCCAGCTCCATATCGGCCTCTGTTACGAAAAATTGGGACTCCAGGAAGCTCCTAAGGCATACCAGAAAGTCCTGGATGATTTTCCCGAGCAAAAAGAAGCCGTCAAATTAGCCCAAGAAAAATTATCCGTCTTTCGTAAAGCCCAATCTGTTATCGCCAAAACCGAGAAAGAGTTCAACATCCGCAAGGTCTGGTCAGCTCCTTTGACTGATATACTTGGCGCTCCTTCCCCAGATGGGAGGTATCTCTCTTTTGTGGATTGGTCGACTGGTGATCTTGCTATCCGCGATCTTGCTTCAGGTAAAAACCGCCGTGTTACCAACAAAGGTTCATGGGCGGAATCTCAGGCATTTGCACTCTTCTCCAAATGGTCACCTGATAGCAAAAAAATTGTTTATAATTGGATCAGCGAAGAGGAATCTATTGATTTGAGAGTCGTTGGACTTGACAATCCAAAACCTCGGATCCTGTATTCGAATAAAATGGAATATGTTCATCCCCTTGGCTGGTCACCCGATGGAAACAACGTTCTGACCGCCATTTCTCGGCCTCAAAATATCGTTCTATTGGGTCTTATCTCGGTCGCAGATGGATCATTCCATATTTTAAAAGATATCTCTGATAGGGAATGGGGCGGTAATCCCCCTGTCGTTGCCTTCTCTCCAGATGGAAAGTATCTAGCTTATGATTATCCACAAGATAAAGACACTCAAGAACGAGATATCTTCCTCATGTCGGTTGATGATAAAACTGAGACTCCGCTGATCAGTCATCCCATGAATGAAAAGCTGCTTGGCTGGGCCCCGGATGGAAAATGGATTCTTTTTGCGAGCAACCGCACAGGAACACGAGATGCATGGATTGCTGGCATTAGTAAAGATAAGCTGAAGCAGTCTCCTGAAATGATTAAAAATGATATAGGATTCATTCAGCCACTAGGATTTACCCAAAATGGCAATTTCTACTATGGTATTGACAACCGAATGGTTGATATTTACTCGATCCAAATCGATTCTGAGACAGGAAAAATCCTGTCTCCGCCAAAAAAGACAACTCTGCGTTATGAGGGGTCTAACAGTTTTCCTGACTATTCATCAGATGGGAAATATATAGCCTATGTTTCCACTAGAGGTCCTGGGCCGGTTCCCCGCCGGATCTTATGCATTCGTGATGTGCAAACTGGCAAGGTAAGAGAGCTCAATCCCGGATTGTCTCGATTTACTTCTCCCCGTTGGTCCCCAGATGGGCGATTTATTTCTGTCGAAGTAGAAGACAAAAAAGATGACCACTATGGCATATGTTTGATTGATGCACAATCGGGTGCTGTCGATCCAATAATTCAAATTGATCCTGAGTTAGGGATTTTCTCTCACAGATGGTCCAAGGATGGGAAAACGATTTTCTATACGCAAAACGACCGGGAATCGAAAGTCTCTACTAGATTCAGACGTTCTCGAATTTTTATCCATGACATCGCTAGCGGTCAAGATGAGATCCTCCAAGGATCTCCTGAGGATGCAAAAGATATCGACATGTCTCCTGATGGGCGATGGCTGGTCCTTTTGAATCGAGATGACAAAAGAGTGCTGAGGATCATCCCAACTTCGGGCGGAGAGCCCCAGACTCTTTATTCCTTTGAGAACAAAACGAACATGATCATTTCACCAACTTGGATAGCAGGGGGAGAGTATATCCTATTCTATCAGGCAAAACCTGATTCTATTGGAGCGGATACAACCTGCGAGCTGGTGCGGATCCCTGCAGAGGGGGGTGAACCACAGAAGTTGGGATTGGGGATGAAAGAATTTCGCCATTTCAGTGTTCATCCCGATGGCCAACAAATCGTCTTCCATTCCATGGGATCAAAAGTGAGATGGCCTGAAATCTGGGTGATGGAAAATTTCCTGCCTGGGGAGAAAAAATAGGGGGCGGCTCCATCGAGGGCTATCCCTTTTATTGGAAGGAAATGATCAAAATCTTTACAATTTCATGACAACTCTGCATCTGTTAATGTTAGAATAAATCCATGCTCTCTCTTCCGTCCGGTCGGTTAAAGAGAAGTCTGCGCAAGCGAGTCATCCTTTTCGGATTATCTGTCCTTCTGCCTGCCCTGGTTCTTCTTGTTTTCATCGTCCGTATGAACAGGCAGGACATTGAACTGAGAAAAAAGCGGGCAATAGAGGTCAGACAGCAAAAGGCTGAAGAGATCGGCCAGCACCTAGCCGATAGACTGGAAAAAACGGAAAAAGTTCTTCTGCAAGAATTGGCCCTAGATCCCGCCAGCATCCGAACAGTCTACCGAACACATCCCGAATTGGTCTTTGTGGGAAGAATAGTAAAGGAAGAACTCCTGATGCCTTGGGAGGAATCCGAGATGCAGAAAATGCTCTCAGAAAGGGAACGTTCCGGAGATCTCATTCTTCAGGCCCAGCTGGCCGAGTTTGAAAAGAACGATCTGCGGCTTGCCTTGACCTTATTGAATCAAACTCTATCTTCTAGGGCTTCGTCTTCACAAAAATGTTTTGTCCAGCTTCAACTGGGAAGGGTTCTTTCAAAGTTAGGTGATGAAGAGGGAACCCATCGTCTTTACGGAGATATTCTCGGCCAATCGGGTGACCTGACCGATGAATACGGGATCCCTTTTTCCCTCTATGCTGCCGATCGCCTCTCGGTTTTGAGTTCAGAAGTCGAGCCCATCCTGGACCGGATCGAAGATCTTTTGGAAGAAATCCGCTGGCTTCCTTCCAGAGCGCTTTATCTCATCCGGGACGTCACCCTACAGGTTCAAGACAGGTCACAGGATTCACTCCTTTTGGAGAGGATAGAGAATCTAACCCAGGCAATTAAGAAAGCCCTGGAAGATCTTGAGAGGCTCAAGTCACTTAAAGGCTTTGTCTCAAGCTGGATGCTTCGCCGCCTCACCCTGGAGCATTCTAAAGATTCATTAACTTGGGAGTCCCACGGAGACATTCCCTGGATCGTTGGCCTTCGTGATACCATTGAGGACCAATCGCAGGCCCTCCTCGCATTTCACGGACCTCATGTCTTGAGCGTGGTGATTGAGGAGGCCGGTCTGGCTGAAACTTTTCCAGGCTCCTGTCGGATAACTGTAAGTCCCAACGGAGAGGGTATCCCTCCCGGAGGAAAGTTTGTAGGATTCCGGCTCCATTTTGAGGAGACTGAAGTGTCTGCCTGGTCCAAGTCTTCCCTCCCGTTCCCCATCCTTTATTGGTTGATCCTTATCATTGTCGTTGGATTCACTGCCTTCGGAGGTTATCTGCTCTGGCGTGATATCAGTCGAGAATTGGCGATTGCGGAAATGAGATCACAATTTGCGGCCAGTGTTTCCCACGAACTCAAGACGCCACTGACGTCCATACGCATGTTTGCCGAGGCTTTGACCATGGGAGTTCAGACGCGACCTGAGGCACAAAAGGAGTATTTGCGAACGATAATCAGCGAGAGCGAACGCCTGAGTCGGCTGCTCAACAATGTCTTGGACTTCTCCAAGATCGAACAAGGGACTCGGACCTACTCTTTTGAGACTACATCTCTCGAAGAGGTCATCCATGCTGCAGAGAAGGCCATGGCCTTTCCGATGAATCAGAAGGGATTTGATCTACAGGTTGAAGTGGAGAAAGAAATTCCCCCGATTCTTGCCGACAGAGATGCCCTCGAACAAGCAGTCCTCAACCTCCTTCATAACGCTATGAAGTATTCAGGAGAGAGCCGGGAAATCCTCCTAAGGCTTCGCAGAAATGGAAATATGGCCTGCATCGATGTCATCGACCACGGCTTTGGAATATTGGAGGAGAACAGAGGTCAAATTTTCGGGAAATTCTTCAGGGTGCCCGGGATCGAAAATCAGAAAATTCCGGGGACGGGCTTGGGTCTGACCATTGTTTCCCATATCGCCAAGTCCCACGGAGGCAAGGTGGAAGTTTTCAGCCACTCCGGAGAAGGAAGCACCTTTTCCATTATTCTTCCCCTGGAGGCCAAATGAAACGGATTTTGATCATCGAGGATGACATTTCAATCCTGAACGGTCTTAAAGATGTGCTGATCTTCAAATCCTATGACGTTCTCACTGCTACTGATGGAGAGTCGGGATATGAAACGGCTGTGGAAAAGAGCCCCGATCTCATCATTTTAGATATCATGCTTCCCAAGATGGATGGATTCACACTGTGTAAAAAGCTGAGGGACGAGGGAAACATGACCCCTGTTTTAATGCTGACCGCCAGGGGAGAAGAGCCGGATAAAGTACAAGGACTGGATTTTGGAGCGGATGACTACGTTACCAAACCTTTCTCTTTGCCGGAACTTCTTGCTCGGGTCAGAGCCCTGCTTAGACGAAGGCCGGGTGAGAAAACAGAGAAAGCCCCTCCGGATTCAATAAAATTTGGGAATATTTTCCTGGATTTCAGGAAGTATGAGGCTTTAAAGGGGGGTAGGCCGTTGAGCCTTTCTCCCAAAGAGTTTGGAGTTTTGAGGTATCTTGCCACCCGTGCGGGTGATGTTGTTACACGGGATGAACTCCTGGATGAAGTCTGGGGGTACGAAAAGTATCCAACCACCCGGACTGTAGATAATCATATTGCCCAGCTTCGTTCCAAGATCGAAGAGAATCCCTCTGATCCTCAAAATCTGATCACCGTCCATGGAGTCGGATACAAATTGGTTTTGGATGATGAAAAAAAATGAGGATGGGATCCTTACAAAATAATTACAAAATTCTTACATGCCCATGACAATTCAGTGATTCAAAAAGCATATCTTCGGAATGAAATCAATCCGAGGAGGCAGACAATGGAAAAAAAATTAGCATGGTTCGGAGTGACAGGGCTTCTTCTCACAGTGGCTCT
>Ga0114930_10003300_pt1 | contig 14195 bp, 15 predicted proteins | sample AnhtaG_FD_87300 | JGI IMG/M metagenome (GOLD analysis project Ga0114930, IMG submission 87300) | Deep subsurface microbial communities from Anholt, Denmark to uncover new lineages of life (NeLLi) - Anholt_01485 metaG | ecosystem: Environmental > Aquatic > Marine > Oceanic > Sediment | place... | reverse complement strand
TTCGACTATCCGAAGCTGACGCGCGTGTTCATCGTCAACGACGTCGAAAAGAATGACATGGCGCAGATCGCCGCCGCCTATCGCGAGCTGTTCCTGGCCGCGGGCGGCGGGGCGCTCGGCCTGTTCACCGCGATCGCGCGCCTGCGCGAGGCGCACAAGCGCCTGGCCGGGCCGATCGAGGAGGCGGGGCTGCCGCTCTATGCCCAGCATGTCGACGGCATGGACGTGGCCACGCTGGTGGACATCCTGCGCGCGGAGGGCAACGCCTGCCTGCTCGGCACCGACGCGGTGCGCGACGGCGTGGACGTGCCGGGGCGGGCGCTGCGCCTCATCGTGTTCGACCGCGTGCCCTGGCCCCGGCCCGACATCGTGCACAAGGCCCGGCGCGCGGAATTCGGGGCGCGCAGCTACGACGACATGTTGACGCGCCTCAGGCTCAAGCAGGCTTTCGGGCGGCTGGTGCGCCGGGCCGACGACATCGGCGTGTTCGTACTGCTCGACCGCGCCATGCCCACGCGCCTGTTCGGCGCGTTCCCGCCCGGCGTCGAGCCGCGCCGCGTGGGCCTGGCCGAGGCCGTGGCCGAGACCAGGGCGTTCCTCAACCCGACCCCTGCGCGCTAGGCCCTTGCGGCCAAAGCGGAAACGGGGACTACCCATGCGCCCCATGCGCTTGCCCGACCGGCCCGACCGCCGCTAGCTTTCCCGGCGATGACCAGCGCCGCCGAAGCCTTGCCGCCCCGCCCGGCCGGAGCCGACGACTACCGGGTGATCGGGCTCATCGGCGGGGCGCATTTCACCAGCCATTTCTTCCAGCTCTCCTTGCCGCCGCTGTTCCCGGTGATGCGCGAGGTGTTCGGCGTCGGCTACGGCGAACTCGGCCTGCTGATGGCGGTGTTCTACGGCGTTTCGAGCGTGGGCCAGGCCGCGGCCGGGTTCGTGGTTGACCGCATGGGCGCGCGCGCCGTCCTGGTGGGCGGCACGGTGCTGCTCGGCCTGTCGCTGATCCTGATCTCCCAGGCCGCGAGCTACCCGATGCTGATGCTGCTGGTGGTGCCGCTCGCGCTCGGCAACTGCGTGTTCCATCCCGCCGACTATTCCATCCTGTCGGCCTCGGTGTCGCAGCCGCGCATGGGCCGGGGCTTCAGCGCGCACGCGCTCGGCGGCACGCTCGGCTACGCCGCCGCGCCGGTGGCGATGCTGGGCCTGAGCGCGCTCGGCGGCTGGCGCTTCGCGCTGGCGGCGGTGGGCTGCGCCGGCCTCGCGGTGGCGCTCGTGATCTACTCGCAAAGCGCCGTGCTGCGCGAGGACCGTGCCGCCTCGCCCCATGTCGGCTCCGACCAAAGCGCCGTCGCGGCGGCCGCGCTGCCGGTGCTGCGTCTGTTCGCTTCGCTGCCGATCCTGCTGTGCTTCGCCTATTTCTTCTTCCTGGCGATGGCCGGAACCGCGCTGCAAAGCTTCCTGCCGCCCACCATGCTGGCGCTGCACGGCATCCCGATCGCGGCCGGCGCCTCGGCGCTTACCGCCTATCTGTTCGGCTCGGCCACGGGCATCACGCTCGGCGGCTACACCGCCGACAAGGTGCGGCACCACGAATTCCTGGTCGGCCTCGGCCTGTGCGGCGCGGCTTCGATGGTGCTGCTCGCTGGATTCACCGCCGGCTCGGCCCTGGCGCTGACCGCGATGATGGCGACCGCAGGCTTCTGCGCCGGCACCGCTTCGGCGGCGCGCGACATGCTGGTACGCCGCGCCACGCCCGCGGGCGCCAGCGGCAAGGTGTTCGGCTTCGTCTATTCAGGCCTCGACTTCGGCTCCACCGTCTCGCCGGCGGTGGCCGGCTATCTGCTCGACCACGGGCTGCCGCTCGCGGTGATCTTCCTGGTCGCGTCGGGGCATTTGCTGGCGGTATCCACCGCTTTCGGCCTCGGCCGCCACGCCCGCGCGCCGCAGCCGGTTCCGGCCGAATAGCCGTTAGCTGACGCCCAGCAGCACCAGCAGCGCCGAGACGGTCAGAACCGAAAGCGCGGTCGATACCAGGATCGCCGCGGTCGCGCGGCGCACGTAGATGCCGTATTTCTGCGCCACCACGAACAGCGTGGTGCCTACGGGCAGTGCCGCCAGGATCACCGCCGACTTGGCCCAGACCGGGTCCATGTCCAGGGCGCGGAAGGCGATCAGGTAGGTCGCGGCCGGCTGCGCCAGCAGCTTCAACAGGCAGATCCAGGCCACTTCTTTGAGGTCGCCCGCGACCGGCTTGCCCACCAGGAACAGGCCGATGGCGAACAGCGCGCAGGGCGCAGCGGCGGCGCCCACCAGGGTGCAGAAATTTTCGATCGGCGCGGGCAGCGCGATGCCCGCCAGCGACAGGGCCATGCCGGCGAACGGCGCGATCACCAGCGGGCTCTTGAGCGCCGCCAGGAACGCATCGCGCGCCACCGCCGCGACGCTCTTGTCGCCGCCGCGGCCGAGGTCGAGCTCCACCAGCACGGTCGCCAGTCCGATCACGATGCTGCCGTTGATGATCGCGGTGATGATCACCGGCACCATGCCCGGCGGGCCGAACGCAGCCAGCAGCAGCGGAATGCCCATGTAGCCGGTGTTGCCGAAGATGGCGGAAAGCCCGTGCAGCGACAGGCAGGCGAAGCGGTCGGGAAACGCGAGCCGCGCCACGGCGATCGCCAGCGCGAAGGTCAGGATCGCCCCGCCGCCATAGGCGATCAGAAACGGGCCGTTGAGGATTTCCGTCACCGGCGCCTTGGCGGTCGCCAGGAAGAACAGCGGCGGCAGCGCCACGTAGAACACGAAGCGGTTGAGCGCCTCGCTCGACGCCTCGCCCAAGAGGCCGACGCGGCCGGTCAGCCAGCCGCCGGCCATGACCGCGAACACGGGAAACGCGATGTTGACGATCGCCTGCATGCCGCCGGCTACCGCTTCGCTTTCGCCGCCTTATCGGCGACCCGGGCGTTGAACGTGTCCCAGCGCACCACGGCGCGGCGGTGCCGGCCGCGCCCGATCTCCTCGATCTCGTCGCTGAGGACGACCGAGAAATCCACGCGCCGTCCCGCGACCGCCTCGACCTTTGCGTCCACCGTCACGGTGAGCCCCGCGGGCGTCGCGGCGGTGTGCGACACGTCGACGTGGATGCCGACGCTGCCCTCGCCGGGGTCGAGATGCGCCCGCAGCAGCTCGATGCACGCCCATTCCAGGAGGCCCACCATGTAGCCGGTGGCGAACACGCGCGGCATTTCCCGGAAGCTGCCGGCCTCGGGGTAGAGGTTCGGCACGGTCTTGGCGTCGGTGACGGTGAAGCGGTGGGTGTGGGTAAGGCCGGGCTTGAGAGTCGGCTTCATGCGTGAATCGCCCGCCCCGCGACCGCCAGCGCCGCCTCCTTCACCGCCTCGCTCAGGCCCGGGTGGCCGTGGCAGGTGCGCGCGATGTCCTCGGAAGCCGCCTTGAACTCCATGCCCAGCGCGATCTCCTGGATCAGCGTGCCGGCGTCCGGGCCGATGATGTGCGCGCCCAGCACCCGGTCGGTCTTGGCGTCGGCCAGGATTTTCACGAACCCGTCGGTGGCCGCATTGCAGCGCGCGCGGCTGTTGGCGGAGAACGGGAACTTGCCCGCGCGGTACTCAACGCCCGCTTGCTTCAGGTCCTCCTCGGTCTTGCCGATCGTCGCGACCTCCGGCCAGGTATAGACCACGCCCGGAATCGCGTCGTAGTCGATGTGGCCGGCCTGGCCGGCGACGATTTCGGCGCAGGCCACGCCCTCGTCCTCGGCCTTGTGCGCGAGCATCGGCCCGCGGATCACGTCGCCGATCGCGTAAATGCCGTTCACGCTGGTCTGGAACCGCGCATCCACCTCGATGCGTCCCTTCGCGTCGCGCTTCACGCCCGCCTGCTCCAGGCCGAGACCATCGGTGAAGGGGCGCCGGCCGATCGAAACCAGCACCACGTCGGCCTCCAGCGCCTGGCGGTCGCCGCCCGCGGCCGGCTCCAGCGTCAGGGCCACGCCCGACTTGCCGGGCTTGGCGGCCGTCACCTTGGTGCCGAGCAGGAACTTCAGGCCCTGGCGCGCGAGGATGCGTTGGAACTGCTGCGCGGTCTCGCCGTCCATGCCGGGGGCGATGCGCGGCAGGAACTCGATCACCGTCACCTCGCTGCCGAGCCGCTTCCACACCGAGCCCAGCTCAAGGCCGATATAGCCGGCGCCGATCACCGCCAGGCGCTTCGGCACCTCGGGCAGGGACAAGGCGCCGGTGGAGGTCACGATGCGCTTCTCGTCGATCTCGACGCCGGCAAGCGGCATCGATTCCGATCCGGTGGCGATGACGATGTTCTTGGTTTCCAATGTCTGCTCGCCGCCTTTGGCGAGCTTGACCGCCACCCGGCCGGCCGCGGCGAGCGCGCCCGCGCCCGCCACGTAGTCCACCTTGTTCTTCTTGAACAGGAACTCGATGCCCTTGGTCAGGTCCGCGACCACCTTGTCCTTGCGCGCCATCATGGCCTTGAGGTCGAGCTCGACCGATCCCAGCTTGACGCCGTGCTGCGCCAGGGCGTGCTTCGCCTCCTCGTACTTCTCGGAGGATTGCAGCAGCGCCTTGGAGGGGATGCAGCCGATGTTGAGGCAGGTGCCGCCCAGCGCGCCGCGCTTCTCCACGCACGCGGTCTTCAAGCCCAGTTGCGCCGCGCGGATCGCCGCGACATAGCCGCCCGGCCCGCCGCCGATGACGACCACGTCGTAGGGTCTTTCGGTCATGGCACTTCGTCACTTGGTTCAAGGTGGCGAAAATCGCGCGCGACCATGCCCGATCCGCCCCGGTCCCGCAAGGCGCGGGTTTGCCTAGACGTAGATCATCTTGCGCGTCATGCCGCCGTCGATCACGAAGTTGGCGCCGGTGGCGAAGCCGCTCTCCGGCCCGACCAGGAACAACACCGCCGCGGCGATGTCCTGCGGCCGGCCGACGCGGCCAACGGGATGCTGGGCATGGTCGGCGCGCGACAGCTCGGCCTGCTTCGCCCGCGCCTTCTTCTTCCAGGACGAGGTGTCGATCCAGCCCGGGCTGATGCAGTTAACCCGCACCGCCGGCCCCAGATTGATCGCAAGGGAGTGCGTCAGCGCCACCAGCCCGCCCTTGCTCGCGGCATAGGCCAAGTCGTCGCCTTCGCTCATCAGCGCGCGGGTCGAGGCGATGTTGACGATGGCGCCGCGCCGGCGCTGCAACATCGGCAGGGCGTACTTGGCGCACAGAAACGCCCCGGTCAGGTTCACCGCCAGCACTGCGTTCCACTCCCCGGGGCTCATTTCAGCCAAGCCGCGGCGGCTTGGCAGCATCCCCGCGTTGTTGACCAGGGCGTCGAGGCCGCCGAACCGGCGGCGCGCCGCGCGCAGGGCCACCTCGACCGATTCTTCGCTGGAAACGTCGCCGCGCAACGCCAGCAATCGCTTGGGTTGACGCAGTGCCGCTTTCGCTTCCGCCAAGGCTTGCCGGTCGCGGTCCAGGATCGCGACGTTCCAGCCCGCCGCCAAAGCCGCTTCCGCGGTCGCCCGGCCGATGCCCTGCGCGCCGCCGGTGATGAACATGGTCTTGGCCGCCATCGCCGTTGCTCCTTGCGGTTTGGTCCCGATGCGTTTGCCCGAATAATGCCATCATTCTGGGCGAGTTTCCCCGCGCCTCGCGTGACAACGGGAGCGTCCGTCATGGCTTTAGGCAACTGGTTCCGCGGCAAGACCGCCGCCGAAGCGCCGCCGCAGAAGGTCTACGCCGTGTCCAAGTCGGACGCGGACTGGCGCCGCGCACTGAACCCCGAGCAGTACCGCGTGCTGCGCGAGCACGGCACCGAACGGCCGTTCGCCAGCCCCCACAACGGGGAGAAGCGCGCCGGCATGTTCGTGTGCGCGGGCTGCGGGCAGGACGTGTTCGACGCCGGCGCCAAGTTCGACAGCGGCACCGGCTGGCCGAGCTACCACACGCCGGTCCAGGACGGCGTGGAAACCTCCGACGACTATTCGTTTCTGATGCACCGCGTGGAGGTGCATTGCGCGCGCTGCGGCGGGCATCTCGGCCACGTGTTCGACGACGGGCCTCAGCCGACCGGCAAGCGCTATTGCGTCAACGGCGCGGCGTTGAATTTTCGCACCGGCGACAAGACCTGAAACCGAGCTTTCGCAACCCCGAGGAGAATCGAGGATGATCGCGAGCAGAATCGTGATTGGCGCATCCCTGGCCGCGGCGCTGGCGACCGCCCTGCCGGCAGCCGCCGCCGGCGTGAAGGTCGGCGTGCTGGAGTGCACGGTTTCCAGCGGCTTCGGCTTCGTGCTGGGTTCCTCGCGCGACGTGAAATGCGTCTACCTGCCGGGCAACGGCGGCAACAAGCAGCACTACGCCGGCAGCATCAAGAAATTCGGAGTCGACATCGGCTACGTGTCGGAAGCCAAGATCATGTGGGCCGTGATCGCGCCGAACTGGGACGTGCCGCAGGGCGCGCTGGCCGGCGACTATGTCGGCGGCACCGCCTCGGCCGCCGCCGGCTACGGCGCCGGCGCCAACGCGCTGATCGGCGGCGGCGGCAAGTCGTTCGCGCTCCAGCCCTTGAGCGTCGAGGGCCAGAAGGGAGTCGCGATCTCGGCCGGCATCGGCGATCTCACGCTGCGCACGGCGAACTAGCCGTTCACAGCCATCGGCGCACCCGCGCCTTGTAGCTGCGATAGGCATCGCCGAACTTCCGTTCCAGATAGGCCTCCTCGCGGGCGATGACGCCGTAGCGCATTGCCGCGAGGACCGGCACCGCCAGCGCCACGACCCACGGGCTGTCGAACGCGACGCCGAGGCCGAGGTAGATGGCGGTAAGGCCGACATAGGCCGGATTGCGGGAATAGCGGTACAGCCCCACGGTCACCAGCGCCGTGGTGGGGCGATTGACCGGCACGTTCGTCCCGGCGCGACGGAACTGGCGCAGGAAGGCCGCGATGATCGCCGCGCCGACCAATACCAGCGCAAGGCCACCCGCGAGCCGCGCGATCGGGACGAACGCGAAGCCCGGCAGCGGCCAAAGCCGGTCAGCGACCAGCCCGAGCGCCAGCCCTCCCACATAGAGGACCGGCGGATGCACGAGGGCGCCGGATCGATCGGGCAGCGTCGTCATTGCGTCGCTCGCGCTTGTTTGCCTTCGGCCCCACCCTACACGGCCGCCCACCGGGCCGCTACACTCGGGCCCGAGGGACGCGGGGGAGGGGCGGCATGGCCGCGCGCCGGAATGGCAAGGCCAAGAGGAAAAGGTCCAAGAAGGGGGCCGGGCTTGCGGCGAAAGCCGCCGGTCTCGCCCCCGGCCCGGCCAACTTCGTACCGCTGTCGCCCCTGGGCTTTCTCGCGACCGCGGCGGAGACTTTTCCCGACAAGCCCGCGGTCGTGCAGGGGGCCCGCGTCTTCACCTACCGGCAATTCTTCGAGCGCGCCCGGCGGCTCGCGTCCGCACTGAAGCGCCGCGGCATCCGCCGGGGCGACACCGTGGCGATCCTGTCGCCCAACACGCCGGCGATGCTCGAGGCGCATTACGGCGTGCCCGCCGCCGGCGCTGTCTTGAACGCGCTCAACTACCGGCTCGACGCCGCCACCGTCGCCTTCATCCTCGACCATGGCGAGGCCAGCCTGCTGCTGGTCGACGGCGAGTATGCCGCGGTGGCGGCGGAAGCGCTGAAGCGCGCCAAACGGCGCGTCGCCGCGATCGATCTCGACGATCCGCTCGGTCCCCGGGGCATGCGCCTGGGAACGACCAACTACGAGGAGCTGTTGGCGGAAGGCGACCCGGATTTCCCGTGGGCGCCGCCCCGGGACGAATGGCAGTCGATCTGCCTGCTCTACACCTCGGGCACGACGGGCAATCCCAAGGGCGTGCTTTATCACCACCGCGGCGCCTATCTCGCGGCCCAGAGCAACGCGCTCGCCATCGGCCTCGGGCCCGGCAGCGTCTATCTCTGGACCCTGCCGATGTTCCACTGCAGCGGCTGGAGCTTTACCTGGGGCGTGACGGCGGCGGGAGGCACGCATGTGTGCCTGCGCCGGGTCGAGCCCGCACAGGTGTTCGACGCGATCGTGCGCCACCGCGTCACGCATCTCTGCGGCGCGCCGATCGTGCTCAACATGCTGGTGCATGCCCCGGCCGAGGCCAAGCGCCCGCTCCCCCACACCGTCGACGTGGTCACCGGGGGTGCGGCGCCCCCGACCGCGGTGATCGCGGCGATGGAAGCGATGGGCTTCCGCGTCACCCACATGTACGGCACCACCGAGTGCTACGGGCCGGCGACGATCTGCGCCTGGCAGGCGGACTGGCCAACGCTGGGCGTCGAAGCCCGGGCGCGCAAGATGGCCCGCCAGGGCGTGCAGTGCCTTGCCCTCGACCGCGTGATGGTGGCCGACCCGCGCACGCTCGAGCCCGTGCCGCGCGACGGCAGGACCGTGGGCGAGATCATGATCCGCGGCAATACGCTGATGAAGGGCTACCTGAAGAACCCCGGGGCCACGGGCGCGGCGCTCAAGGGCGGCTACTACCGCAGCGGCGACCTCGCGGTCTGGCACCCCGACAACTACATCGAGATCAAGGACCGCGCGAAGGACATCATCATCTCGGGCGGCGAGAACATCTCGTCGCTCGAGATCGAGGATGCGCTCTACCGCCATCCCGCGGTCATGGAGGCCGCCGTGGTGGCGCGGCCCGACGCGAAATGGGGCGAAACGCCGTGCGCGTTCGTGGCGCTGAAAGCCGGGGCGGGCGCGACCGAGGCCGAGATCGTCGCGCATTGCCGCGCCAACCTCGCGCATTTCAAGGCGCCCAAGGCGGTGGTGTTCGGTCCGCTGCCCAAGACCTCGACCGGCAAGATCCAGAAATTCATCCTGCGCGAGCGGGCGAAAAACCTGTGAGGCGACGATGTTCCAACCCGACCTTCTCAAGAACAAGACGATCCTGGTGACCGGCGGCGGCACGGGCCTGGGCAAGGCGATGGGCCGGCGGTTCCTGGAGCTCGGCGCCGCGCTCGTGATCTGCGGGCGGCGCGAGCAGGTGCTGAAGGACACCGCGGCCGAGTTCAACGCCGCGTTCCAGGGCCGCGCGTCCTGGCACGCCTGCGACATCCGCGATCCCGCCCAGGTCGAGGCGATGGTCGAGGCGCAATGGAAGCGCGCGCCGCTCGACGCGCTGGTCAACAACGCCGCCGGAAATATCGCCGCGCGCAGCGAAACCTTGAGCGTGCGCGCGATCGACGCGGTGCTCGGCATCGTGCTGCACGGCAGCGCCTACGTCACCTGGGCCTGCGGCAAGAAATGGCTTAACGAGAAGCGCAAGGCCAGCGTGCTCAGCATCCTCGCCACCTATGCCTGGACCGGCTGCGGCTACGTCGTGCCCTCGGCCATGGCCAAGGCCGGCGTGCTGGCGATGACGCAAAGCCTGGCGGTGGAATGGGGCGGGCGCGGCATCCGGCTCAACGGCATCGCGCCCGGCTCGTTCCCGACCGAGGGCGCCTGGTCGCGCTTGGTGCCGCGCGCCGACCTCGCCAAGGAGATCGAGTCCAGCAGCCCGCTCGGCCGCCCGGGCCGGCACGAGGAACTGGGCAACCTCGCGGCGTTCCTGCTCTCCGACCAGGCGGAGTATATCAACGGCGAATGCGTGACGATCGACGCAGGAAGGTGGCTGAAAGGTGCGGGGCAGCTCAACTTCCTTGGGAAGCTGACCGACGCGGAATGGGAAATGATGCGGCCGAAGAAGAACTAGGCGCCGCCATGCCCGCGATCTGGTTCAAGCTCCACACCGCCGCCGAGGCCAACGCGCGCGGCCGGGGCACGATGCTCGAAGCCCTCGGGATCGAGCTCATCGAGGTTGCCGACGACCACCTGAGGGCGCGCATGCCCGTGGACGCGCGCACGCGCCAGCCCGGCGGCGTGCTGCACGGCGGCGCGTCGGTCGCGCTGGCCGAAACGCTGGCGTCCTGGGCCGCGACCATGGCCACCGATCCGGCGCGGCAATACTGCGTGGGCCTCGAGATCAACGCCAACCACGTGCGCGCGGCGGTCGAGGGCTTCGTCACCGGCACCGCGCGGCCCTTGCATCTCGGGCGCAGCACGCAGATCTGGGAGATCCGCATCGAGAACGAAGCGGGCAAGCTGGTGTGCGTCTCGCGCTGCACCATGGCCGTGCTCGACCGCCCGAGCGAGTACTTGAAGAACAAGGGTTAGCCGGCGAATTCCCGCCGAATCTTGTCGTTGTGCTCGCCGACGCGGGGCACCGCGCCGAACTCCGGCCCCTTGCCGCCGATGCGCGCGGGCGGCGCCACCAGCTCCACCTCGCCGAACTCGGTGCGGACCGGCGTGCGGCGCAACTGCGGGTGCTTCTGAAGCTCGGCGATGCCGTTGAGCGCGCCATAGGCGATGCCCGCCGCGCGCAGCTTCCGGACCAGCTGGTCGCGCGTGTATTGGGCGAAGGCCTGGTTCAACAGCTCATCGAGAGCGTGCCGGTTGGCGACACGCGCCACGTTGTCCTTGAAGCGCGGGTCGGCGGCGAGCTCGGGCCGGCGCATCACCTCGTCGCGCAGCCGCGCCCATTCCCGCTCGTTCTGGATCGAAATCAGCACCCCGCCGCCGTCGCCCGCGCGGTAAAGCCCGTAGGGCGCTACCGAGGGGTGGTTGAGCCCCATGCGCCGCGGCGCCTTGCCGGTGTACTGGAACTGCAGCAGCGGCACGGTCATCCAGTCCGCCATCGCGTCGAACAGGGACACGGCGATGGCGCTGCCCTGCCCGGTGCGCCGGCGCAGGATCAGCGCCTCCAGCACCGCGTTGTAGGCGTATAGCCCGCAGGCGATGTCGCACACCGAAACGCCCACGCGCCCCGGCCCCTCGGGCGCCCCGGTCACCTCGCACAGGCCCGATTCAGCCTGCACCAGCAGGTCGTAGGCCTTCATCTCGGCATACGGCCCTTCGTCGCCGTAGCCCGAGATGTCGACGGTGACGAGCTTGGGGTGCTTCTTGCGCAGGTCGGCCGACCCGAATCCCGCGCGGGCCGCGGCGCCCGGCAGCAGGTTCTGGATGAACACGTCGGCCTTGGCGAGGATGCGGTGCAAGAGCGCCGCGTCGTCCGGCTTCTTGATGTCCAACACCAGGGATTCCTTGCCCCGGTTGAGCCACAGGAAATACGAGCTGCCGCCGCGCGCGAAGCGGTCGTAGCCGCGGGCGAAGTCGCCCTCCGCGCGCTCGATCTTGATGACGCGCGCGCCGGCGTCGGCCATGCGCGAGGAGCAGAACGGCGCCGCCACGGCCTGCTCCAGCGACACGGCCAGGATGCCTTCGAGCGGGCGCGGATCGGGGGATTGGGCGGTCATGCGGCGCAAAGACTAGCGGGATGGGCGGCTATCGACAAACCGGGCGGGGTTTGCTATCAGGCCCCCTCCCATCCGGTCCGCGAGCGGGCCGGTGCCGGGGCAGGCCCATCGGGCGGGCGCATAGCTCAGTTGGTAGAGCAGCTGACTCTTAATCAGCGGGTCCAAGGTTCGAGTCCTTGTGCGCCCACCACTTCCCGCCGATAATGCTTAGGCCTTGGCGCTAGCGACGGAGCCTCGCGATGACCGTGCTACGCGCGCTTCTTGCGTTTTCCATCCTGTCCTTGGTCGCTGGTGCGCCGTCCGCGGCGCGTGCGGCGGAATGCGCCGCGCCGCCCGACGCGTGGCTGCTGGGGGAATGGGGCATGTCGCACACCAAGGTGGTGTTCCGCCGCGCGGGCAAGGACATCGTCTGGGATTACCTGCGCGAACCCGGTGCCGTCTCGCCGCGTTGGGGCGAAAAGCAGCCCGCGACCGCCACGGGCACGGTGACGCGCGTCCAGGGCTGCGAGATCGAGATGAAGGGCCGCTATACCTCCTACGGCGGAACGCAGAAGGCGGTCGGCACCTCGATGCAATACGTCGTGACGTTCGACGGCGCGGGCATGCTCCAGGGCAAGGGCCTGGGCTTCGGCAAGGAATGGTTCGAAACGCGCTGGATCAAGGCGCGACAGTAGAAAGGCACGGCGGAGCGATGGATCTTGGACTGATCGGCAAAATTGCGATTGTAACCGGCGGCAGCGAGGGCATCGGCAAAGCCGCGGCGCTCCGGCTCGCCGCCGAGGGAGCGCGCGTCGCCATCGTGGCGCGGCGGCCCGACGTGCTGGCGAAGGCGGCGGAGGAAATCGGACGGGCGGCCGGCGACAAGGACGCGGTGCTGGCCGTGGAGGCCGACGTGGCCCAGCCGGACGCGCCGCAGCGCATCGTCGAAGCCGCGACCGGCCGTTTCGGCGGCCTCGACATCCTGGTCAACAACGCCGGGACCTCGGCGGCCAGGCCGTTCGACGCCGTCAGCGACGCGGATTGGCGCGCGGATTTCGACCTCAAGCTCTGGTCGGCGATCCGTCTCGTGCGCGCGGCGATCCCCGAGATGCGCCGGCGCGGCGGCGGGCGCATCGTCAACGTCACCAACCTGGCGGGACGCACGCCCGGCGCTTCATCCATGCCGACCTCGGTGTCTCGGGCTGCGGGCATCGCCATCACCAAAGCGTTGTCCAAGGATCTCGCCAAGGACAACATTCTGGTCAACACGGTGTGCATCGGGCTCATCAAGAGCGGCCAGCACGAACGTCGCTTCGCCGCGCGCCTGAAGTCGGAGCAGGGGTCGACCCAGGACTTGCTCTACGCCGAAATGGCGAAGGCGCGCGGGATTCCGCTCGGCCGGGTGGGCGAGGCGGGCGAGGCCGGCGACGTGATCGCCTTCCTCGCCTCGGCGCGCGCGAGCTATCTCACCGGCGTGGCGATCAACATCGACGGCGGCACCTCGGCGGTGGTGTAGCTACAGCGCCGCGCCGCGCCAGCGGTTGCGCCAGGGCCGGATCGCGGGCTCGACCAGCCGCTCCATGAGCGCCGCCAGGACCACGCTCAGCGCCATGCCGGCGAGCATGGCCGGCAGCGTGTTCTCGGCGGTGAGCGAGCGCAGCGCGGTCGCGACCGTGAGGTGGTTGAGGAACAGCGGGTAGGCGAGGTCGCCGAGATAGCGGTCCCAGCGCCCCGGGGCGCGGCGCGACCACACCGCCAGCCACACGAACGCCGCCAGCAGCGTCCCCAGCAGCGCCACCTGGCCCGCGTGGCTGCGGCCCAGCACCGCGTGGATCGCGGCGTTGTAGTTCCACATCTGCGCCAGCATGACCGGCACGCACAGCACGGCCGTCCCAAGCGCCGCGCGGCTGCCGCGCGCCGCCAGGAACACCGCGCCGCCGAACACGAAATAGACCGCGAAGCGCGCCGAGCTGTCCGCGCCGCTGGCCACCGCCCATACGGTCGCCGCCAGCCCCGCGACCGCGAGCACCGCCAGGCCCGCATCGAACGCGCGCCCGTAGGCCCGGCCGAACCGCGCCGCGGCCAGGATGGCGGCGAAAATCGACAGGTAGAACACCAGCTCCACCCTGAGCGACCACACCGGCCACAGGTAGAGATAGTCGGTCGCGGGCCCGAACCGGCCGCTCAAGGGGATCACCGCCAGGGCGTTGGCCAGGATGTTGCGCGGCGAGAATACCTCCGCCCCCAGCGCCGCGCCGTCGACCGAGCGCAAAATGCCGGCGCTCCACAACAATAGGAACGCCAGCACGGCCGCGACCAGCGCCGCGAAATAGCCCGGGACGATGCGCAAGGTGCGGTTGGCGAGAAACGGCCAGGCGCGCCGGGCGTAGAAGAAGCTCCCCGCCTCCAGGATGATGAAGCCCGAAAGCGCGAAGAACACCATCACCGCCATGTCGCCCGGGCCCACCGGCACCACCACGGCTTGCAGCCACCTGGGCGACAGGTCGATGCCGAAATGGTGCAGCATCACCAGGGCCGCCAGCACGAAGCGCAGCGTGCCGAACGGCCGCAGCGCCGGCTTGGCCGCGCGGGCGGAAACGGCGGCAGCCGGGGCGGCGTCGGGCGGATCGGTGGCGGGGATTGGCGCGGGCATCGGCCTTTGCGGCTGGTGGCGTCCCCGGCAGGAGTTGAACCTGCGACCCCCGGTTTAGGAAACCGATGCTCTATCCAGCTGAGCTACGGGGACATCCGGGCAGCGATATATAGCACCGCCCCGGCCGGCCCGGCCATTGCCGCCCCCCGATGATCGCCATTCCCAACCGTCGCCATCCCCAGCCGTCGCCATCCCCCAGGCATC
>Ga0114930_10003299_pt1 | contig 14199 bp, 12 predicted proteins | sample AnhtaG_FD_87300 | JGI IMG/M metagenome (GOLD analysis project Ga0114930, IMG submission 87300) | Deep subsurface microbial communities from Anholt, Denmark to uncover new lineages of life (NeLLi) - Anholt_01485 metaG | ecosystem: Environmental > Aquatic > Marine > Oceanic > Sediment | place... | reverse complement strand
CGGGTGTGTGCGCGCTCGGCCTCCCCCGGCTTCGCAGGCGGCGCAGGGGCTACGCGTATCTTTAACCTGCATTCGCGCGTTATACATGTGGGGGCCGATTCGGTCCCCCGCGTTCGTATTGGTCTACGTCAGCAATGACGATGGCAACCGGTACGCAAGGAAGGCATGGCTAGTGAGCCAGCCCAGCAATGCCGGTGCGGCGTGTCAGACCGGCGGGTGTATTCGGTCCAGCCCGGCGCTGTCATACGCGGTTGACGGCTCCGGAAACCTGTGGCTTTTCGTAACAGCCCGGACGCCCAATGACACACCCGGCGACCCACCCGGTCGGCTCTACTGCTTCGGGCCGCAGCCGCAGTAGCCGCGTAGGTAGGTCAGGATTTGCGCCCCACTACGATAAGGAGGAACGTGGGATGAGAAAGTTGAGATACGCGTTGTTGACGACATTCTTGCTGTGCGTCTGCTCGATAGGCCAAGCGGTCGCGGAGGTGCCGGGGGTAAGCATCAGTGCTCAGTACGCCGTGGTGCCGGACGGGTACAGGTACTACCTGACCGTTCATAATGACAGCGATCCCGTGCAGAACCTACACGTGTACCAGTTCCACCTGGAGCCGGGCCCCGCCTGGGATCTTGTGTCGCCGCCAGGTTGGTCAGGCTCTGTGTTTGATCTCTACTATATCAATTGGTCGGCAGGACCGGGTAGCTTTTACTGGTGGAAGGGGGTGCCGCCCGGGCAGGATCTGTCAGGCTTCGAGTTCACAGCCGCGACGCTCCCCGCAGAGATCCAGTACGCTGGAAGTGCCAGCGCGGGCTCGGGAGTGCCGTCGTTCGGAGGGTGGATGACACCCGTCCTCATCCCCGAGCCCTCCTCGCTCCTCGCGCTTGGGGCGGGTCTCGCGGGGGTCGGGCTTCCCAGGCTTCGGCGGAGGCGCGCGATGCGATGAGCCCGCGCTCGGGTTCTTTTCGACAGGACTATGTGGCCCTGCTTCCTCCTACGGGAGGCAGGGCCTTCTTGTCGCCGGTGTATCCACGCGGGTATGGAGCGCCGGCGCGGATCAAACTTGACGGGCCCGCGGCACGGCCTTATAATCTGACGGAGAGCATCGGCCGGGCAGCCCGGCGTCGTTCCAGGTGCATCGCCCGCCCTGCCGGAACAAACTGGTGAATGATTTGCACAACGAAGCCCCCAGTCCACACCTATCCATCGTTATCCCTGCATACAACGAGGAAAAGAGAATCCTCGACTCGTTGGTCCGGATAGCCGACTACCTCAGCGAGCAATCATATACTTACGAGGCCTTGGTTTCAGACGACGGAAGCACCGACCACACGCTCGATGTGGCGGAGACTTTTGCCTCCTCCCACCCATGGCTCAGAACTCTGCGCCATGCACACAATCGCGGCAAAGGTTACGCTGTCCGCCGGGGGATCCTCGAGGCCGCCGGGGAGCACATCCTCATCTGCGATGCGGATCTTGCCACCCCGATCGAGGAGCTGGATGCGTTCTGGAGCCATCTGGCCGAAGGCGCGGACATAGTGATCGCGTCCCGACCTCTCAGAGAGTCGCATCTGGTTCGACGCCAGCCGATCTACAGGGAGATGGCCGGCCGGATGTTCAATCTCCTGGTACAGGCCGTGGCCGTTCCCGGGATTCACGATACGCAGTGCGGGTTCAAGCTCTTCCGCCGTGAAGCCGCGCTCAGCATATTCCCCCTGTGTTCGCGGAACGGCTTCGATTTCGACATAGAGGCGCTCTACCTGGCCCGCCGCCTAGGGTATCGGATAGTGGAGGCGCCCGTCCGATGGTACCACAGGCCGGGATCCAAGGTTAACCTCATGAGAGACGGCGCGGGGATGCTCGTGGGGCTTCTCAAGATACGCATGCAACACACGAAGCTCAAAAGGACTGCTCGACATGAGAGCCGCTGAGTTCGAGAAGCTGCGCGCACTCGGAGAGACGCACTGGTGGTTCCTCGGGCGGAAGTACCTACTGCGCGCCCTGCTGGAAAGTGAGTCAACCGGCAGGGAGATGCTCATCCTGGATGCCGGACGCGGTACGGGCATCGCCGAGGAGGAACTGGGCCGGCTCGGCACTGTGGTCGGCATTGATATCGCACAGGAAGCCGTCGCGCCCGAAGGGTCACCCGCGCTCGGGCTCCTCAGCATCGCGTCCGTCGAGGCGGCTCCCTTCCCCGACGGAACCTTTGACCTGGTTGTGGCCCTCGACCTTCTCGAGCACCTGGACGACGCCCGGGCGCTACGCGAACTTCACCGGATTTGCAGGCCCGGCGCAAGGCTGCTGATAACCGTCCCGGCTTACAATTGGCTCTGGAGCAGGCATGACCAGGCGCTGGGTCACCGGCGCCGGTACTCCGCCGGGGATCTCCGTAGGAGAATCAGCGACGCCGGATTCGCGGTTTCCAAGCTATCGTACGCGGTCACGGTCCTGTTCCCGCTGGCTGCAGGATTCCGGCTTGTCCGCCGATTGTTCGGCGGGGCCGGCAGCGATCTGTTCGAGGTGCCGCGCATGCTGAACTCGGTTCTCGCACTGCTCATGCGGGTTGAGGCCGGCCTGCTGCGGCACTTGAACCTTCCTTTCGGCCTCTCCGTGCTTGCCATCGGAATCAAGGCGCAGGGCGCCGAAACTGACCGGTGAGGTATCCGCTGTGACATGGATTGATCTCGTGTGGACGGTGCTTGGAGCGCTCGCTCTCGGCCTGATAGTGTACGCGTGGGCCGTAGAGCCATACCGTATCCGCATCAGCAGACTGGATATCGGCATCCCCAACCTGTCCGACTCCCTCGATGGTTTTACGATTTGCCACCTATCCGACCTGCACATCGGCAGATTCGGGCGACTCGAACGGAAACTCGCGAGAATACTCTCCACCGTGGACGCCGATCTCTGCCTGATTACCGGCGATCTGCTCTCGGCTCCGGATGGGGTCGAGCCGCTGGCGCAGGTACTGGCCGGCCTCAGGCCCAAGCACGGGATCTTTGCGGTTCTCGGCAACTCGGAACATGATCCCTGGATGCCGGGAGCGTCCGTCGCGGATGATCTCGCCAAACATGGCATTCGAGTCCTGATAAACGAGTGTACATACCTGTCGCTCGATGGCACGGGCCTGTCCATAGCGGGAGTGGACGATCCCTTCCTGGGCCTCGATGATCCCGGGCGGGCGCTGGCCGGCTGTCGGTCGGGCTCGGTCAAAATACTGCTCGCTCACTCCCCGGATGTACTGGCGAACCTCGGCGCCCACGCGCCGGATGTCATTCTCGCAGGGCACACGCACGGCGGCCAGATCTGCATCCCATTCCTGGGAGCGTTGTGGACCCACTGCCGTTATGACCTCAAGATCTCCGCCGGCTACTACGGGCCGCACAGGCTCTCGCGCATTGCCGGCGGACACCTCGCGCACACGCAGATGTACATCAGCAGCGGGCTCGGCGGCAGTGGTGTCCGCGCCCGGTTCCTCTGCCGTCCCGAAGTCGCCATCTTGAGGCTGAAGACATCCCGGGCTTAGCAGAGCGTCCCTGCAGAACGGCCAACCAGCAGATGCATAAGCCGAGTGACGCGGATTGCCCGGCGCTGACCAGGCCTGCATTCGCGTATACTGAACCTATTCTTACCTCCGGCGACTCACCCCCTGGTTAGAAATCCCTGTGTGAGTTGCATGGTTGCACGCCCCTTCTTCCGCATCTCTCGGCACCCGATTTGATATGCGAGGCGCCGGGTGTCAGGGCGTCATGATAAACTGGTAATTATACGGATTCACATCAGTCGCTGAACATGCGAGAATACACCGAGAGAGGTGTAACCGCTCCGCTTTGCGCAACGTCTTCGGTTGACGGAGCAGTATCGAAAGAAGGCGACATGGAGGCGTTGCAGGGCAATGCGACTGGAAACTTTCGGGAAAGGCAGGTGGTGGGCATGCAGGACGAAACACGGGTGAACTTGATCCTGACTTGGAGCGGCCAGGTTGTCCCCGTCCGCGTGCCGGACTCGACGCTCGAATGGATCGCACGCCGCAACTACGAGATCATGTTATCCCTGCGCGGGAAAAACGCTGTAAGCGTATACGAAGAACAGATACGCCGATTGCAGCCATATCCATCATAATGCAAGGGCCTCCGAATCGAGCCGGGACTGTCGCGCACAGACCGGCTCGATTACATTCTGGGCCTCCTCTGTTTGACAAACTCCGCCACACGAACGTATAATCAATCCGGGCTGGCTGACCAGCCGTTCGAACCCATACCGCAGAGCAACTCGCACATGGAGGGCAAACCGTGAAGAGATTCTTCATCGCTGCTATCGCAGGCTTCTTAGTTCTGGCGACGATGGCCCAGGGATCAGCGCAATACGGCGACGAACGAGCACCCAGGCTGGCACTGAGGATAGGGATCCATCGTCCTTCGGGGGACAGGCTCAAGTCCGAACTTGGCTCAAACTGGAAGTTACTGGGCCTCCAATACAGCCTATCGTCCGATGAGCTTGAGAGGCCAACCGCGTATGCCGCCGTGCAGATCTCATCCGACGAGGGCACCGATTCTGAGGCCAGTCTGATGTCCATACAGTACGAACGAGTTTGGTGGGCCAGGAAATCCGAGGGAGGTTCAGCGTACTACGGCGCTGGTGCAGGCCTGTATTTTCTGAACCAGAAGGACAGGCCGTTCGCCTGGATGGAGTGGACAGAACGCTCCGGCACGAAACTCGGGTTCACCGGACTCGCCGGATACGAGATCAAGCAGGGCTATTTCGCAGAAATAAGATACTCCAAGATCGGGAAGTTGGCTGAGGGACTGGATTTCAGCGGCCTGTCTCTGAGTATAGGGGCGCGGCTCTCGTTCTAGCACCCGCCAGGTCTCCCAAGGCGCTGAGGCCTTGCCCACTCGTAGAACTGAGCTGCCGATCCACGTTGGCGGTGCCTACCGCATGCTTGCCAGCCACGCATCATGGCCGCCCCATAAACTCTTAATTCGACTGGTGTCCCGCCGAGTCGGAACTACTCGGCAAGAACGGGATCCGCCTGTCCCTCTTCCCCGCCAAAACCTGTGTGGTCGCGTACTGGTACAACGCGGTACGTATTCGGAACCCTAGAACTTCTCATCTCTGACAAGCTCATCCAGCCGCCGTCGAGGTGTAGGCTCCGGCGCCTCGCCCGCATGCCCCACAGGAATTATTGCCACCGGCGTCACCTGCTCCGGCGCGCCGATTATCTCCCGGACAGCGGTCGGATCGAAGGCTCCAACCCATGCCGTCGCGAGCCCCAATGCAGTGGCCGCGAGCTGGCAATACGCCGCCGCGATGGTCGCGTCCTGGACGGCGTATAGTCCCGCCCCCCGCTCGCCATATTTGCTGGCAGACAGCAGGTGATCTGCGCAGAATATGAGCACCACAGGGGCCTGCGCCACGAAGTTCTGACCGTATGCCGCCTTCCCCAGCGCGTGCTTCGTTTCGGCCTGCCGGACCAGGACGATTTCGTATGCCTGCAAATCCCCCGCAGATGGGGCGGAGTTGACAGCCTCCAGCAGCTTCGTCAGCTTGTCCTGCTCGATCTCCCGCGGCCCGTATCGCCGTATCGAGTGACGCTGCTCGACAACATCGAAGAAGTCCATCTGCATCCCACCCTATATTCTGTGATCCATCCTCCAGAATCACGATTACTCGCGCTGTTCACACTCAATCCGCCGACCACAGCCCCGGCACAGCCTCGACATAAGAATAGTACAGAATGATGATCACTCGGCAAGTCTCATCGCGAGCGATGCGAGCGTCCCCACTCCGACGCCGGTAGCTCCGGCCGCACGGTACGGCTCTTCCTTCTCCGCGTACGCCGTGCCCGCGATGTCCATATGAACCCAGGGAGTATCCTCCGCAAACTCCCGAAGGAACAGGCCCCCTGTGATGGCTCCACCGTACTTCGTGCCAACGTTCTTGAGGTCCGCGATCTCGCTCTTCAACTGGTCCTTGTACTCGGGAGGCAGAGGGAATTCCCATACCTTTTCGCCGGCCGACGAAGCCGATTCTTGTAAGGCGCGGAGCAGCTCGCGGTCGCTGCCCATAACGCCGGTGTAATCGTTCCCGAGGGCGATAACACATGAACCTGTGAGTGTGGCCACGTCCACCAAGGATTGCGCACCCAATCGTTTGGCGTAGGTGATCGCGTCCGCGAGCATCATGCGTCCCTCGGCATCCGTCGTAATGATCTCCACGGTCTTTCCGCTCAAACACTTGATTACATCCCCAGGCTTGTAAGCCGCGGAGCCGGGCATATTCTCAGACGCGGGCACCAGGCCGAGTACGTTGATACGAGGCTTAAGTTCTGCGACCGCCCGGAGGGCTTGGATCACCGCCGCGCCGCCGCACATGTCGAACTTCATATACTCCATTCCTTCGTGCGCCTTGATAGAAATGCCTCCGCTGTCGAAGGTGAGGCCTTTTCCAACAAAGCCGATCGTACGGTTCGCACCGGGGGATTTATATTTCAACACGATGAGTCTGGGAGGTTGAGCGCTTCCCTGCGCGACGCTGAGGAGAGCGTTCATGCCGAGGTCGCGCATGCGGGCTTCATCGAGCACCTCGATCTCCAACCCGAACCGGTTCGCCACCTCCCGCGCCCGTTCGGCGAGAATGGATGGGGTCATGTTATTCGACGGCTCATTGCCAAGCGTACGGGCGTCATTTATGGCGTTAGCCACGACCGCACCCGTGCCGGCCCCTGCCTGGATAGCCGGGATCTTGTCGCCATCGCGCTCGACGATGGTCAGCTTCTCGACCGCGGCCGAGTCTTTGTCCGAGGTCTTGTATTGATCGGGCTGGTATGAACCCACGATGCTTCCCTGAACCAGCGCGCGGGCGGCGTCTTCGATAGCCAGGCCGCCGATGCCCGCGCCGTGCACAATCGAAGTCGCCTCACGCACACCCTTCTTCCGAAGGGAACGTACGGCCGTACCCGCCACCTTGCGAACGCCGAACAAATCGAACTCCTCGGCTTTGCCCAAACCAATCACGAGCACCCGTTTCGGACCGATCTCTGCGTGCGTGTGGATGAGCGTCACTTCGTTGAGGTTTCCCTTCACCTCGCCGCTTTCGATCAGCTCGCCAATCAATCCCTCCAATGCCCGATCCACCGCTCCGGTCGCACCCCCGGGCGCAGTAACTCCTTCAAACAGGTTGACAATCAGCGCATCGCTTGGCACTTCGGTTATGGACCCCTGAATCACACGAATTTCCAACCTCGTGGACCTCCGTAGGTAAGGTTTTACTTCCGATCACACAGCCTGACAACCAGCATTTCAAGGCTCAGGCGCCTGGAGCTCGTCTCGTCCCCCAACCCTTTCGTCGTCAGTTCGCATGCGAGGACCCTTTTCAGACAATGCTGCAACTGTTCGAGGCTGAAGAAGTTCGTCTGGGCCAGCAGCTTGCGCCTTTGCCAGTCTGGCAGGGAGAGTACGTTGAGCTCCTTCATCAACAGGGCCTGAAGCTCATCCGGAACCGAGTACAACCTCTTAACGCCGGCGCTTTTGAGAAACTCGAGCTGGTATAGAAGCCTGAAATGCCGACCGAAGAGCGCCAGTATCCTCTGGACTTCGTTCTCCGGCTTCGCGCTCGACGCGAGCGTGTTGTCCAGCAAACGAATCGCCTGGTCGGAACGCCTTGCTCCTATCGCATCCATGAGCTGGAATACTTGGTCCTCGGGAGATCTGCAAGCAACACTCTCCACATCCTCCAGCGTTATCGTATTCCGGTCGCCAGCGTGCACGGCCAGCTTTTCGACCTCGCGCTGCAGTACTGCGGCGTTCTCCCCAACCGACCGGCTCAGCAGGAGTAACGCGCGGCGCTCAATCTGCTTGCCCTGCTTTTTCGCCTCAGCCGCGGCGATCTGTTCCAACTGCGCCGCTTTCAACCGTGCAAAGGTCACAATCTTGCCGTGGGCCTTCACCGACTTCTTAAGATCCGGATTCAGTCCTTTCTTACGCTTGTCCGCGGTTCCATCATCCTTTTCAGTCTTTTTCTCCTTGGCACGCGACTTCTGCTTCGCGCGAGGGGAACTCTCCTCCGCCATCAACATTACCAGACAGCTTTTCGGGGTCAGCTTCGACAGGAACCGGGCGATTCTTTCTTGATCTTCCTGCTCCAGCCTGTCCACGCGCTCGACAACGACCACTTTCCGCTCGGAGGCAAATGGGGCCGTGCACACCGCCGCGAGTATGTCAGCCGCGGACGCACTATCGCCATCCACGACTTCCAAGTCGAAGATTTCCGAGTCCGCATCAATCAGCACATGGATGATTTCCTCCACGGCTGCTTTTCTCCGCTGGTCGGATTCCCCGGTGAACAAGTATGCCCTGGCTATCTCTTTAACAGTCGAGCGTTCGCTGGTCTGAGTGCTCACTCCATGCTCCTCGTTCCTGGCCGTCTGTACCTACGGTAACACTCTATCATTGGCAGCGCGTGATGTCAATTTCGAATAGCGCGCAGTCTAGTGCTCTGTTAACTTAGATTTGATAGGTGGTAGTCGCAGCTTTTATGGCTGCGCACGGCACAGCGCAGGCTGAAGACCTGCGGCTACCCGGGAACTCGTGTCGTGTCAGAATCAAGTTAGTGAAGCACTAGTGCAAAACAGCCGGGAGATATTCCGGTTTTGCGCGGGCGGCCTGTACCGCGGGTTGTCGGCTTCTGAGAAGATGTTTCCGCATTTCTGCCCCAGAGTGCGCTGCGCCTGTATATGTAGATGCCAAGAAGGCCATGCCTCCACTGCTGGTCGGCGGGATGATACCCGACTCGCACAGCGGAACCGTATGCGAGAAGGAATAGGAGTTCCTCTGCACGAATCCTACCCCGAACCACCGCGCTGTTTCACAGTTTTCGGCGGGAGGAAAGAACTTTATGGACCCAGTGCGGGCCGGCGGGGCTGATGGCCGTTCTACTCGGTATCCTGACCGGCGGCTGGCTTCTTCCAGGCGTCGCCCGGGTGACAGCCCTGCCCGAACCGATCCCTGAAGGGGTCCAATCCCGGCGATTCGGGATCGCGAATCCGGCCTCGGCCAAAGTGACCGCCTACGACACATGATGCCGGGCGGAGATCGCCGGCTCAGCGGGTTACTAACGCTTCCGCGAGGCAATACCGATGGCCTACACCATGCATGTGGTCTCGCACACTCATTGGGACCGCGAGTGGTATCTTACGTTTCAGCAGTTCCGGCTGAGACTCGTTGACCTCATCGATCACCTGCTGGAGATACTGGACACCGATCCGGGTTTCAAGCATTTCAACCTCGACGGGCAAACCATTATCCTCGAGGACTACCTCCAGATCCGGCCGCACAACGAGGAGAAGCTGCGGCGATACATCTCCGAAGGGCGGATCCAGGTCGGGCCGTGGTACCAGTTGAATGACGAGTACCTGGTCAGCGGCGAGTCCACCATTCGCAGCCTGCTCATCGGGCACCGCATCGCACGGCGCTTCGGCCGTGTGGCGAAGGTCGGATACATCCCGGACCAGTTCGGCAATATCTCGCAGATGCCGCAAATCTTCCGCGAGTTCGGTATTGACAATGCGATATTGGGGCGCGGACTTCAGCTCACCGATGATCGCAAGATGGAGTTCCTGTGGGAAGGCTCGGACAGCACGCAGATCCTGGCCTCGCTGATGGCCTTCTGGTACAACAACGCCCAAAGGTTCCCCCACCAAACCGGGCAGGCGGTCGAATACGTCAAGCGCATCCGGGACGCCATGGCGCCTAAAGCCGCCACGCCTTACCTCCTCCTGATGAACGGTGTTGACCATCTGGAAGCTCAGGTCGGGCTGCCGGACATCCTGCAGAGGGTGAACGAGCAATTGAAAGACGACCGTCTGGTGCACAGCACGCTGCCGGACTACGTTTCAGACGTCAAACGGTACATCGAGAAGAACAAGATTGACTTACAGGTCGTTCGCGGCGAGCTTCGAGAGGATAGAGAAGGTTCAGTGCTCGCGGGGACGCTTTCCACCCGGATGTACCTGAAGCAGGCGAACCACGAAGCGGAGACGTGGCTTGAGAAATACACCGAGCCGTCGTGCGCCTTCGCATGGATGATGGGCAAAGACTATCCGTCCGATTTCCTCACATACGCGTGGAAACTCCTCATGCAAAACCATCCGCACGACTCCATCTGCGGGTGCAGTATTGACCAGGTACATGACGAGATGATGCCCAGGTTCGAGCAGGTCCGGCAGATCGCTCAGGAATTGACCGGCCGCAGCCTGGATCACATCGCGTCGAGGGTCAAGACCGACTCTGACGCTCTGCTCATCTTCAATCCGCTCAACTGGCCAAGGACCGATAGGGTATCGGCGACAATCGATCTACCGGTCGGCGATCCCGACCTAGTTCGACCTTCCCTCGATCCAGAGAGAGAGGTCCCCGCCATTGAGTTACTGGACCCACAAGGGAAAACGGTGCCGTATAAGCTCATCCAGCGCACGCTTGAAGTGAAGCAGGTGCTCTCGCCGGTCGAACTTCCGATGGCGGTTATGGTCCGCCGCTTCCAGATCGAGTTCATCGCGGAGGACGTGCCCGCCTGCGGGTATAAGACGTATTCCGTTAGGCGGGTTGACCGCGAGCCCCAATTCGAGGACACGCCCGCCCAGCTTGTGTACTCCGAGAATGCGATTTCCAACGGACTGGTCAGGTTATCGCCCGACGCCGGCGGCGTGCGGATCGAAGACCAGAAGTCCGACGGAGAGCATTTCTACAGCGAACTCGGCGTACTGGAGGACGGAGGCGACGTCGGCGACGAGTACCGCTATGTCAAGCCGCCGAACGACCGAATCGTCAGCACAATGCGCGTCAGCCCGGAAATCATCCTCGTTGACAGAGGTCAAATCTCGGCGACGTACAAACTTCGCGGCGTGATGCGGCTTCCCGCCTCCGCAGAGCTGGATAGGCAGGGACGCGCATCCGAAACGGTTGACTGCCGGTTCACGAGTTACTTCACTATCAGCACGAGGTCACCCAGGATCGAGGTCGTGACTGAGTTCGAGAACAAGGCGAAGGACCACCGCCTGCGCGTGCTCTTCGCCACGGGTATCGAGACGAACATCGCCCATGCAGAGGGACATTTCGACGTCATCACCAGGCCCATTCGCCCGCCGGACGACTGGGAGCGCGCAGCGCCCTTCTACCCGCAGAGATCGTGGGTAGATGTGAACGACGGCAAGCAGGGGCTCACAATGATCAACAAGGGTCTGCCGGAGTACGAGATCTACGACGACGCGCCGCGGACGCTCGCGGTCACTCTCCTGAGATGCGTCGGTCGGCTCAGCGGCGGGGTCGAGGCGCCGGGGGCGAAGCAGACTCCAGGCGCGCAGTGCATCGGCACGCACCGGTTTGAATACGCGATCCTCCTGCACCGGCGCACATGGCAAGAGGACCGTGTCTGGCAGCAGACACACCAGCACAACGTCCCGATGCTGTACGCCCAGACAGGCGCTCATGATGGCAATCTGCCGCTGGAGTACAGCTTTGTCCAAGTATCGCCGCCAGAATTGATAGTAAGCGCCATCAAGAAAGCCGAGGAGAAAGATGCGCTCCTGGTACGTTTCTTCAACATTCTGGATGAGGAAGCCCACGACGCGAGAATCACCGTGGCGGGAGCAGTGTTTGCGCGAACGGTCAACCTCAACGAGGAGCCGGGGAACGAACTGATTGTGGAGCCGGACGGTACGGTGACCATCGACGTCCCGGCAAAAAAGATCGCAACGATAGAGTTTGTTCTGGAGGGCTAGCAAGCATGCAGATCAAGATCCTGGGAACGGGGGCGGCCGAGGGGTGGCCGGGCGTATTTTGCGGATGCGAGGCCTGCCGCAAGATCAGAGAACTCGGCGGAAAGAACATTCGAAGCCGTGCATCCCTCCAGATCGGCCCATGCCATAAGATCGACCTTCCGCCCGACGCGTGGTATCACTCCGCTGTCCGCGGAGCCGACCTGACGAACCTGGAGTACTTGTTTATCACCCATTCGCATCAGGACCATCTGGCCTTGAAACAACTCGAGTTCCTTGCGCCGCCGTTCGCCCACTGCCGACCGGCCCCGCTGAAGCTCTATGGGAGTGATGCCGTCCTTGCGGTCACCCGCGCGCACCTAGAGGAGATTGCTGGAAAGTCAACCCTCCTCATCGAAGCCGAACCGTTCACACCCATTGACGCACAACAGTTCTCGTTCACTCCCATCATCGCGTCCCACAAGCCCGACGAGCTGTGTTTCAACTATGTCGTATCGTCCCAGGATCGAACCATCCTCTACGCGTGCGACACGGGATGGTATCCAGACGAGACGTGGGCGTTCCTGGAGACGCTCAGACTCGACTGCGTAATCGCCGAGTGCACTAACGGCCCAGTCCCAGGAGGAGTCTACCATCTCGACTTCGAATACCTATATAGGATGAAACAGCGGCTGGAGGCTGCCGGGGCGTTCGACGGAGGCGTCTTCGTGGCGACGCACTTCTCGCACAACATCAATCTGACCCACGACGAGCTTGAGCAAACCCTCGAGGCGCACGGGATCCAGGCAGCCTATGATGGGATGGAATTTCTCGTTTAGAGGCATCCACCGATGAAAGAGCTGCATTGGGAACTCTCCACCCTCTATGAGATCGGGCGACTACTTTCCGCCAGCCCGGAACTCGGCGACCTTGCACAGACGATCGCGAAGGCGGCAGTTGGTCTCGGGAACGCGGAGGCAAGCTGGCTGGGGCTCTACGACGAGAAGCGGAAGACGATGTCCCACGTCGCAAGCGAGAAACTCCCCCCTGCCGCCGCCAACGACCTAACGGATAAACTCGGCGAGTGGCTGCCGTTTGATACTTCCGGCCCGGCTGAACCGGCGATCCTCACGGACCTCGCCGATCGCGGTGTGCTCAAGCGAGCTGCCGCCAAGGCGTCGCTCGGGGCCGCCGCGGTTGTCCCGATAACTTACAGAGAGTCTCTGGTCGGAGTGCTGGCAGTTTTCTGGGGTCGCTCGGAGCGTTTGCTTTCGGAGAGAATCGAGCCCATCTTCCTCCTGGCCAACCAGGCAGGCCCGGCCATCGAAAACGCGCGGCTCCTCACCGAGGCCAGGCGGCAATCCGAGGCTCTGAACACCGTGTTCAAGGTAGCGGAGACTATCGGCACTTCGCCGAAGATGGGACGGGCGCTCAGCATAGTACTCGACGAGGCGAACCGACTTCTCGGGACGGACCGGAGCACCATACGCCTGATTGATCCGAACACGAAGGAACTAAAGATCCGGGCGTCGCGGGGCCTGAGCAAGCAGACAATTAGAAGAATTCGCCTTCGCGTCGGCGAGGGCGCCATGGGCTGGGTCGCTCAGCATGGCAAGCCGCTCATCCTCAACGACACGGCTTCCGATCCCCGATTTGCATATTACCCGAAGGATGCAGAAGAGATATCTTCTCTTGTCAGCGTTCCCATGATGCTGGAGCGCCGGACCATCGGCGTCCTGACAGTTGGCAGCACACAGGCAAAGATCTTCACTCAGGACGACGAAGACCTCCTCATGTCGCTCGCGGGTCAGGCCGCCGTCGCCATTGAGAATGCCCGCCTTTACGAACAGGTCAAACGCCGGCTGGCGGAGCAGAAGGTCCTGTATCGGATGGCACAGCATCTATCCTCCACTGTCGACGTCCCCACCGTACTCAAGTTCATGGTGAATCATCTGAGCGTGTCCTTCGGGGCAAAATTCGGATCCGTGCGGTTACTGGATGAGACCGGAACAGTTCTGCAGATCGGGGCGATCTACGGCATAACCGATGAGTACACGAAGCTGGCGAACGAAAACGTGCAGATGAGCCTGGACCCCGGTACGACAGGCGGCCAAAGCCCGGCTGCCGTCGCCATCAGAAATAGGCGGATGTGCACCGTCTCCAATATCTTCAAAGATCGGCGGTTTGTGGTGTGGCGGGAGAATGCCAGGATGGATGGGTACACATCGCTGGTGAGCATGCCGCTGATCCCAACCGATACGCCCATCGGAGTGATCAGCCTATACTTCAAAGACGCAAGGCGTCTTCAGCCCGCTGAGCACGAGCTGCTCCAGACCGCCGCACGAACTGCCGCGATCGCTTTGCAGCGCGCCATGCTCGACGAGCGTCTCTTCCCCGTTGCGGACGATCGTCGTCTCGAAGTTTCCGACGAAGCCATCGACATTACGAATGG
>Ga0114930_10003298_pt1 | contig 14203 bp, 9 predicted proteins | sample AnhtaG_FD_87300 | JGI IMG/M metagenome (GOLD analysis project Ga0114930, IMG submission 87300) | Deep subsurface microbial communities from Anholt, Denmark to uncover new lineages of life (NeLLi) - Anholt_01485 metaG | ecosystem: Environmental > Aquatic > Marine > Oceanic > Sediment | place... | reverse complement strand
TCCACCACGCGCAGCAGATGGAGGAAACCATCGGCGGTTCTGGGTAGGCCAGGCTGAAGCAGGGGGAGGATCGCAAAGACCGGGAGCAGCATCACAACTACCAGACCAAAGTCCAGCCGCGCCGCGACCCCTGTGAGACGCTCGCCGAGTGAGCGCCCTCTATGCTTGAGCTGGGAGATCACTTCCCTGTCCCACCATCACAGATGTTGTCGGAATGCACGACGCGACAAGGAGATCCTGCGACAGAACGGTCGGCTCCTTTCCCCTGCCTTGCCTGCCGCAGCGCCTCCAGTGCAGCCTTCTCCTCCTCAAGGAAAGACTCCATTTCTCTCAGATACCTGTTCAGAGTGTCCAGCCTTCTCGCATTCTCAGCCATCTTGGCCTTCAGCAAGACGTCCACTGGGCCCCACTTGGACCCAAGCGCGTTGCGTACCTCTCGCCAGTGCCCTGGCCGTAGCGATACGCCCGCACCTCGTCAAGAGGTAGAGGACCTGCCGTCTCCGTTGTTTGGGAGCGAGGTACTACCCTCCATCCTCACGGACGACACGAACCTTTCCAACTCGAACCCGATCCCCCTCGGAATCCACAAGGGGAAGATAGGTCTGCGTGTTCGGATCGTATACACGGACCCAGAGCCGGTGTCTGCCGCTGGGAACAAAGGCGTCGATGAATAGGTCAAAACGATCACGGACGACCTCATCCTTCTCCCATTGGGTGGTAGGATAGTAGCCATCAAGAGGCTGGCGCGTGAGTTCATCGAGCGTCTTTCCCTCATTGTCTGTCAACAGCACAGAGATCAAGTAGTCGAACTGCGGTTTGGCCAACGCCTGCCAATAGAGGCTGATGTGTACGGGGTCACCGGGGCCAACCTGAAGGGGCGCCAGATCACAGCCCAGAAGATTGAGCTCGTCATCGAAGTTCGCTTCACGCTTGCGCGGGATGTCCAACTCCTCAATGGTGGGAGGAGTGGCCGCCTTTGTGACCGGGAAACGCTCAGAGACGACCACACCGTCGAGCAGGACAGCGCCTTCAACTACGGGAGTGAGGCGCTCGCCTGTCGACAGATCATACATGCCCATCTTCACCTGATAGTCGAGAGGCGGCATATCGGGGGGAAGCGAGAGGTCAAACGCCTGCACTACCAGATCCCCTTCTATCCAGCTAGAAACGGGATAGCCCAGAGTGTCTACCTGATCCCAGACGTAGCCGCGAAGGTCTACGAGGTGAGCAAAGAAAGCGTATCGCAAGTCTGGTCTGGTCGGTTGAGATACCCGCCAGTATAACAGCACAGGCAGCTCACCCCCTGCCTCAACCGTTCCGGGCATTTCATAGCCGATCATCTCAACGCGATCCTCTAGATTCACGGAGAGTCCACGTTGAGGCTGGAGGGAGCGGACATTTGCCATCTCCTCAGGCCCCACGCGATAGGCGACGAAGGCTGGCTCTCCCTGGGGATCTAGAACAGCCTCCGTCACCGGCAAATCCCCGAAGTGGAGATTCATGAGATCATCCCGCAGAGGGCCAGTCGCCGGGAAGATGTACACCACCGCTTCGGACGACGAAGCGTCGGGGAACACCAGCGCCTGCTGCCCGTCGAACCACCTCATAGACCGCTGCTCACCCATCATCAAGTTCAATACTTGCTGATCCAGATCCGCGGCGAAAGTGGCAGAAACGCAAACGACGTCCTCATCCTCGGTTTGACCCAGGTACCTGGCCACTGCGCTGAGGTCGGCGCGGTAGATATCCCGCACCTCGGGGTTCGCAGCCCAGACCATGAAGTAGTCGCGATAGGCGAAGAGTCCGGTGAAGACGAACAGCAACACCACACTGGAGCAGAGAGCCCTCCTACCCAGCGAGCCGTACTTGCTCGCCGCCCAGTCCCACGCGAAGTCTATGGTAAGAGACGGCAAGGCATACACGGCGGTGAGGGATCCGATGGCTCTCAGGCTAGAGGGGCTATGGCGAGTGACGGCGCTGGGGACGAGGTTGACACAGAGCCAGACCAGCAAGAAAGCATACTCCGGCCTCTTGATCCGAGCCAGGCAGATCACCAATCCCGCGCAGAAGAGTGCGAAGGTGAGAAGATCGAAGACCGGTCTACCGGCGACGTTGTAGCGCCACTCTGGATCACCGCGCAGGCCAAACATGCCCAACGCATTCAACACGTCCCTGATCACAGGCCCTGGATCGCCAGCCAGGAAGAGGTTGATGTGATCGCTGAGGTCGCGAGCTCGCGCCATTGAGGCCGTAGGCTGGCTATAGATATGATACGCCATGGGCGTGAACACCACGAGCGCTAGTGCAAAGGCCAGCATAATACCCCGCCAGCGCCTGAGCAGCAGGGCCCTTTGGAAAGGAAGCTGGTACAGCAGGATGAACAGCACTATGGTCAACGGGACCAAGAAACCAGAAGTATAGGTGTAGAAGCTGGCGCCCATCGAGATGCCCGCCAGCACAAACCACACCAGTCTGCCCCGCTTCAGAGCCAGCCAGAAGAGAAGGAAGCTGACCACCGCCATGAGTAGCAGCGTGATAGGGCGAAGCGCAACTCGGCTGTCGAAGATGTGCCAGAAGGAGACAGCCAAACCTGCCGCGGTCAGGAGGGCCACTCGACGCCCGAATAGCACTCCGATCAGCGAGTAGCTGAACGCAATGCTCAAGATGCCACACCATAGAGAGACAAACCGCAGCGCGAAGAAGTTCCGCCCGAAGAGGGAGATGGAGAGAGCGGCCAAGTAGGGGAACAGAGCCTCCTCCCCACCATTGGGGTCGAAGAAAACCGGCCACCCGCCATCCAGGACTTCCAAGGCAAAATTCGCTTTGAAGATCTCGTCGTGCTGAAGCCCGGGAGGTGCTTGCGCGAAGAGATGAGTCCTGAAGAAGGTGGCCACCAGCAGGATGATGACCAAAGCAGTGATGCCCCATGGGACGGGGGACTCAGGGGCTGGGAGACGGCCCCTGAAGCGCTTCAATATGTTCCCTCCTCGGCCCGTAGGCGATCGATCTGCCCCGATTATAGCAGCCTGCTCCGCAAACCGCAATGCTTGCTTCGTGTCGAGACGCCGCACTGACTACGAGTGTCGCAATCCCGACGTCTACCGGTTGTGCGGCACAGAGGCCGAGGGTGCGCCCTCACGTGGCCGGTCCGCACCACCACCACGGAATCGTCTCCGTTGTCCAGATGCAAGAAAGGGAGATGATCGCCGTGGCGGAACCGCCGTCCTCTTGGCAGCCCAGACTGGGGAGAAACCTCACGCTGCTCCGTTGGATGAAGCCGTGTTGCCCACCACTGCTCCCGAGATTCAGCACCGGCGGTCAGTCACAGGATGCGTATGGGAGTAGCCTCAAGGAGGATCCTGTCTCCGATCACGGTTCCTTGGTCGTCGAAAACCGGAAGGCGGAGCATCGTCGCCAGGTCGTACATGCCTGTCTCAATGAGATACCACCCGGGCAGAGCATCGTCGCGGACTGGGATCTCATGTACATCCACCACGTACTCGCCCTCTATCCAGCTACTGGTTGGCAAGGTCCCACCGCCGGGGATGCCGTCTATCTGACCCCAAATGCGATTCTCACCATCAATGAGATGGTTGAACACACTGTAGGAGGTGTCCATCTCATTCAGGGCCTGCCAGTACAGGGTCAGATACAAGCTCTCTCCGGGATGGACCTCCTGCCTGTCGAGATCGTACCCCAGGAACCGCACCACCTCGCCGAGACGCAGGGTCATCGGATTCCCGATTGACGCGGGCGGATCTGTTCGATGGGGCCTGCCACGCACCTCCACTGTGCCCAGGAGATGCCTGTCGCCCCAGTCCAGGCCCCATCTGCGGAGAGGTACACTGCGGCCGTCGGCAGAGCTATGCAAGCTCAGGCTGATGCGGTAGACGTCGCCAGGTACAGTGGCAGGGATCAGTAGGCTGTGAATGCCTCGAGCCAGTTGGCCCTTGGTCCACCGGCTGGTGGGATACGCTGCGCCGGCAGGCGGCGCTTCCTCAACAGCCCAGATCCGTCCTTGACCATCCTCAAGGCGGACGGAGGAATAGTAGTCGGCATCAAGGTCCACGAGAGCTTCCCAGAAGAGGGTCATCTCCAAGGCATCGCCGGGCTTGAAGGTCTCGCCCTTGAGGGAGTACCCCAGGAAACGAAGTCCAGAAGCGAAATCAGCCTGTTGAGGGTGCTCGACAAACAAGGCTGCCGCGCTGGGCGGAGAGCCGGAGGCAAGAACCTCGACTGTACCGAGAACCGCCTCCACACCCGTGGGCGCTCCACTCGGGTCGAGAATATCCAGCCATCTCCCGTTCTCCAGACGATACAGGCCTAGCCGAAGCTCATAAGAGCCGGGAGGTGTGCCTGCCGGGATCAACAGTCCCTGGTGGTCCGCCATTTCGCTGCCCATCGCCTGATCGTGGAAAGGACGAAGGCCTCCTACCGGCTCGCTGTCTCGACTTGCCCACGTGCGGCCTTCCGCATCAGCCAACCGCAAGGATATCTGGTATTTGCCATCCAGGTCCCCCATTATCTTCCAGCGTAGATCGGCCAACACTGTGCCCCACGCCGCCTCAACCGGGGTGGAGGTCAACCCATGACGCAATAGGGATATCTTGTCGCCGAAGTTCGTCGGTCCCTCAGCCGACGAAAGCTCACCACCACCAGTATGGCAACTCAGTCGCGTGCTCTCACTGAACCACTGGCCCAGTACGGGATAGTGCGCCTCGGACAGGTATGCTTCCACGTCACTCTCCAAGACCCTGCCCAGAGCTTGGTGGGCGGGGAACCACAGGAAGCGGTGCTGAGCCAACAAGGCGTCCAACTCCTGGGCCATCAGCCCAGAATCAGCAGCCCATTTCTCGCTGGTCACGTCAGTGGCTTCTTTGGGTGTCAGATAGAGAGAAGGAAGTTGGCCGTGATAGTAGGCGTGGAAGTAGCCGATTTGCCAAGGGTGAACAGCAACGATCACATCGTCGGGACGAGCAAGAGCTTGCACCTTTTCTATGAGGAGCCGGTAGTCTTCCCCGACATAGCGCTCCACCGTGTAGAGGTCGACAAGAGGTGGAGCGCTGACGACGAGCAGCAGCACACAGGCCGGCCATACCGCGTGAAATCGTTCCCATGCCCAGGCCAGACCCAGAGCCACCAGCAGATAGAGGGCCGGGGCCGAGAACAGGAATAGGCGCTGGATTCGCGGCGACGTGAAGGGATAGCGCAGGTTCACCGCATAGCCCAGACAAACAGGGATCAAGAGGTAGAGTAAGCAGAAGGCCACCTCGTACGTTCTTGGCGACGGATCTGAGTTGGGCACTCCCCGGAATCGGAAGTGCCCGACGATGCCCAGCGCCAGTAGCGAGATGAAGACCATTGAGAGCCAGGACAGAAAGACCCCGCTTTCGCTCAAATGTCCCACAGAGAAAGCGAGAAGATGCTGCTGGAAATAAGCCCACAAACCGAGTGGGACGTCGCCCTCTTTCACCATTTTGGTGCCCACATACGCTGCGAGCTGTCCCCCAGCGTACATCAACCATGGTAGGTAGACCAGCAATAGAACCACCTGTGCTCCCAGCCAGTTGACCACGAACCGTCTGCGCTGCCTCAACCATAGGAGCGCCAAGATGGTTTGAAAGACCGGGACGAACACAGCGTAGTACTGCGTGTACATCGCCGTTGATGTGACGACGATGTAGAGCACCCACTGAAGCCATGAAGAAGAGGCATCCTCTTTCCCCTCCGCCAGTGCGAGAAAGAGGTAGACCGACACAAGTACCAGCAGCGTGACGAGGGCGTACATTCGCACTTCCTGAGAATAGTAAACATGGAAGGGCGCCAGAGCCATCGTCAGCGCGGCCATCACGCCCACCCGCACACCGAGCAGACGGCGACCCACGAGAAAGATCATGGGGATGGAGAGAGTACCGATGGCCACGGAGAAGAACCGAACTGACACAGCGCTTGAGCCAAGGAACAGAGTCCATAGATGGAGCACCACGTAGTAGAAGGGAGGATGGATATCGATTGCGGTGCGGGCGATCATGGTAGGGATATCAGCAGTGGCGAAGTAGACACTCCAACCCTCATCCCACCAAAGAGGCTGGAAGTCGAGCCTCACCGTGCGCAAGAAGAAGCCGATCGCAGAAATCGCCAAGAGCAAGATGACAGGCCTGCGGCAACATCGCCCCAGCCAGGAAGTAATTGCCCAACCTAAGGACTTCACGCCAGACATCCTCACACGTCGAGTATTATATCATAGGCCCTTAGCAAGGGATACCACGCCTCACTCCCTCCACTTTCGCCGTTCGTGCTCACCCGATTTGAGCTTTGTGCCGTTTTCGAGTACAATACTACTCAATAACCAGACACCGAGGTGGCCCCATGGAAGTGATTCTTCTGAAGGATGTGCCTAGACTAGGTCGGGCCGGGGAGCTCCGCAACGTGGCACCAGGGTATGCGCGCAACTATCTTGTCCCAGAAGGGCTTGCGACGCTGGTGACGAAAGGCGCTCTGAAACAACTCGAACTACAGAGTCAAGCGGAAGCCAGACGTAACCGACAATTGGAGGCCGAGGCCAGGGAGTTCGCTGCCCAGCTAGAAGGCGTGACTCTGACGCTCACCGCCAAGACCGGAGAGAAAGACCGGCTCTACGGCTCAATCACGAGCGGCGATATCGCCGATGCCCTGGAGACCGAGATTGGGAAGAGCGTTGATCGACGCAAGATCGAACTCGAGGAGCCAATTCGAGAGTTGGGGACATATTCAGTTCCCTTCAAGCTGCTCTCCGACTTGGCACCCACCATTGTCGTGGAAGTGATCAAGAAGGAAGAGGAGGCTGGAGAGAAGGAGGCTGAATAGCAATGCGCAGGATTGACAAGAACTCTCCAGAATATGAGTTCGTCAGGCAACTGATAGACAACATCACATGTGTCGTCTGCTCTGGCGAGTACAGCGAAACCGATATCTCCATCCTCGGCCAGCAGGAGGAGGTGTGGATGCTCATGGTCTCTTGCCCTCACTGCGCCACGCAGGCCATAATCCTGGCCGTGATCAAGGAACACGACCAAGTTGAGATACTGACCGAGTTGACGCCCGAGGAACTGGAGCGCGCAGGGGATATCCCCAGCATAAGCACCGACGATGTCCTAGACATCTACCGCTTCCTGCGGGATTTCAACGGGGATTTCCGTGAGCTCTTCAAGGAGGATCTAGGCGGGGTCTGATCTGCATCGCAGCCTGTCTTCAAGAGGAACTCAGCAACAGGAGCCGTCGCTTAGCAGCGAGCGGCTTCTTTATCGTTCGGCAGGTGTTGGCGCGCTCGGGTCAGGCCCGTCAATAGTCGCGTGAAAGCAGGTGACGGTTTCCGACGTGTACGTTGGCCAGCCCCGCCTCCCTGGCGGCCTCTTCGCATTCGCCGGCATGCCGGACCGAGGTACGCGGCAGATCTGGCATGAAGAAATGTGGGTGGAACCCCAGTAGGGAGTAGGGAATGGTGGGATCCAGGTTGGCGATGAAAGCAGCGAGGCGGCCCACTTCCTGGACATCCACGTAGCCTGGTACCAGGAGAGTACTGGCTATGATCAGTGGCGGCCCCTGACGTCGCCGTGTGTGGGCCGCTGCGCGGGCGAAGTTCTCTAGGGTGCGTTTGTTGGTCACTCCGGTCAGCGCTGTATGCAGGCTATCGTCGTATACCTTCAGATCGAACTTGATGCAACCACCCGTCTCCAAAGCCAGCTCCACCGCTTTCTCCAGCAGCCTGGGCTGCATGGAGCCGTTCGTCTCCCAACAGACCCTAACTCCTTGGTCCACCAGGATCTTCGACGCAGCCAGAGCATGGAGCATCTGGGCCGAGGGGTCACCACCGAAATAGCAGACGCAGAACGTGCGCCGGTTCGCTTTCGCGGCAAGCTCCTGGGCCGTCATCCCCTTGTCCTCGTGTGACATCTGCCGATAATGCCAGTTCTGGCAAAAGAGGCAGTTGAAGGTGCAAGCACCATAGAACACCGCCAGGTTGTTGCAGCCGTACTTCTCGCTCCCTTCACAGACCCATGCCGCCACGCAGTTGGTGGGGAGAGGATCATGATACCATTGCAGGATGCCCTTGGCAGCAGTGCCCGCCAGGTGGACCAGCTTGCCCTGCCTGTTAGCACACAGCCCGCAGAAGCCTCGCTGGCCTTCGGCGATCTGACACTCGTTGACGCAGAGGTGGCACCCGACTCCTCCCACGTCTCGTGGTGGCTCCGTCGGCAAACCGAACTCCCTGCGGGTCATCGTCTGCACCTCCCGGATGTGAGGCATCACCCGTTCGGGGTGCTGGCGAATGCAGTCAACGCAGGCAGCGAGGTTGTGCGCGACCAGCGACGACCGTCCACATACCTGACACTGACCTTTCGGCGGATGGCCCATATGGCGCTCCTGGGATGTCTCGTCGCACGCCAATCCTAGCACGGGCATCTGTTCCGGGCAATCAAGACGCCCGAATATCCAAAGGAGTGGAAGAGAAAAGGAGCCGTTTGCCTGAGCAGGCGGCTCCTCTGAGGCCGTGTCAACGGAGTGGCTCCCTAGTGATAGATACCCTCTTCCTCCACCACCTCCCCAGTGCGAAGATAGCGCAGCAGATCATCTTTCGCCTTGTGGAAGTGCACCATCAGGGACTCGTCAGACTCCTTGTTCATGCCAATCATGCGTCTCCCGCACGCCGAACAACCAAGGGAAGCCTTGTAGCTGCCTGGGTTGCACCGCAGACAGCCACACAGCCTGATCATCATTAGGGAAAAGGCCAGGGCGTCCTCGTCGGTTTCCGGCAGATCGGCGATTCGTCCCACCAGGCTCTGCCACTGCCCGTCTCCCACATCCATAAGAGCCGAAACGCTATCGTGAGGAAACAGCAGTTCCGCCCTGAAATACACCGTTTTCATTTCGAACCCTCACCTCTCCTCTGTGCGATACGGAGAAAGCATATACTAGTGCTCGCCATCAATAACGTGGAGTATGAGAGTCAACCAGCTTCCTCCTGCCCAGAGAGATGAATAGCACGTTGGCATCCAAACAACCCTCCCTCTATACAAAAGTGGGGTGAGAACGAAGCCCTCACGCCCACGGGAGAATCTACTACTATCTTACCACGTTTTCATCAGTTTGTCAAGCAGTTGTTTATACAGCCTCCCCGGGAGCTAGCTATGATCCCACATATAGTTGTCAACTGCCTCCAACAACACTATATCTAGTGAGGCTTTTCAAACCTCTGCGGACATGTCAGACTCGACATGCTCCGCCACCGTGCCTGCTCCCCCCACCCGGACACCTGCCCAAGATCAAACAGCAGGCTCAAAGGAGAAGACCTGAGCGAAACAGTGCTGGACGCAGCTGGGCCACAGCTCTTGGTCAATCCGCTCCACGCACAGATCACATTTGAATGCTACACCGTCTTCCTCATCGAAGAAGATCGACTCGTAGGGGCAAACCTCTACGCAAATCCTGCATCCGCTGCAACTGGCGGAGCTCAGGAGAACTATGCCGTCCTTCCGCTGCTTGATGGCTCCCTCAGGGCATGCTTCAACACAAGGCGGTGATGCGCAGTGCACACACACCAGCGGCAGGTAGTGACCTCTCTCCTCTGACTCCGCCCTCGTCCCATCGGCCCGCACGACCTTGATCCAGCCACCGTTCTCCGGAGGGATGCCATGGATCCCTTTGCAAGCGATCTCACACGCATAGCACCCCATGCATTTCTTCAAGTCAACACCCAGAATGCTGTCCATGACTCCACTCCTCATGACTGGTCTTCAGCGCGATACACCTTGCAGACGATGCCCCGAGTTTGGATCGCCCCCACGAAGGGATCATAAGGTGGGTCGTTCCCGATCAAAACATTGATATTCGCCCGACGGTAGCCATGAAGTGTCTCCACGCCCTCCTCTGGAAACCACCATGCGTGAGTGACCATCACGACGCGGGGATCGATGTTCTCCGTCAGGTAGGCCTTTTGCCTGATACGGCCTCTCCTGGTCTCAATGTGCACCCAATCATCGTCAGCGATGCCAAGCTCGCGGGCAGTCTGTGGATGTATCTCCATCACTGGCTCTGGCACGACCTCCCGGAGGATAGGTATCTCCCGGTTTTCCGAGTGGAAGAAGACTGGAATGCGGGCAGTCGTCATGATCAGAGGATACTCCTTGGCCAGTTCCGGCTCGCTGTAGGGCGTCTCTGGAGGCTCCTGATAGGCGGGCAGCGGATCGTATCCCCAGTCGGCGAAGCGCTGAGAGTACAGTTCCACCTTCCCCGATGGGGTCTTGAAGCCCTTCCGCTCGTACTTCCGATATCGCTGTGGTCCCTCCAGATAGCCCAGTTGCCTGAATTCCTCGAATGTGATGCCCGCGGGTTCGAGGATGTAGTCCAGGGACTCCTCCACGTTATCCCAGAAGTACTCCTCAAACCCCAGCCGCTTGCCCAGTTCATTCATGATCTTTTGATCAGACCAGGCCTCCCCCACCTGGGCCACCTTCTGGCGCGGCCACACGAGGCCGCAGCGCTGCCAGTAGTTGCCGATGTCATTCAACTCCAGGTAACTGGCGGCCGGCAGAACCACATCAGCCAGCTCCGCCGAAGGGGTCATGAACAGATCAACCATCACCGTGAAGTCCACCTTCATCAGCGCCTGATGAACCTGGTCAACGTGGGGCAAGGTCAGCAGAGGGTTGGTCCCATGAAGATAGAGCATCCTGATAGGATATGGCTTCTCCTCGAGGATGGCCTTGATCACCAGTTGCGGGGCAAGGGTCTGTCCCAGGACCGCCAGCTTGAACTCATTGGCACCCAACATCTTGGCCTGCTGCTCCGGAGGCAGAGCGTCGGGGAGCATGAAAGCGGTGGACTTCACAAGGGGTGGAGGCGTCCAGTTCCGATCTCCGCCAGGCACGTCCAGGTTGCCGGTGATGGCTCGCAGGATCGACATCGCACGAGCGGTCTGCACCGCATTGATGTTCTGCTCCCAGGCCACCCCCCACTGGATGGCGGCTGGTCTAGAGGTGGCGTAGAGTCGCGCTGCGTCGCGCAGCACTTCAGGTGACACCCAGGTGATGCGCTCCACCTCCTCGGGTGGATACTCACTAGCGCGCTCCCTCAGCTCGTCAAAGCCCACCGTCCAATCCCCCACGAACTCCTCGTCGTATAGGCCCTCCTCGATGATAACGTTGATCATTCCCAGCGCCAGGGCCAGATCGGTGCCGGGCCTGAGTTGGACCCAAACGTCGGCTCTGGCAGCCATGGGCGTGTACCTAGGGTCTATCACGATGAACTTGGAGCCGCGGTCCAGAGCCCGCAAGAGTTGAGCACCGCAAACGCCATCGGCACTGGTGGTGACCACGTTGTTGCCCCACATCATCACACAATCTGGCGGGTAATCATAATCCGGGATGGGGTAGAACCCATGGGTCAGGTGAGAGGCGATGACCCGGGGGTAGTAGCACAGGTAGCCCGCAGCCATCACGTTGGGCGTCCCGAAGACGTTTGCCAGGCGCCACAGGAAGTACTCGTAACTGCGATGCGTACCCTGGCCGAAGACAACGGACTCAGCACCGAACTCCTCCCTGGCCTCCTTCATCTTCGTGGCGATGAGGTCCAGGGCCTCGTCCCAGGATATCCTCTTCCACTTTCCCTCCCCGCGCTCGCCGTCCCTCAGCAAGGGGTGCTTCAAACGATGAGGACTGTACAGCTTGTGAAGCCCAGCCAAGCCCTTCGAGCACAGCGTGCCGCGATTGATGCGGCAACCGGGATCGCCCTCTATGCTGACCGGTTTGCCGTCCCTCATGTGGATCAGTATCCCACAACCTCCGTGATCCATGCGACAGCAGCTTCTGACGATCTCCTCCATGCCCTGCGTCTCCACAGCTATGTCCCTCCCCCTGCGGAATGAGAGATAGAATGTTGTGAGGATAATCGACACCATTCTACTTGACCGCGCTGCCTTCAGCAAGCATAGCTGTTGCACCCTCCTGCCAATGACCTATAATCAGCGTGCCCTTGAACGTAACGAGTCTTCGCCCCGCGCACCTCGGGCCGGCCTCGAAATGACAACGCCTCTTGTGGCGATGCCGGCGGTGGGCCGAAGCGCCTCGTGGGAGAACTGGAAATCGCAGAACATGCGTAGAACAATCGACCTTGGCGGCGCTGATTGGCGTTTCGGTTGCGTCTCGCCAAAGCCGCTCGATTCCCGGTTGGACGATCAGGCTGAAGTGGACGAGTGGCTCCCCGCCACTGTGCCTGGCAACGTACGATCTGACCTCCTGGCTCTGGGCAGGATGGAGGACCCCTTCTACGGTACCAACAACGAAGACAGCCAGTGGGTGGATGCCTTCGACTGGTGGTACACCCGACCGCTCCAGGTCCGCTTGAGGGAAGGAGAGCGGGCCTTCCTGATCTTCGACGGGATATAGACTACATCTCCGCCGTCTACCTGGATCAGATCGAACTGGGCCGACACGAGGGCATGTTCTCGCGCCAAGTCTACGAGATCACCGGCTTGACCAAAGCCGAGGGCTCCGAGGTCGCGGTGCGCATCTGGGGTTCCGACTCCTTGCCCCATCGGCGGTTGTCCTGGCAGGAGAGACTCTGGTCGCCGGTTGCCACAGCCCTTCAGCGCGGCCAGGAGGCCTTCCCACCTCGGTCCGCGACCCTCAAGTGCCAGATGGGCTTTGGCTGGGACTTCGCACCGCGGACGAGGACGATGGGCCTGTGGGATGGTGTTTCCCTGGTCGTCACCCGTTCGCTCTTCGTTAGAGAGGTCTTCATCAAGACACATCTCGAGCATCGCGCAGCACAGGTCACGCTGCTAGCGACGCTGGACTCCGATAGAGCCCAGGAGGTGGACGCGGAGGTGCTGATAACCCACAAGACTAGCTCCGAACCGTCGGAGCGGCAGTGGAGATATGACCTGACCCTGGAGCAGGGGCAGCAAACCAGGGAAGTGCAGTTCACACTGCCAGAACCCCACCTCTGGCAGCCGTGGGACCGAGGAGAACCTCACCTCTACGACCTTCAGCTGCGCATACTACGCGGGGAGCAACCCTTGGACTCAGTGAAGGAGAGCTTCGGCGTGCGGAGTGTGGAGATGGCCCGCAATCCGGAGACCCCGGTCGGCCGTGAGGACTGGACTGTGGTGTTGAATGAAGCGCGGGAGTTCATCCGCGGGGCCAACTGGGTACCGCTCGACTCCCTTCCCGGCCGGTCGAGGCACACGGATTACCAAGCTTTGATTACCATGGCGAAAGAAGCCGGAATCAACCTGCTACGGGTTTGGGCAGGGGGACTGCGCGAGAAGAAGGCCTTCTATGATCTCTGTGACAGGGAGGGGATCATGGTGTGGCAGGACTTCCCACTGGCCTGCTTGCCGCTGGGGCACTTCCCGCGCCGACGAGCTTTCCACCACCTGCTGGCTCAGGAGGCGCGCAGCATCGTGCGCCAGTTGCGCAACCATCCATCCCTGATACTGTGGTGTGGTGGCAACGAGTTCAGCTACAAGCGCAATCGCAGGCTGGTGGACACACTGGAGGCCGTTGTCGAGCAGGAAGATGGTACCCGTCCTTTTCGCAAGAGTTCTCCCGGACGTGGCGACACACACAACTGGGTGGTGTGGCACGCCAAAGCCCCCGCTCGTGATTACCGCGAGGATCGGTCCCAGTTCGTCAGCGAGTTTGGTCTCCAGTCCCTTCCAGACGTCTCCTCGCTGTCCCACTTTCTTCCCCGGAAAGACCTGCATCCGCCTGGCGAGGGATGGAGGTATCATTCCGCCCAGGTGGAGAAGCTGGAGCGATACGTAGCTCCCCACTCCCCTCGCACCCTGGCGGAGTGGGTGGACGCCTCCCAGAAGGGTCAGACCTTCGGTCTGCAAGTCGCCATCGAGCATTCCCGCCGACGCAAGTACCGCACCAGCGGCACCATCTTCTGGCAGTTCAACGACCCCTGGCCCGCCATCTCGTGGAGCGTCATCGACTACTATCGCCAACCCAAGCGCGCTTATGTCAAGCTGAAGACGCTCTACAACCCCGTCCTCATCAGCCTCGAATATGCATTGCAGGAGTATCGTCCCGGCGACCTCTTCCAGGCCGACATCTGGGTCATCAACGACCTGCTGACGCCGCACCGCGATTGCCTGTTGGAGATCAACCTCGACGACCGAAGGATCTACTCCCGCACAGTCTCGCTCCCAGCGGATTCC
>Ga0114930_10003297_pt1 | contig 14207 bp, 13 predicted proteins | sample AnhtaG_FD_87300 | JGI IMG/M metagenome (GOLD analysis project Ga0114930, IMG submission 87300) | Deep subsurface microbial communities from Anholt, Denmark to uncover new lineages of life (NeLLi) - Anholt_01485 metaG | ecosystem: Environmental > Aquatic > Marine > Oceanic > Sediment | place... | reverse complement strand
TACACCCCCTATTGCTGTAGCTGCACCTTGATACGGTTCAACTGCCGAGGGGTGATTGTGGGACTCTATTTTCATTACCACTACCTGCCCACTTCCAATATCCACCGCCCCAGCATTCTCCTTTCCCAACTCAACTACCACTTGCTTACCTTTGGAAGGCAGAAACTTAAGCAGAGGTTTAGAGTGTTTATAGCCACAGTGCTCGCTCCACAAAGAACCAAACATCCCCAATTCCACTTCATTAGGCTCACGTCCTAATTTCTGCACGATAAGGTGGTATTCCTTCTCGCTTAAAGCAACTTCATCCAGAGCCTCTTTAGAGATAGTCATAGTCACCTCTAAAATTGAATTACTGCCTGTATTGCCTAAAAATGACTTGCAACCCCACTCGGGATAATGCCGTAAGTTTCACACTAAAAATAAAACAACAGCGATAAAATGATACCGCTGTTGTTTAAGAAACTCTAACTCTTTCACAAACTTATATACTAGCCAGCAGTTCTGAAACTATCTCACTGGCTTCTTTTCCCCCAGCTTTACCCCTAAGTTGGGGCATAAGTTGAGACATAACCTTTCCTTTATCTTTTATTCCTTTAACTCCCATCGCTTCTATTACTTGTTGTGCCGCAGCTTTAATCTCCTCATGGCTCATCTGCTTGGGAAGATATCCCATAAGGATAGACAATTCTGCCTCTTCTTGAGCTACAAGATCGTTGCGATTCCCCTGTCTAAAAGCCTCAATGCTTTCCCGATGTCGCTTTACATCCTTACTAATAACATCAAGAATTTTATCCTCATCAAGGGGGGTCTGCTGAGCGATTTCAGTATTCTTTATCTCAGATAAGAGCATACGTAATACAGAAACCCTTGCTTCATCCCGCTGCTTAAGCGCTTCTTTGAGGTCTTCCCTTATCTTACTCTCATGCGTCAACTTTAGCTACCTGGAGCTTTTTCGTCTCTTCACCGCTTCTTTTTTCTTGCGCTGCTCACTGGGTTTCTCGTAGAACCTGCGACGGCGAACCTCAGCTAAAATGCGATCTTCCTGCACCCGCCTATTAAATCTGCGCAGCAAACTTTCAAAACTCTCTCCTGAACCAAGCCTTACGTTAGCCATTATTACATCATGTTCATATCTTTATACGAAGCATTGTATTTTATCCACCTATTTCGCTCATGTCAAGCATTTATGGGCCTTGTGAGGTATGTATTGACAAACACCACCACTTGGGAGATAATAGTTTGGTTAAGTGGTTAAAATCAGACTACGCCGGGTAGGAAGAAAACATAAGCCAATCTATCGAGTGGTGGTAGCTGATATTAGGTCAGCTCGTGATGGTGCTTTCATTGAAACCATTGGTACTTATAATCCTTTGACTGACCCGGCTAGTGTTGATATTAATGAAGAAAAAGCGTTGAAGTGGCTTAACTGTGGGGCTCAACCCACGGATACAGTCTATAGCTTACTGCGAAAATTAGGCATTATAGATAAATTTAAGCAACAGCAAATCTCAAGCAAAAATTAACTGTTAAGGAGATAAAATGAAGGAGTTAGTAGAATACATCGTTAAATCCATCGTCGCAGAGCCTGATAAAGTAAACATTACAGAAGAGAGCAGTGATGATGGTTTATTAATCAAACTGGAGGTTGCCCCTGAGGATAAAGGCAGAGTTATTGGCAGACAAGGCCGGGTAGCTGAAGCAATGCGTACCCTACTTCGAGTAAAGGCAGCCAAGGACGATACCAGAGTCAGGTTAGAAATAATATAACCAAGGCTGTTAACCCTTTTTGTAACCTTTTGCTTAGCTTCTTCAATAATCATAAGGTTCAGCAACTTAATTTATAGTAGCTTTCCTGCCCTTTTCACGAGACCTTAACACCTGCCTCTCCAGCTTTAAAAATCGCATATTTCGTCAACGGTGGTGCAATGAGCTCATTTATAATAGTCGAGGCTAACACCGCATTTAACATCACGGCTCCAAAAGTAGGAAATTCGAGGGCTGCTAGAAGAACCAGACCAATGGTAACTCCTGCTTTTGGTAATAAGGCAAGCCCCAGATATCTTTTCACGCTATCTGGCGCATGAGAAATCTTGGCACCTGCTCTTGTTCCCACGTATTTACCTGAGCATCTAGTTAGAACGATTAATAGCGCCAATATACCTGCGACTTTCAGTACACTTAAATCGAAATACAATCCTGCCAATACAAAAAACATGGCATAAAGCACATCCTCGATTTCTTCCACCACAAGAAACATTTCCTTTCTTTTTACTTTATTTACCATAATAAAGCCAACAACCATATTAGCCAGAATCGATGAAATGCCCAGATAACTGCTAACGCCAGCACATAGCATTATCATCCCAAAAACCACAACCAGTAGCAATTCGCGAGTTCTCACAAGCCTGCTGATATACATTAAGGCAATGGCAAAAATGACGCCGAGTGCTACAGCTTCAAGTATATGTAAAAGGGGAACAGCCAGCATCTGATAAAACGACATACTAACGGCGTTTACTAAGGGTTGACATATGCCAGAAGCGATGGCAAAGGCGATAACTGCAATTGCGTCATCCAGCGCAACCACCGCCAATAAGGTTGTAGTCAAAGGGCCTTTTGCCTTGTATTCACTGATTATCGCCATTGTTGCCGCTGGAGCGGTAGCACAGGATACTGCACCTATGATAAAGGCTATGGGGAAATAAGTCTGCCAAAAAGTTTGGTTTGGGATGATTAAATGGCCTAAAAGAGCTAAAACCAAGGTGACTAAAAACCAGGCGCCTAAACTTTGAAGAAGTGTTATCCAAGTGATGCTTTCCGTCAACTTTCGTAAATTTTCCCAGTGAAGACTGCCACCAATTAAATACGCGATAATCCCCAGAGCTATGTCAGTAACTATACCCAGGTTTTCTACAGCTTCTTTTGGTATTATGTTTAGGAGGGAAGGACTTAATAAAATACCGATAATGATATAGCCAGTAATCCTGGGGAATTTGAGTTTTCCTGCGGCTAACCCACCCAGAAAACCGGCCACTATCATTATCCCTAATGCTAATATCAGGTTCATCTCTTTCAAGACATTTTTTATGTCGAGCTAGTGGAATTAAAGAAGTAGAAGGAACTTTTATTTAAATCTTCTCAAATTGCGATACCACTTTGAAAGGCACCGCTTTGTGTTTTAGCCAAAATCTTTTTATAAGCTATTTCAGATAGAAAAGTAAATATGTATCACACTAGTTAGAGACAGCTCCCCGATGATTTCATCATTTTCTGTTACTGCTAATCTCCTTACTCTATGCCTTGTCATAAGGCGAAGCACCTCCGACATTGTCGCTTTCGGATGACATTTTACTACAGGCTTAGCCATGATATCCTCCGCTTTTTCAAATTCGCCATGATGTAAAGATTTGGGTCTTACCACAGCAACTGTGTAACTCCTTCCAGGTAACGGACTGATAATTTCTAAAAGGTCTTTTTCAGTGATAACGCCCACAAGTTTCCTGCTATCTTTCCCTTCTACCACCCAAACATGCCGCCTTTTCATACCTACTTTCTTCGCAACTGTACATATAGAGGCATCCTTCTCAATCAACGGCGGATTGCGATTCATGATTTCTTCTACTGGAATATTATAGAAGCTTGTTTCGGACATCGTACCAAGACAAATCTGCTATTTCTTAACTTTTTAAGATTGGCGTTTCTTAAAATCCTCTAGATCCAGCGTATTTATGAAATCTTTATATGCCGACAATCCCTTCAACTCTTGCTCATCCACTTTGCCTTCAGAAACAGGCCTCCCTATTTCTTCCTCGAGTGTAATTCCAGCCTTATCCAACACTGATTCTTCAGCATATATGGGTGCCCCAGTTCTTACCGCCAGAGCTAAAGCATCGCTGGGCCGAGAATCAACCTCAACCTCTGTGGCGTCAACGCTAAGAGAAAGTTTAGCATAAAAGGTATCATTTTGAAGTTCATTAACCACGACAAAGTTAAGCGAGGCTCCTAAAGCGCCAATTACAGATTGTAATAAATCATGTGTCAGGGGACGGGCTAGCTCCACATTTTGCAGTTTTACCGCAATGGCATCTGCTTCAGCAGGACCAATCCAGATAGGCAAATACCGGTTAACGGTTTTTTCTTTTAAAATTACTACACGTTGGTAATTCATTAAACTTACTCTAATGCTGTCAATTGCCATCTCTATCATAATACCACCCCCTTTTAAGCCAAAGTTTTTTACTCTCATAATCCTAGCTAATCAATAAATTTAAGTCAACTATTTTAGCTAAAATATCAACCTCTTTAATCGCCGCTACCACCCACCTCGAGTATTTGTTTAACCTTCACTCCTCATGGTATAATTTGCCAATTACATATATGGAGGTATGGTAAATCATGAGACTTGTGAGATGGTTTGAAGAAGTTGGGGCAGGAGATGTAGCTTTGGTTGGTGGTAAAAATGCATCTCTTGGCGAAATGATAAGGAATCTAGACAAAAAAGGAGTGAACGTTCCCTCTGGATTTGCTATTACTGCTGAAGCATATAAGTATGTGCTAGAGAAAGCAGGCATAAGCCAGAAAATCAGAGACACTCTAGCAGGTTTAGATACACATGATATGGAAAGTTTGTCGAAGAGGGGCGAAAAGATAAGAAATCTGATAAGAAACGCTCCTTGTCCTAGAGAATTGGAACAGGAAATAAAAATTGCCTATGGGGAGATGGAAAAGAGATATGGGAAGAACGTTGATGTTGCGGTGAGAAGCAGCGCCACAGCGGAGGATTTACCCACAGCTTCATTTGCCGGACAGCAAGAGACTTATTTGAATGTGCGAGGGAAAGAGGAGTTGGTAGGGAGAGTCATGGAATGCTTTGCCTCTTTGTTCACAAACAGGGCAATATCCTACCGGGTAGATAAAGGGTTTGAGCATCTCAGCGTTTATCTCTCTGTGGGAGTACAAAAGATGGTTCGCTCTGATTTAGCATGTTCAGGTGTTATCTTTTCCATAGATACAGAATCTGGTTTCGAAGACGTGGTCTACATAACTGGTGCATATGGTTTAGGAGAGAATGTGGTGCAAGGAATTGTAAATCCAGACCAGTTCTATGTTTTTAAGCCAACTTTAAAAAATGGGTTCAAGCCCATTGTGGAGAAGAAAATAGGGACGAAGGAAAAGAAATTGGTTTATAAAGAAAATGGGTCAGGAACAGAGCAAGAAGATGTCAAAATAGAGGAGCGAAGAAAGTTTGTGTTAAGTGATGATGAGGTACTTACGCTCGCAAAATGGACTTGTAGTATAGAAGAACATTATGGCAGGCCGATGGACATCGAGTGGGCAAAGGATGGAATAAGCAATGAACTTTTCATAGTTCAAGCCAGGCCGGAGACAGTGCATTCGCAAAAAAACTTAGCTTCGCTCAAGACTTATGTACTCGAAGAGGAGGGGGAATTGTTGCTCAAAGGGGAAGCAGTAGGCACAAAAATAGGGCACGGTGAAGTAAGTCTAATAGAAGACCCTAGGGAAATCTACAAATTCAAGCCGGGTCAAGTTTTAGTTACTGATATGACAAACCCCGACTGGGAACCAATAATGAAAGTTGCCAGTGCCATAGTTACAAACAGAGGTGGGAGGACATGCCACGCAGCTATAGTTAGCCGTGAATTGGGAATAGCTTGTGTAATTGGGACGGAGAAAGGAACAGCTATACTAAAAAACGAGAAGTATCTCACGGTAGACTGCTCACAAGGCGAGGGCAGAATATATAGAGGAAAATTAAAATACCACATAGAAGAGGTAGAGTTGAGTAAACTCCCGAAACCACGCACCAAGATAATGATGAATCTTGGTATTCCGGAAGGTGCATTTATCCAAGGTCAAATTCCTAATGATGGCGTAGGTTTAGCTAGGGAAGAGTTCATTATCAATTCCTACATCGGCATACATCCAATGGCACTAATAGAATACGATAAGCTAAAGAAAGCAGCTGATAAGGACAAGAGGATAGCAAAAGTAATTAAAAATATAGATGAAAGAGGCGGATCGAATAAGGATAAAACGCAGTTTTTCATTGACAGCTTAGCAATGGGGATAGCGAAAATAGCAGCGGGGTTTTATCCTAACGATGTTATCGTTCGTTTTTCTGACTTCAAGACGAATGAGTATGCCAATTTAATTGGGGGGTATCTTTACGAACCAAAAGAGAGCAACCCAATGCTGGGTTGGAGGGGTGCATCTCGCTATTATGATGAGAGGTTTAGACCTGCATTTGGTTTGGAATGCAAAGCGGTAAAGAAAGTAAGAGATGAGATGGGTTTGGTTAATGTCAAGGTGATGGTTCCCTTTTGCAGAACGCCAGAAGAGGGTAGGAAGGTAATAGAAGCGATGGCAGAGTTTGGTTTAAGGCAAGGGAACAATGGATTGGAGGTATATGTGATGTGTGAGATACCATCAAATGTGATTTTGGCAGAGGAATTTGCTGATGTGTTCGATGGATTCAGCATAGGATCGAACGACCTAACGCAACTCGCTCTCGGCATGGATAGGGATTCTGACTTCATTTCTCATATAGCTGACGAAAGAAGCGAAGCAGTGAAAAGACTTGTAAAACACGCCATAAAAGTTGCGCATGCTCATAAGCCGAGGAGAAAGATAGGGATATGTGGTCAAGCACCGAGCGATTTCCCCAAATTTGCCGAATTTCTGGTTGAATGTGGGATAGATTCGATGTCTTTGAACCCAGATGTGGTACTATCAACTAGGCTAAATATAGCGGAGGCGGAAAAGAGAATAAAGGCTAAAAAGCAAAAAGAACGCTTGTGAGGGTATGATGTTTGACGTAACATGGATTTTACCCTAACTCGACTTGAATATGAATGCGCTAATTTCATGGTTAAGGGACTCGTTATACGTGAGCAGACAGAGAAAAAGGAAGAGACGCTCTCCCCCTACGCAGCTAAGAGTAAATTTAGCCGCGGTAGGTTAAGATGGGAGGAGCCATGCCCTATAAGAACTTGCTTCCAGCGTGATCGCGACCGAATTGTCCATTGCAAAGCTTTCCGCCGATTGAAGCATAAGACACAAGTCTTCATTGCTCCTTTAGGCGACCACTATGTGACCAGACTTACTCATACTTTAGAGGTATCCCAGATTGCCAGAACTATATCGCGCGCTTTGAACCTTAACGAAGATTTAACTGAAGCTATTGCCTTAGGACATGACCTGGGACATACCCCCTTCGGTCATATAGGTGAAGAAGTTCTAAATGAACTTTATCCCGGTGGCTTCAGGCATAATGAGCAAAGCTTACGAGTGGTTGACTTATTGGAAAGGGACGGACAGGGGCTTAATCTTACTTGGGAAGTACGAGATGGCATCCTTAAGCACTCCAAGGGGCAAGTGGACATTTTAGGAGAGGGGTGGGCAGATGTCAGCACTCTGGAAGGTCAGGTATGCAAAATAGCAGACATCATTGCTTACATCAATCACGATATTGGTGATGCTATAAGGTCTGGTATCATCACCGAAAGCGATTTGCCTGAGCCAGCAATAATGGTTTTAGGTCGTACACATTCACAGCGAATTAATACCCTGGTTTGCGATGTTGTGAGCTGCTCTTGGTCGGTTAGCAGACACGGCAACTTGGCAAAACCAACTATTGCCATGAGCCCAGAGAGCATTAAGGCAGCCAACAGCCTGCGCCAGTTTCTATTTGACAAGGTATATAATCCTAGCTTAGCCATCAAAGATGCAGAAGGGGCTAGAGAAACAATACATCTTTTATACTCTTATTTCTCAAAACACGAAGATGAGCTGCCGCGAGAATTTGCCTCTCCGCATGATAACAGGAAACGCAAAGCCGTTGACTACATTGCTGGAATGACTGACCAATATGCACTACGATTAGCTGAGGAGATACCTAAATGAGTGTCAGCAGCGAAGTAAAACAGAGAACAGATATTGTAGAAATTATCTCTGATTATGTTCCTTTACAAAAAGCAGGGCGTAATTTCAATGCTTTATGCCCATTTCACAGTGAGAAACACCCCTCTTTTTTTGTCTTCCCTGAACAACAGACTTGGCATTGTTTTGGTGCTTGTGGCACTGGCGGTGACGTCTTTTCCTTCGTCATGAAAAAGGAGGGGGTCGATTTCGGCCAAGCTCTCCGCCTCTTAGCTCCAAGAGCAGGTGTAACTTTAAGCTCACCCGGGGTGTCAGGCAGTGCTGAGGATAAAAAGAAGGGAAGATTATTCCAAATTAATGCGGTGGCAGCTGAATACTTCCATCATTTGCTTCTAAGTACCAAGGCTGGCGAAGCAGCCAGAAATTATCTCAACAAGAGAAAGATTGCTCCTGAAACTATTAGGGAGTTCCGACTGGGTTTTAGCCCCAATAGTTGGGATGCCCTTAAGAAATTCTTAATGAGTAAGGGATACGAGGAACAGGAGCTAATTGAAGCTGGCCTGATAATAGAGAAGGAGGTAGGGAATAGTTACGATAGGTTTCGTAACCGCTTGGCATTTCCCATATGTGATGTGCAAAGTCAGGTTATTGGTTTTGGAGCTAGAACCTTAGACGAATCCCTGCCTAAATATATTAATTCACCCCAAACACCAATTTTTGACAAGAGCAGTAGCCTTTATGGAATTGACAAGGCTAAGAGTGCCATTAGACAAAAAAATTTAGTAATAATCGTGGAAGGCTATATGGATGTTCTCACAGCCCATCAACACGGATGGCAAAATGTAGTTGCCTCAATGGGAACCTCCATAACTGAAAGGCAAGTAGCCATTGCTAAGAGGTTGACCAAAAACATAGCTTTGGCTCTTGATGCGGATGCTGCTGGAGAGGAGGCTACTTTGCGCAGTGCAGAGGTATCGGCACGCTCCCTAGATAAAGCTGAAGTAAAGGCTATCTTAATGCCTCAGGGCAAAGATCCTGACGAAGTGATAGGTGAGAATCCCACCCTTTGGCAAAACCTTGTAGAAAAAGCTCAGCCAGCGCTTGACTTTGCCTTTGAGACTGTAACAAGCAAGGTTGACATCAATAAAGCCAAAGATAAATCCTCAGCCGTACAAAAACTACTGCCCCTAATTTACGAAATAAAAGACCCCGTACAACAATCTCATTATGTACGAAAACTGGCACATGTGTTAAAAGTCAGTGAGTCTGCCATAACAGCCGCTTTGAGAAAATCGCAAACTGATCAAAGGAGACAACGATTAACCAAGGCAATAGAACAACCTCGCTTCACTCATCAACTCGTATCCAGTCCTATTGAGGAATATTGTTTAGCCCTGCTACTCCAATATCCAGAACTTCGCCAGGTAGCTCAAGAGTTATCAGCAGAGCATTTTGAAAGTACAGAGAACCGTGAGATCTTCACCAAGTGGCAATGCTCCCAAAACATTTCCGCGCTTAGAGAGAAACTTGACGCTAATCTATTAGAACATTTAAACTACTTAATGAATAAGCCAATCTTAGATAAAAATGGTAGGGAGCAGTACGCCCTGAACGATTGCATTCTTAGCTTGCAAGAGCGGTTGTCAAAGAGGTTAGAGGCAGGGAGAGAACTAATACTCAATTTTACCAGAGAGAAAGAAGGGGTGAATGCCGAACTAGTTAAGCTGGATGAACAAGGAATAAGAGCCAGTGAACAACTCAAGGAGGTTTTCATTAAACGAGGTAAACTAGCAAGAAAAGAGGTTAGATGACAGATCCAATTGAAGGCAGAACACTTAACCTAAATGAGGGTGAGGAACCAACACCAAAGGAAACCCCCACCGACGAAGGGGAAGCCGAAGACACTGGTGTTGCGGCTGATGAAGAGACAACGGAGGAAATAACTACTGAAGAAGCTAAACCGCAAGTAGCGCCGGAGGAATATGAAGTAACTGATGACTTGACTCGCATGTACCTTCATGAAATCGGTAGAGTGCCACTTCTCACAGCTGTTGAAGAGAGGGAACTATCCAGCAAAATAGAGCAAGAAAGCCACTTGGAAAAAATTGAAGATGCCTACTTTAAGAAACATAACAAATTTCCCTCAGCGGTTGATATGGCAGCCGCTCTAACCTCACGACTATTTAAGGCTTATCCTGTTGTCGAAGTTATCAAAGAGTACTTAGGCATCGACCATTCCCGTAGTCTAGCAGAGACAATCACAGATCCTAAATTTCACGCTACTATCGATAACGAGATAAACCCAGCATTGATAACAGCCGTTGCTCAAAGGATTGACAAGGAAACCGCCTCGTCAGAAAAAGCTCTTGTGGATCTTTCCCTGAGCAGCCAGCTTCTGCCACCGCAATTGTTGACTTTCATTGGAGATAAAGCTTCATGGCAGGAAATAAAGGCTTTACTAGTTAGCAGTGAATTCCTCTCTCGGCTCCGTTCTCATAATAGTCAATTTAAAGCCCACTTTGAAAAGGTGAGAGAGGAGGCGAAAACGGCAAAAAAACATCTCACTGAGGCAAACTTACGCCTGGTGGTTAGCATTGCCAAGAAATATATCGGACACGGTATGTCCCTCCTTGACCTTATCCAAGAGGGGAATATTGGTCTTATGCGGGCTGTAGATAAATTTCAGCATAGAAAGGGTTACAAGTTTAGTACCTACGCCACTTGGTGGATTAGGCAAGGCATTACTCGATCTATAGCTGATCAATCTCGCACTATCCGCATTCCAGTGCATATGGTGGAGACAATTAATAAGTTATTGCGAACGAAACGGCAATTAACTCAAGAATTCGGATATGAACCCAGTTACGAAGAAATTGGCAACCAACTAAATATGACTCCAGTAAAGGTAGAAGAAATTATGGATTTATTTCACCACCAGCCAATATCGCTAGAGACGCCCATTGGTGAAGAAGAAAACAGTCGCTTGGGTGACTTTGTCGAGGATCATACCAGCCCAGCGCCAAGCGAAGTTGCTGCACAGCAGCTACTCAAAGAACAAATAGATAGGGTGCTTGATGAGCTTACTCCGCGAGAGAAAAGGGTGCTACAGCTCAGATTTGGTCTTAAAGATGGACGCACTCGAACCTTAGAAGAAGTAGGGCAAGAATTCAATGTGACTCGAGAGAGGATCCGCCAAATTGAAGCGAAAGCTTTGCGCAAGCTACGCCACCCCAGCAAGAGTCGAAAGCTCAAGGATTACTTAGAGTAAACTGATTTGGAAGGCATCTCAATCGTACCTATCGTGTTCTGGGGCAAGTTGCCTCATCTTACTGACTTGGTTAACTCTTGTTCCTGATAAAATTGATTAAGGAGCTGATTAACGTCCCGGGGCGTAGACCCGAAGCTTAACAATTTCTTAAAACTAAGCAATTTACTTGACCAATACGCTATTGTAATTAACTCAGAGACAGGATAATATCATACCAAGTCAATGGAACGGATTTGGGCACCATGGAGGATAGAATACATAGAGAAGCCGAAGGAAGGTGCTTGCATCCTTTGCCAAAAGCCTGGAGAAAATAACGATGAGGCAAATTTTATCCTCTACCGTGGTCAAAACAATTTCGTAATTTTGAATGCCTTCCCATATAGCCCTGGACACTTAATGGTAGCCCCTTATCGACATATAGCAAATCTCCAAGATTTAACAGATGACGAAATAAAGGAGCACCTCGATGTTGTTAAAAGAGCCGTGAAACTTTTAACGGAAGCGTTGAAACCTGCGGGTTTCAACATTGGCTTAAACATAGGCAAAGTTGCCGGAGCTGGAATAGAATACCACCTTCATACTCACATAGTGCCTCGATGGCAAGGTGACGTTAATTTTATGCCTGTACTGTTCAATACCAAGGTTATATCGGAAGCCCTAGCTGCCACATACAAAAAGCTAAAAGCAAGGCTAATCTAGTTATTGCTTAGCTTGAGGATAAGAGCCCAGTATCTTGACAAAAGTAGCTTTTCTTTGTAGCTCTTTTATAGCTTCTTGATAAATCTTGTCATCCGAGTGGCCTTCAAAATCAACGTAAAAAACATACTCCCAGGGCTTGCTTTTACTTGGCCTGGACTCTAATTTTGTCAAGTTTATATTTCTAGTGGCAAAAATACCTAAGACTTCATGCAGAGCACCAGGTACATGTTTAACTGAAAAGATGAGAGAGGTCTTATTTTTCTCAACCGGCTTAGCTTTCTGCTTAGAGATAGCAAAGAACCTAGTATAATTATTGATGTTGGTTTCAATTTGTGGCATCAAGATCTCTAAGCCATAAATAGCAGCAGTCCTCTTACTAGCTATAGCAGCAAATCCCTTCCACTGATTTTCTTTTATCATTTTGGCGCTGCCAGCAGTATCATAGCTAGGCACAATTTCAACCTTCAATTTGGTTAAAAATTCCTCACATTGAGCCAAAGCTTGAGGGTGGGAATAAATTGTCTTTATGTCAGCCAATTTTTCCCCAGGCAGAGCCATTAGACAATGGCTTATCCTAAGGATGATTTCGGCAAATATATTAAGGGGATATGCCAATAGCAAATCATAGGTCTCATTGATACTGCCAGCTTGAGAGTTCTCCACAGGAACCACACCAAAACTAATGTTATCCTCTAACACAGCTTGAAAAACATCCCAAAGGCGAACACAGGGTAAGAAGTCAATGCCTTCTCCAAAAAGCTTTATGGCAGCATCTTCACTAAAAGCACCCCTTTCTCCTTGAAAAGCAACCTTTATCATTTGCCTACCTAAAGTATAGCTTGGTTATTTCCGTCTTTCCACTAGAAATTATCTTCTCCAGAAGTAAGGCGAAAATATCATCAAAACTGTAAATAATTCCAACCTGCCTAACCACATGCAGATAATTAAAAGCAGCTTCCCTGCTCCAGGAAGCCAGGCATAATTTAAAGCAGGACCGACTCCACCCAATCCAGGCCCTACATTCCCTAAAGTAGCAGCCACTGCTGAGATCGATGTTTCCAAATCAAGTCCTAAAAAACCAAGTATTATAGAAGCCATAGCCGCCACAAGGAGGTAAAGAAAAACAAAAGAGATTATATCTCGAATTATTTCCTCTGATAGTGGTTTTTGGTTATATTTAACCGGGATCACAGCTTTGGGAGAAATAGCTTTCCTCATCATCACCCTGCTATGTTTCAGCAGAGTTAAAGTCCGTACCACTTTTACCGCTCCCCCAGTGGAGCCACCACAGCCTCCGATGAACATCAAAGCTAAAAGCACCATTTTGGCGCCGAAGTGCCAGGAACCAAAATCGTAAGTAACAAAGCCAGTAGTAGTCATGATCGAGAGCGCCTGGAAGAGACTATACCGATATGAGCTAAGACCCTGTGAAAGGATTAGCAGTAACGCAGCCGAGGCTAAAAGAATCAAGTAAAGCCTGAATTCCTCATCTTTAAATATTTTGAAGTTTCCCCTTAAAACGTGATAATGGATAAGGAAATTTGTGCCAGCTAGAAGCATAAAGACCATGATGATATATTCAGCTAAGGGGTTAGCATAAGCTCCAATACTCCCTGTAGTAGGGGTAAATCCGCCAGTAGGGAGGGTACAAAAGGAAATGCAAATTGAGTCAAAGAGCTTAAGTTTAGCCAGAAAATAGAGGAGCGCTATCTCAGCAACAGTGAAAGCCACATAAATCATCCAAAGAAGCCTTGCCGTGGTTTTAACTCTGGGACGAAACCTTTCAGGCATAGGGCCGGGAAATTCCCGCTCAAAGAGCTGAGAGCCTCCTACTCCTAGCCTTGGTAAGATAGCAATAAAAAGAGCTATTACTCCCATCCCACCTAGCCATTGGGTAAGGCTACGCCACAAAAGGACACTTCTAGGTAGGCTTTCCACCTCTTCCAGTATAGTAGCACCAGTGGTAGTGAAACCAGACATGGCTTCAAAAAAGGCATTGAGGAAATTCCACCCCAAAAACACATAAGGGACCGCACCAAGGAGGGGCACAAGAAGCCAGGTGAAAGCCACTATGGAAAACCCATCGGCACGTTCTACTTCCCTTGTAGTTTTAAATCCAAATTCAAGGGATAGGCCAATAGCTAAAGTGAGCAGTAGCGAATATAAAAAAATCCACCAGTTCTCGCTATAATAGAAAGCTGCTGCTAAGGGGAAAATGTAAATTAAAGCGAGGTATTTTAGAACCGAACCAACGATATGCAGGGTTAATCTTACCCTTTGGTAAACCATTTATTCATAAATTCGACTCCCTTCTTTGTAGACTTTCGATCTACAATGAGAG
>Ga0114930_10003296_pt1 | contig 14207 bp, 15 predicted proteins | sample AnhtaG_FD_87300 | JGI IMG/M metagenome (GOLD analysis project Ga0114930, IMG submission 87300) | Deep subsurface microbial communities from Anholt, Denmark to uncover new lineages of life (NeLLi) - Anholt_01485 metaG | ecosystem: Environmental > Aquatic > Marine > Oceanic > Sediment | place... | reverse complement strand
GAGTTCCATGCGGAGTGGCCCCAAGGGCTAGTTTGGAGTTCGATGTGCGTCGCTGAGAGATGGGAGCAGTGATCCTGAGAGCGATTCTGGGCTCGGCCTCGTGCCCCAACGAATAGGTAGATAGGAAGACAACATATAGCAGCACTAGGAGGGATGATGGAGAAGGATGTACTGGATGTTATGAGGAAGCGCAGGACGGTTCGCAGGTTCACCGACGAGCAGGTGACCGACGAGCAGGTGGAAACCATCTTGGAGATGGGTATGTATGCCCCTACCTATATGAATCGTAAACCGTGGCATTTCGTGGTCATAAGAGACAAGGAGCTCCAGGAACGCCTGGGAGAAACCCTGAGCGTCCGTCCCTATGTCCAGGAGGTGTCGGTGGTCATAGCCGTCTACGGCGCTCCCGACATCTCAAGCACCTGGGATCTGGACGGCGCTGCGGCCATAGAGAACATGCTCATCGCGGCCACAGCCCTGGGCCTGGGAAGCGCATGGGCTGGCAGCCGTGGGAACCTTGCCTGGAAGGAAGCTGAGGAGTTGATGCAGGCCGCCTTGAAGGTTCCAAGCGGCTTTCGTGCCCTTTCTCTGGTGTGCTTGGGCCACGAGGCGAAGACGGTGGCGCCCCACACCAAGGATGAGAGGTACGACAAGACCAGGGTCCACTACGGGGACTGGAGCACTTTGAAGCTGTGAGCCAGATTGTCGTCTACACAACGCCAACCTGCGGCTACTGTCACCAGGTCAAGCAGTACCTCTCCCAACAGGGGCTGCCCTTCACCGAGCACGACGTAGCCGCCGACTCCCAAGCTGCCGCCGAGATGGTGCGCCTCTCCGGACAGCGCGGAGTGCCCGTCGTCGCCATTGACGGCCAGGTGGTCGTCGGCTTCGACCGCCCTCGATTGGACCAACTGCTCGCTTCCCGCCGGGCGGAGGAGAGTCCTCGCCTGGGCCTGTCAGTGGCCAATGCCAGCAGCATAGCCCGGAAGCAAGGCGTCGGCCCTGCCGAGGGAGCGTATGTCGGCGGAGTGAAGCCGTTCTCGCTGGGAGACAGGACGGGCCTCGCGAAAGGGGACGTGATCGTTGAACTGGCAGGGCGCCCCATACGCAGTGCCGATGATTTGGAAGCCGCGGCGTCGACGCTGAAACCTCGTGAGTCGTTCTCTCTCGTCTACCTACGCGACGGCCATAGGATGTCGGCACAGGTGACTCCGTAGTGGAGCTGTACCCCTCGCAGGAGGTGAGAAGTGGCAACCGAGGATCTGACCCGTGCGTTGACAGCACTCGCTGTCGCCATCCAGACAGAGCAAGACGGCCTTGAGTTCTACAAACGGGCAGCCGAGAAGACCGGCGATCCCGGGGGCAAGGTTCTCTTCATCTCGCTGGCGGACGACGAGTTGGGGCATTTGCGCTTGGTCGAGGCCCAGAGAGAGGCGCTGGTGAACGAAGGACAATGGTTGCCCCAGCCAGAGATGGCCGCAGAGGCTCAGCCCGCGGAAGTCGAAGGCGCACCTATCTTCTCCCGTGAGGGCTTGAGCGCCGACGTCAACGCCTACACGTCTGAGCTGTCCGCTCTGCGCATGGCCTACCTGATAGAGAAGGACGCGGTGGCCTTCTACAGCAGGGCGGCCTCCGAGACGGACGATCCTAACGGCAAGGCGATGTACGAATACCTCGTCGACATGGAAAAGGAACATCAGCGAATTCTGGAGGACGAATACAACGCGCTGGCGAAGGAGTTCTGGAACACCATGGGTTTCGAACCCTTCTAGGGCGACACTCGCGAGATACCTACGGAGGAACAGATGAAAGAGGATACCGCCGCCGCGCTCTCGGTTTTGCGGGAAGCTGTCCGCAATGAATTGGACGGACAGGCCATGTACTTGCAGGCTGCGGAGAGAACCAATGATGAGTTGGGCAAGGGCATGTTTCGCTCCTTCGCCAAAGAGGAGGAGCAGCACATACACGTCCTTGAGGTGCAGTACGCGGAGGTCCATCAATCTGAGGAGTGGGTTGACCTAGACGCGGCCAGGCAAGAGCCGCGCGACCCCAAGCTTGTCCTCTTCCCCCAAGAGGAGGGCGAGGTCAAGGAGATCATCCCAGTTGGCACCAGCGATCTGGAAGCACTGAAGATAGCGATGGACTTCGAGAACCGGGCCGTGCGCATGTACGAGCAGGCCGCCTCGGACACGGAAGATCCTACCGCCCAGGCCTTCTATCGCGAGCTGGCGGAGTGGGAAGGCAAACACTACGAAATCCTGGACAATAGCTACGATTATCTGGCCAACGAAGGAGAGTGGTACTTCCAGGAACAGGAGATGCCGTTCTACATAGGCTAGGGCCTCGCCTCAAAGGCACGCAGGTGCGGGCGAATTGGCGACACCCCAGGGCGGACCCGACATCCCGGGAGAGACCTCCACGGAAGTCGGGTCCTTCGCTGCGTGCCAAGTGCGCGTGATGTATCGCATCCCGATCTGAGCACGGACTTGACAGGTGGATAGTTTCGGGTCATAATATGAACAAGCGCTCATATATGGAGGCTGAATGGCACAGCAGAAGAGTACCAGGGACCGGTGTGAGATGACTGTTATCGACGAAGTCAAGGTCCGGCGAGCCGCAGAGCATCTAATTGATGGTCTGACCGCCATCCAGCTAGCCAGCACCTTCAAGGCCCTGAGCGACCCCACCCGCGTGCGCATCATCTCCGCCCTGTCTCACAACGAGATGTGCGTCTACGATCTAGCAGCGGCGGTGGGGATCAGCCAATCGGCCGTTTCTCATCAACTGCGCACTCTGCGAGAGATGCGCCTGGTCAAGTTTCGCAAGGAAGGGCGACACGTCTACTATACCCTAGATGACGAACATGTTCGTAGTCTCTTCGACCAAGGGTTGAACCACATAGAGCACAATTGATCCGGGGGCGATGAGATCATTCGCCCCCCTCTTATGACTCAATATCTGAGTATCCGTTCATATATTCGAGGCAAGGCAGAGATGGGGCGCTTGGAAGGGCTGTGTTCCGTCAGCTCCTTTGGCAGCGGTTCGTTCACGTCTCGTTCATCAAGTCATGATACCATTCTGATCTGAGGAGTAGTAGTTGACTGGATCAACTGTCCAGTTGGAAATCCCCATTCTCCTGCCCGGGGTCGAGGATGAGTGCGACCAGTGTGTGACGCGTCTGATCGAACGACTGAGCCAGCGCAAGGGTGTCGGGCAGGTCCATGTGGAGCGGCAAGACGAACAGGCACGGCTCTGCATCCACTACGACTCCAACGTAGTGTCTCTGTCGCAGGTGCAGCGCTGGGCGGAGCAGGCGGGTACCCAGGTGAGCGAGCGCTACCGCCACGAGACGGTGCGCATCACCGGCATGGACTGTCCCGACTGCGCCCTCAGCATTGAGCACATCCTTGCCCGGATTGACGGCATTGTAGCCGTGTCAGTCCACTACGCCGCTGAGAAGATGCGCGTGGAGTACGACACCACACTCCTGGATCGCGAAGCGATCGTCAAATGGGTGAAGAGCCTGGGCTACGCCATCGAGGAGGATGAAGCGGCCAAGGGTTGGATCCGGGACAACTGGCAGCTACTGCTAAGCGTCGCGTGCGGCCTTTTCCTGGCAGTCGGCTTCTTCGGCGAGACCGTCTTCGGGCTGCCCCGGTTGGCAGCCATCGGACTCTACGCCCTGGCCTATCTGGCCGGCGGTTACTGCGCCACCCGTCACGGCCTCAAGGCCGCGCTCCACCTGCGCTTCGACATAGATTTTCTCATGGTGGTCGCAGCCCTCGGAGCAGCTCTGTTGGGCGAGTGGGCCGAGGGTGCCCTGTTACTCTTCCTCTTCAGCCTAGGCCACGCCCTGGAGCATTATGCCACCGACCGAGCCAGGGCAGCCATCCGTGCCCTGGGCGAACTTACCCCCAAGTCGGCGCTCGTGCGACGCGATGGGCGTGAGACGGAACTCCCTGTGGAGGAAGTGCTCCGCGGCGACAGCGTCATCGTCAAACCTGGCCAACGCATCCCTGTGGACGGCTCGGTGGTCGAGGGCCAGTCGACGGTGGACCAGTCCCCTATCACCGGCGAGAGCGTGCCGGTGGGGAAGAGCAACGGGAGCGAGGTCTTTGCCGGTACGGTCAATGGCGAAGGCGCGCTGGACATCGAGGTGACCCGCCTGGCCCAGGACACCACACTGGCGCGTGTTGTCAAGATGGTGGAGGAGGCACAGACGCAGAAATCTCCGACCCAGCAGTTCACAGAAAGGCTCGAGCGCGTCTTCGTACCGGCGGTCCTGGCTGGCGTGGTGCTGGTCATCACTCTCCCGCCACTAGTCGGCTGGCTCTCCTTCGGACAGGCCTTCCTGCGAGGGATGACCATCCTCGTGGCAGCCAGCCCCTGTGCACTGGCCATTGCCACTCCGTCGGCAGTGCTCTCGGGCGTGGCGCAGGCGGCTCGCAACGGGGTGCTGGTCAAGGGAGGCATGCACCTGGAGAACCTGGGTGGTCTGAGTGCTATCGCCTTTGACAAGACCGGCACTCTTACTCACGGTCGCCCCCAGGTGGTGGACGTGGTGGGCGTGAATGGCACGAGCGAGGGCCAACTGCTGACCGTCGCCGCGGCGGTTGAGACCCGCTCGTCGCACCCGCTGGCCCAGGCCGTGGTGCGCGAGGCGCAGCGGCGAGGCTTGGACCTACCGTCGGGCGGTGACCTGGAATCTATGACCGGGCGAGGGGTACGCGCCTCACTGGATGGTCACAGGGTACTCATCGGCAACGTCAGGCTCTTCGAGAGCGAAGGTGTGGACGTTCCGGACGATCTGCGCGACCGGGCGCAGACCCTCGAAGCACAGGGAAAGACCACGGTGATCGTCTACGGTCCAACGGCGGACGTGCCCGTCGCTCCGGCTCCCGTTGACGGGGCCAGCCTGCCGGCGTCGGATGGCGGTGGGCAAACAGCAGACTTCCTGGGTCTCATTGCCCTGGCCGACACTCCCCGCCCAGAGGCACGAGGTGCCTTGGTCCGCTTGAATGAGTTGGGCATCCGCAAGACCATCATGCTCACCGGCGACAACGAGCGGGTGGCGGCGGCGATCGCCAGGGATCTCGGCCTGACCGACTTTGAGGCCAACCTCCTGCCGGAACAAAAGGTGGAGGCCATCAAGGCGCTGTTGGCAAAGTACCGCCAGGTGGCTATGGTGGGTGATGGGGTCAACGATGCGCCGGCCCTGGCCCAGGCCACGGTGGGCATCGCCATGGGCGGTGCCGGCACCGACGTAGCCCTGGAGACGGCCGACGTGGCTCTAATGGCCAATGATCTGTCGAAACTTCCGTTTGCCGTAGGACTTAGCCGCCAGGCGCGGCGCGTCATCCGGCAAAACCTGATCGTGTCCTTGGGCGTAATCGCCTTGCTGATTCCTGCAGGCCTCTTCGGCCTGGTGGGCATTGGCGTGGCCATCCTCTTACACGAGGGCAGCACGCTGGCGGTAGTCGCCAATGCGCTGCGATTGCTCCGATTCAGGGATGACGCGGCCCTTGCACCCGCGTCTGGACGAAGATAGAATGGAGTGCGACCTCCCGGGGTTGTGACGGGCAAGCGTTGTGGTCTTGCGCCGAGACAAGGACAAGGATCTCGCGGAAGGGACACCCAGTGTACGGGACTCCGACGGACGGTGCCTCGTGTGGCCCCGACGCTGAAGCGTCGGCCCATCCGTGGGCCATGGCGTGAGCCAACGAGTCGAGAGACGGGGGCCGGTTGCGGTACGGTGAGCCGACCCTTCAGGGTCGGGCCAAACACAAAAACCAGCCGGCCCCGAAGCCCATCCCTCAGCCAGCGGGTTGGCGTGCGCCTCAGCGCCTTGCGGATATGCGAGTCGCGGCTGCGGTTAGGGGCGGAAGAGTGGATCCGGTCCCGAGGCTGAAGTGTCGGCCCATCCGTGGGCCATGGCGTGAGCCAACGAGTCGAGAGATGGGGGCGGTTTCGGCACGGCGAGCCGACCCTTCAGGGTCGGGCCAAAGATAGAAACCAGCCGGCCCCGAACCTTATCCCTCAGCCAGCGGGTTGGCGTGAGCTTCAGCGCCTAGCGGATATGCGAGTCGCGGCTGCGGTTAGGGGCGGAAGAGTGGATCCGGCCCCGACGCTGAAGCGTCGGCCCGTCCGTGGGCCATGGCGTGAGCGACCAGAATAAGGAATAGACAGGGAAGAATCGTCGCCTTCAACGTGCTGTTGCTGCGACGAGCGAAACTCTAGCAGGGAGCCCTCAAAGAGAAGTGGAGTCCAAATGCAGAAAAGGAGAAAAGCGATGAGCCAGAGAGTGATCACATTGTACAGCCAGTCGGGCTGAATGTTCTGTGAAAGGGTGAAAGAGTTCCTTTCACAGAGCGGGGTCGAGTTCACAGATCGCGACATTACGGAGGATGAAGAAGCCTTGGCGGAGCTGGGGGAGTTGGGATACATGACTACCCCGGTGACTGTGATCGACGGCGAAGTGGTCATAGGCTTCGATCTCGCGAAGCTCGAGCCCTTGTTGAGAGACTAGCAAGAGATCAAGCCAACAGCCCAATTGCGTTGCGGAATGTCGTATAATGAAAGAGGTAAGTGAGAATGGCAAAGGACCCACTGTGTGGCATGGAGGTTGATGAAGGGAATCCTCCTGCCAAGACTGACTGCAAGGGCCAGACCTACTACTTCTGTGCTCAAGGATGCAAGGTAGCCCTCGACAAGGGTCCCGAGAAGTACCTCCGAAAGGAAGCGGGCGACGACTGAGATCCTGTTCCCTGGGTCGGAGACAGTCGAAACACCGGACAACTAACTTCCGGCTGGATCTATGAACGCTCACTGCCTGCTCTCGTTGGCATGACGAGGCCTCAGGCTGAGAGCACTGAAAGGAGAAGATGAGATGAGCAGGACAAACTGGGCGCAGGTCGCCGTGTTCGTCATAGTCGTAGGGGTCATCTTTGCCCTAGGTATCACGCTGGTACCCCTTGTCTTCGGGGTCTACGGTGGCTGGGGAACGATGGGGCCTGGCATGATGGGAAGCGGGTCGTCCGGGGACTGGTGCCCCTTCTGCGGGGGCACGGGAAGGTTTCCAGGAGGCTTCTTCGGAGGCATGTTTGGCTGGCTGTTCGTGTTGGCCGCCATGCTATTCCCGTTGGGCTTGCTCGTGCTGGTGATCTTGGGTATAGTCTGGCTGGTCCGTACCACCAGCCGACCTCAGGATGGCATCGCGCCATCGCCCCAGGAGTGCCCTAGTTGTGGGCAGCCGGTCGCGGATGACTGGCATCACTGCCCGCAGTGCGGGGCGGACCTCTAAGCTCCCAAGTAACAGGCTGCGTAGGAGGTGGATGATGAGTTCGCGCGTGAGTTGGCTCGTGGTGGTCGCGGCTGCTGTAGTCGCGGGAGTCGTGCTGGTTGTGTGTGTGGCCCTCTTCTTCGGGGCCTACGTGGTGACGAGACCGAGTTCGGACGTGGCTGGCTCCGAGACATATGTCTCCAACGGTCAGCTCATCTATTTCACAGGCAGCAACGAGCGAGGTGAGCGCATCCCCTTCGAGGGTGGTCCTAATTGGCTCTACATGCGCGGAGGGAGTTGTGCCACTTGCCACGGAGCCGACGGTCGTGGAGGTGCACCTGTGATGATGGGCACGGACGTGCCCTCCGACATCCGCTATCACCATCTGATTGAAGAAGAGCACGAGGAAGGAGAGGAACACCCACCGTTCACCGATGAAACGATAAAGAGGGCGATCACGCTGGGGTTGAACCCGGCGGGCGAGCCCCTGGACCTGACCATGCCTCGCTGGCACATGTCAAACCAGGATGTGGAGGATGTGCTGGAATTCCTCAAGACGCTGAATGGCGAGGACTAAGTGAGCATAGACCCTGAACTCACGGCCAAGACCAGGAACCGGTACGACCGTATCGCAGGCTTATATGACATCTCCGAAGTGCCCATCGAGCGCCTCCTCTATGCACCCTGGCGCAAGCGCCTGTGGGCAGGAGTGAAGGGGCCAGAGGTATTGGAGGTTGGCGTCGGCACGGGCAAGAACATACCGTACTACCCTGATGGCGTCCACGTTACGGCCATTGATCTCAGTGAAGGGATGCTATCAAGGGCGCGGAGGCTGGCGAAGACGCTGGGTTTGGACGTAGACCTCCGCCAGATGGACGCTCAGAAGTTGGACTTTCCGGCCGACACCTTCGATACGGTGGTGGCGACCTTCGTATTCTGCTCGGTGCCCGATCCTGTCATCGGGCTGAAAGAACTGGGGCGAGTCTGCAAGCCCGATGGGGAGATCAGGCTGATAGAGCACATGCGGGCCAGGAGCGAAGCGCTGGGAGTGCCGATGGACGCTGCCAATCCCCTCGTAGTCAGAACTATGGGGCCCAACATCAACCGGCGGACCGTGGAGAACGTGACAAAAGCGGGACTGGAGATTGAGAGGGTGGAAGACCTGTCCGTACAGGGCATCTTCAAGCTCATCATCGCCAAGCCGGCTGACCACTAGGCCAGCGTTCCTGGACGGACACCTTAGAGGTCGATGAATAGTTGATTCAACGAGAGCCTATCTCCTTGAAGAAGATCCACGTGACCGGAGTGGTACAGGGCGTGGGTTTTCGGCCCTTCGTCTATCAACTGGCTCGCGAACACGGCCTCGCCGGCTGGGTCTGCAACACCTCGGCCGGGGTTGATATCGAAGTGGAAGGGCCTGCGCCAGCCCTCATCCAGTTCCTCGCAGACTTGAAAGCGCAGGCGCCTCCTCTGGCCCACGTTGAAAGCATAACCGCGACCGATAGCCCCCCAGATGGCTACCGGCAGTTCGAGATACGCCGCAGCGTGACACAGGAGGGAGAGTATCAGTTGATCTCTCCCGACATTGCCACCTGCCAAGACTGCTTGAGGGAGCTACTCGACCCACAAGATAGACGCTACCGGTACCCCTTCACCAACTGCACCAACTGCGGTCCGCGCTTCACCATCATCGAGGACATTCCCTACGATCGCCCCAAGACGACTATGCGCGATTTCACCATGTGTCCCGATTGTCAGGCGGAATACGACAACCCTCTGGACCGTCGCTTCCACGCCCAACCCAACGCCTGCCCCGTCTGTGGGCCTCATCTCAGCTTGCTCGGTGAAGACGGGACCGCGGTGGGCGTGGAAGACGTCATCTCCGCAGCCGTCCAGCTCTTGACTGAGGGCCGCATCATGGCCATCAAAGGCCTGGGCGGATTTCATCTGGCCTGCGACGCCACCAACGAGGAGGCGGTTCGACGGCTGCGCCAGAGAAAGCGAAGACCCGCCAAGGCCATGGCGGTGATGATGGCCACGATGGAGAAGATCACGGCCCACTGCCTGGTGTCGAGAGAGGAAGAAGAACTGCTGTCCTCCCTTCAGTGCCCCATCGTGTTGCTGCCGTGGAGGGCTGACTCTACCGTCTGCCGTCTCGTAGCCCCGGGGAACAGGTACCTGGGAGTGATGCTGCCCTACACACCGTTGCACCACGTACTGCTCAGAGAGATGGGCAGGCCTCTGATCATGACCAGTGGCAACATTAGCGAGGAGCCCATCGCCGTTGAGAACGACGAGGCCCTCACCCGGTTGCGAGGCATCGCCGACCGCTTTCTCGTACACAACCGCGAGATCTATGCCCGATACGACGACAGCGTGTGGATGGTGGTGGAGGGGAAGTCTCAGCCATTGCGCCGCTCCAGAGGGTATGCACCCTTCCCCATCCGCCTGTCCTTCAAGGCCCAGCAAATCCTGGCCTGTGGGACCGAACTGAAGAACACCTTCTGTGCCACGAAGGACGAATACGCATTCCTCAGCCAACACATCGGCGACATGGGAAACATGGAGACGCTGGAGCACTTCCAGACCTCCATCGAGCTCTACAAGCGCCTCTTCCGCCTGGAGCCAGAGATCGTCGCCTATGACATGCATCCCGACTACCTGGCCACCAAGTATGCGCTAGGTTCTGGTGAATCGGTGCAGTTGGTCCCCGTGCAACACCACCACGCCCACATCGCTAGCTGCATGGTGGACAACGGAGTGGACGGGGAGGTAATCGGTGTTGCCCTGGACGGCACGGGCTACGGCACAGATGGCGCCATCTGGGGCGGGGAGTTCCTCATAGCCGACTATCGAAGCTTCCGCAGAGTGGGACACCTACAGTATGTACCTCTGCCGGGCGGCGAGGCCGCCATCCACAAGCCCTATCGGATGGCCATCGGACACCTCTACTCCCTGCTGGGTGAAGAAGGGTTGACCGCCGCCCTCCCCTTCCTCGGAGAGATGGACGAACTGGAGGTACACATCATCAAGCAGCAGATTGACCAGGAGATCAACGCACCATTGACCTCCAGTTGTGGCCGCCTTTTCGACGCGGTGTCGGCCCTTCTAGGCTTTCGCGGAAGGGCCACCTACGAAGCCCAGGCGGCCATCCGATTGGAGATGATAGCCAGTGACGAGGATGATGGAACGAGCTATCCATTTCCTATCGTCGAACGAGATGGGATCAGAGCCGTTCAATTGGCGGACATCTGGCAAGGGATGCTAGATGACCTGTTAGGCCAGGTTCCGGCACCAGCCATCGCCCTCAGGTTCCACAACACCATGGCCCAAATCAGCCTTGACATGTGTCGGGTTGCTGCCAGCGAGACCGGCCTTAACCGCGTGGCCTTGAGCGGTGGCTGTTTCCAGAACCGCCTGCTGTTCACGAAGACCGTGGCCACTCTGCGCGACGCAGGTTTCGAGATCTTGACTCACAGCCGGGTGCCATGCAACGATGGCGGCGTCTCCCTCGGCCAGGCTGCCATAGCGAACTATGCAACCCCAACACCCTACTGAAGAGGCCTGAAACATGTGTGTAGCTGTGCCCTTGCGGGTGAAATCGATAACGGAGCTTCAAGCTGAGGTGGAGATGGGCGGCGTGGGCCGCGTGGTCAGCCTGGACTTGACGCCGGAGGCCCAGGTGGGCGACTATGTGATAGTCCACGCAGGGTACGCCATCAGCATTCTCGATGAAGAAGAAGCACGCGAAACCCTGGAGATGTTTCGGCAGATATCCGACCTCATGGAAACGGATGATGAAATACCTTGATGAGTTCCGTGATCCCGCCCTGGCAGCGGCCCTGGTGGATAAGATTCGTCGCCGTTCCACCCGTCCCGTCCGCCTCATGGAATTCTGCGGCACTCATACCGTGTCCATCTTCAAGCACGGCATCCGTCAACTACTGCCCCCCACCATAGAGATGCTCTCCGGCCCAGGGTGTCCTGTGTGCGTCACGGCGAACGCTGACCTTGACTGGGCCATAGCCCTGGCCAGCGAACCCGACGTCATCCTCACCACCTTCGGCGACATGCTGCGCGTACCCGGCAGTCGAAGCAGCCTGGAGAAGGCCAAGGCCGAGGGAGCCGATGTGCGAGTCGTCTACTCCACCCTGGATGCTCTCCAGATCGCCAGGGACAACCCAGACCACCCGGTGGTTTTCCTGGGCATCGGCTTCGAGACCACCGCTCCTACCATCGCTGCCTCCATCCTCCAGGCAGACGCCGAAGGTGTGAGCAACTATTACGTCTTCCCCGCGCACAAGTTGACCCCGCCAGCGACGAGGGCCATCCTGGATGCTGGGGAATCCCGCCTGGATGGCATCATCGGCCCGGGGCACGTGACAACGGTCATCGGCTCGCAGGCCTGGGAGTTCCTCCCCCGTGACTACGGGTTGTCTTGCGTCATCGCTGGCTTCGAACCGCTGGATATCCTACAGGGCATCTACACCCTGGTGGATCGCATCGAATCGGGGGATCCCCAGGTGGACAATGTGTATTCGCGCAGCGTTCGACCCGAAGGCAACCAGGTAGCCCTGGAGCACATGTACAGGGTCTTTGACGTGTGCGCCGCTGACTGGAGGGGTTTGGGTACAGTTCCGGCGAGCGGTCTCAAGGTGAGGGCACCATTCCGCCATTTCGACGCTCGAGAGCGTTTCCAGGTGGACCCAGGGCCAGTCGTGGAGCCGCAGGGATGCCTGTGCGGCGAGGTCATCAGGGGGGTGAGGACGCCTCCAGAGTGCAAGCTCTACCGCAAGGTGTGCACCCCCCACCGACCTGTCGGGCCATGCATGGTCTCCAGCGAGGGCGCCTGTGCGGCTTACTACCTGTATGCTGGAGAACAAGATTAGCTTGCCCATTTGAGGACTGGAACAATGAACAGGATTCTGTTGGCCCATGGCAGTGGTGGACGGCTGAGCCACGATCTGATCTGCGATCTCTTCCTACCGCACTTCACCGCCCCGGCGCTCGCCAGGCTGGACGATGCGGCAGTCGTGGAGCCCGGTGAGGCCCTCCCTACAAAACGACAACTCGAGTTCACGGATTCTCGCCGCCTGGCATTCACCACCGACAGCTATGTCGTCAAGCCCCTTTTCTTCAACGGCGGCGACATCGGTCGCCTGGCGGTCTGTGGCACTGTAAACGACCTGGCCATGGTGGGCGCCACGCCCCTCTATCTCTCCGCAGGTTTCATCATCGAGGAGGGGCTGGAGCTGGACGTACTGCGTGAGGTGGTCGCCTCCATGAGGGCCTCGGCGCAAGAGGCAGCGGTGGAGATAGTGGCCGGCGATACCAAGGTGGTGGAGAAAGGCGGGGCCGATCAACTGTTCATCAGCACCGCCGGTCTAGGTATCGTTCCCGACGGTATTGAGATCTCCGCTTCCAACGCCCGCCCCGGTGACGTAGTCATCGTCTCCGGGGCCATCGGCGACCATGGCATCGCCGTGCTCAGCGAGCGGGAGGGACTGGCCTTCAAGACCGAATTGGAGAGTGACGTGGCACCCCTCAATCACCTGGTGGCGGACATGATGCAGGCCAGCTCCCACATCCACGTCCTTCGCGACCCTACACGCGGCGGTTTGGGCACCTCGCTGAACGAAATCGCGCAGCAATCCCAGGTGGGGATCGCGATCGAGGAGCACAGAATCCCTGTGCGCGACGGGGTACGGGCCGCCTGCGAGATGCTGGGCTATGACCCCCTGTACGTGGCCAACGAGGGGAAGCTGGTGGCTGTCATCGACCGCGAGGATGCAGACCAGATCCTCGAGGCCATGAGAGCGCACCCCTACGCCGAAGAGGCAGCCATCATCGGCGAGGTCACAGCCGAGCCAAAGGGCAAGGTCCTGCTGAGGACAGGCATCGGCGGCACGCGGGTCGTGGATATGCTGGCCGGCGAGATACTCCCCAGAATCTGCTAGCGACCACCTCCGGCGCAGGCGCAGGCACACCCCGCGCAGGCGCACGCGCAAGCGCAGCCTCCGCCGCCGCTCCTTCCGCTGCTGCTGGATGTGCTAACCGGCACCGGATGAGTGGTCCGCGTGACCCTGGCCGTGAAATCGGAGACATTGGTCACGATCCTATTGGAGAGGCCCTCTACGCGACTGACCACGGTGTGGGCCACCATGGCGCCAGGAACGGTCCGCGGAGCGCCCGTGGAGGGAGCAGCCTTGCCCACGGTGGAGCTGGGGGTGGTGGTGCGGCTACGCCCAGCGTACAGCCACCACCAGGCGGGCATGGGAACTGGCCGCGTGCCAAAGGTCTCCGGCATCTTTTGCTCGAAAGCCTCGTCCATCATCATCCACTCCAGATTCTCGTCCACTATCTCTGGAGTGTCGGCAGACTCAACCTGCTTCCAGGCGCGAGCCACGATGTCCTTGTAGTAGGCGATAGTGTCCTTAGCGTGGAAGCCTTTCATCTTCTGGTTGACTTCTTCTATCAGATCTGTTATGGCCTTGGTCAAGTCCTTCTGCCGCAGGTCGCCCTTCTTCTTGATGGCCCCAAGGAAATCGTTCTCGTAGGGATGCAAGCCCTCAGGGAGCGCATCCGCCTTCTCCAAGCGGAGGGGCTCATCAGATACGACCCGCACCGCTCCCTTCTTCAGCAGGCCGAAGAGAATCATGGTCAGCACCTTGTTCAGCGGAGCCTCTAACAGGATAGCGGCTTCCACCGCCGTGAGCCCTCTCTTGATTCCGAGGCCCTCCACTGAAACCAGAGGCGGCATGTAGTCCATCAGCCTGCTGCGTCGCCTCACGGACCCGATCATCGCCCCCAGGATGATCCACAGGGCAAAGCCTCCACAGATGGTGAGAGGCATAAGGGCGCCAAAAAGCCCACCGATGAGGCCGATGATGGCTCCGACCACATCCACTCCGGGATCGGCGTACACCTC
>Ga0114930_10003291_pt1 | contig 14225 bp, 11 predicted proteins | sample AnhtaG_FD_87300 | JGI IMG/M metagenome (GOLD analysis project Ga0114930, IMG submission 87300) | Deep subsurface microbial communities from Anholt, Denmark to uncover new lineages of life (NeLLi) - Anholt_01485 metaG | ecosystem: Environmental > Aquatic > Marine > Oceanic > Sediment | place... | reverse complement strand
GCTACAATGTTACCTGTAAGTAAAGGTCAGAATACTCCATTTAATGTGGCTATATTCAACTATCAAACTAGAAAGGATGATCCGGCCGTACTTGCTATTGTGATATCAGCTAATGGTAGTAGTGCTCAAGTAATTAATCAAGATAGTCAAAAATTATATTTTAATGATGCTGGGCAAAGAACTAGTTTTGTAGCTACCCGTTTATCAGACTATCGAGCTGAACAAGGAAAAAGTACAAGTGGACCAATGACTGAAAAAGAGCAAGTTTTAAATGGTTTATTGGTAATACAGGTTCCCTTGAAACAAACTAGGCCGTCAGGATCACCGGTCCCGTTTGCTAATCTTAAGCAAATGAGTTTATCTACGATTAGTACTAAATCATTTATGGAATCATCTGATGTTGAAAATGTGGTAATCCGGCCGGGTCAACCCGAAGGTCCGTTTGATGAGTTGAAAGATTTTAATATTGTACGGGACGAACGTTACCCTATTAGAGTTACTTTACAATATTATAAGGGTACATCTAATGGTGTAATTAATAATAATGATATGCGGGAGATTGCTGATCAAATTCGGGCTAGTCAAAATAATGCCGTGGCAATTGGTTCGTTGGTAACCGGGGGCTTTACGGGTCGTAGCACTGAAACTTATCCAGATCGTAATCGTAGATCAGATAAACCTAAGTGGTGGAATTTATTCTGGAGTGACTATGGCTCCCAAGTACCAATGTCGGAACAAGCCGCCTTAGATATTATTTTAGCTGATTTGGCTAAAGGTCGATCTGCAAGATTATATGGTTATAATACAAGTTCAATTACGGCCATGACAATTGCTTTAGATATGTTACAAAATCAAGCTAGAAATTTACCTACTCCCTATGATAATAGTCCTTATATTAAGAATAATCCTAATTCATGGACTGATATTAAATCAGTACCGACTATATCATTATTTGATATAGTTAAACAAAACCAGGGTAAAAATTAATATTTTATATATATTCAAGATATATAAAATATTATATTCGATAATATAAAATTTTAAATAAAAAATGAAAATTTACTAATAAATATTTTTTAAAAAAATAAAATGAATCAACTTAATAATGTCTCCAAAATATATTTTTCGGAGTATATCCTTAAACATAATGTGTATGTATGGTATAAATTATTATTTATTGATAAAAATTTTTCAGGTTATGCCTTATATAATTTATTACAGGTTAAAGATCGTGATTACGGCTGGTTAATTTATTATGCGGCCGAAAAAGGTTATTTAAATATTATTAAAACCTTAATTATACTTAGCAGTAATAAAGATTTTACTGCTGCAATTAATATAGCAATACAAAATGATCAATTAAATATAATTAAAATTTTAGCTCTATCTATTGTAAATACCGATTATCGGTTAAGTATTAAATATGCCGCGGAACAAAATCGTTTAGATATTATTGATATTTTACAACCCTATAATACTAATTCTGATTATAGAGATATAATGTTAATATTGGTTAAATCTAATAATTTAGGTGTACTTACAATTATTGAATCATTAAATACTAATAAAAATTATCTGCCTTTGATAAGTTATGCAGTAGTAAATAATAATTTAGATATGGTTAGATTATTGGTTGAAAATAATAAAGACACTAATATTTTTAATATTAGACCTTTACTTAAGTCATCTTTACTTGTCATGGCCCAAAATTTGGGTTATAATAAAATACATCAATATTTATACCATAAATTTAATAGATCATAATATTATCATCATCATCCAACATATTACGCCCGGCTAAATAATATTTAACTATTTGCTTATTAATGGCAGTAATATTATATTGTTTACAATATTTGGCATAATTTTTATAAAAAGTCTTAAAATGATATTCGTTAGCACTTTCACACCGCTCTAAAATATAAATATTAATTGATTCCTGCCGCATAGCCACTGTAAACGAATCCATATATTTTTCTCGCATATATTTAAATAAATTAGTAGTCCCCATACTACTATTACAGGAGTTACAAATCGGGCGAATATTATTAATATTTAAATCACCCTTATTAGATTCGGCAATAACGTGTCCAGCGGCAAAACTATTACTAGTTATAATTTGTTCCCGACAACAATAACACTTGGCTTCAGCTTTATCATGACAATAAGTATCCCATAATTTATCTTTTAACTTAGGTGGAATAGTGGCTTTCTTATAACTATGTCTATTTTTAGCCGCTTGCACTGGGCTACTACTTGAATCCTTATTTATGATAATGTTATGTTTAGTTTTATATTTTAAATTAATATAATTAAGATATTGCTGTAAAAATTCAATATTATCACTACAACACTTCGCGCTTAAACAATACCCGGCTTTAGAATCAGCAGTAGATAATTTAACCGCTTTATTGGATGTTAAATTTAACAATTTATCTTCAGGTAAATCTTGAATTTTATCATAAAAATTGTTAAACTTAGGATTGTCGGAAATTGATTTAGATTTAAATACGATTCGTTCTTCTTCACTACTATCTTTACTACTCTCTACTTTAAATTTATTTTTATTTTTAGATTTAGGCTTATTTTTAGGGACTGGTTCTTCTTCACTAGTACTACTATCAGATTTATTTTTACTTTTCGGGACTGGTTCTTCTTCACTATCTTCACTATCTAATGAATTGTTTTTATTTGATTTAATCGATGATCTTTTAAGATTAAATTCATTTCTAGTATTAGTATTTTTGATAGTTAATTTTTTAGTATATAATTTATTAGTTTTAATAAACTTAATAAAACCATTAAATATGATTTCCTGATTACTACAAAATTTTAATTCGGTACAATAATAATCTTTGCTATGCGCAGTTTTAGCACTTAATTTACGTTTAGTATCTAAATTATAATAGTTATCACCATCTAAATCGGTAATTTTATTATATAACCATGTTAATTCGGCAGTGTCAACATCAATAATATTATCCACTAATACTAAAAAGCAAATTCCTCGCAAAAAATCATCAGTACATATTTGATTATGAAAATAAGTTTTACTTCTGGCGGTTTTAAGTTGAACAACATTACCGGTATCAATATTTAAAAATTGGTCATTTTTAAGTTGAGCATATTTATCAATACGGGCCTGCATTTTATTTTTAAATATAATAAATTATATTTAAATACTATTTTTTTTTGTTATATTTAGATATAATAATTTTTATTTTATATTAAATTGTAATTTTTGTGCGGTTGTTAAGACATTAGTATCAATACCTATACTAACTAAGTATTGAACTATTTGTAAATGACCATTTTTTGCCGCATATCCTAAAGCCGTAACACCATTTAAATAAATATTAGCTCCAATACTAATTAAGTATTGAACTATTTGTAAATGACCATTGTATGCGGCTCCACGTAATGCCGCATCATTACCAGGAGCATGAATATTGGCTCCTTTAGAAACTAAATATTTTACAACATCTAAATAACCATTAGTTGCAGCTATACGTAAACTAAAATCATCTTTAACATGAATATTAACACCTTTATATTTTGTATTCAGTAAATTATTAACTGGTGGATTGACTAATGCTGACCCACGGTCAGATGGCTTAACTTTTGGGTTAAGCAACGCTGGTTTTTGACTAGCGGAGTTAATCTTAAAATTGACTAAATATTTTACTACCTGTAAATGACCTTTTTGTGCGGCTAATTTTAAAGCGATATCTTGAGCATGAATATTGACTCCTTTATTTAGTAAATATTGTACTATTTGTAAATGACCATTATCTGCCGCTATAAATAAATCATTAATATGTTCAATATCACCCCTTAAAATATCGTCCTCTATAATAACGAATTCTTCTTCAAATTTTAAATTGGGATTTAGCTTAACATTAAATAAATCGGATTTTAGATTAGTAATGGTATTAATTAAATATTGTACTACTAATAAATAACCTAATTTATTATATTTATTTAATTCTTGATTTAAGTTAGTATATGGGTCTGATTTTAATTTATCAAGGTCTTTAAAGACGCTATACCGTCTTTTAAGATCTTTATTTAAAACAGGTATAATACGTTGGTCGTTGGTCAACTGCGCAACCCCTAACAGGTTGCTTTTATTATCCACTTTAATTGGTTGTATTCTAATTAAAGCATCACCAATACATTTATTAATACTAGTTAACTGTAAGTATTTAAATATTAGGTAAGCTTTATTTGATCGTAAAATAACGTAATAAAAATTACATCACGTTGACCTTTGGTCAACTGAGCAACCCATATGGGTTGCGTTAGTTAAATCGTTAAGTATTTCAATTTTATTAAAAAGATTTTTAAATAAAATTGAAAAATAATATTTTTTATATTTATTCATTAATTATGAATGAATCTATAGAAAAATTAAAAAATGGCGAAACTGTAAAAGGATACAGGTTATATTTTGGAAAAGTTGAATCTGGAAATTTAAATAATGGACATGTTATTTTTATACAATCAATCACTAAGAATATATATCATCATGAAAATAAATTAAGAGATAAAATACGAATTAATACAAATTATAAAACAGGACAAGTTGAATATATACATGAAAATTTTACTGAATCTAATTTAAAATGTACATGTTCAATTGAATATATTCATAATCATGTATCAACGTTTGATCTTAGATTAGATGATAATACAATTATTTTGGTTAAATCAAATAAAAATACGACGTTCTTACATAATATCACCGAAGACGAACGAAAAGATATTATGCTAAATTATGAAAAAATAAATAATAGATGTATTAGTAATACATCTTATAATAATCCACACCATTTTATACTTGATCGTGGTGATAAAGTTTATATACTTATCAAAAATGATATATGTATTGCTATTTCAAAAGATTTAAATAAAATAAAAACAGAAATATCCACTAAATTGTTAACTTTATTTGATATTATAATACTTTTCTTAGCATTTATATTTTTTCCGATCACACTTATTTATTGTATCTATTTCGCGCTAACCTCACCAAAAAAGAAAGTTATATAAAAATTGAAAAAAAAATAAATATTAAATTTAATATTTTTACTAAAATGGTTTTAGTGACATGTCCAATATGTATTGGTTTTGGTTTTATTCCTAAAGAAATTGTTGTACAATGTAAATATTGTAATTGTACTGGTCGTGATTTTAATTATCCAATGTTACCATGTAAATTTTGCTGTGGTAAAGGTTGTAATTATGAAACTTGTTACATTAGATGTTGGAAATGTAATGGTTTTGAAAAGATAGATGATGGTAACTCTGAATTAAATATTGATGGTAACTCTGAATTAAATATTGATAGTAACTCTGAATTAAATATTGATGGTAACTCTGAATTAAATATTGATGGTAACTCTGAATTAAATATTGATGGTAACTCTGAATTAAATATTGATGGTAACTCTGAATTAAATATTGATAGTAAATAAAAAACTTAAAGTTTTTTTTATTTATTATTTCCGAATTTTACCATGTCCACCACATTGTGTGCAGTGTTGAATATATACGATATGACCTGATCCATAACATTTATGACAAGTCATACCATCATACGTTTTACCATTGTTACATATAGGACATGGTTGTTTAACACTTTTACTACCAGAACCACGACATACCGGACAAGTAATAAATTCTACCATTTTTATAATTATTTTATAATAATCAATTTTAAAAATCAATTTTTAAAAATCAATTTTTAAAATTGATTAATATAAATAAAAAAAAAAATATATATTAATATATATTTTCTTTCAATGTTGAACGTTTTTTAAATAGTCTCAAATTTTATCTTTTCAATCCGACCTTGTAGTAATACACTATTATCATCATCTTCTATATCTTTATTACTAGTTAAAATAAATACTATTTTTCGCTTTAATATATCATGGCTTTGTAACCAGCGATGTAAATCAGCATTTATTGCTTGTAACGAATCACCATCAAATTTATCATATTCATCAATAAAAACTATTGAATTTTCACTAATTTTACTAATTAAATTTGAATTGATTATATTATAGTTAAATTTATTCAAATCTAATCTATAGTAATTTTTCTGCAATTTTCTGGCCGCATATCTAGCTACTGAACTTTTGCCAGTTTTCGTTGGACCATATAATAATAATCCAGTATTATTTAAATTCGAATTATAAAAATTTTCTATTTTGTCTATTACTTTAAGTTGTGGAGGCCATCTTGTATCTTGTGTATTTTCTTTATCATTTTCTTTCACTATGTCATATTCCCATTCACCATATTTTAGAGTTGCCATACAATAGCTATTTGTCATAACCATACTACATATAATATCCATAAAATTTTCAACTTTTGTTAAATTAAATTTCTTTATATCTATTTTATATGAAATAGTAACAAATTCAACTTTAATATATACTGTAGTTTTAAATTTTGCTTCGTATATTTCATACATACCAGGGGTATAATAGTATTTTTCATGTTCATTATCCTTATAAACCTTATAATTATCATATCTTTTACCGGCTTTATTAATATATCTAAATATCATCATTTCACGATGTTTATTTGATCTATCGAATTGATAAGTTTTATATTCAACAGTTAGTAACCAATAATAACTAACTAGAATCCATTCTATAACACGATTTAAATTTATAATTAAATACATTATACCACCTATTGCTATTCCTAATTGAACTGCTTGCTGTATAGCTGCAATTATAACAGATAATGAAATAACTACCATTTTAAAAATGCTTTTAATTTTATTGAAATTTGTATTTAAATTTCATTTTTTTAATTAAGTTTGAAATAGGTTTTATTTAAAAAATTTTAATATTCTAGAATGATATAATGTTGAGTTTTTTCATTTTTCATTATAACAGTATAAAGAGGACTATCCAAATATTACAACTATAAAAGATAATGCTAATATTAATGATTATTTACAAAAATTTATTTTATTTAAAAATAATCATTAAAAAATGGACATACTTAATAATGTTATATTATATTTAAATTATTTTATTTAAATAAAAAACTTTAATGATTATGTTTATACTACTTTAATACGTAATAGAAATAGAAATTATATAGATTATATTAGTGATGAGACAGTAAATAATAATTTAGATATGATTAAATTTTTGACACCTTTAAGTACTAATAAAAATTATACCGATGCTATTTATGCGGCTGTAGAGCAAGGATATTTAGATATAATTAAATTTTTGACACCGTTAAATACCAATAAAAACTATAAAAGTGCTATTTATACTATTAAATATAAAGGCTATGATAATATTGCCAATTACTTACAACATTATAATACGGCATAAATAAATATATTTATTTTTTTTCAATTATTTATAGTTATTTAATTTTATATAAATAATTGAAAAAAAATATATAAAAAAAATTACATTTAGTTAGATCATTAAGGATATCCATTCTATTTTTTTAAAAATATATAAATTAATTTATATTAAATTGCAATTTTTGTGCAGTAGTTAATATATTAGAATTAGCTCCAATACTTACTAAATATTGTACTACTGGTAAATGATCATTTGTTGCAGCCATACGTAAATCCCAATCATTTTTAGTATGAATATTCGCACCTTTAGATACTAAGTATTGCACTACTTGTAAATTACCACTTTCTGCTACCAAATGTAAAACAGTTTTACGTAAAAAAGGATTACGTAAAGAACTATCAGCGGTATGAATGTCTGCTCCCAGATTTTTTAAGTCCTTAAAACTCGTAGAGTTTCCACTGGCCACATCATGATGTGGCTGGAGGCTGGAAGGGCCTTGGCCCTTCTGGACATATTTTCTGTTAAGAAAATTATTCAACTTGTAAGGTTGAACCAAATATTGTAATATTTTTAAATGTCCAGTTACTGCCGCAACACGTAAAGTGAAATTATTATCAGCATGAATATTAGCTCCAATAGATAATAAGTATTGTACAATTTGTAAATAACCATATTCTACAGCCCAACCTAAAACCAAATCATCATCAGCATGAATATTAGCACCTTTAGAAACTAAATATTGTACTAGTTGTAAATTACCACTTTTCGCGGCCTGAGATAAAGTATCATCATTATAAATATGAATATCAGGTCCTTCATATTTTCTATTCGGAACATTATTCAGCCCATAAGGCTGAAGCAAATATTGTACTACTAATAAATAACCTAATTTACTATAATCAATTAATTTTTTATTTAACTCAATAAGGTTTTGATCTAATTTTAACGATTTAATGTCTTGTAAGACACTATACTGTATTTTAAGATCTGTATTTAAAATACGAATAATTTTATTATCATGTAATTTAATTTGTTGTTTTCTAACTAAGGCATCTTCCAAACAAATATCATTTCCAATTAATTGGAGGTATTTAAAAATTAAGTAAGCTTTATTTGACCGTAAAATATAATAATAAAAATTACATCGAGTTAAATCATTCAGAATATCCATTTTATTTTTTTAAATTTAATGTTATTTTTTTTGTTATTTTTAATTCTAGAATTGGTGATCTATATTAAATTGCAATTTTTATAACAATGTTAAATTATTAGTATTAGCACCAATAGAGACTAAATATTGTACTATTCGTAATTTACCATTTCTTGCGGCATATTTTAAAGCCTGACTTTTATAACCATGAATGTTAGATCCTTTAGATACCAAATATTGTAATATCTGCAAATTATCTTTATATGCCGCAATACGTAAAATTATATCATTATCAGTATGAATATCGGCTCCAATAGAAAACAAATATTGTATTACATCTAAATGACCATTTTTTGTTGCCCAAATTAAAACGTTATTATCTCTAACATTAATATTTACTGCAAATTTACTGTTTAAAAAATTATTTAGTTCATAGGGTTGAAGTAAATATTGTACTACATCTAAATGATTGTAATGTGCCGCCCAACTTAATGCATCATTAAAAGTACGAATATTAATTTTTTCGTAAGTTTTATTATAAAAAATATTAAACTTCAGGTTAAACAAATATTTTACTACGGATAAATGACCTTTGCTTGCGGCCCAAATCAAAGGTGCAGCACTTTCAATATTACCCCCTATAGAAACTAAATATTGTACTATTGTTAAATGGCCATTTCCTGCCGCAACACTTAATACTTTATTACTTTGGCCGTGAATATTACCCCCTATAGAAACTAAATATTGTACTATTGCTAAATGACCTTTTCGTGCAGCCATAAGTAAAACACCATTATCATCACTATAAATATCAGATTGGTCATATTTTCTTAATGAAAAATAGTTACTCCGTGAGTTAAACAGATATTGTATTACCAATAAATGATCATTTACTATTGATGAATATAATTCATCATCAAAATTAGTATTTTGATCTGATTGTAATTGTTTTAGGTCTTGTAAAACCTTATATTGTGTTTTAATATCTTTATTTAAAATACGAATAATTTTATTTTCTAATTTAATTTGTTGTTTTCTAACTAACGCATCTTCCAAACAAATATCATTTCCAATTAATTGGAGGTATTTAAAAATTAAGTAAGCTTTATTTGACCGTAAGATATAATAATAAAAATTACACCTAGTTAAATCATTAAGGATATCCATTTTATATTTTTTAATAAACTTTTTTTTTTCATTTTTTTAATTCTAGAATTGGTGATCTATAATCTTATTGATATACTAAATTACAACGAGACAATATCACCGTGACCTCCGATCCATCCTCGTCTGCCACAACCATTATCAATATCAATATCATTAATGAAATCAATTACTTTATTGGTCAAATCATTTACTTTATTAATACAGGCATTAACCTTACATAAATCTGACATCCAAGAATTAGATAACGTTCCAGCTTGAAATTGCTGATATTCTTGCTCAATATTATTCAACATAATCTTAATCTTTTGGTTATCAGGTGAGTCACCCTTAAGATTAGCGCGTTCTTGGTCTAAAAATTTAGTTAGACGCTGTTTTTGCTCCTGAATATGGTACTCAAAAGACATTTTTTTTTGTTGTAGTATAATAAAAATTGGGTTTCATTTTTTATCAATAATATTAATATATTTTTTACATTTCAGTCAATTCTACAATTAAACTCCGATGAGTTAAATATTCAGCCCGTTGCTCAGGTTTAATTCCATAACTATATTCCCTAATATTTTCTTGTTCTAAAGCAATTACTGCGGGCTGATACCAGGCCCTAACTTTAAATTTAGTACCAGGCCTAATCAGTACTTCACTATCAATATTAAATTGGGAGTATCTCGATACTAATTTAGCAGTGTTACATTTGACAATAAATATCGTGCCATGCCGTTTCTTACCATCTACAAAATTAGGCACCTGTTCAGTTGCGACTCGCCACATGGTGCTAGCCGATCGTAAAGTTGACCAGCTAATTTCATTATCGACCATAAATACGCTCCGATTTACATTCTCGGCCCCAATAAATACTTCGCTCTGATAATTAGGTAATTTATCTAATCCGGTCAATAATTGCTGGGCGTAAGGATAAATCCAGGGATTATTATTACGATCTAAAATGGCTTGGTTAACTTTAACTGCTAACTCGGAATTATTAGTATATAAACTTAACGCTAATACTTCGGCTGGAGTTAATAATTTTTCGTAGTTAGCAATTACGTTGATGGTATGTAAGCGAGCATGCCACACATAATTGTCATAATTATCAATCTTAGCTTTCTTAAATACATCTATGGCCGATTTATCACTAGCTCCTTCCAAGCGAGGAACCAAATTTTCAACTTTGTTAACATCATTAATTAATTCGGTCATTCTGACACTAATACCACTATCGGTCAAATCATTGATAGCCTTAGGTTTAGAAATTAGGGACAAAATGGCCTTATTAGTCATATTATTAGCGGCAACTTTCAGATTGTGATAGGCCTCATCTTGCACTTCACAATTAATTAATTTCTTAATTTTAGCATTATTAAGCCACTTAACCATAGTGATTGCAGTTACCCCATAATTATTAGCTGTAATAGGATCAGCGCCCAGTTTTACATAAAGTTCAATAACCTTAAAATTACGGTAAATTATAGCTGTAATCAGGAAATCAGGGCTAATATTAACTACTTCGGCGGTAGTTAAACAGCCCACAATTTCACACTTCTCACTTAGAATATTAAGTGCATAATTCTGTTCGGCTTCATTAAAAGTACCCTTAGATAATTGCAGTAAGATATCATACAACGGATTAATTAGCATTTTACGAATATCAGTGTTGTTACGACAATAGGCCACCGGGGTATTACCACTGTTATCTGCTACAATTTTAGTATTACGCAAAATTTTAATGATTTCCAGGTTACCCTGAATAACGGCCATATGCAACGCAGTTTGACCATGTATATTTACGGCATTAATATCCGCCCCTAGTTCCAGTAACTTCTGTATAGCAATTAAATTATTATAATGTGCAGCAATATGCAGTGCGGTAGACCCCGGTAATAAAGAATTATCATCGGCGGTTTTCTCATTAAGATCAACATCGTTATCATGTAATACTTGTAAACAGGCCGCCCCATTTTTAGATTTAGTTTCAGCGGCGGCCATGACCGCATTAAACCCATCAACTTCGGGCCGATGTTTAACTAGTTCCGGATCAACTTGTTCCAGTAAAAGTTCCAATACCTCAGGTTGACCATTACGACAACAGCTCAATACTAAAGTATCATTATTGTTATTACGATGTTCGGGATCAGCCCCAGCCAAAATAAGTGCTTCAGCAATTTTACGCGGGCCACATAAACAACTGGCATATAATGGCCCGTTACCTTTAATATTTACGTGATTGGGGTCCGCACCTCGATTAATAAGTTCATCTACAATACAGGGCCATTTCATGGCCGCAGCAATCCATAACGCCGAATTACCCATATCATTAACTTCTTCTAAATCAGCTCCTTGATCTAAGAAAAATTCCACTAAAGGTAAATTGCCACTTTCCACCGCCATAATCAAAGCAGTATCTTCTTTATCATTCTTATCGGTAAGTAAGTTGGGGTTAGCTTTTAATAACAGTTTATTAAGTTCAATATATTTATCCACCTCAGGGTAATCTGGTTTAGGAGGCATAGCATATTTCTTGAGCATATCAATATTGAATTTAATATCAGTTAATAAATCTGTGACAATATTAAGCATATCAGTACTTTCAATGGCATATTTTAAAGCAGCAGTAAAATAACTAGACTTATTGATTTTCTTATTATCTTTCTTAGCCTTACTATACATAAATTGAATGTAGGCTGGAGTCATACTCTCATCGGCATTAGTAACATCCATACCTTCCGCGGCCAAGAATTCACCAGTTTGTTTATAACCTTCCGATAAGGCGTACTTTTGTAAACCTTTCAAACGTTTGGTTGGAATTAAGGCCCCCTGTTCCAAGAGTAAATTCATGGTCTTATAATAGCCCTGTTTCTTAATGGCTAGGGTTAGGGCAGTTTCATCATCCTTATTAATAATATTAATAAAATCGGTAAGGTCAAATTTAGATAAAATTTCTTTTACGGTTAAGTAATAACCACAATAGGCCGCCAACATCACAGCATTATTACCATCTCCATCTTGGTAAGTAATATCAGCTAAGCTACATTTATCTAATTCTTGTTTAATTTGCTGTTTAAGTTTACGTTGACCAGCACAGTTACAGGTCTTAGTATGATTTTTACGATCATTGCATAATAATTGATTTTCATAGCCAGTTTGCATAATTACCCGCTGTAATTCATTACGGTTAAGATCTTTTATATTATTATTATGAGTATAGTAAACATTACGTTCTGGCCATTCTGCTTCTTGTTTAATTTTTGGCGCGACATAGGGTTGATAGTTATTATTGGGATTAGTTTTAGGTTTACCACTAGATTTAACTACCGAGGCCGTAAAACGACTACTAAACCGCATATCACTCAAACGGTTAATATCCATAGTACCACCATTCTTCAAATAATTACATTGTTCAGTTAAAAAGGTAATACGGTCAGTATCACTACATTTTCCGGCTAACTTTTCTAACTTATATAGAATCAAGCTGCAATGCAATTCTCTAGCTTTATCACTAGGACCTTTAGAAAGTTTAGATAATTCTAGTAATTCAGTGGCAAGTTGATCAAGTACTACTGCTAACCACTTATTATAAATATCATTTGAGGCCGGATTAAGCTTAATATTTAATTGATAGTCATCTTCCAGTTGAGTGGTTATGGTTAAGGATTGAATATCATTATTATCAACAATTTTAACCCAAGTTGTATAAGAACCCTGTTGTAAGGGATTAATGGGCATTTTAACCTCGACCTCATTCTGATTTTGTAAGGTAGTTATTCCAGTTGGTAATTTAATTTTTACATCCGCACTGGTTGACTTACTCGCCATATCAAACAAGGACTGTAATTTATTACATAAGGTATCCGCATCATCATTTGGATCAGCGTAACGGAATGTTCCTTGCTTATCTGGGTCTTCTTGACCATTTTCATCAATATATTTACTACGAATATTTTCTAAAGTATTACGATCACAATTACTACTAAAACCAATAGTGTGTACGGTATAGGGCCCTTTCCAGGTACTATTAATAATATTATCAAAATCTTGTTTTAAGGTGCTTTTGTCACCACAATCTTGACCATCGGTCATAAAGAAAATATTAGCACTACTAACATTCATCGGATCTTGTTGATCTTGTTCAGCATCAGAACACTTATATTTTTGTAATATTTTACCGGCTTCAATAAATGCATTACGGAAATGAGTACCACCAGATGTAAACATATTATTAATTTTGGGTTCATCTTTAGAAATATCACCAGTTAAAGTGTAAGCTCGACCTTCAGCAATAGAATCATATGGAATAATTACCGTTTTCATCATAGGGTTAGTACTAACCACTCCCATAATATATAACAGGGCCGATTTTACCTGGGGCCAAGCATTAGACATTGAATAACTCACATCTACTAAAAATTCATTAAGTACCGGTCTAATAGCATATTTAGCATTTTGTACCGATAGTTGCAATTGGGCCAAATTAGAATTAGGTAAAATAGATGTTTTTACATTAGCCGATGACTTATCATTTGTGGTTATAGGGGTAAGTTCAACATTCCAAGTGTGACCATGTTGAT
>Ga0114930_10003290_pt1 | contig 14230 bp, 16 predicted proteins | sample AnhtaG_FD_87300 | JGI IMG/M metagenome (GOLD analysis project Ga0114930, IMG submission 87300) | Deep subsurface microbial communities from Anholt, Denmark to uncover new lineages of life (NeLLi) - Anholt_01485 metaG | ecosystem: Environmental > Aquatic > Marine > Oceanic > Sediment | place... | reverse complement strand
CACTGCTTCCTGAGATACTTTTATCGATTCCTCAGCAGTCTCCTTGGCTGACTTGCCTGCTTCCTCAGCCTTACTCATCGCCTCTTGTGATGCTCTTATCGATATCTCAGCCGCCTCCTTGGCTGATTTGCTTGTCTCCTCAGCTCGGCTTACCGCTTCCGCAAAGGCTCTTGTCAAAGCCTCAGCAGCGTCTTTGGTCAACTTGATTGTTTCCTCAGCCCGGCTTATGGCTTCCTGAGATGCTCTTTTCGATTCCCAAGCAGTCTCCTTGGCTACCCTGTCTGCTTCCTCAGCCTGGCTTATTGCTTGCTCGAAGACTCTCTTCGATGCCTTAGAAGCCCGCCTAGTCGATTTGCTTACTTCCTCAGCCCTACGCACCGCCTCCTGTGAAGCTCTTGCCGCCGCCTCAGCCGCCTCTTTAGCCCGTTTGCTTACTTCCTCAGCTCTGCTTATCGCTTCCTGTGATACTCTTATCGATGCCTCAGCTGCCTCCTTAGCTAATTCACCCAGTTTCTCAGCCTTGGCTACCGCTTTCTCAAACGTTCCAGTATTGTCCGCTGTGTCCTCTAGGACTTCAGAGGAAATGTTATCTAGTGCTCCGACCTCAGGAGGTTCAATATTTTTACTACCCATGATTTTGTACCTCTGACTATTCTACAATAGGTTGTTTAGTTTATCAATAGCCATTTCTTGGCTCAAGGTTTATCCCGGCATGCATGGGCATTGATGTGGTCAACGTCAGGCCATAAGGTTAGGCATTACGGTTCACCACCGCGTGTGCAGAGAATACTTCTCAGTCCCAGCTCACTAACTATACCTATTGACTTTTCCTTCGTTGCTTTCCTGAAAGTCTTTTCTCTACGGCAACAACTGCGTCCATAAGCGCTAAGTTTAATAACTCGGCCAGTTGCATAGCGTTCTCGGCTATTTGCTCAACCTTAGCGATCGCCTCAGCAGCGACTCTAGCAGCTTCACTGGCAGCCTTCTCTCCAGCCTTACGGGCTTCCTCTGCCGCTTCTCTAGCACTTTTAGCGGCCTCATCGGCTAACGTGATACTATCCTCAATCTCATCAAGGATTTGAGGAAGTGGCTTTGTCATTATTTTCTTGGTTTCGATTTCGTTAACCATTTTGTCCTCCACTTGGCTATCTTCTGCTTATATTATACTATATTAATATAATCCATACTATGTATTATCGATCACTCATAATAAGAAATCTTTAGCAGGGGTTGCATTTAAACTGACGGCCACTCGATATTGACAATGTCTGGAAAGAGGGCTAAACTCAAGTTCAAACAGGTGAAATGACCAAAAATAATCTGATAGTCGTACCCATTTAGGAAGGCTGGGGAATGAGAGAGGGGCACCGGAACACTGGTTAATACGGCTATGGCTGTTGCCCTTTCTACTCTAAGTTATATAATATGGCATTATTTAGAAAATAATTACTGAAAGGGGGATAAAGAGAATGGTTAACGAAAACGTTGGTCCGCTTGAGGCTGGGAGGCCAGAGGAGCCTCCGAAGATACTAACCAAACCACTTCCGCAAATCCTTGAGGAGATGGACGAGAATATTAGAGCCGCTGCTGAAGCGGCGAGAAGGGCTCAGGAAGCAGCCAAGGCGGCCAGAGAAGCTGCCGGAGCAGCTACCAGTGCATCCGGGGAAGCAGCCAAGAGGGCTGAAGAAGCCCGTAAGGCTGGAGAAAAGGCCGCTGAGAGTGCTACTCGGGCAGCTGCTGAAGCTGCCGCCAAGGCTGAGGGAACAGCCAAGGCAGCCACAGAAGCTGCTAATGAAGCTGCTAGAAAGGCTGAGGAGGCGGATAAGGGGGCCAGAGAAGCTACTGAAATATTTAAGAGAGCAGCTGACGAAGCAGTCAGGAGGGCTGAAGAGGCAAGTCTTGCCGCTAGAGAGGCTGCAGAGGCTGCCACTCAATCAGCCGAGGAGGCTGCGCAAAGAGCCGAGGAGGCAGCCATTAAGGCTGAGGAGACGGCTAGAGCTGCCAAATATGCTGCTGAAGAAGCTACCGCCAAAGCTGAAGAAGTAGATTTAGCCGCTAGGGAAGCCGCCGAAGCAGCAAGGCGGGCAGCTGAGGAAGCTGCTGCCAGAGCTGAAGAGACAGCTATAACGGCTAAAGAGGCGGTCGAGGAAGCAGTCGAAGCGGCGAATGCTGCTGCTAGGCGGGCTGATGAAAGCATGAAGACAGCTAAGGCAGCCGTTGCCGAGGTAGCAACAAACGTGACAACAGAGGCAGCTAGAAAGGCTGACGAGGCAGGAAGGGAAGCTAAAAGAGCCGCCGCTACCGTTTTCCGCATGGCTGAGGAAACTGATAGGAAAGCTGGACTAGCTGACATCGCTGGAGATGAAGCTATCAAGGCAGCAGCTAAAGTATCAGGAATACTCGCTGAGAGAGTTGATGAGGCAGGTAGAGAAGCTAAAGAGGCAGCGGCTACTGGTTTCGAGGTAGCTCACAAGACTCGCAGGAAGGCTGAGCTAGCTGACATCGCTGGAGATGAAGCTATTGAGGCAGCTATTGCCGCTTTTCAGCAATTTGTAAGCAACGCTCAAGAAGCGACAAGGCAGACCAGGGAAGCCGCCGAGGCTGCCATTAGGGCTGCCGCAGAGGGAGCAGCGGCGAAAGTTGAGGAGGTTAAGAAATCAGCTGAAGAGGTGGCAAAACAAACTAGAGAAGCCGCCGAAGCCGCCATGAGGGCGGTTGAAGAAGAGGTGGCGGCAAAAGTTGAGGAGGCTAAGAAATCAGCTGAAGAGGTGGCAAAACAAGCTAGAGAAGCCGCCGAAATAGCTACTAAGGAAGCTGTGAGAAGAGCTGAGGAAGCCTTTGCCAAAGCGGAAGAAGCCCTACCAGCAAAACTAGTGAAGAAAGTCCTCGCTTCTTGGGAATTTCTAACTATTCTCGTCTTGGTCCTCCTCGGGTCGGTCTTCGCTGCCGTAGCCATCAGCCTAGGCTTAAGCCTTATGGGTCGATGACATACGAAATGGGCTACCTGGGATTAACTCCGGATTAATAAACGCTGCAGCAACCTAAAGATAACAAGGGGATACAGAAAAAGGCTGTCTACTTCAAGACTCACGGACTATTCAGCCTACGAGAAGAAAGGAGACAAGGCACCGTAAGTCGTATTTGAAATCGGCTGAGAAGAGGGCTGGGGTGGTAGGTAAATGATACTCCGGTGAAGCGGGTACGTGGTTAAGTATATCCCGAAAGATTTTGAGACTATTCTGAATAAATACAAGTTTATCGATAACTGGTTCTGGTGCCGTTATAGCATAAATCCGTATAATGGCGGTGAGTATTGGGGCAATTAGTAAGATTCTTACACTCTGGTCAGGGAATATCCAAAACTGCCCCTTGTAGTAGGTATAAGACGCATCTATCCAGTTTTCCGCCTTCCTTCTCCTTCAATTCTTCGTACAATTCTTCTGGATTCGACTTTTTCAATTGCTCGGGAGATTTTATTCCAATCGAGTAAAGTCTCATCGCCGTGGCAGGCCCTATATTACGAAGCGCTTGTAAGTGCTTTATAGATTCTGGCTTCACCCTTGCTTTGCTCATTTTACATGTTACTCTCATTCTGCCTGATGCCCCTTTACTTGTATATTTTATAAACTTCTCTTCAACACCCTGAGCGCATTCAAGGTAATCCATTTGCTTGGTTTGCCTTTCTGCTCAATGTTTGCCTGGAAGCGTCCATTGAAAGTACTTTCCAATGTCCATCTGCCTTGTTCGTCTTGCTTGGAGATTAATAAATCCAGGGCCTCTTGCATTCGTTTGTCTTCGTAACCAAGTCTTGTCAATATCCCTAAAATCTCTAAAGCATCTGTATTCCACATGAGAGGAAAGCCAAATTGTAGCCAACCAGGCTTGGATATTTGGCTCGTATCGTGGCTCTTTTTATGAATATGATGGGCAAGCATGTATTCAACTCCCTCTTCGATCGTCCTTTTTATATCCTCAGCTCTCTGGTTAGGAGGAATTTCTGCAAGTGCCTTCAGTGCCTTAACCACGCCCATGTGGCATGTATGTTTTTCCCAACACTGTTCCTTTCTATCATAAGGCCAACCTTTCGGTCTCTGCTTTATCCCATCATCGAATCGCTGATAGGTGACGATCCAGTTGATTCCTTGCTGAACTCTGAGTTCTCCCAGATAACCAAATCTTATCAGACTCCAGACCATGTTTCCGGTCAAGCATGGCAATACTTTGCCATGGTCTCCCCCTCCGTCTTTCCCTCTGAAATAAGCAAAACCACCGCTTTGGCGATCTTGGGAGTTCTCAAGGATAAACTCACAGGTCTTCCTAATGCGTTCATCATTTCCATCCGCTCCGAGCTCAGCTAAGATTATGAGTTGCCACTCCGTTCCCTATTCAGGGCAACGGGGTATATGTAACGGTAGCTCATTATTTTATATTATTCCAGCCCCGCTAGAAAAATACATTACCTTTGTGGTCAACAGTCAGCGCGCTCGGGCCATTGAGCGCCTGAACGACATCGTGTGGCTCTTATGCCACGAGGGGATGAATAGGTAATATCCTGCTAAATATTGACAAGGTCATCAATAGTGACTAAACTCAAGGCACAACATGTAAAACAGCCTAACAAACATAATATATTGCTAGTATAGGGGGGCAAGCGGATGAAAGAAGGGCACTAGTTATCGCTAAATAATCTGACAGTGGCTGGTGCCCTTTTTAGTTTGAATTAAGGATTCTTTGCAGGTGTGATTTGCTAGGAGGGAGAACAATGACAGGGAGAAAGGTTGTTATAACCGAACCCATAGATAATAGCGGCATCGAGATTTTAAAAAGAGGAGCAGAAGTAATTTATTTGCCTCAACTTCCTGAGCTAACCTTATTAGATTCGATTAGGGAGGCACATGCTCTTGTCGTTAGAGTGGCAAAGATTAGTCGGGACCTCATCGAGCAAACAAGGAATTTGCTTGTTATTGCCAAGCACGGTGTCGGCTATGACAATATCGATGTGGAGGCAGCGACCCAAAAACGAATACTTGTAGTTAATACACCTGAGGCTAATATGGAGTCAGTAGCCGAGCACAATCTTGGTCTGATGATCTCCCTTTCCAAGAAAATTTGCACTTCCGATAGGGCGCTTAGGCATAGTCGATTTGAGAGACAGGAAGACTACATTGGTGTTGAATTAAAAGACAAGAAGTTGGGCATTATTGGGCTGGGTAAGGTAGGTTCCGAGACAGCCTTCAAATGTAAAGCTGCCTTTAATATGGATATCATCGTCTACGATCCGTATGTCCCAAAGCAGAAAACAGACAGGCTGGGCTACACTAAAACGGAAAAATTAGGTGATTTGCTGCGGGAATCGGATTATGTAGTTGTCTGCGCGCCGTTGACCAAGGCGACACAAGACCTTATTACAGCAAGGGAGCTAGGTTTGATGAAGGTAAACGCCTTCTTAATCAATAGTTCAAGGGGAGGGATTATTGATGAGGCTGCTCTTTATGACCATCTTGTGAAGGGGAAGATAGCTGGGGCCGCTTTGGATGTATTCGCACATGAACCGCCGTCACCAGACCACCTCCTTCTAAGCTTGGACAACTTCATTGCCACGCCACACACCGCTGGGGTGACCGCCGAAGCAATGAGACGGATGGCTACTACTTTGGCTGAGGACATCCTCAGGGTATTCCAGAGGCAGAGACCAAGATACCCTGTCAATCCTCAGGTGTACTCTTAGATGATGCTTATGCTGGCAATAGAAAAAGAACTATGACGGAATAGCCGAATAGCTGCCTTCGGATGGCAACCGGTGACCTTGGTAAATTCGCCCAAAATCTTGCCCTTCTCCTTCTTCAACCCACGAAGGTAACGCTCTCCTACCGCCTCTGTGTATTCTTGTATGCTGCCCCGTGTCATGCTCCCTCCTTTTAGGTAACACTTTTTTTGAGGCAACGATACTACTTTTGGTAACAATAATTATGGACACAATTCGAGGTATTGACATTCTTAAAACACTAGCATAATATTAAATATTCACTAACATTTGGTTAAGTAATACGCCAGCTTCCAAGGCGCCACACACTTTCCCAAGAATGACTCAGGAAGGCCAGGGAGATTGTCGAAAGTAAACGGAGGGACCAATGAGAGAAGAGACCATTGTTGTAGCTCTAGGCGGTAATGCTATCTTACAACCCGGACAAAAGGGAACCATACAGGAACAACTAGAAAATGTAGATATTGCCTGCGGACATCTTGCGGAGATAATCGCAAGTGGTAAATACGGGATAGTTATCACTCATGGAAATGGGCCTCAGGTGGGTAATGTACTCCTGCAAAACGAGATGACAAGTAGTTTGATACCACCAATGCCCTTGGATGTGTGTGGAGCAGCTACCCAAGGGACGATGGGGTATATGATTCAGCAAACGCTAGCCAATCATCTAAGGGCTGCTGGCCTGCAACGCAATATTACCACTATCGTAACTCAGGTAGTAGTCGATGAGGATGACCCGGCTTTTAAGAATCCAACCAAACCCGTTGGTCCTTTCTACAATTTGGTCGAGGCGCAGAGGCTGCGCCGGGACAGGGGGTGGGTCATTAGAAAGGACAGTGGTCGCGGCTATCGCCGTGTGGTTCCTTCACCAAGACCTTTGGCAATCCAGGAGACGAGGATTATTAAGCATATGCTGGCTGATAGTGAAATCGTGATTGCTGTCGGGGGAGGTGGTATTCCGGTAGTGAGAGAAGAGGACAGAAGTCTGCGGGGTATCGAAGCGGTAATTGACAAAGACCTGGCTGCGGAGAAGTTAGCTGAGGATATTAACGCAGAAGTATTTATGATTTTAACCGATGTTGAGCAGGTTATGCTCAATTACGGTGGTGTGGATGAGGTGGGGATTGCTCGGATGACAATTGATGAGGCAGAGAATTACCTGAAGGAAGGTCAGTTTGGTGAAGGAAGCATGAAGCCAAAGGTGGAGGCAGGTATTAACTTCATTAAAGCGGGGGGAGAAAAAATGATAATAACGGCGCTAAACAAGGTGTCGAAGGCACTGGAGGGAAAAGCGGGAACAATAATTATTCCGTGATAAGAGATTATTAAGAAAAGAGGCGTCAACTGTGAAATCACGACTGGTAGGTAGGGATTTCTTAACCCTAATGGATTTTAGCAAGGAGGAAATGGAATACTTTTTGGATAGTGCTGTTGAGTTAAAGCGGAGTTGGAGCATGAGGATACCCCATGAATACCTACTGTAACCTCTGCAAGAAGTGGGTTAAAAATCTATAGGTAAATGCAGGCCTTGGGCGAGCTTCTCGAGCTTACTGATGACCCCCTTCGAATACGGTATGCCTTCTTTAATCCTCTGGCGCTGGGTTTCAAACTCTATCTCCCCTGGAAGGTATATCCTATTCTGCCCTCTGGCAAGTCGTGAGCTTTTCATCATACGAACCATTCTATCGACGCGCTCCTTGAATTCGGCAACGGGCATGAAATGGCGGATATCCAACGCCATGAAGAAATGGCAGTACCCCATTACCGTAGTGCCTCCTCCGCGGTCAGCCTCAGCCTTGGGTATATCCGTACCAAACTGACCACCGGAAAGCACTCCGCATAGGACATCGTTCACCAGTGCCATCCCATACCCTTTGTGACTTCCCATCGGCATGAGGAGGCCATCCATGGCAGCCTGAACATTGGTGGTGGGCTCTCCATTCTTATCCATGGCCCAACCTAGTGGGATAGGTTCGTTCCTGAGAGTAGCCATCCGAATCTTCCCCCTGGCCACGACCTAATCGCAATATCCAGCACCAGGGGCAACTCCCTTCCAGCTGGTATAGCATAGGAAATAGGGTTGTTGCCGTAGCTCAGCCTAACGCCACCCCAGGGGGCCATGGTAGCGTATCGGCTAAGAGTTCTGCATGTTCTGGCGATAGCTGTACCTCCTTACAGGCGGCAACACAAAAGCGCCTCATGGACTCAGCTTGGACAATCTGAATGTCTTCGGTGTTATCCAACATGCTTATCCTCTAAGGTCAACGTCTAAGGCCAGTATATCACAAAAAGGGGAAGTTGAATAAAGTGGAGATAGGGGGATTCGAACCCCCGACCTCTGCGATGCGAACGCAGCGCTCTCCCTATTGAGCTATATCCCCAGACTACATTTAAGATTATAGCATATATTAGATTTTTTAACCCCTCCGTAATCACCTTGTCAGTTATTAGCATTATTGTTATACTAAATGTGCTAAGAGTGAGACAAATGAATTTTGAGACTATTATCGGGCTGGAGGTACATGCCCAGCTACTAACTAAGAGCAAGATGTTCTGCCGTTGTAGTGCTGACTATGCCAGTACTCCACCCAATACTTTTGCCTGTCCGGTGTGCCTTGGGATGCCCGGTGTTCTGCCCACCATCAATAAGCAGGCAGTGGAGTATACCATCGTGACAGCGCTGGCACTTAACTGCACCATTTCTGATTATACCAAATTTGACCGTAAGAACTATCCATACCCCGACCTGATGAAGGGCTATCAGATTTCTCAATATGAGGCCCCTATCGGGCGCAAGGGCTGGCTTACTATTGAGGTTAACGGTGAAAAGAAGCGGATAGGCATAACCCGCGTTCACCTTGAGGAAGATGTCGCCAAGCTGACACATCGCACCTCCCCAACTGGTGAATCCTACAGCCTGGTGGATGTCAATCGGGCTGGAGTGCCGCTGATGGAGGTTGTCGGTGAGCCAGACCTACGTTCTCCGGAGGAAGCTCGGCAGTATCTAGTGAGGCTGCGCAGTATACTCCGCTATCTAGGTGTATCTACGGGGAATATGGAAGAGGGGAGCTTCAGGTGCGATGCCAATATCAGCATTCGCCCCGAGAACAGCCAGGATTCTCTGGCCAAGGTCGAGGTCAAGAATATGAATAGCTTTAAGGCAGTCTACCAGGCTTTGGAGTATGAAGCCAGTCGCCAGAGAAAAGTAGTAGCTGAAGGTAGGAAGCTTACTCAGGAGACCAGAGGTTGGGTAGAAGAAAAAGGGAGGACTGTGTCCCAACGCAGCAAAGAGTATGCCCACGACTATCGCTATTTCCCTGAGCCTGACCTACCACCACTAATGTTAAGTAGGGAGTGGGTGGAGGAAATAAGGGCAAAGCTCCCTGAGCTTCCTGAAGCCAGGCGTGACCGGTTTATGAAAGCGTATGAATTGCCACTCTATGATGCCAGCCTGCTCACTGGTTCTAAGGATATGGCTGACTATTTTGAGGACTCACTTAAGACTGAAGAGTATAAAAAACTGCCACCGGATAAGGCGGCTAAAGAAGTAAGCAACTGGCTTTTGGGCGAGGCCAGTCGTATAATGAATGCTAACAATAGCGATATAACAGAGTTTTGGGGAAGAGTTAGTCCTGAGCAATTTGCCAGATTATTGGTCTTGAACTTACAAGGCGCTGTTAGTGCTGCCACTGCCAAGTCTGTACTTGAGGAGATGTTTAATACCGGGAAAGATGCCGATGAGATTATTGCCCAGCAAGGGCTTAGCCAGATAAGTGATACCCGGCAACTTGAAGAGACAGTTAGCCAGGTGATAACTGCCAATGTTCAAGCTTTAGCCGATTTTAAGGCGGGGAAGGAGCAGGCGCTCAAGTTTTTTGTCGGGCAGGTAATGAAGGCAACTAAAGGTCGAGCTAATCCTAAGGTGGTGAACGAACTGCTGAAAGAGAAGCTGGTCGAGGTCTTGTCTGGTAGAGAGTGAGGATAAGATGCAAACCTACCTTAATGTGGCTCAAATAGTATTGTCTATAGCCTTGATACTAGCGGTTCTGTTGCAGGTCAGAGGTGGGGGGTTGGGGGGTATCTTTGGTCAGCCTGATAGTGTATTCAGAACTAAACGGGGGGTGGAAAAAACGTTATTTCAACTTACCATAGCCCTAGTGGTTCTATTTATCATTGTCTCCATATTGGCTCTCACAGCTAGCTAGTATCAATTGCGTCATTTGGAATAAGATGGGTGCCATAATAACTTTGACCACTGATTTTGGCTTGAGCGATGCCTATGTAGCTGCTATGAAAGGGGTGATACTCGGTATCAATCCTGAGGCAACGCTGGTTGATATTTGTCACACCATTAAACCACAGAATACCTCCCAGGGGGCTTTTGTGCTGAGCACGGCTTACCAGTTTTTCCCCCAGAAAACAATCCATTTAGTGGTCGTTGACCCCGGAGTCGGTACTGAACGAAGAGCTATTATCCTGCGAACACCATTGGCTGACTTCGTTGCCCCCGATAATGGTGTCTTGAGCTATGTTATACAGGAGTTATCAACTAAGCCTGTGGCCGATAATGATAACCTTCAGCAAAGAGAGCTTGAGCCAAAGCTGGAGGCAGTGGCCATCACCAAGTCTCAGTTCTGGCGGACACCGGTTAGCCCTACCTTTCATGGACGCGACATCTTTGCTCCGGTAGCTGCTATGCTTTCCTTAGGCTTTCCACCAATTAACTTTGGTGAAGCGATAACTTCGCTGACCATGTTACCTCTTCCCCAGCCGCATCGGAGACCGGATGGCTCACTGGTGGGGCATGTCCTCCACATTGATAACTTCGGCAACCTGATTACTAATATTAAGAGTGGTGACCTGTCACCAACCAAAGAGCCAATCACTATTGAAGTTGGTAATCAAATCATCTCAGGGCTAAGCCGTACCTATGCTGAAGGCAGAGGACTTCTTGCCCTCATTGGCAGCAGTGGCTATCTGGAGGTATCTGTGAGAGGGGGTAGTGCCAGTGCCTTTCTCGATGCTGAGGTAGGTAGTGAGGTAAGATTAAAGCGTCAGCTAGGGGTCGACCAATGAACTGTCCCGTTTGTGGCAAAGAAGCCAGGGCTTACATTTACTATTGTGCTAGATGTGCTGTCTATGTGCATGAGAAATGCTGGCAAAGCATGTAGCCGTGGCTCATAAGGAAAAGAAGTAAGCCGGTGAAGCTGAAGATATGGTTTCTCGAGACCAGACCGCCATTCTTACTTCTCTCGGTGGTGCTGGCTTTTTTAGGCACCTGTATAGCCTGGTATGATGGCTACTTTCATCTTGGTTATGTTTTGCTGGCTTTTGTTGGACTGCTGCTAGCTCACATCAGCGTCAATGTGCTTAACGACTATTTTGACTATAGAAGTGGGGTAGACCTAGAAACCAAAAGAACGCCCTTCAGTGGCGGCAGTGGTATTCTCCCGGCGGCACTGCTCAAGCCAAGGCAGGTCTTGTGGCTGGGATTGGGCTCTTTCCTGTTAGCAATACCCGTAGGTATTTATTTCGTGATTGTTCGAGGTTGGCTTCTGCTGCCTCTACTTCTACTAGCGGTAGTGTGCATTCTTCTTTATACCCCTTTTATACTCAGGCTGAGATGGCCTGAGTGGTCTCCTGGGATAGGACTTGGTGCTTTGCCGATTCTGGGAGTTTACTTTGTTCAAACCGGTATTTACAGTCTTCCCGCAGTTATCGCCTCTGTACCCTCTGGCATCTTGGTGCATAATCTGCTCCTGTTGAACGAATTTCCCGATACTGAGGCTGATAAAAGAGCAGGCAGAAAGACCCTGCCTATCACTATGGGGAAGGAAAAGGCAAGCATAGTCTACTCAGTGCTGACAGTAGCAGTTTATTTGTGGATAATTGGTGGAGTAGTGGCAGGAATGATGCCGCCCTTTTCACTATTAGCCTTGCTCACGTTTCCCTTCGCCATAAGGGCTATTCAAGGTGCCCGGAAACATCAAGAGATGAGCAAGCTAGTGCCAGCTATGGCAAATAACGTTATGGTTGTTCTTTTAACCCAACTGCTTCTGGGCATTGGCTATATTCTAGCCGGGGTTTTCTGACTTAGAATCGTAACCTTAGCTATTCTGAGGTTCCATTGAGGTGATAAGTATGGTGGTTGACCTAGTACTGTTGCATGCACCGAGTGTATATGATTTTCGGCAAAAAACAATTCTTTACGGACCGGTTAGTGATTTGATTCCTCCCTCTCCAGTTTTCGAGATGTATCCTATCGGCTTTGCCAGTATCGCTGAATACCTGGAGCTTGCCGGGTACCAGGTGCGTATTGTGAATCTCGCCGTGCGTATGCTAAATGATGGCAAGTTTAGCCCTGAGGCAATGATAAAGCGACTGAAGGCACCGGTCTTTGGTATTGATTTGCATTGGTTAGTCCACTGCCATGGCGCCGTTGAGGTAGCCAAAATAGTGAAAGCATGTCACCCCGAAGCAAAAATAGTTTTCGGAGGACTCTCCGCCACTTATTATCATAAAGAGCTACTTGAGTATCCCGAGATAGACTATGTGCTGAGAGGCGACTCTACTGAAGAACCCTTCCGCCAGCTTATGGACTGCATAGTGAATAGGAGAGAGCCGGAAGCAGTGCCTAACCTCGTCTGGCGGGATAGCCAGGGCAAACTACAGGAAAACCCCTTCTCTGATGTCCCTGCTGACCTTAGCAATGTGATGGTCAGCCACTATGACCGCATAGTACGCTCTGTTATCCGGTACCGCGACTTGGCTAGCTACGTTCCCTTTAAAGGCTGGCCACGCTATCCTATCATGGCAGTGTTTACCTGCCGTGGCTGCACCCAAAATTGTGTTATCTGTGGCGGTTCCGCTGCTGCCTTCCGAGACTTTTATCATCGACAAAAACCGGTTTTCCGCTCCCCAAAATCGGTTATTCGAGACATTAAGCAAATTGAGCGCTTCAGTAACGGTCCTATCTTTATCTTAGGTGACCTGCGCCAGGCCGGGGATGGTTACGCCTATGAGGTTTTGCGCCTAATCCAAAAAGAAAGGGTAAAGAACCAGTTCATCCTCGAGCTATTCTCCCCGGCTTCAGGGGAGTTTATTCGTGAAATGGGATTGTCTTGTCCCAACTTCTGCCTGGAAATTTCTCCAGAATCACATGACCCTGAAGTGAGAAGAGCTTCAGGCAGACACTATTCCAACGAGGATTTAGAACAGACCATAAATGATGCCCTCAGCGCTGGCTGCCGGCGACTGGACGTATTCTTTATGATTGGGCTACCGAGGCAAACCTCACAGTCGGTAATGGAGACTATTGACTACTGTGACTATTTACTCCAAAAATTCAGGGGAGACAAGCGACTTGCTCTGTTTATTGCTCCACTGTCGCCCTTCCTTGACCCGGGTAGCCTTGCCTTTGAGAAACCGGAGCATTACGGCTACCGTATCCTGTTTCGAACATTAGAAGAGTACCGTCAAGCACTAGTAGCACCAAGCTGGAAATATTCCCTGAACTACGAGACGGAATGGATGACACGACACCAGATTGCTGATTCTGCTTATGAGGCTATACTACGCCTTAACCGCTTGAAAGCTAAATATGGGAATATTCCCCAGAAGCTGGCTGAGGCTGGAGAACGGCGCATTCAAGCGGCCCGGGAGATGATGCACCGCATTGATGATTTAATGGCTAGTGGTAATCTTGAAGAAGAGCTGCCGCAGTTGAAGCCGATGGTGGATGAGATAAATGCTCATCCCGTGAGTGAGAAGATACAGTTAACGTTGCCTGTCGGGCTTATTAAACTGAAACCTTGGCGTGCTTTGTGGTCCTTGGTTACTAGGCGGTGATTATCCCAGTACCACTCCGGTGCCGTAAGCCAGAATCTCAGAGGCACTCTGCATTACCATTGAGGTAGTGAATCGCATACTGACTACGGCATTAGCTCCCTGCTTTTCGGCATCTTCTACCATCCTCTGGATGGCTTGCTCCCTGGCTTCAGCCATCATCTTGGTGTATTCGGTTATCTCGCCACCCACCATGCCCCGGAACCCGGCCATAATGTCCCTACCCAGGTGCCTCGCTCGAATAGTGCTACCCTTGACGAGTCCTACGGTCTTGGTGATTGCCTTGCCTTCTACTTGAGCCGAGGTAGTAATAATCATCTCTCCACCTCCTTGAAATCCTCAGTTTTAGCCTTTTTGAGCCGGTCTTTAATAGCTACCCCGATAAGAACTAACACCCCCACACCGATGACACCAGTAGCTATTCTGATAAGTAGCGGTATCTCACCAGCCATAAAAAAGCCTTGCACTGCCCAGCCGATTAAGACCAGTACCCCAAGTCCAATCAATATAAAGGCTACATTTTGCCACATAGCCTACCTCCGAAGGTTAGTTATTAGCTGTCTTTTTGTGGAGTATCTTGAAGATAGATACCAAGTTCCTTCATAAGATTCTCAAGAGATT
>Ga0114930_10003289_pt1 | contig 14234 bp, 11 predicted proteins | sample AnhtaG_FD_87300 | JGI IMG/M metagenome (GOLD analysis project Ga0114930, IMG submission 87300) | Deep subsurface microbial communities from Anholt, Denmark to uncover new lineages of life (NeLLi) - Anholt_01485 metaG | ecosystem: Environmental > Aquatic > Marine > Oceanic > Sediment | place... | reverse complement strand
TCTACGACTCGACGATGGCTGCCAGGCACGCTGCCTGGTCGCCGGTCGTCTGCCTGACCGGGCAACTGGCGATGGAGAAAGAGGTCCGAGCACAGGCCGAGACGCGCTGGCAGTTGGTTCAGCCAAAGCCCTCCCTTCCCTTACCCGACAAGTTTCCCGTGTTGCGGTACCTGGCGAACGTCGGACTGGCCTTGAAGGGCCTGTCCTAAGGTGCGGCGTAGCACCCGCCGTAAGAGGTGATTACGATGGGATCACGACCATCCCATCCGCTGGATATCGATATCCTGCCGGAACGATACCGGCCACGTCGCATTACGGCTCCGATGGTGGCTGCCGTCGTGGTGGCGGCTGCCTTGTTGCTGGGGTTGGTCCCCGCTTACCGCGCCCTCCTCACCGCCCAAGCTCGGACCGCCGCCCTACAGAGGCGGTTGAACCAGGCGAAAGCGGGGCTGGCGCAAGTCCAGTCGAAGCAGGCGCAGTCGGTGGAACAAATGGCAGAAATGGAGCAGCAGATCGAACAGGAACGCGCCCAGGTTGCCCGCCTCCGGGTAGAGTTCAGCACTCTCAGCCAGCAGCGTGTGCCCCGCTCGGCCGGCATTGCCGCCGTCTTTGCTGCCCTGGTGCCGCGCGTGCACATTGTTACCCTGATCCAGGAAGATAGCTCCTTCATCCTCGCCGGGCAGGCTGGCAGCCAGGGAATGGTCTTGGACTATGCGCGCGCCCTCCAGGCCAGCGGGGTGTTCGCCAACGTGCGCATACTGTCGATGAGCAACGCCGACCCGCTGGGGCTGGTCCCAGAGATCGAGTTCTCCATCGAAATGGAGCAGTGAGGTATGTCGATCGGACTGGTGGTGCTCTTTTGGGCTGTGCTGGGAGCGGCAGTGGGCAGCTTTCTCAACGTCGCGGCCGACCGACTGCCCGAGGGCGGCTCGCTCTTCTCGCCGCCCTCCCACTGTGGGGCCTGTGGCCGCAGGTTGGCTGCGGCGGAGATGGTACCGGTGTGGAGCTATCTGGCCCTGCGCGGGCGCTGTCGGACCTGCGGGGCGGCTATCGGCGTGCGCACCCTGGGGGTAGAGCTGATCACAGGCCTGCTGTTTGTCTTGGCGGCGGCCAGGATCTCAGCGCTTAGCCTGGCGGAATGGGGCACTCTGCTGTTCACCAGTGCAAGCCTGGCAGTGCTGGTGGTGGTGACCGTCACCGACCTGGAACACGGGCTGATCCTGAACCGAGTCATCCTCCCGGCGATCGGGCTGGGTTTGATCGGCGCGCTGCTGGTGGGATGGCCCTCCCTGCTGGCCCGTCTGGGAGGCGGCCTGCTGGGCGCTGGCGTCATCGTGCTGATCATCGTCCTGGTACCCAGGGGGATGGGCTGGGGCGACGTCCGCCTGGCCGGTTTCGTCGGGTTGACGACCGGGTTGCGGGGGATACTGTTCGCCCTCTTTGTGGCCTTTGTGTCCGGGGGGCTGGTGGCAGGAGCGTTACTGACGGCTGGAATCCGTCGACGCGGCGATACGATCCCACTGGGGCCGTTCCTGGCCGTCGGCGGCGGGGCGGCCCTGCTCTACGGCGACGAGATGCTGCGCGCCTTCTATGCTCTGACCACACTGTTCTGAGGGAATTCAAGGCCACTCCGAAAACAGCCTCGTAAGGCGGATTGGCAATCCGGCCTACAGCAGATTGTAAGGCGGATTGTAAGGCGGATTGGCAATCCGCCCTACAGCAGAAGTAAGGCGGATTGGCAATCCGCCCTACAGCAGATTGATCTGTTTCATCGGCTGCCTTTTTTCGGTCAAGTCATTCAAGGACTATGGAATCGAGCCGCGAAGACGCCAAGAACGCAAAGGCAAGGTCTGTAGAGCCTTTGCGTCCTTTGCGCCTTTGCGGTAGGACTCGTTGCCGTGGCTGGAGGCCCTGCCATGTTCGAGATTGAGCAACTCTTGCGAGATATGATCGAGCGGAAAGCGTCGGACCTGCACCTGAAAGCCGGGCACCCGCCGGTGCTGCGCGTCCACGGCCAACTGGCGCCGCAGGCGGATTGGCCTATGTCCGACGAAGCGGCGATGGAAGAGGCGCTGGCCCGGTTGGCGGACGAAGGCCAGCGAGAGGCATTCGCCCGTGACAGGGAGTTGGATTTTGCCTACGAACTGGGCCAGGGGATTCGCTTCCGGGTCAACGTGGCTCGTCAGCGAGGGGGCATTTATCTCACGCTGCGGGCTATCGAGCAAAAGGTGCACGGGCTGGCCGAACTTGGCTTGCCGCAAGTGTGCGCCCGGCTGGCGATGCTCCCGCAGGGACTGGTGCTCGTCACCGGGCCGGCCGGCAGCGGCAAGTCGACCACCCTGGCGGCGATGGTCGAGCACGTCAACCGGACCGCTGCCCGGCGCATCGTCACTGTCGAGGATCCGATCGAGTACGTGTTCCAGGACCAGCGTAGCGTGATCACCCAGCGAGAGGTAGGAGCGGACACGCATACCTTTGCCACGGCGCTCAAGTACGCGCTGCGGCAGGATCCAGACGTGATCATGGTCGGCGAGATGCGAGACCTGGAGACCATCTCTGCCACCCTGACAGCGGCGGAGACCGGGCACCTGGTACTGGCGACGTTGCACACTCCCAGCGCCCCGGAAACGGTGGACCGTATCGTTAGCGCCTTTCCCGCGCACCAGCAGGCACAAGTGCGCATCCAGTTGGCCATGACGCTGGCCGGGGTGATCGCCCAGCGGCTTGTGCTCCGGGCCGACGGGAGCGGCCGCGTAGCGGCGTGCGAGGTGATGACCGGCACTCCGGCAGTGCGCAATCTGATCCGGGAGTCAAAGACCCCTCAAATGGTCAGCGTGATGCAGACCGGCCGGCAGCACGGCATGCAGACGCTCGGCCAGGCGCTGCGCGACCTGTACCGTGCTGGGCGGGTCACGCTGGAAGAGGCGCTGGCCCAGGTGGGCGATGTGGAGAGCTTTAAGCGGTTGATCAGAGGCTAGGACAGAGGGGCCGAAAGAATCCTGGCCACTTTCGAGCTCTGTCAAGCGATTCGGGCGAGGTACCAGTTATTGGACTTTGGACTGATTTGACAGGGGGCTCAGAAACCAGGTTTTTTGGTTCCAAAGTGCTCACCAGATATCAAAGAAAGCCTTATACGATGCATAGATCGGGGGTCGGACGATCAAAAACCTGGTTTCTTGGCGTTTGTCCCAAGTCCAACAGCTATTCTCAACGCAATATTAACGCAACCTTTACGCAACTTTACTTGAAATCGTCGCCAGACTGCTGTACAATGGGTATGAACAGGGCAATTACGACCTGTTTCAACGGGGGGAGGTCTTTGGAGGTGCTCAGATGAAGAGGAATCGGAACCACGATCAATGCGGTTTCACCCTGATCGAACTGCTGGTGGTCATCGCCGTCCTGGCCGTGCTCTTTGGTGTGACCGCGGTTTCGCTGACCGGCGTGGGCAGCAGCGCAGACCAGGAGGCTGCCAAAGCGGAGGCGGATATGGTGCAGACGGCGATTGATGTCTACCTGGCGATGGACTCTGACCATTCCGTCGATGCCTCAGACCATTGCGAACAGACCGGATCGGCCCCAGATGGCTTTCAGGAATATCTACGCCGTCAAACCCGCTTCTGCATCGGTTGGGACAACAACGGCAACGTTCTCACTGCCTCTGCGATCACAGATTGCAGCGATCCGCTTTGGACTTTGGACTAATCTGACAGGGGGCTCAGAAACCAGGTTTTCTGGCTGCGAAGCGATCATCAAACATCAAAGAAAGCCTTATACGATGCATAAATCGGGGGTCGCACGATCGAAAACCTGGTTTCTTGGCGTTTGTCCAAAGTCCAATCTTTACAGTGGCTCAAGTTTCTCACCACGGACACGCCGAGAACACAGAGAACACTGAGAATCTCCGTGCCCTCTGCGTCTCGGACGCGACGTACGCGTCGTCTGTGGTTAGACTCGTCGGTTTGAGGCGAAGCTTCGCTGGACGCTCACCTACAGTGGCGTACAGGTCACTTGCAGTCGCGCGGTGCTGATAAATAGGGTATGACAGAAACGCCGAGCGGACCTTCCCGGCTGTATCAGGGCCTCACAATCCTCGTGGAGGTCGGCTGGCTGGCGGCGATCGTTCTCGTGCCGCTGGTCGTCAACCCCTGGGGCTTGAGCCACGAACTGCCCAGGGTGGCCTTGCTGCGGGCGTTGACGTTGCTGATGCTGGCCGCTCATCTCTGCGCCTGTGCGGTGAAGGGTACTGACATCGGCCACTGGCTCGGTCGCCCCCTCGTGAGGCCGATCTTGCTGCTCGCTGGCGCCGTCCTTCTTTCCACTCTTGCTTCCCTCAGCCCTCTGCTCAGCCTGCGAGGCACTTACTACCGGCAGCAGGGGGCCTACCTGGCGCTGTGCTTTGTCCTTTGGGCGTTGCTGATAGCCGCATACCTGCGCACGCCCGCCCATCGCCGTCGGCTGATCACGGCCGTCGTCGTGGCAGGAAGCCTGGTCGCCCTCACCCCTCTTGTCGAGGCGCTGATTCAGGGAGAGAATCCCCTCACCGGACGGCCGGGCGGCTCGTTGGGCAACCCGATCTTTCTCGGCGCTTACCTCATCATGGTCCTGCCCTTTACGCTGGCCTACTCTATTTCGTATTTCGTATTTCGTATTTCGTATTTCGGGACGCCAAGTGCGCAATGCCCGGGGCGGGATCGGTTGTCCCGCGATCGGCTATTGCGCGTTTGTGGCTGCGGCCTGGCACTGGCCATGCAATTGTTCGCCCTGCTGATCACCCAGAGCCGGGGGCCGTGGGTCGGCGCGCTGGCCGGACTGACCGTCTACGCCGCGCTGACGTTCTGGCACGGTCACCGGTGGCTGGTGTTGGTTGGCCTCGTCGCCGTGTTCCTTCTGATCGGCGGGCTCGTAGCCGGACTGAACTTTGGCCTGGTCCCCTCGGCCCGCCTTTCGCAGTTGCCCTACGTGCGGCGGGTCGTCGTGCCGCAGGGTCTGTCCGGGGGCACGATGCGCGTGCGGCTGGTGCTCTGGCGGGCCGCTGGGAAGGTGGTGACAGCCTGGCCGGAGGTAGGGCTGTCGCCAGACCGGCTACGCCTCCTGCGGCCTGTGGTGGGGTATGGGCCGGACACCGCGGCCATCGTCTACACCGCCGCTTACCCCCCCGAACTGGCGCACATTGAGGATCGCGACGCCATCTGGGATCGCGCCCACAATGAGACGCTCGACCTGCTCTCGATGCAGGGCTGGTTAGGAGTGGCGGCCACGCTTGTGCTGGGGGTGGCCTGCGCCCGGCGAGGGTTGGCGCTGTGGCAGGCGGCGAGCGATCCGGCGGAACGCGCATGGGTCGCTGCTCCGCTGGCCGCGTTAGTCGGTCATGTCGTCGAGGTTCAGTTCGCCTTTTGCCTGACGGCGACGGGGATGATGGCCTGGCTGTGCCTGGCCTGGCTGGCCTCGGAGGGGGGTTCGTTGCGAGAACTTGGCGTCAGCCATCAGGCCAAAAGGGGCTCTTATCACCAGGAATTGCCGTGCTGCCAGGATGATTCGCAACCTTGGCAGGGGTGGCGGTCGCTCGTGCGCTGGCGGATTTATGCGGCCGCGGGGGCGCTGCTGCTGCTGGTGCTTGTTGTTGCCCGGCTGGAAGGGGCCGTCCTCTGGGCGGACGCCCTCGTGGCCCGGGCCCGAACCCTCGACGGCGCCGGCCAGTGGAAAGAGAGCATCGCCCTGTACGACCGGGCGCTGACCCTCGTTCCCTGGCAGGCGGCCTATCACCAGTTCCGCGCCGAAGCGTTCTACAACCTGGCTCGCGCCCTGCCCGAGGACCAGGCTATCCTGAAAGCCGGTCTTTTCGACGGCGCCGACCGCAGCCTGGCCCGCGCCCTGCTGCTGGAGCCGCTGGAGGTGGAGTACTATGCCAATGGTGGAGTGCTGCACGCCTACTGGAGCGAGGCCGTGGACCCGTCACACCTGGAGACGGCCATTGCCTTTTACCAGCAAGCCTTCCGCCTGGCCCCCACTCGCGCGGAACTGCGGACCGACCTGGGACACGTCTATCACAACCACGGCCGTTACGAGGAAGCATTGGCCCAGTACCGCGTTGCGCTGGCCATCGACCCGCAACTCGCCGCCGCTCAGTATGACTCGGGGCTGGCCTGGTTGGAGATAGGACGGCGGGATCTGGCGGGCGATGCCTTCCGGGCTGCTCTGGCCCTGGCTCCAGACTGCGCTGCGTGCCAGGACGCGCTGCAAGCATTGCGGGAATAGGTCCATCGAATCAGCATCGCAATGCCGATGTGCATGAAATCAAGCGTGGTTACCCTGGCTCTTCTTCAAGTGTCACCGTTCAGGGGGTATCAGAAACCGGGTTTTTAGCGATATGTAGGCAAGTTGGCGTTATCTGCGAGCGCGGTCGACATACCGAACTAGATCGCTCTGAAGCAAAAACCCGGTTTCTTATCTCACCCCCCTGAACGCTTACCTTCAAGTAACGAGCGGACCTGGTCCAGTAGCTCGGCATCTTCGTAGGTCTTGTTCACGTAGGCATCGGCGCCCATCCTGTCCGCCGTTCGTTTGTCGGTGGATTGCGCCTTGGCCGAGAGGATCACCACCGGCACATCAGCCATCTGGGGGTCATTCCGCAGCCGGTTGAGGACCTCGAACCCGTCCAGCCCGGGCAGCATCAAGTCGAGCAGGACCAGGTCGGGGAAGGTGGTGTGTGCTACCTTTAAGCCCTGAAGCCCGTTCGACGCCGTGAGAACCTGGTACCCCTCGGAGCTGAGCGTCAATTCCACGAGGCTAGCGGAGAGCGGATCGTCCTCGATCAGCAGAATGGTGGGCTCCGTCCTGACCGGCGGCCTTCCCGCCGTGGCCGCTTTGTCTGCTTGCCGTTGGCCTTCCTTGGCGGGCGAGGGCTGCTGGATAGCAGCACGCTGGATGGCAGCACCCTGGATAGCAGTGTCCAAGATGGCATCGTGACGGCGCTGCCCCCTCCTCGCCCTGTGCTTGTAAAGGGCTATCTCGATGGTCGTGCGTAACTCTCCTTCATCGAAAGGCTTGAGCAGATAGCCGGCGGGCTCCGTGATCGCCGCTCGCTGCAATGTCTTATCGTCGGCGTAGGCGGTAAGATAGATCACCGGAATGTCAAAACGCGCGCGGATTCGCTCGGTTGCTTCTATACCATCCATATCCCCTTCCAGCGTGATATCCATCAGCACCAGATCAGGGCGAGTGTTCTCCGTTTCTTCTATGGCTTCCTCTCCAGTAGCGACGACGACCGGCACATCATATCCAAGACCCTCCAGAATCTCCTGTAGCTCTATCGCCACAATGCCTTCGTCTTCGACAACCAGGATCCGTGCCTCTGTCATTCCCTCACGTCCTTCCTGTGCGCTCCAGTGCCGAGAGCTTTATCTTGAATTCCGTTCCACCGTTGCTACGGAGCTCGATGGTGCCCTTGAGCTGCCTTACCAACGTGGTGACCAGTCTCAGACCTAGTGACTTTGTCTTTGAAAGATCGACGTCTGGCGGGAAACCGACTCCATTGTCCCTGACCACGAGCGCAAGCCCGTCGTCCTCCGAGCAGAGCTCGACGCAGATTTCGTCTTTCCCGTCGTCGGGCCTGTCCGCGTCGGCGGGAAAGGCGTATTTCAGGGCATTCGAAACCAGCTCATTGATAATCAGGCCGCAAGGAATGGCCGCGTCCACGCCCAGGTAGACGTCTTCCACGTTCACCTCGAGGGTGACGGCCGCCGAACGGATCTTGTACGAACGGAACAGACTCTCTGTCAGGCTTTGGATGTATTCCGCAAAGTCAACCCTGGCCAGGTCCTGGGCGCGATACAGTCCTTCGTGGATCAGGGCCATGGATCTGACCCGGCTCCGGCTTTCTTTGAACATCTGCACGGTGCGTTCATCCTTGACGTAGCCGGACTGGAGGCCCAGCAAGCTGGAAATGACCTGTAAATTGTTCTTGACCCGGTGGTGGATCTCTTGCAAAAGCACTTCCTTCTCCTGGAGCGAGGCCTCGATCCGTTCCTGCGCCCGCTTGCGCTCCAGCGCGTTCACAATGATCCCTGCCACTATCCTAAGCAGCGAGATGATAGCCTCTGCCCAGCTCTTTTCTGCTCGCACCGAGTCAAAGGCGACAAACCCCACCAGACACCTGTTATAGACCATGGGAACGGCGACGAACGATTGGACGGCTTGCGATTCAAAGAATTCCCTTTCGGCCCTGGCCTCGGGCGGCAGGTCAGCGACGCGAGGGACGTGGACGACCTGGAACCGGTTGAGTCTGCCCATCCACCACGGGAAGCGTTCAACGGGCAGCGCTCTGCGGCCTTTGACCTGCGACGCTATCCCCTCGGCACACCACTCGTGGGTATTGTCCATCTTGCCGTCGTCGGAGAACATAAAGACGTAACTGCGGTCTACGGCAGCGAATTGCCCGATGGACCGCAGCGCAACGTCCATCCCGGTGTCAAGGTCGCCGGGTATCTGGTAGACAAAGAGCGTGGATACGTCGGCGGTGAACTTTGCGATCTCGACCCGATGCTGCAACGCCGCCTCCGAGCGTCTGATGGAGAGAAAGAGGGAGGCCTGGTTGGCCATGGTGTAGAGAAGGCGCACCTGGTGTTCGGTAAACGCCTCTTCCCGCTCGGCGCCCACAAAAAGAAGGCCCACGACTCCGCCTTCCCGGCCTGCGATGAGGGGCACCTGGAAGGACGAATCCAGGTGGACGATGGGCGGTCCTGCCGCGTCGAACTCCTCCGGCTCCAGACCTTGGGAAGAGAGCTGGCCCTGTTCCCTGCTCACCTCTTTCCCGCTGAGTTGGCCAAAGGTGCTTATCAGGCGCTCCTGGATCTCCCCCTGGAGCGTGGGGGCAAGAGGACGTATCGATGAGACAAAGAACTCGTAGCTGCCGCCCGTCACCAGGATGGCGGCGGAGAGATCGAGCGGCATGGTCCGGTGAAGGGTTTCCAGCATCAGGCGCACGAGTTCGTCAAAGTCCCGGACATGGCCGATCTCTTGCGAGATTTCATGCAGAACCCGCAGATCAAAGGTGCGCTGGCGCACGCGTTCTTCGAGAGTGGATGCGAGTTCTTTCAGGGCCTCCTCCGCCCGCTTGCGCCGGGCAATTTCCTGCTGCGCTCGTTCGTACAGCCGGGTGTTCTCGATGGTGATGGCGGCGTGGCTGGCCATGGTCGCCAACAGATCGCAGTTCTGTTCGGTAAAGCGCCCCTGCCGTTTGTTGACCACCTCCAACACGCCGACCGCCTTGTCTCCGATCAACAAGGGGACGGCCAGCAGCGAGCGCGGGAGTACCCTGCTCTCTCGTCCGATCCTGGCATAGTGGTTTGGGTCGGCACTCACGTCGTAGACGACCTGAGAGGCGCGCTCGTGCAAGGCGCGGGCCGCGATGCCATGATCGGCGGGGATTCGCATCCCGACGACGTCGTCAAGGGATGCGTGGAAGACCAATTCGCCTGTCGCCTCATCCGGCAGGAGAATGGAACAAGTGACGGCATCCACCAGCGCCGCAGCCTGCTCTACGATGAACTGCAAGAGCTCGTCGGTTTCTAACCGGGACGACATAGCGGCGCCGATGCGGTGCAGGGCCTCCAACGCTGCCACCCGGGCGGCCAATGCCTGGTTTGAGCGCTCCAGGCGATTCCTCGATTCCTGCAGCGCCTCCGGTGCCTGCCTGCGCTCGGTTTCTGCCGCTTCCAACTCGGCAATCCGTTGGCGCAATTCTGCTAACTCGGTCGGATTCGTATCGAACCGAAGGTCCGCGTCCGCGATGAGTTGATCCTTTGCCCTACGTTTGTCGCTCATCTTGTGTACTCGTTGAAACGGGCATTGACTGTGCTTTCTGAAGGAGCAGTGTAGCTTGGGTTTCTCAAGAGATCCCCGTGCTGCCATCGGTATGCGCAAAACGTGGTGCGCGATACGTGGATTCCCGCTTCCCGTTTCCGTGTTGGGGGCAGTTCGACGACCTCAAACCAGTAGCTGCCAATGTCCCCGCAGGGCCTGCCTTACCTCTTGGATGACCTTCTCCAGAGACACGCCTCCTGGCGAACGTTTCTCCCCTACGCCTTTCATGCCTTTGACCAGACTGTACGAGAGGGCATCGCCCCGTCCCATGGCCTCTCTCGGCAATTCGTCAGGAAAGGAGTTGGCCTCACCCAACAGGGCGCAGACCAGCGTGCTGGCCAGCGGCCCGATGGTGTTTACGTTGTAGCCCCCCTCCAGGGTAAAGACAATACCGGTCGGCCGCAAGCCCAGAAGCCGCTCCGCCATCTGGTAGTAGCCCTGGCTGGTCAACTTTTGCCCGCCCAGGGGGTCCTGGTGGTGGGCGTCAAAACCGCACTCGACGATGAGCCAGTCGGGAGCGAATTGCCGGAAGATGGGTTCCACGATGGCGGCAAAGGCGGCCAGGTACCGCTCGTCCCCGGACCCGGGAGGCAGGGGGACGTTCACGCTGTACCCCTTGCCGGCCCCGGCCCCGATCTCCTCCGCAAACCCCTCGCGAGGGAAAAAGTGGGTAGGATCCTGGTGCAGCGACACGGTCAGCACCTGGGGGTCGCCGTAAAAGATGCGCTTCGTGCCGTTGGAGGCGTGGACATCCCAGTTGAGGACCATCACCTTTCCCTCTTCTCGAAGACGATGGGCCAGGATGGCGGCGTTGTTGAACAGGCAAAATCCGCCGTGAAAGTCAGGGCCGGCGTGGTGGCCGGCGGGGCGGGTCAGAGCCCAGGCAAAGTCGTATCCCTGGCGCAGTGCCTCCCCGGCTGCCAGCGCGCAGCCGGCTGCACCCAGAGCCGCCTCCCAGGACCCTCGAGCGACATAGGTGTTGCGCGACAGACCCCCGCCACCCTTCGCTGCATAGCGACGCACAAAGTCCACATAGGCCTGGCGGTGGACCGTGGTCAGGTCCTCGGTCGTAGCCGGGGAGGCAACCTGCAGGGTGCAACTCGGCTCGTCCAGTAGTCTTTTCTGCCGCAAGGTGCTCAGGATCGCTTCCACCCGTTGGGGTGCTTCCACCGGATACTCGTCCGAGATATGTCCCTCGTGCTCCGGCGAGTAAAACACGGCCAGGCGGCGCGGGGGAGATGGGGGGATGGGGGGATGGGGAGATAGGGAGATAGGGAGAGGGTCTCCTTGTCTCCTTGTCTCCTTGTCCCCTTGTCCCCTTGTCCCCTTGTCTCTGGCTTCCCGCTCCACGTCGCTCCGTTCCCCTCCTTCCAGCAGAGCCTCGATCAGCTTCTGGAAGCGGGGGTCAGCTTTCAGTTCTTCGGCCTTGGCTGCGCCTTCCTGGCTCCCCACACGCTCGCAGAGCTGTTGAATTAGTTCCTGCAGCGACAGACCCTTCTCACTTTTCACTCGTCGCCTCCGCACGACGACACGTGGAACGTGACGCGTGAAACGCAGTGCGTGAAACGCGGTGCGCGATTTCCGTTTCAACCACCCAACCACCCAACCACCCAACCACCTAAATAGGCACCGTCAACCACGTGTCTCCGCAACGGGCACATTCGACGCAGAGATGATCCTTCCCCTCTTCTCCAATGACGGTGTAAAAGTTGATGGACGTTGAACCACAGTGGCAGGGCGAGGCGGCGGTATCGGTCTTGATGAAGACCTTGGCCTCTTCTCCCGTCTCCTGGGGCACGGACAGTACCTGCGCAAACGCCTGGGCAAAGCTGGTAGTCCAGGAGATCTGCTCTCGCAGCAAAGCGGTTTTTAAGCGATCGGAACAGCGAGTTATGTTGCCGGCGTCGGGCCTCAGACCATCGTCCAGAGGGGTGTGAAACAAACGGCTCTTGACCACCGAAGGCAGCAGCAGGTAACCGTACTTGTCACGAGAATCAACGTAGGCGTCAGGGGGTGGCTCGATGAAACCCAATCCCCGGAAAAAAGCCTTCGATTCGTTGCTCAGGGGACGGGTCACGATGTGCCCTGACGCCACCAGAGCTACCAGCGTCACCAGGTTCAGCCCGATCTGTTGTCCCCAATGCAGACGCTGCACCTCGATCATGCGCAGGACGTAGATGGGCGTCTTGTCCCGGTCGCGCTTGTCCCAGCGCTCGAACATGCACCATCCTAGTAGGGAATTGCCCTCGATGCAGCCCAGGAGAACCGGTTCCTGCCTGGCGATCCAGCTCTGAAAGTAGTTTGGATAGTCATCCATGCCCAGGGCCTTTTTGAAATAGCCCAGGCCCTGCAGCGACAGATACTCGATCTCCCGAAACCTCTCAAAGACTACATATTGGCGATTTTGGTCTGGGTATGAGGCCAATTGGAGCATAATACCTTCAACGTCTCCTTACAATCTGCCTGGGGAGAAACCAGGTTTTTCCCGAAAACCTGGTTTCTGATCCGCGCAGAAAAAGTCGCGGCAGATTTGCGGCCGCTGGGCATGGATGCGGCAGCGGGCCTTGCCCGGGCCGCCGTCCACCAGGAAGGTGCAGCCTCCTGGCCCGGCTTTGATCATCCCATCCCGGTCCAATAAGTCTTCGCGTCGGTAGCCCAGGGCCTCGATGCGCTCGATCTCTTCGGCGGTGACGCGCACGCCGATGGTGCGCCGGCAGCAGTTGCCGCACCTGACGCACCTGGCCGTCCGCACGACCAGGCGGGCGACCTCGTCCAGGTCGGCCACCGGAACGGGGGCAGACTGCGGCCCATGCACGACGGTTCGCGACAGCGAGTCCTGCGGGCCGTAAGCCGGTTCGTAGAGCCGCAGGTAGACCTCCAGGCTCTCGACGATGACCTCCCTGAGCGTCTGCGGGCTCCCGTTCTTACGTCGGCAGACGAGCGTCGCCCGCTGCACCAGTTGGTGCTCGTCGGTCAGGTCCAGCTCCTCGGGAGGTGGGGAGGTAGGGTGGTAGGGAGGCGGGGCGACTCGCTCCCCATCTCCCCATCTCCCCATCTGCCCATCTCCCTTGCTTCCATGCACCAGCCGGCGGGCCACCTCGTCGAGGTCCGCCGCCGGCGTCGGGGTGGACGGCCGGTGGCGGTTGACGAGCAGCCGGGCCACCTCGTCGAGATCCGTTACCGGCGCACGGGTATGCCGCGAGCCGTAGACGACGGCCTGCGACAGCTCGTCGGGCTGGCCGTAGCGGGGTCCAAAGAGCGCCAGGTAGGTGCCCAGGGCTTCGGTGATCGCCTGCTCGGGCGTGCAGCCTGTCCTGGCCGCCTGCCCTGGAAGGGTCAGGCCAGGGTCAGCCCTGTTCTTCTGTCGATAGACGTAGACGGCCCGGTCGAGCAGGGCCTTTTCGCCACCGGTCAAGTCCAGGGCAGTGACGTTCACGCCATACCTCCCTGCTCAGGGCGATGGGGTGATGCGGTGATGGGGTGATGGGGTGATGGGGTGATGGGGTGACTCGCTCCCCATCTCCCTATCTCCCTATCTCCCCATCTCCCTATCTCCCTATTTCCTTATCCCCCCGTCCCCGCATCTCACTCCGCCGGTGCGGTCGGCTCCGTCCCCAACGCCGCCTCCCCCGTCTCGAGTCCCAGCACCTTGGGCGCCAGCGCCGCTGCCTCCGCGCCTCTGGGCGCAGCCTCGCCGGGCAGGTAGACCAGGATGGCCGACGAGTTCTGGCGGATGGCCATCTGCAGTTGGGTCAGGCTGATCTGCGCCTTCTCCATCAAGACCTCCAGCCAGCCCTCGGGGGCGAAAACTATGTTACCGTCGTAGCCCTTGGCCGCCAATTCGGCATATTTGACCGCCTGGCCGCCCACGCTGACGCGCTGGACCAGTGCTTTGCGGAAGGCCTGGTGGAGGACGTTCATGCTCTCCACCGCCGAGTTTTGCACTCGGGCGTTGTAATAGAACACCGCCTCCTGGTGGGCCGGCAGCATCTCGCCCATCAAACTGATGTAGGTGGCAATTGCCTCGTGGAAGGGGCTGACCGGGGTCACCAGCACGTAGCCGGCAAAGTGCTCCATCCCTTCCAGCGCGCTAAAAATGGAGCGACCCTCGTTGATGGCGGCGATGAAATCGTCCCACGTACTATAGTCCTCGGCCGGCATGGACTCGGCCAGCGCCGTGCCCTGGACCAGCATATAGCTGAGCAGCCCTTCCACCCCCTGTTTCTCGGCGATGTCTTCCAGAAAGAGCATCATCGCTACGTCCACGAAGGGGCTGGTGGGCAGTTCCTGGGCCGCCACCCCTCGGCCTCTAGCTTGTTCGTTTGCCATGATATTATTTTCCTCTCTGTCACGTACCGCTGGCGGTCTGC
>Ga0114930_10003288_pt1 | contig 14236 bp, 14 predicted proteins | sample AnhtaG_FD_87300 | JGI IMG/M metagenome (GOLD analysis project Ga0114930, IMG submission 87300) | Deep subsurface microbial communities from Anholt, Denmark to uncover new lineages of life (NeLLi) - Anholt_01485 metaG | ecosystem: Environmental > Aquatic > Marine > Oceanic > Sediment | place... | reverse complement strand
CAGACACAGGCTTATCCTACCGATAATGATTGGGATTCACAATAGAAACGCCACCTATTTCCCAAGGAGGCTTAACGGAAGATTAGCATTATTGCACCGACCTATGACCATGGCGGAGAACATATGGCTCTCCTTTTCTTACGATAGAATTCATTGGTATGAACATAAAGAGATACTGAAGACGCGTCCCTTTCACTGGGATGATGCCAAGGTAGGGGTAGCTGGGCCTCCAATTGAGCTTGAGGAAGGATGGCTTTTAATCTATCACGGCGTTGAAGCTAAAACATGGACATATCGCCTTGGTTGTGCTCTATTGGACAAGGAGCACCCCGAAATCGTCCTTGACAGGTGCAATGAGCCTATTTTGGAGCCGTTAGAGGATTACGAACTCTCAGGCACTGCTTCGAAGGTAGTATTTTCGTGCGGTACAGCCGTTTTCAATGGTAAGCTAGTCCTCTACTACGGCGCAGCTGACAAAGTCATTGCAGTAGCTACAGGGGAACTTCCAGGAAGGCTTATCTAGCTCTAGCGAACTATCGAGTGATAAGCCCAGACAGCAGGTTGTCTACCGTCTTGTCCTTCTTAGTGGGATGACGCAGCGGCTTCTCATGGTTCACCTTATATCGATTTCGCCTTCCCACCTTCTCTTTCTTAATGTAGTCTGCTGAATGTAGGTCAGACACAACCTTCTGGACAGTCCTTTCAGTTATGCCCAGGTCATTTGCTATCTCTCGAGTAGTCACCTCAGGTTTATCAGCTAAAGAAAGCAAAGTAAGTCCATGATTGCTAAACAAAGTCCACTCTGACATAGTATCCCCCCTTAAGATTGATTTTATGACTTGAATTTCGTATAATTATTTTCATGTTAGGGCTTTATATCAATTATAACCAAAACTCATGAGAGGGGAAAGATGCCAACCTATATTTACAAAGCGTTAGATAAAGGATGTGAATACTGCAAAGAGGGCTTTGAGATAAACCAAGACATCAATGATAAGTCGATTGAGAAATGTCCGAGGTGCGGAGCTGCGGTGAAGAAAATCCCGACCATCTTTACCTTCCAAATGAAGCCTTAGGATACGAGGTTAGCGATGAAGATAGCCATGATGAGTGCGTGGAATCAAACCTCTGGGGTTTCTATCCATGCTGAGCTTGTTGGAGAGGAGTGGGTTAAGGCAGGGCATGAACTTAAGGTCTTCTCCTTTCTCGAGGACGATTTCCATGGTGCTTGCCTTATTGGGGTAGATCAGGAATATGTTACTCGGTGTTTTGGGACACCGGGAAGAACGAATTACCTTAACCCTATCCCTTTTCTTAAAGAAGATTACGATTTCTTCGTTGCCCAGGATTTGGGCATGCTTCCTAAGGACAAGCTGGCAAAGATTTTCCCTCACATCCATAGGAAAGCAAAGACTATCCTTGTTGTTAATGCTTCAAAATTGCCAGATGACCCTTCCTTTTTTCAATTCGATTGGGACGCCATCGTCTGCTTTGACTCAAGGTATAAGGATTTCCTCAAGCAGGTATATCCTGAAGAGAAGATACATATTATCCCCTTCCCCTGTCACCGCTGGCTAGAGGGAGATAAGGAGGAAGCGAGAAGGGGCCTAGCTTTACCCTCAGATAAGAAGATCATTTTTGCTTTCGGGCAGAAGTGGCGTCACATAAGTGACCCGGAGATGGTGGGAGCACTCAAGGAGATAAGTCACGAATATCCCGTAAGGCTTGTGATATTGAGCGGGGCACAAAGGGTCTTTGGCTTTGAAGGGCTAGATTGTGAGATAAGAAAAGAGGTCTTGGAACACCCAAAAATTTATGATTACCTCCATGCTGCTGATGTGACAATTTTTGGCAAGCGCTCTATCCCTGGCGCTGCTGTTCTTTCAAGCACTATCCATTTATGCCTTGGCTCAGGTTGCCCCATTCTAGTTAGGGATTCCAACTTCTTCGATTTCATTCATGAGGAAGTCTTCAAGTATAAGGATATGGAGGAGTTCAAACGGGAGCTTGTGAGCATATTTCAAGGTTCTGTAGAAGTCGAAGAAAAGAAGGAAGCTGCGAAAAGGTATTGTGAGGCAAATTCAGCGGAGAAGGTTGCCCAAAGGTTTATAAAGCTTTTTGAGTCGCTTTAGCCCAAAAACCGGAAGAAAGGAGGGGAAATGGCTAAAAAAGGGAAGAAAGAGAAGAAAGGCAAGGCTGGAGCAGCCCCCATGCCAAAGCCTTCAAAGAAGAAATAGCAAAGAAGCACAAGGCGAAGTTGGGCTTCTATTTGGAAGGAGGTCTCTTGAAGACCTAGAGGGGATGATAATTGGCAAGAGAGGTAGCAAACATGATTGGACCATTTGTGGACTATGAAGTAAATCCTATACTCCTACCCGGCCAAGGTTTTGACTCAAAGCAGGTATTTAACCCTACTGTAATAGTAGAGGGGAATACCTTTTACATGCTTTATCGGGGAGAAGCCGGAGATGGCGTAAGCGGGAGGATAGGACTTGCTATAAGTTCAGACGGCGTAAATTTCACCCGTCACCCAGACCCCGTGATAGTGCCTGAACATGAGTATGAGGAACTTGGTTGTGAAGATCCAAGGATTACCAAACTTAGTGATATTTATTACCTCACCTATCAAGGCAGCGTGGATCGGTATGAAGTATGCACTATATGTTTGGCCATCTCAAAGGATCTCTATCACTGGGGAAAGCATGGACCAGCTTTAAAAATAGAGCCAGGAAGGTGGGATAGTGGACAAATAAAAGCTGGTGCTATCTGCCCAGAGAAAATAAACGGAAGATATGTAATGTACATCACGGGAGAGGAGAAGACGTGGGAGCCAGCTATTGGAATTGCATATTCAGACGACCTCATCTATTGGCAAGAATGGGAGCATAATCCAATACTCCTCCCCAGAGAGGGCTTCTTTGACAGCAATGGCATAGAAGTGGGGGCTACCCCTGTTATCACCGAAGAAGGCATTTTACTCATTTACAATGGTTGGAGCCAGGATAACCTCTATAAACCTGGAGCAGTCCTGTTTTCCAAGGAAGATCCAAGTAAGGTTTTGGAGAGGTCAGAAGAACCTATCTTAATGCCCTTAAAAGATTGGGGCAAGGAGCTTGGAGGTGTGAATCAACTGGTTGCAGAAGGACTGGTCAAGCACAAGGGTTATTGGTGGCTCTATTATGGAGCAGCCGATATAGCCATATGCTTAGCCAGATGCAAGATAAAGGAATGAAGCTGAGACGCTACCAAGGGAACCCTATCCTCAAGCCTAAGAGGGAGAATGACTGGGAGTCGGCAGCGGCCTTTAATGCTGCTGTAGTAAGAGATTCTAGCATTTTCCACCTGCTCTACCGAGCAAGGGGGAAAGATGGTATTTCCCGACTTGGTTATGCCGTAAGTAAGGATGGTTTCAACTTCCTCAGGCTTGATAAGCCAGTTTTTGAACCTGAGGGAGAGTTTGAGACCCTAGGCTGTGAAGACCCGCGGATCGTGAGGATGGGAGATGAGTTCTATATGACTTACACTGCCTACTCAAAACATGGCATCCGTGTTTCCCTGGCAGCCACAAATAACTTCATTACCTGGCGAAGGTATGGTGTGATTTTGCCTGATGTGGAGAACAAGGATGCGGTGCTCTTTCCTGAGAAAATAGGGGATAAATATGTGATGTTACACAGGCCAATGCCCGAGAAGGAGCCATGGGGTATTTGGATTGCTTATTCAGATAATCTCCTGGATTGGGGAGGGCACAAGGTGGTGATGATGCCAAGGGAAGGGCTTTGGGACTCTGTCAGAATCGGGGCAGCTTGTCCACCTTTTAAGACGGAAGAAGGCTGGCTCCTCATCTACCACGGTGCCGATGAGCGGGAGATATACAGGCTTGGCACGGCCCTATTTGCCTTAGCTAACCCATCCTTGTTGCTCAGGCAGCAAGAGGAACCCATTCTGGAACCTGAAGAGGAATATGAGCTACATGGCCAACACCCCAATGTGGTGTTTAGTTGTGGAGGCTGCGAGGTAGACGGCTCCTATTATATCTACTATGGAGGAGCTGATTTTGTTACTTGTGTAGCTACAGTGGGGGAGGATGTTCTACTAAATTCGTTTTGAGGAGGTAAAGATATGAGGATAGTGATGATGAGCCCATGGAATGTTGCCTGCGGGGTAGCGGTGCATGCTGAGCTTGTGGGTAGAGAGTGGGTGAAGATGGGGCATGAGCTTAAGCTGCTTGCTCCTGTTGAGAAAGAAACACAGCCGGTTACTGCTAAAGACGAACCTTATGTCACTCGCTGTTATACCATGGACAGGGAGTTTATTAAAGGCCTATTGAAACCTCTTTCCCTTGACCTTAAGCCATTTCTTGAGAGTGATTATGACCTTTTCGTAGTGCAAAACCTAGAACTCATGCCTATGGCAAAGTTGTTGAAGATTTGGCCTCAGATCATAGCTAAGGCAAAGACAATGCTGGTTATTCATGAGGGCTACCTCCCACCCTACCCTGAGTTCTACCAATTTGATTTCGATGCTATTGTCTGTTTTGACGAGCGCTATCAAAGGGAGCTTGAGAAGAAGTTTCCTCCAGATAGGATTCATATAATTCGTTATCCCTGCTATCCCTTAAAACTTGGCGACAAAAGAGAAGCTAGAGAAAGGCTGAGTTTACCCCAAGATAAAAAAATTGTCTTTAGTTATGGCATTTCGATTCAGGGGCATTTTCCCACACTTCTTATCCTTGAAGAGTTAAGCCGGGAATATCGCTTGCTATATTTGGTTCTTGCTGCTGAAGGAAGGTCGGAGATATTAGATAAAGCCCAGGAAAGGTATAGCTTCATCGAGGCAAGGGAGGAGGGGAGGACAGTTGATGAGCTTTATGACTATTTACATGCTGCAGATGCATTGCTGCTCTACAAACAGAGCTCGAATATCGTTGTTTCCAGCACAGTTTATCTTTGCTTAGGTTCTGGCTGCCCTATTGTTATCTTAGAAGGAAGGTATACCGAGGAACTCGGGGAGGAAGTTTTGAAATATAAAGACTTTGATGAACTAAAAGAGGTTTTAGCTCAAGTATTCGAGGGAGCGAAGCCAGATCAAAAGGCAGTGGAGAAATTTATAGCTGAGAAATCAGCAGAAAGGGTAGCACAGAAGTTTATAGAACTCTTTGGATCACTGTAGCCTAGCTAAAGAAACTAAGGGTGAAGGTTGTAGAGAAAGCAGGAAAGCCAGAATGGAAAACAAAGGATTTATACCGGAGGGGGAGAAAGGAAACGTGAGGGAGGACAAACCCCTGGTTTCAGTAACCATCCCCACCAGGAATTCTGAGGATGTTATTGGCGATTGCCTCAGCTCGGTAAAGGAGCAAATTTATCCTAATATAGAAACCCTGGTTATTGATAGCAATTCTACCGATCGAACGAAGGAAATTGTAGAAAGCTTTGGTGCTAAATTCATCTCCTATAAAGGAAGGCTCCTTGGGGCGAGGTATGAGGGATTTCTTAGCTCCCAAGGTGATTTCATCCTTCTCCTTGATTCCGACCAGATTCTGGAGCCTACTGCTGTAGAACGGGCTTTAGCCATAATGAATGACTACGACATGCTTGTCTTCGAGGAAATTTCCTACAAGCCGAAAGGGTTCTTCGAGAGGCTTTATGAGGCGGATAGGAAGGTAATTCATCTTCAACCAAACTTTGCCCCGCTGGATGGGAATTTGTTGCCCAGGTTTTTTAGAAGGGAAGTTTTGGAAAAAGCTTTCCTAGCAGTTCCAAAAGAGATAATTCCCACTACCATTCACCATGACCATGCCATTATCTACTTTGAAGCGCACAAAGTATCCTCTAAGGTGGGAATTCTGCCTGCCTCCGTCTACCACAGGGAGCATGGCTTGGCAAAAACTTGGAGGATAAATTTCAGGTACGGCAGAAGTCTCCGAGTTCTTGAAGATGGCTACTATCACGATCTAGTGCGTAGAAGAGACAGAGGCTTCAGAAAGGGCGTAGTTAAATTTAAAGGCTTATGGATTCGTTCCTTTATGCTGTTTACACATATCAAGATGGCTCAGAGGGCAGGCTATTTATCAGGAAGGCTGAAGTGGTAACGCTGATCGTAACTACAGGCAAAGGGTCGCAAGACCTTTACTCCCAGAAGCTGGCTGAAAATTTAGACGTTCCTAAAATTTACACTGACATTTATCAAAAATCTTGTGAGCTATTTAATATTCCGCTCCTCTCTAAAGCTTCGTTAAAAACGATATGGTGTGACCTTCACTTTATCGAAATGCTCAATAAGCTTTATGGCGTAGTTCACCTTCCTAACCAGCACCTTGGAAGATATGGCCTTTTCCTCAGAAAGCCTTATATAATTACGGTTCATGACCTTATAAGGTATTTTGACTTAAAAGGTTATGACGTCCTAATCCACCGTCCAAACCTCAGGGATAAGTTTTATTTATCCCTTGACTACAAAGGCATTAAGAAGGCAAGCAAGATAATCGCCGTATCTTATGCTACAAAGCGCGACCTTGTCCATTACCTTGGCATACCTGAGGAGCGCATCGCTGTAATCCACGAAGGGATTGATCGCAAAATCTTCAAGCCAATCCCCCATAGGCCAATGCCTTATCCTTACATTCTTTACGTTGGCTCAGAACATCCCAGGAAAAATTTAAGTACCTTGCTTAAAGCTTTTAGTAGGCTAAAACAGGAGAGCGATTTTAAGGATTTAAAGCTGGTTAAGGTGGGTAAAGCAGGAGGCGGTGAAGTGGATTTCAGGAAGGAGACGCTTTGGACCATCGAGACTTTAAATCTTAGAAATGAGGTGATATTTACTGAATATGTCAGCAATGAGGAGCTTGGGGCATACTATTCAAATGCAGAATGTTTTGTTTTTCCTTCCCTTTGTGAAGGCTTCGGCTTTCCACCGCTTGAAGCGATGTCCTGTGGCTGTCCCGTAATTTCCTCTAACGTCTCATCGCTGCCAGAGGTAGTAGGGGAGGCAGCAATTCAGGTAAATCCTCGTGATATTGATGAATTAGTCAAGGCTGTTCAGGAAGTTTTAACCAACAAAGACCTCAGGAAAAAGGTGATTCAGGAAGGATTCAAACAAGCACGTAAATTTTCTTGGGAGTATGCTGCCCAAAAGACTTTACAAGTGCATCAAGAGATGGAAGAAAAATTAAGGAATTACAAAGCGAAGAGATACTTTGACTATTTTGCCTTCTTATTTCCAGGAGGAAGAGCTGGGAAACCAAAGGAGGGTTGAGAAAGAGAAACTGGATCAAGGTTAAGCATCCTTAACCTCTCGAATTGCCTGAGGAGCGCCTTTTCCTCCTCGGTTAGCCTTTTTGGTAAACCCACTTTAACTACTACATATTCATCCCCTCTTTCCTCGCCAAACTTTGGCATTCCTCTTCCTTCGAGTTTGAAAATAGTTCCATCTTCTGTTCCCTCTGGAATTTGAATTGCGAAATTTCCATCTAACCCCGGTATGTTCTCAACCTTCCCGCCTAACATCGCCTGGGTTATGGTTATTTTCTTTTCAACATAAATATCGCTTCCCTTCCTTTTGAAAATAGGGTGAGGTTTTACTTGTAAGCTGACATATAAATCACCGGCCATCCCGCCTTCTTCACTAGCTTCCCCTTCTCCTTCAATCCTAATAGTCTCGCCAGTATCTGCACCTCTTGGAATGTGAAAAACAATCTCTTTCTGGACCTCTATGGTTCCTTTTCCATGGCGATGGTATTTTAAAGCGAGCCTTTTATAAGCTCCCTTGATCTCTTCCTCACTAGCGTTTCTTCCTATCCCTAGAATGTGGTAGTAATCACGCTTTTCCACTTTGAGAACTACCTTAAATTTAGAGGAGGTGAAAGTTTCTTAGTCTATTTCAAACATTAAATAAAAAGGTAATTACATCTCCGTCATGCACGATGTAGTTCTTACCTTCTATTCTAAGTAAACCTTTCTTTCGCGCCTCAGCCAAATTGCCACATCTCTCCAAATCATTATAGTTTATTACTTCAGCTCTGATAAAACCTCTTTCCATATCAGTGTGGACCTTCCCTGCTGCCTTTGGTGCTGTGGTGCCGTTGGGAATAGTCCAGGCTTTTAACTCAGCGGAAGCTGTGGTGAAGAAGGAAATTAGCCCCAGAAGGTTATAGGAAAGGTTGATAACCTGGTCAAGTGCTGGTGTAGTTAGTCCCAAAGCCTCACGGAATTCTTTAGCCTCGGTATCACTGAGTTGCCCCAATTCCATTTCCAGCTTGCCGCATAAAGCTACCACAGCAAATTGGGGATAAAGTGACTTTATCTCGTTTTCCAATTGTGAGGCTTCTGGTATTCGTGCCTCTCCGATGTTAAGGATAATTAGCATGGGTTTAGCAGTGAGAAACTGATAATTAGATAGTGTTTTAAGTTCATCCTCGGCTAAGCTCTGCTGCCTTATTGGTATATCCTTTTCCAATGCTGCCTTGGTCTTCTCTAGCAGAGCTTGCTCCTTCAAATACAGTCCGCGCTCCGATGTTTTAGCCTCTTTTAATGTGGCCTTCAGTTTATCCAGCTTTCTTTCAATGATGGCTAGATCGGAAAAGGCAAGCTCCAAATCCAAGGTGGCTATATCCCTCTTAAGGTTTATGCTTCCCTCAGGAAGGGGTATTTTTTCATCTTCAAAAGCTCTAACTACTTGAAGTAAGGCATCAGCAGTAGTCAGGTAGCCCAAAAGTTCTCCTCCTGTTTCTCCCTTGCTGCTAAAAGCTTTAGCTGAGCCCACAATGTCTACATAGCTTACTTCAGCGAGAACGGTTTTTTTGGGATGGAATATGCCTTCCAGCATGGGTAATCGTGAGTCAGGTATCTTAGCCACACCTATATTTGGAGTCAGAGAAGGGGAATAAGCGGCGGTTTCAGCTTTGCCCTTGGTTAAGGCATTAAAAATCGTTGTCTTGCCGCTTTTTGGTAACCCAATAATAGCGACTTTCATAGCTATATACTATAATAGCATACTTTGGTTTTGTGCTCTGTGGTCACGCGGATAGCTAAACTCTAGGGATTTGATAGCAAGGTGGACTTCTTTCCAAATTGGAAGGCTTTATACCATATGTATCGCAAAAGACAAAGCTGACGTCATTCAGGAAAGTATCGAGTTTGTTAACCGAACTTAAAATGGAGTTTTCAAATTTTTGCTCTACGAAAATATCCCATTTGCTTGAGGTTGATTTGCCAAGGTGTATCTCTTTTATATGGCGTACCTCCTTGAAGCTTAGCATAACTGCTGTTACTAGGGCTCGGAGTAGCCCGGAAAGGATAAATAAGGTAAGTATGCTGGAATTATGGAACGGGGGCAAATGAGTAACCAAATAGCCACCGATGAATGCCCCCAGGGAAAGAGCTAAGCCATTCGCTACATTGAAGCACGAAATACATGCCATACGCTCTTTGGCTGATGTGGCATCGTAGAGAAAATTTATGCTAGCTAAGTTAAACCCTGCCCAAGCAAAACCAGATAGGAGTTGCACAGGGATAAGAGAATATAAGTTGTGGTTAATCGCCCATAGCAGAGGAACGAGCGGGATAAGCAGTGAGGTTAGCATCAGCACGCGACGATTACCAGCCTGGTCGGCATGGTTCCCCCAAAAGGATAGAGAGAGAAAATTGCCTAGAGTAGCACAGCCGCTAACTACCATAAATGTAATATAGTTAAAGCCAAGCTCTCGTAGCATATATACAGCGAAGAACGGGGCAGCTAAGCTAGTAGTAAGATTAATGCCTGCTACAAAAACCATATACTTTCTCAAATTGGCAAATCTTGGTTCCTTGAGAAAATGGGACAATTTGAATTTTACTTGCGTATTGGGAAGAGGCGGTTCGTAAATTTTATGCATGAAGTGCCAAGAGATAAATCTAGCTGCCATAGCTCCGCCAAGGAGAAGTGTGAAGCCCAGGAATATGTTGGCGGAGAAAGACTTAAGGACTACTCCTCCCAGAATAGTGAACGACAAGGTTGTCAGAACCAATATTTGGGTACGAAACCCGAAATATCTTCCACGGAAATCCTGAGGCACTAGTTGAGATATCCAGCTACCCCAAGCTGGGTTTGCTAAGTTGCCACAGAGCATGCTCAGGGTGAATAGGATGATTAACCACCATACACGGTGGTCAGGAACGAGGTGAGGTATTAGGAGGACAGGTGCCCAAAGGGAAGCTTGTAAGAATACTACGATTAGAACCAGCCGCTTACGGCTTCCCAAATTGTGCACCAGTTGGGGAGTTCCTAGCTGTGCTATGCTGGAGACGAGGTTTGGGATGCTGCTTAGAAGGGCTACCTGCCCGAGGGTTGCCCTTAAGGCTAGGGCAAAGGCAGGCACATAGTCTTGGGTTAGCCCAACCATGGCTCCCCACGCTGCCCCATCGCATGTGGAGTAGCGCAGGCTTCGTTTAATTTTACTATCTTGGGAGCAGGAATTTGCTATTTTCATCTTGACTTAGCTACTAAGCTCACTTACGTGATAAAGTCTATGCTTTGCTTCCAAAGCCAAAAGCAAGGGGAGCCACCCCTTACGGTGCAACTCCCCTTTGCTTTGCCTAACCCTCAGAGTTTAGCTACTTGGGTTTGGGGGCACTGGGCTTAGGCGCACCAGGCTTAGGCTTCTTTTGCAACTCCTTTCACCTCCTTTTTATAGATTCGTTTTGGGCAGTATTCATGTTTATAATATTTAGTTTGTTTTCCTTACAGATACCTAATGAGAGCAAATGGCTGGGATGGGATTTACCTTTATGCACTTTACTAATATTCAAGAATTTGCTATACTATTACTTTAATTCTGGCAATCATTAACATGAAATAATAGTTCTGAATTATTTTTCAGGAAAGATTATATCACTGCCCCTAATTTTGTCAAGTGGGGTTTCGGGGTTTTAAGATAAAAATTTAAATATTTTTGGGAGAGTTGGATAAAATGGGAGAATGGACTTTTATTACCAAGCATGGCCTGGTTCTCAGCCATATCTCTAGGCATCCACGCAGCACTACTCGTGGAATTGCTTTGGAGCTGGATTTTACAGAGAGAACTGCCCATAAGATAATCGCTGATCTCGAAGCCGCCGGTTATTTGAAGCGTAGGAAAGTAGGAAGGAGCAATACTTACCGCATCAACCCCGATTTGCCGTTAAGACATGAGACAACAACGGATGTAGTCATAGGAGATTTACTGAAGATATTAGGCTGGAAGAGGCGCAGAACAGTTAAAAGGGCAAGGTGAGTATATAGCCTCTAGTGTCTTAATCTGTGAATCAGAGAAAGCCTCTTGCCAAAGGGTTATATGATAGAATACCAGGGAAATGCTTTATATTCTTCATGGTCAGGATGATTTCTCCCTTAGTCAGGCTGTTGAGAAGATTAAAGCTGACTTAGGCGATCCACAAATGCTGGCAGTTAATACCACCAGATTGGATGGCCAGAAGCTAACCTTGAGTGAGCTTAAAGAGGGCTGTGGTACTGCTCCTTTTTTATCCTCATATCGCTTAGTTATAGTTGATGATTTGCTAAAGAGATTTGACCCACAGCCGGGCAAGAGGCGATTTAGTAAACGTACCGCCACCAAATCCACAAACGAGCTAGGAGAATGGGAAGGTTTGGTTCCTTATATCAAACAAATGGCATCAACCGCAGTGCTCATACTAGTTGATGGCAAAATAAGTGATTATAATCCCCTGCTGAGGAAGCTTTTGCCATTAGCTAAGGTGAAGACTTTTCCCTTGCTGCGAAGTAGGAGTCTAACAGCTTGGATACGACAACGAGTAACTGAGGAGGGCGGTGGTATTGCTCCTGAGGCTGTGAATCTGCTCGCTGAGCTTATAGGTGGAAATTTATGGGCGATGAATAATGAGGTCCTGAAGCTACTTCTGTATGCTCAGGGACGCCCTATCAACGAAGATGATGTCAGGCAATTGGTAGGCTATGCTCGGGAGGCTAACATCTTTGTTTTAGTAGACGCAATCGTCGAAAGTCAGACTGAGATAGCGCAACGGATACTCCACCGACTCTATCAGGAAGGTATCGCAGCGACCTACATTCTAGCCATGATTACCAGACAATTCCGTCTAATAGCACAAGCTGGAGAGTTAGGCTCGGGATTGTCTCGACAGCAAATTCAAGATAAATTAGGCTTAACCTCAAATTACGCTCTGGATAAAACACTAAGTCAGGCCAAGCTATACGACTTTGAGCACATAAAAAGAGCGTATAATAAGCTTTTAGAGACTGACCTAGCCATTAAAACTGGCAAATATAATGACCAGTTAGCTCTCGAACTTTTAGTAGCTGAGCTTAGCAGTTGTCGAACCTAAGATGCCCAAACCTCATTACCTATAGATTTCTCGGCACTAGCTTTGTCCGTTCTACTCTAGAAGAGCCTTGTCGAAGTAAACCCTGGTACGAGGCCATGTAAGTGGAACATGAACATGAGTGTTGAGGTGCAAGCTCCTGGCGCGTCTAAAGCCAAGGAAGGATATATGCTGGAATAAATGGTAGGGTATCCATTGAGTCAATGGACCATTGCGGTAACTTAGGAGAGGCAGGGCAACATTGATAGCCAGGTTTACTCTAGCGTTTCCAGTAACTATACAACGCACTGAATAAATGTTTAAAATAATGCAAGGTTAGCCTCTGCAGAAAGTGCGGAGCATGGAGGTAGCAGATGTTCGAATTTAATTGGGGCACCGTAGTTAACTGGTTGGTGGAGCATGGCAGTCGTATTCTTATCATATTGGTGGTGGGGGCTGCACTATGGCTCGCCTTGAAGAAGCTTCTTCCGCCGCTAGTGGGTCGTGCTATGGTCAAAACCAGAGGCGAAAGCAAGGAGGGAATTAAGAAAAGAAAAGAGACGCTTATAGGTGTCTTGACCGGGGTAGGGCGGGTATTTATTGTAATAGTTGTTCTATTGACGATCCTATCTGAGCTGGATGTACCTATTGCCCCAATCCTAGCTGGTTTTGGCATCGCTGGAATAGCAATCGGCTTCGGCGCTCAGTACCTGATAAGGGATATTATTGCTGGCGTCTTCATCATCTTAGAAAACCAGTACAGAGTAGGTGATGTAGCGAAGGTGGCCAACATCGCTGGGCTGGTGGAGGAGGTGAACCTGAGAAAGACAGTGCTCCGTGACTTAGATGGGATAGTCCACCATGTCCCCAATGGCGAGATTAGGGTAGCCAGCAACTATACCAGGCACTTTTCCAGGGTTAATCTCAATGTCTCGGTAGCCTATGGTACCGACCTTGACCACGCCATAAGCGTAATAAACCGTGTGGGCCAGGAGCTAGCTGCAGATGAGCAATGGAGCAAGGTGATTAAAACTGCGCCCCAGGTGCTGAGAGTGGATAACCTGGGCGACTCCGGGATAGAAATCAAGATTTTGGGCGATGTTAAGCCCATTGAGCAGTGGGCAGTGATGGGTGAGTTGAGGCTTCGCCTAAAGAAGGCCTTTGATGCTGAGGGGATAGAAATACCTTGGCCTCACACAAAGGTGTACTTCGGTAATGCACCGGGCAAGTAGAAGGGGTAACCTTATCGCTTGTGTTGCCGTCACAGCATAAGCCAATCAATCGCACCACGCTTGCCAAACCATCCAACCATCCTCACCCTTGCAGAATCATCGCGTCTACCAAACCTCTCTTTGCCCGATAGCAACGTTTATGCTAGCATAGTTGAGCTAAAGCATCAATTGATGGCTAAACTGGCATGTTTTGAAGTCAGAATTGGTAACTATAAATGACCAGCGACGAAATCAGACAGGTTTTCCTGAAATTCTTTGAGAACAAGGGACATAAGATCGTCCCTGGTATACCTTTAATCCCCCATGGAGATCCTACTTTACTGTTGACCAGTGCTGGTATGGTACAGTTCAAGTCTTATTTCCTGGGACTGGAGAAGCCTCCCAGTTTGAGATTAGTTTCTTGTCAAAAGTGTTTTCGCACTACTGATATAGATTCCGTTGGCAATGCAAAGCATCTTACCTTCTTCGAGATGCTGGGAAATTTCAGCGTTGGTGACTATTTTAAGAAGGAAGCTATTTCCTGGGCCTGGGAATTTGTCACCCAATATCTGAAATTACCTGAAGAGCGACTATGGGTAACTATTTATCTCGATGATGATGAAGCCTTCGCTTATTGGCGGCAAATTGGGATTCCTGCTGGGAGGATATTGCGATTTGGGGAGGAGGACAATTTCTGGGGTCCGGCTGGCGCTT
>Ga0114930_10003286_pt1 | contig 14237 bp, 13 predicted proteins | sample AnhtaG_FD_87300 | JGI IMG/M metagenome (GOLD analysis project Ga0114930, IMG submission 87300) | Deep subsurface microbial communities from Anholt, Denmark to uncover new lineages of life (NeLLi) - Anholt_01485 metaG | ecosystem: Environmental > Aquatic > Marine > Oceanic > Sediment | place... | reverse complement strand
GTTTATGGAGTAGAATCACTTCAGGAGGGAGAGCCAGAATATGAAGAGGCAAAGAGATTTCTATCAGATATGCTCAGCTCAAGGTCGATAAAGCTAATTCCCATTAGGAAAGATAGAGAAGGAGGAATAGTAGCAAAAGTTCTTGTAGGCGGAGAGGATCTGGCAGAGAAGATGAAGGGAAGGTTACAAGAACTTTAAAGTTTACAACAAACTTTAAACTGAGAAATTTTTTATTTGACTTTTCTTTTGGAATTTGATATAAATTAAACTACGTTTTTTTGTTCCCACCTAACTCACCTATTTCAGGTAGAATTATGCCTACTTTAGATTTTAAGCAGGCCCAAAAACCACAAACCAAACAGATATCCCGCCTGATTGGAAAAATGAAACTATCAAACTTTATAGAGTTATCAGAAAGAGATTTTGCAGAGTTTGTGAAAAGAGTAGAAGAGAATTCCCTGTTTATACGGTTAACTTATTCCAGGAATAAGGAAGAGAAAGCCATAAGTTACAAGAGATTTGATGGGACAGGGATGTCCAGATACTTTTACGAACTTAGAGAAGATATGGTTCCGGCCGGGGATTCTTTCGACCTCAATCCTCTTTTAGTGAATCGGGGGGAAGTTATTTCAATAATTAAAAAGTTGGGGATGGATAAATTTAAAAGGTATTTCCTGTATAATGAGAAGGAAATGGTTCCTGAAGAGATAGCCATTGAGTGTGAGTTAGATATATCTGATGTTAAAAGAATAAATAACCTCATTGATGAGATGTCTATTCATAGCGAATTTTACAATCACTCATCAATTATAGAAGGTAAGAAGATATACTATTCTAAGATTGCTTCAATTGAGAAGGGTGAAGATGGTAATTATTATATTGGCTATTTTTCTCTAAATCTTGCTCGAGGGAGATATTTTATAAACTATGAAAAAATCTGGAATTTAAAAAAGAATAACACTTTCTCAAGGGAAGAATTAAAAAAGTTGAATAAATTACTTAGAGATTTAGAGTTGATTAATAAAAGAAAAAGCACAACTCATCAAATAATTCAGTACATAATTAAGATTCAATTCCGCTATTTGAAATCAGGCGACCCACTGGAGCTTGTTCCTTTTAGCCAAAGCGAACTTGCTCAGAAGATAGAAGTGGACCCCAGTCTAGTGAATCGGGCAATTAGTAGGAGGAGCATCGATACTCCTTGGCAAGAAGAGAAGTTGTTGAAATACTTTTTTCCCAGCAAAAAAGAAGTGAGAAAGAATCTAATTAAAAAGATTATTATGGAAGAAAAAAAACCTAAGAGCGATGAAGGAATTAGGAGCGTACTTAAGGAAAGATTTAATATTACTATCTCACGCCGCTCGGTTAGTAGCTGCAGAAAGGAATTAGCATTTTCCCATAGTTGGAAAAGGAGAAAAACGAAGGGTGCAGTATTTGCCGATAATTTATAAGATTTGATTTTTTGTTGTGGTTAAGGAAGGAAAAATAGAGATGGATTTGGGTTCTCGGCTAAGAGATTTGAGACGGCGCCAGAAAATGACTCTGGAAGAATTGGGTAAGCGAACGGGTCTGACTAGCAGTTTCCTTTCCCAGATAGAGAGAAATGTCACTTCTCCTTCTGTTAAGTCGTTAAGAGAAATCGCTGCTGCATTAAATACAAAGGTTAGTCACTTCTTTGAAGAACAAAGGAGTAGAGATTTCATATTTATTAAGAAAGACAAGAGAAAAAAGACTGTTAATGACAAATTTAAGTCATGTTATGAAGTGTTAGCTTCGGGTCTCCTGGATATAAGAATGGAACCATCCCTTATCATTCTCAAAGTGGGAGGGAAGATGGAAAAGCAGTCGGATTCTCTTAACAGTGAGGAGTTTGGTTTCGTTCTCAAGGGTAAAGTAGAACTCCTTCGCGGTCGCGAAAAGTTTATTATGGAAAAAGGGGACAGCATTTATTTCAAGGGGATAAAAGCATATAAAGTAAAGAATATAAGTAATAATGAAGCAAATCTTTTATGGATTATTTCCTCTTAGGCAGAGAAAAAATTTTAGCTTAAAAATGAAGTTTTACTTAATTTATTTTAAGAATGACTAAAAATATATACCTTTTAGGTGAGTGGAATGGCGGAATTGAAAATATTGCCTAATATTTTAGTAGTTGATGATGAAGTGAACGTCATTGAGTCTTTCAAACAGCTTCTAGAGGATGATTACAAGGTATTAACTGCCATTAATGGTGAGGAAGCGTTAGAAAAAATTGAAAAGGAGAATCTGGATATAGTTCTTTTAGATATTAGAATGCCCGGGATGGATGGCATAGAGGTTTTACGCAGGATTAGAGAAATGAGCGAAAATGTAGATGTTATAATGGTAACTGCAGTTAACACAATGAGGACAGCTATTGAAGCTATGAAATTGGGTGCTTACGATTATATTACCAAACCTTTCGAAGTGGATGAGGTAATAGTTTCTATAAATAAAGCCTTAGAGAAACGGTGTTTGGTCAGAGAGGTTTCTTATTTGCGCTCGGAAGTAGCAAAACCTGTGAAATTTGATAATATTATTGGCACAAGTGAAAAAATGCGACAGGTTTACGAAATAGTTTCTGAGATGACTAAAAACGATGCTACAGTATTGATTTCTGGGGAAAGCGGAACGGGAAAGGAACTATTTGCCCGGGCTATCCATTTCAATGGATTGAGAAAGGATAAACCTTTCATTGTGGTAGATTGCGCGTCAATCCCGGAAAACCTTTTAGAGAGTGAATTATTTGGTCATGAGAAGGGAGCATTTACCGATGCCACTTCACAAAAGCTGGGAAGATTTGAATTAGCGAACCAGGGAACTCTCTTTCTGGACGAAATCGGGAATTTAAAGATGGACATGCAAGGGAAAATTTTAAGAGTACTCCAGGAAAGGGAGATTCAGAGGGTGGGAGGGGTAAAAATTATAAACATTGATGTGAGAATAATTTCAGCCACCAACATCGACCTGAAGAAGGCAATAAAGGAAGGCAGATTTAGAGAGGACTTATATTATCGGTTAAATGTGGTGCCCATTGAGCTTCCTCCCTTGCGCGAGAGAAAAGAGGATATATCTCTACTGGTGAGGTGCTTTCTTAGGATTTTCAATCGGGAATTTGGTAAAAAAATAAAGAATATAACTCCTGAAGCTATGGAGTTTTTAATGAATTACAGATGGCCGGGAAATGTGAGGGAGTTACGGAATGTCATTGAGAGATTGGTGGTTCTAACAAAAGAAGAAGTTATTTTTCATAGAAGGCTTCCTTTAGATATCCTGTTAACAGTCAACACAGGGGAGGCTAATATGGGAGAAGAAGGAATGCTTCTTAAAGAAGCACGGGAACAGTTTGAAAAGCAGTTTATCCTTGGGGTATTAGAAAAAGTGGACTGGAATCAGGGAGAGGCAGCAAAAATACTGGGCGTGCATCGTAACACGTTGATGTTGAAGCTACAGAATTTGGGCATTAAAAAAGCCTAAATATTTAGTAGGATGCACAACATTTTGTGCAAAGTACAAAAAAATTATGGCGCCATAGAATCAGTAATTGGGAAGGAGAAAAGTAATAGATTCTTGAGAATTTCTAAATAGGACATAAGCTTAAAATCGCTATTTTTTAAAAGTCATCTGGGAATCCTGGATGACTTTTTTTTATTTTTGGGGAAGTTGGCACAATATTTGCGCTATAAGAAGTTGACAAGGTTAGCCCTGTGAATGGGAGAGATTAGTGGCCAGAAAGAAGGAAATAGAGGATACCAATAATGAGGAATGTGGAGAAAGCAGTTTGCCGTCTGAAGTGGAAATGCTTATAGAAATTGTTAAGGAAATGATGCTTAAAAAGAACGCTCATCTTGAGGAGGCAAATAGACTCTTTTCCCAGAAACTAATAATCCTGATATTGAGGAAGACTCGAGGGGATAAAAGAAGAACAGTAAAGCTTTTAGGAATAGATAGTGAAACTCTCTCTAATTATACAGGATAGAAGATGAGACAGCGGGTAGTAATTACAGGTTTGGGAGTAATAGCTCCCAATGGAATTGGCAAAGATAATTATTGGACCTCCATAAAAGGAGGAAAATCTGGCATTTCCCGAATTACCAGTTTCGATGTCTCTCAGTATCCCACGAAGATTGCAGGAGAAATCAGCGACTTTGATCCAGCAAAATATATGAGTAAAAAGAAGGCTAAGTTTATGAGTAGATTTGCGCAATTTAGCTTGGCCTCTTCAAAAATGGCTATAGAAGATGCCCAGCTTGACCTTTCCAGAGAAGACAGGTGCAAAGTAGGGATTGCCTTGGGAACCGCTGTGGGTGGTCTGCAGATAGCTGAAGAACAGTGTGAGATTTTTCATAAGAAGGGGGTGGATGGGGTTAGTCCATTTTCTGCTATGGCTATGAATCCTAACGCTGGCGTGGGCGCAATTGCCATTGAGTTAAAAATAAACGGACCCAATGTAACTATCTCTACAGCTTGCTCAGCCGGGGTTAATGCTATTGCGTATGCTTTTGAGACTATATGTAATGGTAGGGCAGATTTAATGGTTGTTGTGGGTGCAGAAGCTCCTCTCTTTCCAGTTACTTTCGATTCCTTCTGCGCCGCACAAGTTTTGAGCACCCGTAATGGAGATCCCAGAAAGGCAAGCCGTCCTTTTGATAAGTTCAGAGATGGCTATGTTCTTTCGGAAGGGGCTGGAGCAGTGATTTTGGAGAATATGGAACACGCTCTGGAAAGGGGGACAAAAATTTATGGAGAGGTGGCTGGTTACGGAATGACAAACGATAGCTATAGTATGCTGAAAATGGAGCCTACAGGGAAAGAAGTGGCCAGGACTATGAGAATTGCTCTGGAGAACGCAGGCCTTGCACCAGAAGATATAGATTACATTAATGCTCATGGTAGTTCTTCTCTGGTAGCGGATAAGAGGGAAACAAAAGCTATTAAACTTGCATTTAGCAATTATGCGTATAAGATACCTATAAGTTCCATAAAGTCAATGATAGGTCAACCGCTGGCCGCTACAGGGAGTATCCAGTTTATTACTGCTGCTTTGGCAATTGAGAATAACTGCTTACCACCAACAATAAACTATGAGGAGCCTGACCCTGAATGCGACCTCGATTACGTTCCCAATCAAGCCCGTGTGCATGAAGTGAGGGTAGCAATGGTCAACTCATTTGGCCAGGGAGGGAATAACACCTCCGTGATTCTGAAAAGATATACAAATTCTTCAAAAAGAAGAAAATGCGAGTATTATTAATACAGCCACCTGTCAGTCCAATCGATTTGGCAGTGGGAAGGCTTGTGCTTAATGAGCCTTTAGCTTTAGAAATAATAGCAGCTTGTGTTACTAATCATGAAGTTAGAATTCTGGATATGAGATTAGATGACTGCCTTGAACGGGAACTGGAGGCCTTTCAGCCCAATATTGTAGCTACCACAAGTTATACTGCTGGTGTTTACGCAGCATTAGCTACACTTAAAAAAGTCAAGATGTATAATCAACATATTCTAACAGTTGTTGGTGGGCACCATGCAACACTGATGCCTCAAGACTTTAATAGAGAATTTATTGATGTTATTGTCTTGGGAGAGGGCGAAATTACCTTTCCAGAATTAATAGAGGCATATGAGACCAAAAAAGACCTCAGCAAAGTTAAAGGTCTGGCACTTCCCCAAAATGGGAAGTTAGTTTTCACTTCTCCTCGAGAAGTAATTGCAAATCTGGATATAGCGCCTTTTCCAGCCAGGCATTTAACCAAGAAGTATCGCCATCAATACTTTAGGGGGGTATGGCAGCCTATGGCTTCTCTCTATACCTCCCGGGGTTGCCCTTACAGGTGCGATTTTTGTGCTATGTGGAAAGTTGCCCGGGGAAAGTACAGAGTGCGCCACCCCCAGCGTGTTGCCGATGAGCTGGCTGGTATAGAAGAGGAGTACATTGATGTTGTTGATGATAACACCTTGCATGATGTGAAAAGAGCGGAGAGGATGTATCAGGCTATAAAAGAGAGAGGGATTAGGAAAAAATATAAAATTTATGCCCGTTCAGATACTGTAGTGAAACACCCTGAAATAATTGAGAAGTGGCGAGAAATAGGCTTGGAACTTATTCTCATTGGTTTTGAGTCCTTCAGGGATGAGGAATTGCGGGCGCACAAAAAGCACAACACCATCCAGAATAATGAACAAGCAATTCAGATTTTGCATGTTAATGGAATAGAAATTGCAGCATACTTCTTAATAGACCCCAATTATACAGTCTCGGATTTTCTTGCCCTGGGAGACTATGTTGACAGGCTAAACCTTACCCATCCGGTGTTTACTATATTAACTCCATTTCCAGGAACTGAGCTCTTCCAGAAAAGATACACTGAATTGACAGATTGGAATTATGAACTATTCGATTTTTGCCATTCGCTCTTACCCACAAAACTGCCATTAAAGATATTCCATGAGTGTTTAGCGAACCTTTATCGGAGATGCTACGCTACAGATAAGAATCACCAGGGAAGAAAATCTGTCGTTTCCCAAACAACTGGTCAGCAATTTTATCGAGGTTTTCTGGAAGGCTATAAAGATTATGGAAAAATTAGTAGCTTCCAGTATTGATTAAGGATTCTAAATTATAGGAGAGTATACACTTTGACTCGCAGTCTTTTGATAAACTACTCTGGCTATCCTGCAGTAATGCGCAGTTTAGCCTTAGATAATGGCTTAGCTAATCTGGCAGGGTCACTAATCCAGAAGGGCCACCAGACTAAAATACTCGATTATGCTACAGTAGACACAATAAAAAGACTATTTCCCCATGAATGTAGTGATGAGTTAAGCTGTTTGACCAGAAGGATTATATCTTCTCTTGAGCAGGGTCTCCTGCCTCAAAGGGATGACCTGAGTGCTTTTCGAGACTTAGATGACTGGATAAATGAATTACAAAAGGAAAAAGTGCAGCAGATTGCCCAGGAAACCAGCGAATATGCTAAAGCATATAAGGTAGACTTTGTAGGGTTAAAATTATGGACGGGTGATGGATTTGCAGGGTCAATAGCTATTGCTGAGAAGCTTAAACAGGATAACCCTAAACTTCCTGTATTTGCCGGAGGTCCCCACGTTGATTCTTTTAAGGAGAATATATTTGATGTATGTGATATTTTCGATGCGCTTGTCTATGGAGAAGGGGAAGAGACCATAACTATGCTGGCAGATTATGTCTTAGGAAAGAGAAAATTGGAAGACATACCCAATCTAATCTATAAAAATAATGGTAGAATCATCACTACACCTATAAGAAGAATAGAGAACCTGGATTTTCTTTCCTCCCCGGTCTATGATGAAGATGTATATTTAGCGATGAAAGGTAATCAGAAAATAAAGATGGCGTTTATTGATGAAAGCAGGGGCTGTCCCAACCATTGTAGTTACTGCATCCATCCTATCAAGAGCGGAAATAGATGGAGAGGGAGAACGCCAGAAACAGTAGTGGAGCAAATGGAAGAAATGAATAACAGGTACGGGTTTACAAGCTTCAGGTTTGCCGGCTCGAATCCTCCACCTCTTTTAAAGAAAGGGATTGCAAATGAAATTTTACACAGAGGGTTGAAAGTTACTTACAGTGCCTTTGGCCATATAAGGGATGGCCTGGCTGTGGACTTTGAACTATTGAGAAAGTCGGGCTGTTATTCCTTATTTTTCGGGATAGAATCAGGCAGCCAGAAGATACTTGATGAGAGTATGAATAAAGGAGTAAGAATTGACGAGATAACAAAAACAATAAAAGCCTGTAAGGAAGCTGGTTTATACGTGGTGGGAAGTGTGATTATTCCTGCTCCTCAGGAAACCGAGGAGACAAAGCAAGAAAGCTTCGATCTATTATTGAGGATGAGACCAGATTCGGTTGTAGTCTGGTTTCCAGCTCTTATGTTAGGCACAGATTGGGAGAAAAATAGCCAGAAGTATGGATTTGATATACAAAACCGCAAGAGTTTTCTAAAGGAAGCAATGCTGTATAAAATAAAGTCATTCTATCCGCCGACCCTATGGGAAACTTCTTCTGAGTATAGGCTTAACGGAAAGTCTTTTAGAGAAATTACCAAAGAAACCGGAAATTTCATACGCTTGTTAGAAAAAAACAGGATATTAACGCAGGTTACAAGCGAAACAGCTTCAATAGCAAAATATGCAGGGATGTCGCCAAGAGATTTCAGGGATAAAGCGAGAAAATATCTTTCCTGCGGGGATTATGAAAGTATAGGAGAATTGGTAAGTAAAGTAAATCAAAAAATTTTAAAAGGTGACGGTTGTCTTGTCTAATACTCTTTTTATATTTATCATCGGGGCGATAGCGGTTCAGCGGGTGATTGAGTCGTACTTGCCTAACTGGAAAAAGGTAAAAGGTGTAAAGATGGCGAAATGGACATGGATTGTTTTCTCTGTAACTTATCCTTTACTTATATTTGGGAGTATAGGGGAATATTTTTTGATTCCCAGAAGGATTAATTTATGGATAAGCGGTATAGGTCTAGGAATAGTGGCTGTACGTATCTGGCTGAAGTGGTGGGCTATGCTCACCCTAGGTGATTATTGGAGCGTGCATATTGAGATTAGAGAATCACACAAATTAATAAAAGACGGACCTTACCGTCATCTCAGACATCCAGCATATTTAAGTAATCTGATGGAATATCTTGGGGTACCGCTTATTGCTAATGCCTACTATACTCTAATAGGGGTCTTTCTTATCTATCTTCCTCTTAATCTCATCAGGTTGTATTTGGAAGAGAAAGAGCTTATAAGAAAGTTTGGAGAAGAATATGAAGATTATCGGAAGAAGGTGCCTGCATTGTTTCCTATAAGGAAGCAATCTTGTTTCCAATGCAAGAATAGATTATTCTTTTAAGGGGGATGAGTAATGAAATTGAAGTTAATTTCTCCAAAGAATAATTCGACTGAAAATGGGAGAGAACTCTGGGATGGTAAGTTTTATTCCCTTCTATACGGCGTAAACAGGTATAGCACTGCATTTTTAGCCCTGCCGACCATTGCTGCATTGACCCCAGAAGATGTTGAAGTAAATATAACAGATGAGAATATTGAACAAATAGATTTTGATAAACATGTTGACCTTGTAGGGGTGACCTGTAGTACTTGGCTGGCACCGCGAGCCTATGAGATAGCCGACGAATTTCGTCAGAGAGGGGTTACTGTGGTCCTGGGAGGAATTCATCCCTCTATGTTACCCTATGAAGCCATTGAACATGCAGATGCAGTGGTTATCGGAGAAGCAGAGAATGTGTGGAGAAAGATTGTTGAGGATTTTAGGGAGAATAGACTTCGACCATTTTATAAATCTTCTGAGTTGCCAGAACTTAAGAATTTACCAATTCCCCGCTGGGATCTGTTGAAAAACAAAAGATATTTCTACCACACAGTCCAGACTACCAGAGGTTGCCCATACAATTGTGAGTTCTGCACTGTAAAGGCTATGTTTGGTGGAAAGTATCGCTATAAGCCGGTAAAAGATACAATAAAAGAAGTGGAAACATTGTTAGATATAGAAAAGAAACTGTTTTTCTTCGTTGATGATAACTTTATTGGCAACAGGAAACACACCAAAGAGTTGTTACGTGAACTAATTCCTCTCAAGATAGTCTATTTCGCCCAGGTCTCATTAAATTTGGCAAGAGATGAAGAATTGCTTTCTCTCCTTGCAGAAAGTGGATGCAGGAAGGTAATAATTGGGTTTGAATCCTTAGTTAATGCCAATCTAAGACAGATGGGAAAAGATAAATCGTACAAGGCAGAACAATATGCAGAAGATATTATGAACATACAGTCTTGGGGAATTGAAATTCAGGGCTTTTTCATATTTGGTTACGATTTTGACGATGAGACTGTTTTTGAAAAAACGGTTGATTTTATCAATAGTACTGATTTGGCCGTACCTATATTAAGTGTTCTCACGCCTTTCCCGGGAACGCAGTTATTTCAAAGGTTTGACAAGCAAGGTCGATTATTATATAATAATTGGACGAAATATGATGGGAGACACGTCTGTTTCCAACCGAAATTGATGTCTCCGGAAGCCTTGCAGAATGGATATAATTGGACTATGCAGCAAGTTAACTCCTATGAATCGATTTTTAAAAGGCTAAGGGGAGTCTGGAATTTATGGAACAAGAACAATGTGCGATTGCAGGACAGAATTTCTCCTATAATAGTAAATCTCGGAATCAATAATGTAGTAAGGTCTATTCCTGAAGCAATTCACCCTGAAGATTTTAGAGAAAGTATTCTTCAAAAAGCCTTGGAAGTTAAAAGATGAATTTCCATTCTCTTCCCCCTTTCCTAGGTGGTATAGCCAATCCTATCCTTGGTGTTCTCGTCTTTTTGAGAAAAAAGAGCGCACTTAATAAAATTTTTATGTTTTTGTGTGTTGCAATAGGTCTCTGGAATATTCATGAATTTGGGTTATATATTGCTCCCGATCGACTATTTGCAATTTATTGGGCAAGGGTATTTGGTTTGGGGCTGATGTTGATCCCTCCGATTTTCCTCCACTTCGTGATGACTTTTACTGGAGATAAGACTAAGAGGGCGAAATGGATAGTTTCCGGGAGTTACTTAATTGCACTTGCTTTTGTTATTCTTTTCTGGACAGGGCTTCTGGTAAATGATTATTTTTATGTTATTTCCCAATATTTTCCCCAACCAACAAAAATGTATAATTTATACATTATTTTTTTTATGCTTATTGCAGGCTATGGCATCTTAAGGATATTTATTAAATACCAAAAAACTGGCCAGAATTTACAGCGGATTCAACATAAATTTTTTTTAATTGCTGTTCTTTTGGCTCTGGCTATTGGGCTGACAAACTTTCTTATCTCTTTCGGAGTAAGAATGTATCCCATCGGACATTTGGGTGGCATAACTTTTACCAGTATTGTAGCCTGGATACTTATCAAGTATTGTTAGGGTCTTTTCTTCAGGAGGAAGGATGAGTCTAACTACTCTTCCAGTAATAATTACTGCTGTGGGTAATCTCGGACTGGGTCTTTTCGTCTATACGAGGAATAAGAAAAATGATTTATATAGAGCATTTCTCTCCTTGTGTCTTATTCTGACAGTTTGGAGTACTAATATCCTGGGCTTGATTATTGTTCCCACTGAAAATTTCGCTTGGTATTGGGCAAAAATATTTGGCATTGGGCTGGTGCTAATTCCTCCAGGTGCTCTTCGACTTATGTTGGCTTTTACAGAATATAGGGGAAAATCCGAAAAACAAATGCTTTATGCTTCTTATGGAGCTGCTCTGGTCTTTTCCATTCTTAACTTGTCAGGACTTTTCGTAAGTGAATTTTTTAAAGTTGGTAACCAATATTTCCCTCGTGCAGGGCTAATGTTTCAACTTTTTATATTGAACTTTACACTTTTTGCAGGCTATGCTCTGTTACTTGTGTTTCGAAAGTATAAACAGACGACTTCTGGAATTAAGCGGAATCAGATAACATATTTTCTCGTGGCAGCCTTGTTTACTGTGCTGGTTGGTTCAACTAATTTTCTTCCATCGTTGGGGATAAGGATTTACCCCATTGGGAATATGGCTACTATAATCTTTACCAGCATTGTTGCTTATGCCATAGTAAAGCATCGGTTGATGGACATTGAAGTTATCATCAGGAAAAGCGTTGTTTATGCATCACTGACTGCTTCTATAACGGCTATCTACGCCATAATTGTGGGAGTTTTTCATGGGGTTTTTGGCATTACACGATTTGCTCAGGGCTCACTCTTGGTAAATGCACTGGCAGCTATGATTATTGCCCTCAGCTTTCAGCCATTAAGGAATAGAATTCAAAAGATAGTCGATAAGTTATTCTTCAAGGACAAGTATGACTATCACAAGACTCTCAAAGACCTCAGTGGAGCGGTGACTTCCATTCTCTCGCTGGACAGGTTACTCAACCTTATTGTCAATAAGGTAACCGAAATTATGCACATAGATAGAGGTTCCCTTATACTGTGGGATAAAAAGGCAGAAGAATTCAGGATTAAGGTTGGAAAGGGCTTAAGAAAAGAAATTATTGATAAAATCTCTTTTAAAAGAAGTAACTGTCTTGTCGAATTATTAGAAAGAGAGAAAAAAATATTTAGTAGGGAAGAAATTGAAATCTTCCGCAGTAGAAAAGAATTTTCCGGAATGGATAGTAAAGGACAGAAAGAGTTTAACGACATATTGGATAAATTGAAGGAACTGGGGGCAATGCTCTGTATTCCCTTGATGGTGAAAGGCAGGCTAATTGGTATTTTCAGTTTGGACAATAAGATGTCCGGGGACAAGTTTACTTCTGAAGACCTGGAACTGCTTTCCACTGTAGCTAATCAAGCAGCTATAGCTATTGAAAATGCTAAGTTATACGAGGAAATGAGGGAGATAGAGAAGAGCTTACACCGCGCCGATAAGTTAGCCGCCTTAGGAACACTCGCCTCAAGTGTAGCCCATGAGATAAGAAATCCCTTGGTTTCTATTAAGACATTTACTCAGTTGGCACCCCGGAAATTTGATAATCGAGAATTTTTAGATATGTTTCAAACTATTATTCCCGAGGAATTGGAAAGAGTAGAGAATATTCTGAATCAACTTTTAAATTTTGGCCGTCTTTCTCAACCAGAACTCTACTCCATTAATGTAGAAGAAGTTATTGACAGTATACTTAGCTTAATGAATACAGAGTTGTCCAAATCTAATATCAAGGTTATTAAACTGTACGGTAAAGATGTCCCACAAATTACGGCAGATGGTGAGCAATTGAAGCAGGTGTTTATGAACGTAATTCTGAATGCTATCCAGGCTATGCCTGAAGGAGGAGACCTGAGGATTGTCACCAGTCTCGGGCAAGAGGTTGTGGTCAGCGATACTGCAGAGTTTGTTAATATAAAATTTGAAGATACTGGTTGTGGAATTTCCCAAGAGAATTTAAACAATTTATTTAGTCCTTTCTTCACCACAAAGAATGGAGGTACGGGACTGGGATTATCTATTAGTCGTAGAATAATTGAAGAACATAAAGGTCATATCCATGTGGAAAACAGGGAGGGGAAAGGGACAGTCTTTACCATTGGATTGCCACTAAACTGTGATAAGCTCTGGGTGGATACAGTATAGAGATACAATTTATTGTGCAGAATAAATAGAAAATGTGCAAATAATGCATCAGAAGACAATGGCTTTCTTTCTTTAAAATCTCCTAAAGATAGATTTCTTGAGGGGATTTTTTATTTTTTGATTAATCAGAACTAATTGGCATATTTTTTGCCCTATTAAAATAAGATATCTTTAGGCAGTCTGAAACAAACAACCAGAAAATCTTGCATAGAATAGATATACCACTGGAAAGAATAGATGAGTAGGAACCAGGGATGTAACATTTTGCCTCTGGATGTAGAAATCCTCATAAAAAATGTTACAGAAGAGATGTTAAAGAAAGGAACTCATCTCAAAGAAGCGAATAGGAACTTCGAAGTGGCGCTTATGGTTCTGGTTCTAAAGAAATTCTTTGGAGATGAAATAAAAACAGCTAAACTTCTGGGAATAGATAGAAAAGTACTCTTTTGCAGATTGAATGTTGGAGAAATAGGGGATAATTGGTGGAGATGGAACGTATAAAGGGAAGAGATTTTGACCGGGAAGAGAGAAGAAAATTTTCTCGAATTGAGGATAACATTTTTATTTTCTGTAAATTGAAGCATGATTATAGAACAATAGAGTGGATTGCCAAGGATATTAGTGATATGGGATTAAGGTTTGAAAGTGATAGATTTGTTCCACCTTCAACATTTATGGAAATGGAAATATATCAACCCCTCGATTTCCTCAAGAGTAAGATTGTCTCCATTTATGTTTTGGCAAAGGTTGTCTGGATTAAAGAAATAAAAAAAATGAAGAGATACAAAGAGAGTAACAGATATTTCGGAGGGGTAAAATTCACGAAAATTAATAAACAGGACAGAAGTATAATTGTTAATTATGTGAAGGAAAGGGTTAAGAAGAAAGGTTATTTTCCATAGAGTTGGTGCTGCCCTAAAGATTAGGAGAAAGAGCAATTTGCATAGGGTGAATTAGAATTAAAGCCGATTTTAAAAATCGGCTTTTTTTATGGAAATAATAGTCCAGGGTTAGATAAAATCCTGTAAAGTTTATAGGAAAAAAAGTTGACTTTGTG
>Ga0114930_10003284_pt1 | contig 14239 bp, 15 predicted proteins | sample AnhtaG_FD_87300 | JGI IMG/M metagenome (GOLD analysis project Ga0114930, IMG submission 87300) | Deep subsurface microbial communities from Anholt, Denmark to uncover new lineages of life (NeLLi) - Anholt_01485 metaG | ecosystem: Environmental > Aquatic > Marine > Oceanic > Sediment | place... | reverse complement strand
TACGCAGCGGACGAGATGGGCGAGATCGTGTACGTGGAGCTTCCCGAGGAGGGGGAGGCGGCGGTGGCCGGGGAGCCCTTCGGATCCATTGAGTCCACGAAGGCGATCGAGGATCTGGTCGCGCCCGTCGGGGGCAAGGTGAAGAAGGTGAACACGGAGGTGGTGGACGCCCCGGAGAGCATCAACGAAGACCCCTATGGAAATGGCTGGCTTGTGGTGGTCGATGCGGAGGATGTGAAGCAGGTAGACGAGCTGCTCAGCGCCGCCGACTACGAGGCGCAGATGGCGAAGTAGGCGACGGGAATCAGACAACGACCCCTCATGGCTACCAGGAAGCCCACATGGCGGCTCATCCGCTCCGGATTTGCCGACGGCTTTGAGAACATGGCCATTGACGAGGCGCTCATGCTGTCCTGTGCGGAGGGCGCCTCGCCCCCGACGCTGCGGCTGTATGGTTGGCGGCCGCCGGGAGTGAGCCTGGGCTACTTTCAGCCCGTTGATGGCCAGATCGATCAGGAGGAGTGCGCACGGCGCGGGTACACGGTGGTGCGTCGTCCGACGGGCGGACGTGCGATCCTGCACGACGACGAGGTGACGTACAGCGTCTCCGTGCGGCAGGCGGATCTGCCGGGGGGCGCAAAGCTGCTGTCATCGTATCGGGAGATATCTCGCGGCATCGAGGCCGCGCTGCGGCGGGTCGGCGTCGCGGCATCTCCAGCAGCCGGAGAGACGAAGAGTGGCAGCCGGGTGCCGCCCGCGGCGTGCTTCGCGAGGGCGGCGCGGAGCGACATGACCGTCGATGGCCGCAAGATCGTCGGCAGTGCGCAGGCCCGCCGCCACGGCGCCATCCTGCAGCATGGCTCGATCCCACTGCGTGTGAATGTGGCCGATGTCGCCGCCGTCATGGCACCGGACAGCCGAGCGAAAGCGGCGCTCGGGGAGGCGGCAGTGTCCGTTTCGGACGCCGCGGGCCGCCAGGTGAGCTTCGAGGAGCTCTGCAAGGCTCTGGTAGCTGGGTTCGAACAGGGCCTGGGAGTGACGCTGGTTCCTGGGAATCTGACGGATGAGGAGCGAACGGTCGCCGCCCGCCTGTGCGCCACCAAGTACGGTACTGATGCGTGGAACCTGGAGCGCCCCGGAGCACGCCGGGGCTCTCACTCGGCGAAGAGCTTGGCGATCTCGTCCTGATCGTATCGGGGCAGGTCCGCCAGGCGTTTGCCTCGCCGCAGCTTGACGCCCTGCTGCGGGCCAACGAGGTGCCCAATGATACGACAGTCGAACCCCTCGTCCAGAAGTGCCCACAGAATCTGCAGCGCATGGGATTCGGGGGCAGAGATGAGCAGAGCCCCCGAGGCGATCACCCCGAGCGGATCCAGCCCGAGCTTCTCCCATATCTCCCCATAAGGATTCAGGCGCTGCAGCTCGTCGAAGTCCACCTCCACGCCGACGTTGGCCGCGATGGCAAGCTCCCAAATGCCGGTGGCGACGCCGCCCTCGGTAGGATCGTGCATGGCGTGCACCCGCCCCGCCTGACAGGCGATGCGCGCCTCAGGCACAACGCTGATGCCGGGATCGTGCAGTAAGTTGCGCAGACGCTCGATATCGTCGGCTGAATAGCCGGCATCGGCCAAGAAAGTGGACTTCTCCCGGGCCAGTATCGCCGTGCCCTCGAGGGCGACAGCCTTCGTGAGCAGGAGCAGGTCGCCCGGCTTGGCCCCGGCCGTGCGAATCAGATGGCTCTTGGCCACCTCCCCGAGCATCTGCCCAACGATGATGGGGCGGTCCAGCCCGTACGTTATCTCCGTATGCCCGCCGACGAGCGACACATCGAGCGCGGCGCAGGCGCTCACAATCTGATCGAAGATGTCGTGAGCCAATTGCTCAGTGCTGCGGCTCTGCGGGAGCAGAACCGTCGCCAGAAACCACTTCGGCGTGGCTCCGCTCGTGGCTATGTCGTTGGCGTTGATCGTGACCGCATACCACCCGATCTCATCGGTGGCGAACGTGATGGGATCGGTCTTGGCGACAAGGCAGACCTCGGGCATCTCGATGACGGCCACGTCCTCGCCGATCTGGGGACCGACAAGCACCCGGTCATCTCTGAGCTCGACCTTCGCGAGCAACTCGCGAAGCGTGTCAATGCTCAGCTTGCCTATGGGGAGGTAGTTGGGCATGACGTATGCGCCACGGCAAAGGCGGCGGGCCACAGGTGCCGGCCTACAGTATGTGAGCCGGGAGCCGGGCGGCGGAATCGAGCACCAGATCTGCTCCGGCCTGCGCCAACTCCCGCCGATCCGCGCCGCTCGTCAGGACGCCAACTGTGGTGAGCCCGGCGTTCTTGCCGGACATCATGTCACTGATATGGTCCCCCACCATGATGGCTTCGTCAGTGGCGCAGCCGAGCTCGCGGAGCGCGGCGAGCAAGTGGTTCTGATGAGGCTTGACGTTGGGGACGTCGTCGCGGGTGAGAATGACGTTGCAGGGGAAATGATGCCTGGCCCGAATGCGCCGTACGCATTCGGCGCAGTTCCGCGTGACAATTCCGACCTTGATGCCGCGGCGCTGTAGTTCAGCCAGGGCGCGTGCGACGCCGGGGAAGAGCTCCGCACCGGCCGCGGCCGTCAACTCGATGTCAAGAATGGCTGCGTCAGCCCCCTCAGTGAAACACTGAGCAGCCGCTGTTGACTGTCCCAGGTGCTCCCGCGCCAACTCCACCATTTCCAGCACCCAACGCCCGTCAAGCAGCTCGCCCGGCACGCCCGCGGACTCGGCCACACCTCGCACGCGGACGCGCATCTCCTCGAAGTCTATCCGCGTGCGTGCCACGGTACCGTCGAAGTCCAGCAAAACCGCTCGGACGCCTGTCAGCTTTGCCATTCGTCGGAGTTGGGGGAGTGCCCTATCAGTCGCTCGTCGGGGGCTGCGCCGGCGCCGGGCCCCCCTGCCGTGTGGATTCCATCTGGTCCACGAGCTGCTCAATGAACCGCCCGATCTCCTTCTGCTCCCTGTCGTAGCCGGCGAAGTCGCCGCCGCGGAGCAGCTCCTGCGCGCGAGAATATCGTGCGCGGATTTGTCGGGCCAGCTCCATGAGCGCCGATGGCACTTCCGCGCCTGCCGGAGCTACTCCGACGGGCCGCCCGGCGCTCGGCGCCGCCCGCACGGCCTCCGTGCCGAACATCTTGGCCAGGGCTTCATCGAGCGTCATGCCCCACGCGATATTGTCATTCGCTCCCAGGATCACCATCTTGAGCTGCGGTATCGGCGCGAACTCTGACTGCACGTATAGCGGCTCCACGTACAAGATGGAATCCTCAATGGGGATGACCAACAGATTGCCTTTAATGACGCGACTGCCCGAGTCGTTCCAAAGAGTGTAATTCTTGGATATGTCGGGATCTGCGTTGATATCGGCCTCGACCAGCATCGGGCCGTCGATCACTTCCTTCTTCGGGAAGAGGTACACGATCAGCTCGCCGTAGTGCTCGGGATCGCACCGCGCACACATCCAGGCGAGCATGTTCTTGTCGCTCTTGCCGTACGGCGTGAAGGGAGTCATGAGCAGGAACTCTTCCGCGCCCGGGTTCGCCCCACCGCCCTTCGCCCCCTCCGGAAGCGTCATGACGACATAGTACGACTCCATAACCTGCTGCCGACCGGCGTACTCCTCGAAGGGGAACGACCAGCGGTCCTCCTGCTGATAGAAGGTCGGCACATCAGTCATATGATAGAGTTGATACATCTGCGACTGTATGCGGAACAGGCCCTCTGGATATCTGATGTGCCCCTCCAGGGACTCGCTCAGCTCGTCTTTGCCCTTGAAGAGCTCGGGGAAGATCTTACGGTACGTCCGGAGTACCGGGTCTTGTTCATCAAACACGTAGAACGTGACGGTACCATCGTACGCATCGAGGCCGACCTTAACCGAGTTGCGCAGGTAGTTGACGTTGAGCCTTTGCCCGCCAATCATTGGTTGCTCGGAATAGGGATAGCGATTGGTCGCCGTGTATCCATCAGTGATCCACTGTAGCTTCTCGTCGGCTATGACGAGGTACGGATCGCGGTCGAGCAGCAGGAACGGCGCAATGGCCCCGATGCGCTCGTGCACCGTCCGATGCATCATAATGCGGCTTGTATCGTGCACGATGGAGGAACTGAACAGGATTGGCCAAGCCCGGAAGCGCGCAAAGAATGCGAGCCGACGGAAATAGGAGGAGACGGCCACGCCGCCGTCGCCCGAGTACCGGGTGTACGCATTCCCGGTGGCGGCCAGAGGATAATCGAGTTCGTCGTCGCGTGCACCGACGATGCAGAAATCGGTGGTCGTCTTCACCAGTTCCAGGGGGCGCGCCCCCCGCCGCGCGGGCCGGGGGCCCGTCGGTTGGGGGGCCTCCGCCGGTGGTGGTGGCGCCGCTTCTTCGCCGGGCCCTTCAGGCGCCCCCATGACCGGTGCCCCCAGCGGGGCTTGACGCTCCACCGCAACCTGATAGTAAAGGCCCGCTCGCGCCGCGGGGACGGCCAGGGCCGCCATGCCCTCCGGCGGGGGATACGGTGGGGGGATGTCTTTGACAAAGAAGTTGGGCTCTCCGGCAAGGGTGGTTTCGTTCACCGGCGCCAGGACGAAGCCGTGCCCGTGGGTATACTGCATGTGTCTGTTGATCCACGTGCCACTCGGCAGGTCCTCCACATTCAACTGGCGGGCGGCGAGCATCACCTGGCGCATCTGGCCGTCGATGGTATAGCGATCGACGTCCACATCGGCGAACTCGTAGTACGTTCGCAGTTGGTGCCTCTGATTGGCTACCGTCTCCAGTGGTCGATCGTCCCACAATCTCAGATTGTTTATCGTTGCCGGATTCTCGGCGACCTCCGCACTCGTGAGCGGCGTGACGTCGTAGGGCTCCACCCCGACATTTGCCAGGCCATACGCATCGCGGGTGTAGTCAATGTTGTAACGCAGGAACCTCTCTTCCCGCTGCAGCTCCGAGGGACGCACGAGAATGGCCTGCACCGCCGCCGGGGCGGCGAACTTGCCGAGCCCGGAGAAAATCAGCAGGCCCGCAATGGCCATGCCAACCGCCCGTACGCTCAGCCTGCGGATGGCGATAACCGTCACCACCGCGCACACCAGCGCCACCGCGATAAGCGCATAGTACAGCGGTACACGGGCGTAGAAATCGGTGTAGCCGATGCCGTACACTTTCTCCTGCCCGGGCTGGGTGGTGAGCAGGCGGAAGCGATCCAGCCAATATCCTGCGGCCTTGCAGACGAACGCCGCCGCGAGCAGCGCGAAGGCGTGCAGTCTGGCGGGTGGAGCGAGATGCACGGTGCCTGGAACGATGCGAAGGCTCTCCTCATACAAATACACCAGACACACCAGCACCAGCGCTATGAGGATGCCCTGGAAGAAGACGCCCCATACATACTGAATGAACGGCAGTCGAAAGACGTAGAAAGCGATCTCTCTGCCGAAGATGGGGTCGCTCAGCACACTGCCGTCATCTGCAGTGAACGGCGTGCTGTGGGTGAATTGAAGAAAGGGCAGAGCCCGGTGGCTGGCTAAGATTGCCGCAACGACTGCAACGAGGATCGCCACCCCAAGGATGGCCTTGTCAATGTGCTGCTCGATGGTCGCGCGCTCCGCCGGTGGGAGCAGCCGCTTGCCGATGAAGGTAATATCGTCAGACGTAGAGCGACGTGCAATCCGACAATTCCACCATAGCCAGAAGAAAAACGGCACGCCGACGAGGGCGGCCAGTGCGATTCTCGTCTTGTAGATGGTAATGAATACCGAGCGGTATCCGACGTTGGAGATCCAGAGCCACTCCGTGTAGACGGTCAAAGCCTTCCAGATGAAGATAATGGCGAGGCAAACGAACCCCGCAATCCACAGTGCTTTCTGCCCGCGCGCCACTATGACTCCTCCGAGCCTTCGATTTCGACGTTATCGAGTAGCTTCTTGAACTGCTCCACGTCATCTTGCTCGGCGTCGTCACTGAATATGGCCGCCTTGTCCAGAACCTCTTCTGAGACAAGTATTGTCGCTTTGGCACGGATGGCGAGCGCGATGGCATCGCTCGGCCGGGCATCCACCTCGGTGGTTGCTCCGTCTTGCTGGAGCACGACGGTGGCGTAGTACGTCCCGTCCTTGAGATCGGTGACGACGATGCGGACGACGTCGTGGCCCAGATTGGAGATGACGTCATAGAGCAGGTCGTGCGTGAATGGCCGCTCCATCTTTTCGTCGCGGAGCCCGGCGGCGATGGCACTTGCCTCGAAGCTGCCGATCCAGATGGGGAGCAAACGCCGTTCTTCCTTGTCGGCAAGCATCACCACCGGTTTGCCGGTGAAGTCCAGTCCGACATTGCGAACAATCATTTCAACCATGACGTCCTCTCCGCTTCCGCGCAGTCCTGTCTGCATCGCCAACTTTCGGCGGCTCAGGACTTGCGTATTTGGTCGTAGTCCAGCCCCGCAGCTCTGATAGCGGCCTCCCAACTGCCAAAAGCTGTGGCGCGCCCTGCTGCCGCCATCATACCACGGTACCCTATGCGACGCATACTGCTGTTGTTAAGCGGTCGGCCTTCGTTGTACAGCCTCTGTATCGTCTGAACGATCTTGTCCCTCGTCCACCGCGTGGTCTTGCGGACCGAATCGTAGTGCAGCCCGGCCGCTTCCACGGCACGCGCCCAACTGCCGAAGAAGCGGGGGCTGCTGGCAGCGGAAACGAGCGAAGGCCAAGATCGCTTCGCTTCTTGGTGACTGAGCGGCTCCCCCTGTCTCTGCAGTTCCCGAATGCGCGCCACTATCTTCTCCTGCGTCCACGACTCATGCTTCCTGACAGTCCCGTAATCCAGGCCCGCTGCTTGAACGGCCGCCTGCCACGTGCCGAAATGCTCTGCCCGCCTGGCCGTAACGACCAAGTATTGACAGCGGCGCTTCGCCCCGCTATGACTCAGATCGGCCCCGTCACGCCGGAGACGCTGTATCTCCCGGATGATCCGCTCCCGAGTCCACTTCTTTCGCCGCGTACAGGCCTTCTTCGGGTCCAGTCCCGCTGCACGGATGGCGCTCCACCATCCGCCGAACAGCTCCGGACTATAGCAGCTTGTCACCATGCCGCTGTACCCGAGCTGTGCCATATTGCGGGTGCTCAGCGATTCCCTGGCCCGGTACAGCGCTCGTATCCTATCAATGACTGTTTGCCTGCTCCACTTGCGCCGACGCATAGAGCATCCCCGTCGCTGGAGAACACATATGGGCGCCCTGAGTCCCCCTCCTCCTCTCCTCAGTACCCCACCCCGAGGGCACGTCGCAGTATACCATTCCGCCCTCCCGAAGACAAGGCTGCCGCGGTAATCTCCCCGACACCGACCGGCGCGTGTGATCATTGCCCGTGAACCGCAGCAATTGCCATCCCATGATAGGCCTGGATCGCACGCCCAGCGAAGCACCGATCGCCCCCCACGCGCACCGGACAGCTACCGAGCAGCCGACAGCCGCCTCTGCAGAAAGCTGGTCAGGGCCTGCTCCACGGGCGTGCGTGTGTCCACACTGACGTAGTCAATGAACTTGTCGCGACAGCCCTGCTGGTACGTCCGCATGAACGTCGCCAGCTCCGCGCGATACGAATCGCGCAGGACGTCCGCGTCGGCGGCCAAGTCCTCTCCCGTCTCCACGTCGCGGAATAGCACTGGACCACGAAACGCAAGATCGAGCTCGATTTGATCCAGGATGTGCCATACGGCGACGTCGTGCCCGTGATGCCGGAAGTGGGCCAGGCTGCGGAGTGTTAGTTCCGCGTTCCCGTACAGGTCAGACAGGACAACTACAATGCCGCGGCGCCTGATCTGGCTCGCGAGGGCGTGCAGCGTCTCGCTCACATTTGTCCGACCCTGGGCACGTACGTCATCCAGTTGCTGGAGCAGCGTCGAGAGATGGGCCCGCGTGGCCGCCGGGGCGATGCGACTCCGCACGCCCTCATCGAACACTATCAACCCGGCGGCATCCGCCTGTGAGATGGCCACGTATGCCAAGGCGGCCGCTAGATAGGAGGCGTACTGCAGTTTGGTGAGTCCGTCTCCCCCACAGCCCATCGAGGCGCTCGCGTCCAGCAGTAAATGCACGTGCAAGTTCGTATCGGCGTCGTACTGCTTGAGAAAGAGCCGATCGGTCCGCGCGAAGACCTTCCAATTGATGTGCCGAGTCTCATCTCCGGGAGAGTACTCTCGATGATCGGCGAATTCGGCGCTGGCGCCGCGAAAACGACTCTTGTGCTGTCCGGAAAACAGCCCATCCACGATAGTCCGGGCGCGGAGCTCCATGTTCTGGAGCCTGGCCAGGGCGGCGGGGTCAAGGTAGTTGGCGCCGGACATAACGGCAACCCACAATACAGCCCACGTGCCAACGCGCCTGCAGGCGCAAGGCGCGCTGCGACGTGGGCGTGATGGAGCCCAGCGCGCGCCCGCCCTCTATCTCGCTGGGCCGACGCGGCCGAACCGACGCTCTCTGCGCCCGAAAGAGAGCACAGCTTCGAAGAGGTGTCTCTTTTGGAAGTCGGGCCAGAGGATGGGCGTGACGTACAGCTCCGCGTACGCCACCTGCCAGAGGAGGAAGTTGCTTATGCGCATCTGGCCGCCTGGCCGAAACACCAGATCAGGATCGGGCAGCTCAGGCGCATAGAGCTGGGATCGGATGGCGTCCTCGTCAATCTCTGCGGGCTGCAATTCTCCCGCGAGCACCCGCGTAGCCAGACGCCGACACGCGTCCACGAGTTCTGCCCGCCCGCCGTAATTGATCGCGAGGTTCAGCACCATGCCGGTATTGCCGGCCATGCGCGCCTCTGCCTTCTCGATGATACCCCGCAAACCGGGCGGAAGCTCCTGCAGGCGGCCGGAGGCGACGAAGCGCACCTGCCGAGCGTGCAGCTCTTCGATCTCCTCGTCCAGGCTCGTCTCAATAAGCTGCATGAGCGCCTGGACCTCGTCCTTGGGCCGCGACCAATTCTCGGCCGAGAACGAGAAAATGCTCAGCACCTCTATGCCGATCTCGCCGCAGGCCTCCACAAGTCTCCTCGTGGCATTGCGCCCCTCCTGGTGGCCCAGGACACGCGGCAGCCCGTGCTGCCTCGCCCACCGGCCATTGCCGTCCATTATTACGGCAACGTGCCGCGGCAGACGATTCAGTGCCTTGACCGCCTCACGTGCCTCGTCTTCGGTGATGGCTTCAGACATCGTACGCCCTGCGCTCTCAACCCACGCGGCAGCGTCCCAAAAACGTGCTCAGTCCACGCAGCGGGCGGCCGCTGTGGCAGCCGAAACAGGTGCGTCGGGCACCGGCAGTCCGAGGAGCCGAAGCCCTGCACCACAGCCTGCCCGATCCCGTTCGCCGATGCTCCGCGCGCCAGCCTGCACTCCGCGTCGGACTGCCAGCAGAACGTCGCCACAGCAACAGGCCGTGCATGTTGTAGCAGATAGTCAATATGCCAGTGGCGACGCTTGTTGCGCCGCCGGTGTCTGGCGATGCGACCCCGAAGCCCGACTTTGGCGCTGCCGATATACACGTAAAAGCCCCGGGGAAACCGATGAGACCCCAGGGCGCCGACGGCGATGCACTGCGATGCGGCTGCATGAATCAGAAGCGCATACACGCCGCTGTCCCGACTCACTCGCCCCTCGCCTCTTCGTACTCCCCAAAGGCGACAGTTAGCTCCACGCTGCCATCGGACCGCACGCGCTGCCGGATCACGCGCGGCTCGCCGCGGCCCGCATCGGCGCCAGGAGGAGCCGTCGCCACAACCTCGCCCACAGCCACCCCGGCCCGCTCGAGCACCCTCGTCGCCTCGCCCGCGGGATAACCCAGCACATTCGGCAGGCCGCCCTGATGCCGCGGCGACGACAGCGCCTACACCTCCATGATCTCCTCGACCTTCTGCTCTGCCGCCTCGTCTAGCTGCTGAATATGGGTATCAGTCAACTCCTGTATCTCTTCCTGCCCGACGCGCACCTCGTCCTCCGAGAGCTTCTCTTCATTCTCCATGCGCTTGATCTTCTCGTTGGCATCGCGCCGTACGTTGCGCACGGCCACGCGGCCGTCCTCAGCCACTTTCTGCACGTGTTTGGCCAGCTCCTTGCGCCGCTCCTCCGTTAGCGGTGGCACGGGCAGCCGGATCACGCTGCCCTCCACGACCGGCGTCAGCCCAATGTCGGAGGTGGAGATGGCCCGCTCGATGGCCGGCACGTTCTTCCGGTCCCAGGGGGTCACCACGATCAGGCGCGCCTCCGGAACGCTGATCGTGGCCAACTGATTCACCGGCATCTTGGCATCGTACGCATCCGCCATCACCTTATCCAGCAGCGCGGGACTGGCTCGCCCGCTGCGAATCCTGGCGAACTCCCGTTGTGTCGCCTCGAGCGCCGCTGCCATTCGCTCCTCAGCTTCGGCGATCACCTTGTCCATCGCCTCTACCTCCTGTGCGTTGGTCGCCGGCAACACCTGGGTGACGACCCATCGCGCACCGGCAACTAGCTGACGAGCGTGCCGATCTTCTCGCCCCGAATGGCTCGGCAGATGCTGCCCGGCGCGGTGCAGTCAAAGACGACGATGGGTAGATCGTGCTCCATGGCCAGAGAAAGCGCCGTCGTGTCCATCACCCTCAGCCCGCGCTTGATAGCGTCAATATACTTCACTTCCGCCAGGCGCACGGCCCCGGCTTCCGCGTTGGGATCCCGGTCATACACCCCATCCACATCCGTGGCCTTGAACAGCACCTCGGCGTGGATCTCAATGGCCCGGAGCACTGCTGCCGTGTCGGTCGTAAAGAACGGATGGCCGCTGCCGGCCGCCATTATGACGACGCGGCCCTTTTCCAGATGCCGGATGGCGCGCCGACGAATGAACGGCTCCGCCACTTCCCGCATCTCGATGGCCGTTTGGACCCGCGTGTCGCAACCCATGCGCTCCAGCGCGTCCTGAAGCGCGAGGGCGTTGATCACGGTGGCGACCATCCCCATGTGATCGGCCGTCGCCTGCTCCATGTGCGGCGCCATTCTGCCGCGCCAGATGTTGCCCCCTCCGACGACGACGGACACTTCCCGGCCGTCGTCCGCCACCTCCTTGATCTCGCCCGCCAACCGATCTACTGCCGGGGGGTGAATACCAAAGCCCTCGTCACTGCTGAAGGCAGCCCCGCTCAGCTTCAGCAGCACCCGTTGCCATGCAGCATTTTCCTGCCCACCCGGGTCAGCGGCCATCCTCAGGACTCCTGCCCCACCGCAAAGCGGCTAAAGCGCTTGATGACTATGTTTTCCTGCACCTTCGCGGCGAGCTCGTTCAGCATGTCCTGCACCGTTGTCTTGCGCTTCTCGTCGCGGAAAAACGGCTGCTCCAGAAGGCACGTCTCCCCGTAGAACTTCTTCAGACGCCCCTCCACCATCTTCTCTACGATGTGGTCCGGCTTGCCCTCCTTGCGGGCCTGCTCCCGCAGGATTTCCCGCTCTCTTTCCAGGGCCTGCTCCGGCACGTCCTGGCCGCGTACGTACTCGGGCTTCGCGGCGGCCACGTGCATGGCCAGCTCTCTGGCGAAGTGCTGCATATCCTCGCCGTGCGCCACGAAGTCCGTCTCGCAGTTCACCTCCACCAGCGCGCCGATGCGCTTGTCGTGGTGCAGATAGACCGCGATCATCCCCTCAGTCGTGGCCTTTCCCTCTCGCTTCCTGGCCACTTCAATGCCCCGCTCGCGCAGCAGCCTGGTGGCCTCCCCGATGTCGGCGCTTGCGTCCGCCAGCGCCCTCTTACAATCCATAATGGGAGCTCCGGTCTTCTCGCGAAGCTCCTTCACTTGCGTCGCAGTAATCTCCATTCACATATGCCTCCCACGTACCGTGGCCGGACGAGTGGTGGAACGTCCGCAGATGTCGCCACACCCCCTACACCGCGGCTATCTCCGGCGTCGCGTATCCTTGCTCACATTGAAGTCGTAGCGAGCGTAGCCGTCTTCTGTCGTCGTGGCGACCACCTGGGGCCCGCCGGGAGCAGCCACGGCCTCTGCGGGCGCCCCCTCGGCCTCCGCGGCGACCTCGGCAGCGGGTGCTTCCTCCGCCTCGACGCGCGCGCGCTCCTCCTCTATCAACCGCTTCTCCCGCTCTTCCGTGCCCTCGACGGCCGCATCGGCCATCTTCCCGCTCATGAGGCGGATCGCTCTGATGGCATCATCATTGCCCGGGATAGGGTACTGCACCAGGTCCGGGTCGCAGTTGGTATCCAGTATGGCGACGATGGGGATATTGAGCTTATTGCACTCGGCTACGGCGATATGTTCCTTCTTCAGATCGACGATGAAGCACGCCCCAGGCACCCCCTGCATGTCCTGGATGCCGCCGAGGTTCTTCTCCAGCTTCTCCCGCGCGTCGCGGAGCCGTGCCGCCTCCTTCTTCGGTAGAACGTCCAGCGCACCCTCCTCTTCCGCCGTCTGGAGCTCCTTGAGCCGTTGGATACGCTGCCGTATGGTGGCCCAGTTGGTCAGCATGCCGCCAAGCCACCGCTGATTGACCCAGAATTGGTTACACCGCTTGGCGGCCTGCTCGATGGACTCCTGCGCCTGCCGCTTCGTGCCGACGAACAGTAACGGCTGACCATTTGCGACGGTCTCGCGGACGAACTCATACGCCTTGTCCAGATTTCGCAGCGTCTGGTGCAGATCCAGGATGTAAATGCCGTTGCGCTGCCCGTAGATGTACCGCTTCATCTTCGGGTTCCAGCGCCGCGTTTGGTGTCCGAAGTGCACTCCCGCCTCGAGGAGCTCCTTCATAGAAACGAGTGCCAACGTACCTACCTCCGATGACGACCCCTGCAGCATTGCGGACCTGTACGGCGCCATAGGACCGCCCGGCTCTTGTGCCGAAGCTGCACGGGGACGCACGCCCGCCGCCTTTGCCTGCCGCCCGTGTGTGCCGTTGTGCCCGTGGGCGGCAAATGAAGACGCCTGGCGTTCTCGATTCAGAATGGCCGTGCCCATGCGCAATGGCGCAGGGACGACTTTGCGGGCGATTGCCCGCACGGGCGTAAGATTATCACAGGGCCAAGGGAGCGTCAAGCAGATGCAGCGCCGGAAAGAGCGTCGGGCGAAAAGGGACAAGACTGCGCGTGGCAACTCCGCCGCTGTGTGCCCGGCTGGAGGCCCGCGCTGAACGGCTATGAAGCGAGAGGTGAGTCGGCGATGCGTCGAGAGCAGCAGCTTTTCCACGGTGCAGCGACGCTGCTATGACGGGAGCAAGGGGCAGCATCTACCCGGGGGCCGTCTGGGGCGTCCACGGTTCGAGGAGACGTAAGAGCGTCCCGGGTAGGCGGGGGAGCGGCGAGCGAAGAACGTCCCCTGCTAACGATTCGCGCATTGGGTGATGTCGCAAGGAACGCCCGGCGCCACTAGTCGCCCCAGTCTGGCCATCCCGTTGCCATCACACCACCAGCGCCAGCCGCCAGGAACCAAGTGTGGTGTCCCTCCAATTCCCGGTAGATCTTGTACTGCTTGAAGTCCGGATCCGTATTGGCCGACCAGCTCAGCGTGAGGCGTAGGCTGACCGAGTTGGCATCCTCACAGCGGGCGCGGCTGGGGCGAGATGAGGCGCTGTGATCGAGAACAGGAGGAGTTAGGACGAGGGGCGATCAAGGCGAGACAGCCGGCAAGAATTAAGTAAGGACCGAGTAGAGAGGAGGCGCGCCAGGTCTAAGCCCGCGTTTCCTCCTCCCCCTCTAGAATTCCGTACGTCGGGATTTCCCCGGTACGGCTTCAAGCCGTGATCTCCTTCCCTGCCCTTCCCCTGAGACATCGACGCTTAAGCTCCCACCAGCATACGCTCCAACATCACCGGGTTTGACAGAGATATCGGCATCCTCGCTCGTTAGCAGCCCTTGTCCGGTTCTGTGCCCGGGGACTGTTACCGCGTGGGCGCCCTCACGGCCCAGAGGCCCTTTCCTCGGAGCAGAGTTACCCGCTCGTCATCAGTACTATGGCCTCATCTGAGGAGCCTGCAGTCTCCGACGCACTTCGCTTTGTCGGCTTATAGCGCCGGTCCTTGTGGCCAGGGTCGGCTTGCCACTGACCACAGGCCCTTCCCAACTTTGCTGTGCTGGTCTTTCCTGACGTGCCGTGACCCCTACCCCGGGGCTCGCGCTGGTGCATCGGTCCGGTCCCTTCCCAGCGCGCAACGGCCTTCGCGTAGGGACAAAACGCTCGGCAGCTACC
>Ga0114930_10003283_pt1 | contig 14242 bp, 11 predicted proteins | sample AnhtaG_FD_87300 | JGI IMG/M metagenome (GOLD analysis project Ga0114930, IMG submission 87300) | Deep subsurface microbial communities from Anholt, Denmark to uncover new lineages of life (NeLLi) - Anholt_01485 metaG | ecosystem: Environmental > Aquatic > Marine > Oceanic > Sediment | place... | reverse complement strand
GAGAAGTTTTCATTCATTTTGATGGAGTTAAATCAGCATTTTACGTTTGGGTAAATGGGAAAAAAGTTGGTTATAGTCAAGGTTCAATGACACCAGCAGAATTTAATATTACAAAATATTTAAGAAAAGATAATAATATTTTAGCTGTGGAGGTATATCGGTGGTCCGATGGAAGTTATCTAGAAGATCAAGATATGTGGAGAATGAGTGGAATTTATCGAGATGTATACTTATTTTCAACACAGAAGGTGCATATTAGAGATTTTTTTGCTCATTGCGATTTTGACGAGGATTATGAAGATAAATTATTAAAAATTCGAATAAAAATACGGAATTATGGTTCGAATAATGCTGATAACTTTAAAGTTGAAATCTCTTTATTGGATGATCAGCAAAATTATGTTAAATCTAAAATTTTGATGTCGGAAAGCATTAATGTTGAAGGTAATTCAGAAAAGATAATTGAAATACAAACCAAAATCGAAAATCCTGAAAAATGGTCTGCGGAGATACCGTATCTCTATGATTTAGTTTTAAAGTTGAAGAATTCGAATGAAGATATTATAGAAGTAGAGAATTGTAAATTCGGATTTAGGCAGGTTGATATAGGACATGATGGGGGGTTTTATATAAATGGACGATCTATTAAGTTTAAGGGTGTGAATAGACATGAACATGATCCTGACTATGGACGCGCTATTCCTTTCAGTAGGATGCTACAGGATATTAAATTATTAAAGCAGAATAATATTAATGCTGTACGTACAAGCCATTATCCAGACCATCCTAAGTGGTATGAATTATGTAATCAATATGGGATTTATATCATTGATGAATGTAATTTAGAATCTCATGAACTTCGAGATATTTTGCCTACAAGTGATCCTCAGTGGACTGAAGCATGCATTGATAGAATGGTTAGTATGGTTGAAAGGGATAAAAACCATCCTTGTATAATTATGTGGTCGCTTGGGAATGAAGCAGGTATAGGCGATAACTTTAAAAAAATGAAAGAAGCGGCACTTAAGATAGATTCAACAAGACCTATTCATTATGAACAGGATTATGAAAATAAAATCTCTGATGTCCTTAGTTATATGTATTATCCATCATATTTTTTAGAAAAAATGGTAAAAAATAGGGAATTTGGATTATTTAATCAAACTAAGAAATTAAAAGAAGGAATAGTAAAGCCGTATATGTTATGTGAATACGTGCATGCAATGGGAAATAGCTTAGGCAACTTTCAAGAATATTGGGATGTTTTTGAAAAATACCCTAATATTATTGGTGGATTTATATGGGACTTTATAGATCAGGGGCTTCGTAAAATTTCTGAAGACGGACAAGAATTTTGGGCTTATGGTGGAGATTTTGGAGATAAACGAAATGATAATAATTATTGCATCAACGGAATTGTCTTACCTGACCGAACTCCCAATCCAGCGCTTTATGAAGTTAAGAAAGTATATCAAAATATTAAAATAATTCCTGTTGATTTAGTCAACGGCAAAGTTAGGATCCTTAATAAATATAGTTTTAAATTTATTGATTTTGCAGATGTTACATGGGAACTAACTGCGAACGGTAGAAAAATCCAAGAGGGTACATTGGAGAGATTGAATATAAAACCTAAAGATTCTAAGGATGTTTTTATTCCTTTTGAACAACCTGAACTCTCACCTAATACAGAGTACCATCTAAAAATTATTTTTCTTCTTAGTGAAGATACACTTTGGGGTAAAAATGGGCATATACTAGCATGGGATCAATTTAAAATGCCTTATGATATTCCTAGTAAACCAGAAATAGAAATCAGTGAATTGAAAAATATTGACATTAAAGAATCAGATATTAATTTTGTGATAACAGGAGAAGATTTCACTGTTATTGTAGGTAAGAAAACAGGAGTAATTGAATCTTATAATTTTCATAATAAAGAATTAATAACTAACGCTTTAGTTCCGAATTTCTGGAGAGCACCAACTGATAATGAGTTTGAGAGAGTCGATTTTCGTAGAAATCGAGAGCCAAATATTGATATTAAATGGAGAGAGGCAAGTAAGAAAAGATTGGTAAGTAAAATTGAATTTAAAAAGATAAAACCACAAGTAATTCGTATAATTGTAAAATTTGACGTAGTAAATTCTAAAGAACCTCTTAAGATAGAGTACAATTTTTACGGAAATGGAGTCATCGCTATAATTAATGAGTTTACACCTACTGAGCGTATGATTCGTTTCGGTATGCAAACTTCAATCCCTAAAGAATTTAATAAAATGACTTGGTATGGGAGGGGACCCCATGAAACTATGTTTGATAGAAAAACAGGAGCAGCCATTGGAATTTATTCTGATTCAGTAGAAAATTTGATACATCCATACATTAAACCTCAAGAGAATGGAAACAGAACAGATGTAAGATGGGTTGCGATGACTGATGAGGAAGGAATAACGGGTTTATTAGTATCAGATGTTGGTGGAACTAATCTCAGTATTAATGCTTGGCCTTATACTATGGAAGATTTGGAATCTGCAAGACACAATCACCAATTACCACGCCGTGAATTTATCACATTCAATATTGATTATAAACAACGGGGAGTAGGAGGAGATGTACCTGCAATGGCTATACTTCATCGGAAATATAGATTAGATGGAAATAAGAAATATAGTTATTCATTTCTCTTAAGAGGTTATACTAAGGATATGGGAGAGATTAGCCTAATCGCTCAGAGAAAACCTCCTTTAATTTAATTTTTGATTAACAATATCATTATTTTAAATTTGATTTAGAATTATAATTAGATATTCTATTAAAAATACTGGTGTTCGGATGGCTCGACCGTTATGGTTTGTTAAATTATTGAAAAAAACGTTCCCAAATGTTAAGATTATTGCTAAATTGACAAATATACCGATTTTAGGTAAGATTTTTGATTACCTCCTTTTTAGAGGTGATGATATTATTTATCTTCTTCAGGATAAAGTAATTAATATTAACATCCCATTAGGAGAATATAATGAATATGCTTTACCGTCCCAAGTATTAGAGTATTTCATCAATAAAGCTAAAAACCACTGGGTTATGGATTTCTGTATCTGTAGACTAAGTATGAACTGCCAAGATTATCCGGTTGATTTAGGATGCCTTTTTCTTGGAGATGCTGTGCTTGATATTAATCCACAATTAGGAAAATTAGTGACCAAAGAACAAGCATTAGAGCATCTAAGAAAATGCAGGGAAGCAGGTTTAGTTCAGATGATTGGTAGAAATAGATTAGATGCACAGTGGCTTGGAGTTAATAATGGAGAGAAACTCTTGAGCATATGCAATTGTGATCCTTGCTGTTGTTTATGGCGTGTGTCTTCAATCTTAGCCCCAAAAATAGGATCAAAGATAAAGAAAATGCCAGGAGCCCTTGTGCAAGTATCTGATAAATGTATTGGATGTGGTACGTGCCTAAAAAATATATGTTTTGTCAATGCGATAAGTTTAAAGAGTAATCATGCGGTTATTAGTAAAGAATGTAGAGGGTGTGGTCGATGTGTTAATATCTGCCCACAAAATGCAATTGAATTACATATTGATGATGAAAAATATATAGAGAAATCTATACTAGAATTGGATAATATTGTAGATGTTGCTTAATTCTCGAGTGTTAAGGTTTTTACTCCCAAAACATATTTTTTAGTTTCAGGTTGTCTACTCTAGTTCTTTGTTTTAATGCTGACACTGCTTGAACTGTTTCTTTTATTGAATGAAAAACTGGTATATTTGCCAGTTCTAATGATTCTATTATCAATGAATATTTTGAAACATAAGGAACAAAACAAACAACTGGTTTATTTTTAGATGTGATAATATTAGCTACTCTTCTTCCAATTTGAAAGGAGATGTTCGGAGGATAAGGAAGTAGGAGTAAAATAATGCATTCAATTCTCTCAACATCAGACAAATATCGAATTATATTTTCAATATCCGTATCTAATACTGAACCGGTTAAGTCTATAGGGTTATTAAATGAAGCAATTTCTGCGGCAACAGGATTCATTAGACTTTTTAAATCTCTCTTTTCTTGATGAGAAAACCGCACAGCATTCAATCCATATTTTTTTAACATGTCGGATGCTAATACTGCATGCCCTCCAGAAACAGATACTATTGCTACATCACCAAAAGTTATAACATTATCTCCAAATGGGTTTCTTTTTTTTGCCAATATGTCAAAAACCTTTAAACATGTTAATAATTCTCGTTCTGAATGGGGTTGGATAATATAATGTTGCCTTAGTGCATCGTAAATAATTTTATAATTCCCTGCTAAACTCGCTGTATGTGATTGTGTTGCCACTTTCCCTTCTCTCGTTTTACCTCCAAAAAATACTATTACTGTATCTTCTGACTCTTTTGCTAGCTGTAAAAAATCTCTCGCTCTACCTTCTTTAAATCCTTCTAAATAAAAAGCGATATTTGTTGTTTCTGGATCTACTCGGCTGAAGTATTCTAATAACATTACCTCATCCACGACAGCACGATTGCCTATTGAAACCGCAGTTGATACACCGATGTTTCTCTCATTGAACTTTACAAAAAACTGATCAACAAGCACCCCACCACTCTGACTAATTAATGCTACGGATCCCTTCGGCGGCCTTGTGATACGTTCTGTAGGTAAAAAGATTGTATCTACAATTGGAGGTGCATAAACACCAAGACAATTTGGTCCAAGCACGGCAATATCACTTTCAAATGCAATTTTCTCAAGTCGCTCCTGTCTCTTCTTACCCTTTCCACCAATTTCAGCAAACCCCCCTCCAATTATTACGCTTGCAGGTATCCCAAGATCACCACACTCTTTGATATATTCTAAAGTGTCATCAGGTCCAACAGCAATCACGAGAAGATCTGGTATTTCAGGTAGTTGATCTAAACGTTCATATAATTGAATTCCCTCAATTTCTCCACCATTTGGATATATACCATAAACTTTTACTTCCATTTCAAATTCATTTTTTAATAAAACTATTCGACCAGGGCTAAGAGGATTTTTCTTACTTATTCCCACTACAGCAATCGATCTAGGTCTAAATAATTTTTCCAAATCCATTTTAAAGAATAATTAATAGTGGCTTCTTTTAACGTATATAAGATTTAAGTCATATTTATTTTTGCCCTAATTTAGAATTTCAATATAAAATGAGTATAAGAATTAAAGAAAAAGAAAAGGTAATCATTGACTTTTTATAATATCCCTGAAAATGTTTACAAATGCGGTAAAATCTTTATTTATAAAATATATATCAAATGGATTTTGTTTTTTCAAAACAAGCATATAATATGTCATATCTATATCTTGGAGAAGTATCGGCTTGAACAAGAAGAATTTTCCCGATTTTCGAACAACTATTTGATCATCTTGCTGTTCCATCTCCATCTCCTCGAATACATCATTTATACATAAAAAATATGCAATTGTACTACTCAATAATTTTTTTGATTCATCATCTTTGAAGCAAGATCCTAAAATAATCGAGTTTTTATCGATTATGATTAAGCCCTCACAATCTAATTTCTTCGTAAATTCTTCAATAGTTTTTTGTATTAACTGTGATTTTGGATATAATTCTAATAAAATCTGAGACATAGAACTAATAATTGTATAGGGATCATATATCGAAGTACAGAAAAAATGTATTTTCTCATAATTCGCTGTTTCAATTATTTCTTTCTTTAATTCGTCAATTTGCTTTTCTATTTCTTTTTCTATACTATTGATTAATTTAGGATCGCATTTATGAAAAAAAATATTTATAGGTGGCTCAATTTTCAGTTCTTCAAATTTCTCAACTACATCATATAAATAACTTAAAGATTCGATTATACGTGAAGAATCTAATATATCTATAACATAAATTGCGATTTCTGTATCGTCAAAATATTTACCAGGATTTTTTAAATAAGAAATGAGATAACTCTTTTGACCGCCTAAATCCCACTCACTTACCTCTCTTCCTAATAATTTAAAGGTTGTCCTATTGGCACCTCTAGTTGGTTCAGTTACAGCTATTTTTGAAAATTCTCTCTGTAGAGCTAATATTATGCTTGTTTTACCTGCTCCATCCAAGCCTGTAAATAATATTTTGTAAATCTTTTCTTTAGGCTGCACTTCTTCATGAAAGAACAAAATGGAATCTTCCAAATATATTTCACCCTCTGAATATTTAAAATATTTATTAAAACTCTCGTTAAAGAGTTTAGAAATACTTGAATATTTCCGCCAAGAATTAAACAGTTAACTTGGTATTTAAATTTATGTCTGTTATAATTGATAAAATTAGACTTTTCAAAAGTCTTGAAAATTAGTTTTAGGTTTGTTTCCTACGTTCTGGCACAAAATCAAATATTTTTTCAACTAATAGATTTGCATCCTTAAATTTACTTACTTCATGAAAGTCAATACCATCAGTATAAAAACTTGAAATAAATTGATCATTAAATATTCGAAGACCATATCTCAAGGATTTAGTTGATTTTGAAGTAACTAAAACTGAGGCAATAGGATATCTTTTATCATGTTGAATTAGAAGGACTGCTCTGTCCATCTGGATTTCACGCACTTCACCCTTTTTTAAGATTTCATCTAATATACTTCCTACTGCTTGGAGTACCATGGAAAAAATATTTTCTTCTACCTTTCCTAATTCAGCCCAATCATATTTAAAAAGAGCAATTCCTTCATTTGTATCAACCACTAAAATTCTGTATGCTTTAAAGGGTAAAATATAGATAATTTTTGGATCTTTCAAGATTACTATTATGGTAATAAATGCTTTTTATGGAAACCAATAGTTAGAAAGTTAGGTAATCGAAAGGCATGGATGATTTCAATGACAACTTGGATCGTAACACTTTTTCCATTAATGTTTCTTGGACCAAATATGGAATTAATAGCAATGATAGTATTCTTCTTCATTGGCCTAGGTTTATCAGGATCTTTATATATTATTGATCTAATTATATCTGATATAGTTGATGAAGATGAAGTAAATACAGGGATTCGGAGAGAAGCAGGATATTATGGAGTCAATGCTTTTTTCTTACGGCTAGCGATCATTATAGTGTTTCTAAGTATTGGTCCTATGTTTATCATTGCTGATTGGGAGGTTTTCGGTTCAATAACAACAGAGGTACAACTTGGCCTTCGAATATTAATGTTTGGATATCCCGCAGTGGCATTGATAATCGGAATTTTATCGATTTATAAGTATCCTTTACACGGAGAAAGACTAAAACAAGTAAAAGAAAAATTAAAGGAAATTCATGAACAAAAGAAATCGAAAATATAAATTCTTTATTTTTTAATATTTTTTAATTTACCAACTCCAATGTGAATCTTTGCTAAAATTCCATCAAGATCGGGTTTTTGAACAATTAAAGGCGGTAGAATTTTAAGAGTATCTTTTTTATTATTGCAATAATCAAGCAATACTCCTTCTTTTATAATAGATAACATAGCTAATTGGCTATCACTTTCGCTATGGAATTCAACACCCCACATAAGACCTCTTCCTCTAACTTCATTTATTAAATCAGGAAATTCCACTTTTATTTCTTCTAATCCTTTCTGGAAGACCTTTCCCATTTCCTTGACATGATTTAAGAATTTTTGATCTGATTGGATATTTAACATTTCTAGTGCGATAGCACATCCAATATCAGAACCACCAGTAGTAGAAATATGAATAAATGGATCATCTTTATAGACAGCTTTTTCGATAAATGGTTTATAACTACATGTAGATAAGGGATAAATTCCAGCAGTCATACCCTTTCCTAATACCATAAAGTCTGGCACCACTTTTTCGTTTGGATACAGCCCGCCATATATCGCCCATAATTCTCCAGTCCTCCCAAGACCTGCTTGCACTTCATCTATAACCATCATTGTACCCTTTTCATCACAAATTTCTCTAACTTCTGCGAAATATCCTTCAGAGGCAATCAATAAACCTGCAGTAGCGGGAATAGTTTCTAATATAACGCATGCAATATCATCAGTTACGGCTTTTCTCATAGCATCAATATCCCCAAATGGAATTTGATTATATCCGGGAAGATTCCAAAGAAAAATATCTCTAAATTCTGGATCTCCTGTTGCTAATGCAAACCCAGTATGGCCATGATAACCACCTATAGCAGAAACGCATCCTTTACGCTTTGTGTATGCTCTCGAAAATTTAATCGCGCAATCTATTGCCTCTCCTCCTGCTACACCAAAAGTAGTTTTACTGATATCTCCAGGCATTAAATCTGCAAGTTTCTTTCCTAATAGGGCTCTTTGTTCAGATAATAGAATATGATCACCTATATCTAACCCCCCATCTAAAGCATCTTTAAACATCTGAAAAATTCTTGGATTTCGATGACCTAGGTTATACACTCCTCCAGAAGTACGACAATTAAACATTTCTAAAGGAGGTTCACCAGGTCTCGGACCCTCCAATGTTCGCATTTTGACGCCTTCCCTTTCCCCGGGAATAACTCCTAAACCGATACTTTTAAAAAAGCGAACTTTGGGTCCATTTACATGTTTAGAATATAGTTTTAGTAATTCTTTTTGAGGTAAAGTACCAATGAATTTCTTCTTAGGATTATCATTCATATTGTTAATAAATACTAGTAAAATATTTTAAAATTTTGAATTTTATGAATGATTTGAAAGAAAATTTTATTCATTTAACAAGCTTAGAATATCAAAAAAAGATGGAATTTTGCATTAATTTTTATTCCAATTAAATTAAAAATTATAAAAGAAAAAGGAAATTTAAAAAAACCTGTTAGAGGATTTTGCCAAATTGGTGTTTTGGTTAATTTAGAACTCATAACCACATTTTTTGCATACGTGCTTTTTTGCATACATCGGAATGTGTCCTACGTAGCTTAAAACCTTACCTTTGTCTTCCACTGTTTTTATATTGTGTCCAACAGCTCCACACATAGGACATGTAATCCTCTCATCGGCAGCGAAACCACCCGCACCTATATCTGGGGGTTTTAACTCATCTAATTCAGATTCAACTTCGGTGAGGTGAGCTGTTGTTGACTCTAATACTTGCTCTTTTTCAGTAAAAGCATCACTTAATTCTTGGATTTTAGTATCTCTTTGTAATAAGGTATTATTTAATTCACTAAGTTGTGAGTTTAACTGATCAAATTCACTTTGAGATGCAGTAAGTTTGGAGTTTAAATCTTCATTTTCTGACTTTAGATTACTGATTTCTTCTTGGTTTGCCGAGATTGTACTATTTGCTTCATTTAATTGAGCATCTAGATCTGCTGCTTTTTGTGTTGAAGCTTCTAATTCAGGAGTTAAAGTTGCTAATTTTTCTTCTGAAGTACTTAGGCTTGATTTATGTTCTTCTAAGTCGTTCTTTAAAGCCAGTTTTTCCGCTGTTAGAGCTTCGATGGTTTGATCTTTCCTTTGGCCTTCTCCAATTGTTTTTTCAAGCGTATTCTGAGTGTCATCAAGAGTACTTAGAATATCAGCAAGTTCATTTTGAGTATTGGCAAGTTTATCTTGTGTTTGAGATAATTCAATTTTGGTTTCGGACAACTGTTTTTCCAGATCATTAACCTTAGCTCTGAGGTCTAACAAAAATCTGCCTTCAACTGACATTTTCTTATCTGGTTTTGCTTCAGCTTTTTCCCAGTCAATACTAATAATTATTCACCTTTAAACTATTCAAATATCTTTAAATTTTAAATTGATTTATTGAATTTTTTTGATAATAATATATATATCATATTGAATTAAGCTTTTAATTTTTTTTGACTTTAGGGTATCAAATATTTGAATTGAATATTATGATTTAATTATTTTCAAAATTATAATATATTATAAGGAAATCATTAGTGAAGTTCGATAAATTATATGAACAATACGGAAAATTCACATTTTAAAATCGAATATATTTCCACATCAGGGGTATACAAAACCCCGTTCACTTTAATTATTCTTCTACAATTATTTGTTGGGGGAATAGTTTTAGTTTTCATTAATCTTTGGTTTGTCAACCAACTATATTTTCTTCTTACAGGAAAACAATTTTTTTCTTTAGGTCTTACTGCTGAATGGTATTATTGGTTATTATTGCCTTTAAATCTTTATGGCAATATATTTTTATTTGCGTTTTCCATCATACTATTTTCAGCAGGAATCAATAAAATTTTAAATAAAGTGTACCCTCCGAGAGAAGGTGTTTTCGAGAGAGGAAGTAAAGAGTGGAAATATACCCATCGAAGATTTTGGAATGCATATTTTCCTATTTGGCTCGCAAGGGCATTACCTATACCATGGTCTGACATTTTTGCTTACCGTTTCTTTGGAGTTTCAATTGGTAAAAATGTCGTTGCCTATGAAGGCTATATTGATCCCGAGTTTATAGAAATAGGGGATTTTACTATGACTTCATTGAACATATGTATTTTTTCCCATCTGATATACCATGAGCAAATTATAATAAAAAAGGTAAAAATTGGTAAAGCTTGTGTTGTTGGACCTCAAACAATTGTCAGTCCTGGTACCGTCATGCAAGATGGAGCTGTTTTAGGAGCCAATAGTTATACTTGGGTAGGACAAGAATTAGAAAGTGATTTAATTCATGTTGGAACTCCTGTAAGTATGACATTTCCAATCCAATCATTAGAAGAATCTCAAGAAAAAGCAGAAAGAGTTATAAGTGATCCTCTTGAAAACAGAGAAGGAGATGATAGGATTTAGATGTTTCAACCCGCGAGTTTAAAGGGTGAATCGCCAGTTCCAATAGATGAGAAGATAAGGAATAAATATCTCATCATTTATTTAATAATAATTATACTGAGTTTTATTCCTTGCTCCTTATTTGAATATATTTATGTATTATATTTATGGAACGAGGGATTTCATTTACTTTTCTTTTTATTTCTTCCTTTCAATTTCTTGATTTTAATTTATATACTCCAAATAAGTGCAATATTATTTTCTGTCTTATTTTTAACCATTATTAATTTATTATTTCCCCCTAAAGAGGGAATTTTTTCTAGAGATGTCAGAGATAAAAATTATTTGTTTTGGAATTTAAGAAATCTTTCCAAAAAATGGCCCTTATTTATCTCAGCTTCAAATCCTTTTCCTTGGCTGAAAAATCGTTTTACTCTTAGATTTTTTGGAGTAAGGATTGGTAAGAAGACGATATGTGATACGTGTTGGATCTCTTCTGAGTTTGTAAATATTGGTAATAATGTTATTATTGGAATGGGAAGCACACTTCTAAGTTTCGGAATTGAACAAGATAAATTTATTTTAAAAAGGATTCAAGTAGAAGATAACGTATTAATTGGAGCTAAATGTGTTTTATTACCAGGTACTATTATAAAAAAAGACTCAAAATTATCAGCTCATTCCTATACAAAATTTGATGATATCTTAAAAGATAATTCAATTTATTCAGGTCATCCTGCAAAAATAAAAGAAGTCTAAAAGATATGATAACTGAAAAAAGTAACAGATTAGATATTAACCAAAAAATTGAAACTAGAAAAAGACTTGTAATTATTTCTGATACTCATATTAGTCGGTCAGGTGGTCCCTTTAACTTACATACATTTAATTTAGGTGTAAAACAAATAAATAAGATAGAAGATGTCGATTTATTTCTACATTTAGGCGATATAACTCAAAATGGTACTTTATTAGAATATGAGTATACATCAGAACAATTTAAAAAGTTTGAGCCCGTTTCTAAATGTCCGTTAATGATACTTATTGGAAATCATGATGCAATGAACGTAGGATACCTTTTGTTTGAGGAGATGATCGGTAGAAGGCATTATGAGTATGAAGATGAGGAGTTATTTGTTATCGGAATTGATAGCACTAAACCTGACTTACCTGGTGGAATTATTCATCACAATATTATTGAATTAGTTCGAGAAGAATTAATAAAAAAGGAAAGAGAAAACAAATTTAAAATAGTTTGTTTTCATCATCAACTCATCCCGATTCCTAATACCGGAAAAGAAAGATCTGCAATTGATGATTCAGGCGATATGCTTAAAATGCTCTTAGAAGCAAAGGCAGATTTAGTTTTAAATGGACATCGTCATACATCAAATTTATATACTTTGAGTAATAGTGAAAAAGATCTATATGTTTTTAATGCGGGTACATTCTGTTGTAATAAAACAAGATATCGCGAATTATTTACCTATGCGATCATCGACATTGAGGGAAATAATCTCACTTTTAAGGTAATTCCAATATTAGATTCTAACTCTATGCATGAAATTCATCGTGAAGTTAACTATTATCTTCCATTAGAAATAAAAAAAGGTCTAAAACCATTATGTAGATTTATGCAAATGTCACAATCTTTAATCACCGCTGAATCTGAAAATGTGGTGACTAACTTTGACAAAGCAATTGAGCGTATAAATAAAATAAGCGATGTAGATTTAGTTGTACATACTGGAAATGTAACTCAAAATAGTTATAAGGAAGAATTTAGAATAGCTAAAGAAAAAATAGATAATTTAAAATATCCTTATATAGTTGTACCTGGATACACGGATTCGAAACCTCTCTTTTGGGATTATTGGAAACGGAATTTTGGTGAATTAAATCCCTTGTTTGAAAACGAAAAGATATACTTTCAAGGATTAAATTCTACAATCCAAGATTCTACTGAGGGATCCATAGGACGAAAAAGAATGAATAAATTTATTGAAAAAGTTTTATCCCATAGCCATCAAAAAATATTTGGTGTTTGTTGTTTTCATAGTTTAATCCCTACCCCTTTAAGCGTATGGAGAACAGAATTAAATGATTCTGGAGACGTACTCTCTCAATTTGCTCGGTCTCAAATTGAACTTTGCTTAAATAGCACCCCCAGTATCTCCTTTAATGTTAAAATTGATAATACTGTGTTCTCTAATGGGGGAAATCTTAGATCTGAAAGATTTGTTGAGGCTTTTATTGAAATTGAAATCTATAAAGAGGGATATGTTGTATTGAAGGAGCATAATTTGAAAACGGGAGAAATAAAAACTATAGGGACCTATAATATAACCATTTTCATATGATTAAAAGTAATTTATCTCCTTTTTTTCATAAAAAATAAACTTAAAAAGAATATTTTTTTTATATGATTAAGTTAAACGCTTTAAATGAATAATTATTATGGTTAAAGTAAAATTACACTTATTAAACATTTTCCAGCTAAAACTCAACCAGAAATTCATTGAATATGAAGGTAAAAACGTTGGAGATATAATCTCTCAATTTTTAGGGGAGTATAAAGAGAAACTTGGAGAGGATTTATTGAACAAAAGTAGAAACAAGCTTAACCCTCAAATTTTAATTCTGTTGAATGGAAGAAACATTAAATACCTAAAAAATTACAAAACAAAACTCAACGATAATGATGATATTTACTTATCCTTTGCTCTAGCAGGGGGATAAATAACGTTAGCACTCATGGTTAGGCAAATATATTGTTTTTTAAACGTTAAGCTTAAATATAAAGAGAATTATATTTTTTTTACTTAAAGCTATAATTTATTAGTAGTATCAAATTTTGAATAAATTAGTAAGATCTTTTTAGAAATACAATACGGTGTGTAGAGTCATAAGAAAAATTGGATTTTTAGGCCTTGATAATGCAGGTAAGACTAGTATTATTACAGCAATTACGAGAAGGTTTGGTTTTGAAGAAGAAGTTGCCAAATTAATGCCTACAAGAAGAATTGCTCGTGATACTTTCAAATTTTTAGGATTGGAATTTTCAAGACTCGATTTTGGTGGGCAGCGAATATATAGGGATGATTATTTAAAACATCCAGAGAAATTCTTGAGTGGAATAGATTTGATTTTTTATGTTATAGATGCTCAAGATTTTGATAGGTATATTGAATCAATAGATTATTTGGAAGAAGTATTATTATTTTTTAAAGAACACCAAGAAGATGTAATAGTGGCTATCCTCTTTCATAAATTCGACCCTCAACTTGTAGATGATGTAGAAATAAACAAAAGGATCCTTACCTTAAAGCAAGCATTAACAAGATATTCTAATGATTTCGATATTTTTTTCTTTGAAACAACAATTTTCGATATCAAGTCTGTCATGGGTGCTTTTTCAAGCGGATTATCAATGCTTTTCGAAAAAATGGAAATGGTCTCTAATTTATTTGCAGAAATTAG
>Ga0114930_10003282_pt1 | contig 14247 bp, 10 predicted proteins | sample AnhtaG_FD_87300 | JGI IMG/M metagenome (GOLD analysis project Ga0114930, IMG submission 87300) | Deep subsurface microbial communities from Anholt, Denmark to uncover new lineages of life (NeLLi) - Anholt_01485 metaG | ecosystem: Environmental > Aquatic > Marine > Oceanic > Sediment | place... | reverse complement strand
TCGAGCGTCATGGGCTTGCGTTCGATACGGCTGATCCCCCTCGGCGTCGCGATCCAGGCCGTGCCGTCCGCCTCGACCGCAATGTCGTTCACGTGGTCGTCGGGCAGCCAGCGCAGGCTGGCGCGGTAGGCCCAGTGTTCCCCGTCAAACCGGATGGCCCCGCGCTCCGTGCCGAACCAAACCACGCCGTCCTCTCCCGCGGACGCGCACGTGAAGTGGTCGTAAGGCAGGCCGTCCTCGCCCGTGTACAGCCGCCACGATGCGCCGTCGAACACCCCGACCCCCTGGCGCGACCCAAACCACAAGCGGCCCCGTGAGTCGTACGCCACCGCGGTGACCTCTCTGGGCGCCCAAGAGCGCGTACCGTCGTCGGGAAAGGCCGCCTCGAAGACGCCATCGGTCGAACGGCGAACGTAGAGCCCGGCGACTGTTCCGACGGCCACGGCGCCGCCGGTGCTCAGCGCCACACTGAGGGCCGGCGGCTCCGGCGTGAAGAGCAAGGTCTTCGTCGCCGGGTCGCCGAGGCTTCGAATCCACACCCCTTCCCGCGTGGCGAACACCTCCCCGGCTTCCGGATGGGCGGCCGCGCATACGATGCGTTGGTCCTCATGCGGTGGGGTTTCCGTGGCGCGGCCCGGCACGAAGGACGTCTTGCCCGATGCATCGACCACGTAGGCATGCGCCCACGATTGGCCCACGTGCCGGCTGACAGGCTCCGACAGCAGCGACCACGACGCGCCATCGTACTCGATGATCGCGAGGTGCGTCAGGCGGTCGACACACGAGGCCACTACCGTGCCGTCCTCCTTCACAGCGATGGCTTCGACCGACACGATCGCTTCCGGCAGGCGATGGATCTCGGGCACGCCCCCTTCGGTGACCCATGCCGTACGCGATTCCTGGGTGAAGGCCTCGTCAAGTACCGTTGCCGCCGCGGCCGAGACGCACACGGCGGTCGCAACGAGTACGCACAGCGGAATGGTCATTGGATTTCCCTTTCAGACGCGCTTCCGTTTCTCTGCCGGACATTGTAATCTATGCAGGCCCCACGCCCAAGTGCAGGCAGTTGCCGGGCATCTACGGAGGACCTCATGGAATACACGGCGGAACGTTCTTATGCCAGGGGCTACGTCTACCTCTTGGCCGGGGTGGCGGCGGTAGGCGGCCTGTTGTTCGGCTACGACACGGCGGTCATCTCGGGGACGATCGGTTTCTTGCAGACGCGCTTCGAGTTGAGCGCGTGGGCCAAGGGGTGGGCCGCGTCGGCCGCGCTGGTCGGGTGCATCTTCGGCGCGGCCATGGCCGGCTCGCTGAGCGACCGGTTCGGTCGCAAGAAGATGCTGTTGGTGTCGGCCGTCCTGTTCGCGGTGTCGGCCATCGGTTCGGCGATCCCGCGCAACCTGACCGAACTGGTCGTGGCGCGCATGGTGGGCGGGCTGGGCGTCGGGGCGGCGTCTATGCTGTCGCCCATGTACATCAGCGAAGTGGCCCCGGCGCGAATCCGCGGCCGGCTCGTATCGCTCAACCAGTTGACCATTGTCTCCGGCATGCTGGTGGTCTATTTTGTCAACGCCCTGATCCAGGGTCTGGGCGATGAGGCGTGGAACGTGGCCCTGGGCTGGCGCTGGATGTTCGGCTCGGAGACGCTGCCCGCGTTGCTTTTCCTCGGGTTGCTGCTGCTTGTGCCGGAGAGCCCGCGCTGGCTGGTGAAGCAGGGCCGCGAACACGAGGCGCTCGGGGTGCTCAGCCGGATTGGCGGGCGTGAAAAGGCCGAGCGGCAGGCCGAGGAGATCCGGAAGGCCGTCGCCCTCGAGGGCGGGTCGATCTGGCAGGTGCTCGAGCCGGGGATGCGCGTGGCCATGCTCATCGGCGTCGTGCTGGCCGTGTTCCAGCAGATCACGGGCATCAACGCCATCCTCTACTACGCCCCCGAGATCTTCAAGAGCGCGGGCGCCGGCCGCAACGCGGCCTTCATCCAGACAGTGGCCGTGGGCGCGGTCAACGTCGGCTTCACGTTCGTCGCCATATCCACGGTAGACAGGCTGGGCCGGAAGGCGCTGCTGTTGCTCGGGAACGCCGGCATGTGCACGTTCCTGATCCTCGTGGGCGCTTCGTTCCGGTACGCGTCCATGAGCGGGACGGTGCTGCTGTACTGCATCCTGGGCTACATCGCGTGCTTCGCGTTGTCGCTGGGGCCGGTGGTGTGGGTGCTCATGTCGGAGATATTCCCGACGCGGATCCGGGGCCGCGCGATGGGCGTCGCCACCGTGTGTCTGTGGTGCGCGTGCTTTCTGGTGTCGCAGACCTTCCCGAAGCTCCTCGAGTGGGTCGGCAGCACGTACACGTTCTATGGCTACGCCGCGATGTGCGTCATTATGTTTGTTTTCGTGGCCTTCGTCCTGCCCGAGACCAAAGGCAAGACGCTCGAAGAGATCGAGCAGTGGTGGCGGCGGGAGCCTGCGTCGAAGCGGGCCAGACAGGGATAGAGGAGGCCGGTTCCCTCCCACCCAGGCTTGTTCCATCCGACCGCAGCACAGTGCTATACTCGCGGTGACACGCAGGTTGACCGCCGTCACGGCTGCGCAATCGGAGGCCCCCATGGTCAGAAACATGCTCAGTGTGTTCCTCGTTGGTGTGCTGCTCGCGGCCTGCCAGAGCACGCCCGACGAGGTCGTGGACAAAGTGCTGCAGGACTTCGGCCTGCGCGACCGGCCCGAGGGCTATGTTTCGGGAAGCGACCGCGTCCTCGAGCGCCTCGGCGATGTCGGGGCCGCCGAGATGCAGCGCATGAACCTCGATGCCCAGCACGGCGCCGTCAAGTTCCAGCAGGAGAGCGAATTCAGAGGCAAGTACTACAAGGAAGTCAAGGTCTACGAGGGCTTCTTCCCCACCGACGCCAAGCCCATCTCGCGCTCCGTCGACGCCAACCGCGGTTACCACGGCTACGTCGAGTACGAGTACCGCGTCTACCAGGGCCCGCGCAAAGACTCGCGCACCGAGGCCGCGGCCGAGACCGCCACCATCCCCACCGACGAGACCGGCCGCGAGACCTACCGCTACACCTTCAGCGGCAGCGGCGAATGGAACGGCGGCAAAGGCCAAAGAGCCCGCCGATGACCGCTCACGGAACCCCAGAAACCCCGCTTAGGGAGGCCGTCTCACCCTCCCATCCTTGACTGTCGCCCTCAGAACAGCTAGTCTCAGTCGGGCGATCGGAACAACGGCTCGCCTGGACCAGCAGACACGCCCCGCTCAACAAGCTGGCGCCAAGCGGCGACGCCCCGGGAATCCTTGTTTCGCATCCGATGTTGGCGCGTGAAGGTTTGCGCGCGGGTAGAGGGCTTGGCTCATGCGCGTTCAGCTTATCCATGCCCCCACATACGTGAACGTGGACGCCTTGTCCAACAACCGCCCTTCGCTTCCGCTGGGCCTGGCGTATGTCGCCGCGGCCCTACGTGAGGCCGGGCACGACGTGACGGTCCTGGACGCCATCGGGTTGGCGCCCACCAAGCTCACCCCGGCTAAGCCCCTGCCGGTTCTCGGGTTGACCGCACAGGATCTGGCGGAACGGCTTGACCCCGACGCCCGTGTGGTTGGAATCACCAACATGTTCACCTTCGCGTGGCCTCTGGTGCGCGAGGTCGTCCGCACCGTCAAGACCGCCTATCCGGACAAGATCGTGATCGCCGGGGGTGAGAACGTCACCGGCATGGCCGAGCATTGCCTCGAGACGGCCCCCATCGATTTCATTGTGGCGGGAGAAGGGGAGACCTCAACCGTAGCGTTGCTTGAGGCCGTCGAACGCGGGGAACAGGACTTTGCGAAAGTCGAGGGGCTGGTATTCAGAAAGGACGGTCGACTCGTGCGCACTGCCACGCGCGCGCGCATCCGGGATCTGGACTCTATCCCCTGGCCAGCGTGGGATCTTCTTGACCTCGACACGTATTACGGCCACCGGCTGATCTGGGGTGTCGACGCGGGCTTCACGGTTCCCGTCTTGGCTACGCGCGGATGCCCCTACGCGTGCACCTTCTGCTCGTCGGCCATGATGTGGCGCCGCCGATGGTACTCGCGGAACCCCGAACGCCTCGTAGCCGAGATTGAATACCTCATGGAGACCTATGGCGCGACCAATTTTCCTTTCCAGGACCTCACGGCTATTCTTCGCCGGGACTGGATAGTCGCCTTTTGCAGGGAGCTAATCAGACGCGGCCTGAAGATCAGATGGCAGATGCCCGCAGGGACACGCTGTGAGGCCATTGACAGTGAGGTGGCCCGGCTCATGCGCAAGAGCGGCGTGCTCAACATCGCCTTCGCGCCGGAAAGCGGGTCCGCCCGCATGCGGGAACAGATGGGCAAGCACATGTCTGAAGAGGCTTTGATGCAGGCAGTCAAAGCGTCGGTACGCAATGGTGTTCCCATTACGGCCTTCATGATGGTCGGGCAGCCCGATGAGACCTGGCAGGACATTCGTGAGTCCATCCGCCTCTGCCGCAAATTGGCCATTGCGGGCATCGACGACATCGGGCCCGGCTACTTCTTCCCGGTGCCCGGCACGCCGCTGTTCGACAGCCTGATGGCGGAGGGGCGGATTCAACTCAACGATGATTTCTTCGCCACCTCTATCTACGCCACCAACCTCCGGCTCGCCGAAGAGAACAACTTCTCCAAGCGGCTTAGCGCGAAACAGCTTACGCTTGCGAAGGTCTTGCTGATACTGAACTTCTATCTGCTCTCCTACGCCCTGCGCCCTTGGCGTCTGATACGGGTGCTCTGGCACGGCTTGCGCGGCGTCGAGACCTCGAAACTCGAGGGCTATCTTGTCACGCTGCGAGGGAGGGCCGTCGCCGCTGTGCGTCGATGCCTCGGGCTCTCCGGCAGAAAAGAAAGACAGACGCCCGAAACCCATTCGGGCGAGCAACCAGACTGATTGGGAATGTAGATGCCGCCGCGATTACGCGCATGTTCTGTGGCGCCCTCAGCAGCCTCGGGCCTCGCCGGCCACGATGCGGGGCGATATCCCATGCCGTCGCCGGCAAGCGCTTGCGCCCAACAGAGGCAAACGGCCGCTCTGCGCGCAGGAGGGCATCCCTAGTGGCTCGTGTGCTCCTGGTGCAACCGCCGCTCACCTTCGCCGAACTCTTCGCCAAGGGAACCGATGAGGCCTCGACGATCAGTCCCCCACTCGGTCTCGCCTATATCGCCGCCTACCTGCGTGAGCGAGGGCATGCGTGCGTCATCATAGACGGAATTGCTGAGCAGGTATCCGTCGACGCCATTGCTGAACGTGCTGCCGAGTTTGACGTCGTCGGTATAACCGTCTTGAGCACATTTGCCCTCCGGGCCCTCGAGATCATCTCCGCCATACGGACTCGCCGGCCGCGGCCGAGCATCGTGGTGGGAGGGGCGCACGCCACCGCGCTCCCAGAGGCGATGGTCGAACGCGGCGCCGACTACGTGGTTGTCGGCGAAGGCGAAGAGACCATGTTCGAACTCGTGGAGAGCCTTTGCAGCCGCAACCGTCCCGTCGACCGGGTCCGGGGGCTGGTGTTCCGTCGTGACGGCGAGACCGTTCACACGCCGCCTCGGCCATTCATCGAGCCGCTCGACCGGGTTCCCATGCCGGCCCGGAACCTACTGCCCATGAACCGATACCGGGACACGATTCTACGCGCGCCCGAGCGGCCTTCCCACTCGATGATGACGTCGCGCGGGTGCCGCGGGGCCTGCACCTTCTGCCACAAGAAGACCTTCGGAACAAAGGTGCGCTACTTCACTCCCGAGCGAATCGTAGAGGAAATCCTGCTTCTGCAATCCCAATATGGGGCGCGCCATGTCTCCATTTACGATGACAACTTCCTCACCGACCATGACTTCGTGCTGGCCGTGTGCGAAGGCTTGCGTCAGCGCGCGGCTGCGGTCAGTCTGTCCGTCGCCGGACGCGTTGACGTCGTGAACGAAGACGTCCTGCGCGCCCTAAAGAACGCGCGATGCATCAAGATCGAGTACGGTATTGAAAGCGGTTGCCAGCGCATACTCGATTACACCAGCAAGCACATCACAAAGGACGGCATCCGGCGCACGATCCGGCTGACCAAAGAAGTGGGCATCCCCAGCCGTGGGTTCTTCATATTGGGGTTTCCCACCGAGACCGCCGCCGAGATGGAAGAGACCATCCGCTTCGCCCTCGAGTTGGACATGGATCTGGCTTCCTTCACGTTGCTGACACCGTTTCCCGGCACGGTGGACTACCGGCGCGCGCTGCATAGCGGCACGTTTCGTGACCCCGAGTACTTCCACCACGAAATCGTGCCCGATTTCGCTTTTCCCGATAACCCCCTGTACGTCCCCGAGGGCATGACGGCCCAGGAACTGCTCGCGGTGCACCGCCAGGCCTACCGGCGCTACTACTTGCGCCCGCGTATGGTGATGCGGCGGCTGTTGTCGCTGCGTAGCGCGCAGGGACTGCGCGCCATGGCCGGAGGGGCGTTGTCCCTAGTCAGGAAGCGTGCCTGACGTCTCCCCCCATGCCTGCCCCGCCGTTGCATGTCCCGCTCCTCGGCGTCTATACTTCCCCACGCCAACAAGCCGCAGCCGGGACCAAAAGGAGTCCTCTCAAGGTGCAAGGAAGCGTCGTCCGGCGTCGTCGTTGGATTCGCTGCTTGGCGTGTGGGTCCGTCTGCTTTCTGGTTGTGTTTGCTGTAGTGATAGAGGTGGCGCTCAGGTTCATGGTGTGGACCTCGAGGAGGGAGGGCTTGTTGCATGCACCGGACATGCCTGACCTACAGAAGATCATGCCGTTCGACCGGGATCTGATTTGGGCGCCGCCGCCCAATCTGCATGACTTCCGCGTGGAGACCATGTTCGATGGGAACGTCAATACCGCCGTGCCCCAGGCCTTCAGGGTATCCACCAATTCGCACGGCCTGCGCGGCGCGGCACTGGCGCCGAGCGGGACGCGCAAACGCATCCTTGCCGTGGGCGATTCCACCACGTTTGGCCTGGGCGTCAATGACGAGGAGGCCTGGCCCGCCCAACTTCAGCGGCTTCTCAACGCACGCAGCCCGGAGCCGCACTACGAAGTCCTCAACGCCGGCGTCACGGGATACACGGCGTTCCAGTGCCTGCACTATCTCCTCAAGAGGGGTTTTGACTTGGCGCCCGACCTTGTCGTGGTGACCTCCGGCAACAACGGTAGCGACACATGGAGGGCGCTCTCGGACCCGGAAGAGGTCGAGAACATCAGGAAGCTCGACCCGTTGCGATGGGGGTCGGTGGGATATCAGGTACTTTGGCTCATGAGGGCAGCGCGCCGCGCGGAGCTTTCAGGCGAGCACAAAGTGCGACTGAGTCTGGAGGATTACGCGGATATCCTGACCCGGATCCACAAGGAAGCCCAACGCCGGGGAATTCCAGTCGTGTACGTTCTGTGGCCATGGGAGTCGCAGTTTGGCGAGGCGAGGGACTCGGGCCAACCGCAGCACCCCGTGGCGGACTACCAGCACGTGCTCAGGCGGACGTGCTCGTCGCGTGGTGTCCCTTTGGTCGACCTGGAGGCGAGGTGGCGTGGCGGGCCTGTCTCATTCTACTTGGACAGCGTGCATGTGAATGCAGCGGGCTGTCGGGATGTTGCGGAAGCGGTGACCAAAGTCTTGCCGTTGGCGCTTCCGAATCAGCCCGTGGTAGAAATCCGATCTTCGCGCGCTGCCAGGCGGCATCCGTAGCGGTTCCTGCGAGGATTGTGCGGAATCCCCGCGCGTGTTGCAGGACCGGTCCCGCTCTTTGTCCGTGGACGGCCTGGGAAGATGAAGGTCGCAGTGGAGGCGTGATCCGGTGGCTCGCTCCGGGAAGAAGCGGCGGGTCGTGTTCAGCGCTTTGGTGGCGGCCCTGTGGCTGTCGGTGGCCGTGCTGTGTCTCGAGGTCTACGCCGCCGGCCGGCAGCTCTGGGTTCGCAAGCACAATCCGTTTGTACTTGACCGGGAGCAAGAAGGGGAGGCGGTGCGTGTCGAGCCCCCAGCAGAACGTGTCGTTGCGGATCCGCGTCTGGCGCATGAGGTCCCATGGTTCCTTCCCCAGAGCGTGTCGGGGGCAAGACAGCGGCCCGAAAGCCGTGACGGAACCGGCAAGGCGTTTGTGGAATGGGGTGTGCCTGCTCGACACGAGACCGACGACGCCAAGAACGCACGCCGGGCGGTGTTCCCGCTATTGGACGATGGGGACCGGCAGTGCTTCGCCGCGCTGTTCGACGAGACGGTGGCCGTTTTCGACGGCGCAGGGTCTTTGACGCAGATCTATGGCAGTAACGGCGTCAGTATGGCCCTGCGATTGTGGACACAGAGGACCCTGGGCAAAGTCATTCGATGGACCGTCTTCCGGAGACAGTGGCGGCATTTGATGACAATGGTGCGACAGACTGCGGCATCGGGGGACACACATCAGGAGGATCTGCCACTGTCTGAGGAAGATGGCGGAACTGAGTTCGTGTCCTGCTACTGTCTTCCATCGAATTCCTCCGATCGGCCTGAAGAGCGCGTGTTCGTATTCCTTTCGACCGACCCGATTAGATCCGTGGTCACGGAACTCCCTGAAGACTCGCCTTGGGAGATACCATTCAAGAAATACAAAAAGAACTTGCGGGGTGCGCATTCGGGGATGGGGGTGGCCATCGATACGAATAACTACGGGTTCCGCGACGAGGATGTCGCGGTGCCCAAGCCCCAGGACGTCTTCCGGATCCTGTGCATTGGCGGATCGACGACGGAGGAGGGGGTTACGAGCGATTCAACGTACCCGAACCGGTTGGAGCGGAAGCTGCGAGCCCATTTCCCCACGAGGGCCATCGAGGTCGTGAATTGCGGCACATCCGGACTTGACAGCTTCGGCCACCGTTTCCGTGTGGCCGACTACCTGGAACTGGAGCCCGACCTCATTGTGGCCTACATGGGCATCAACGACATCGTCTATCGCTACCTGGCGATCGAAGGACGGCAACTCGCGCCGTGGCAACACGTGCTCCGCCTGTCCCGTTTCGCCCGCCTACACGCAAATCGGCTTCTGTTTAGACTAGACGAAGACGCACGCCGGGATGTCAATCGCGTTGTGATCGACAACCTGCTTGCACTGGCCCGAGTGTTCCGAAGCCGCGGCATCCGCGTCGCGCTGTGCAGCGTCGCCTATCCCAACGCCGAAGGCCTGTCCAAGGAAGAGCGCGATTACTTCGATTACGATGCGCGGACGTATTGGAGAAACGAGTGCCTGAATTTGGACGTATACGTTGCGCTTATGGCCATCTACAACCGAGAACTGCGGGCCCTATGCGAACGCGAAGGCATGTTCTATGTTCCCATGGCCGAGCATCTGACCGGGGGCGCCGAGTATTTCGGCGACATCTGCCACATGAAGGAAGCGGGTATCGAGTTGAAGGCGCAGATCTTCTTCGAGTACCTCAAGGGCTACATACGGCCCGCACTGGAGAGATGAGCGGCAGGGCGTTCCTACAACGTGTCGTTGGGCCGCTCGCGGATCGTGGCGGCCAGCCGAAGCATCTCCTCGCACGACAGCTTCTTCAGTCGCGGACGCCTGCCGCTGAAGAACAGGGCGCGGCGCAGCATCGGGCCAAGGAACCGCGCTGAAACCGTCATCTCCGGGTAGCTGCCGTACATGCAGCCGGGACAGGCGCGCGTAAACGGCGCCACCTCGCGGTGCACCTTGCGCTCTCGGAACCAATCCGGGAACTGGGGGTCGTACACCGGCATCGGGCGCGGCAGCCGATAGTCGCAGCACGGGGCCAGGTTGCCGTCGGGGGCGATGGCGAAGTACAGGGCGGGGCTGTCGCACACGCCCGCGTTGCGGCGCCGCCACTGGACCGGTTCGCCGGCGATGAAGCGGACCACGTCGTCCAGGTACGGGTCCGAATCGTAGAGGCCGCAGCCGGCGTCGCGCAGGCGACGGCATTCGTCGATCACGCGTTTCACCTCCTCGTGGCTCGAACGCGCGAAGCGGAAGCGCTGATCCCGGCAGCGGAAGTTCGGCCGCATCCCTGGCTCGGCCACGTGCACCGGAACCAGCGACACCCCCCAGCCAATGGCCGTTGCGAACCGAATCACGTCCGGCACGTCCATGTAGGTATCCGGCATCAGAACGGCCCCGAAGAACGCCGTCGCGTTCTCCGGAAACACCGCGTTCACGTCGGCCGCGGCGCGGATGGCCGCCTCGAAGGAGCCCTCGAACCCGCCGTTGTTCGCCTCCTGCTTCCTCGGGTCGAGCGTATCGAGGGAGATGCTGATGTCCTTGGCGCCTGCGGCCACGCATTCGGCCAGCCGCTGGCGGGTGGCCGCGCCGTTGGTTTGCAGCCGCACGTGAATGCCCACGGCCGCAAACGCGCGCACGATCTCGGCCAGGTCGTCGCGCATAAAGGGCTCGCCGCCGATCAACAGAACGATCGTCGTGCCAATGGCCCGCAGATTCGCGGCCAATCGCCGGATCTCCGCGAGCCCGATCTCGGGCATGTCCGCGTTTGCACGGTTGATGTTGCAGTGTCGGCAGGCCATGTTGCAGCGCGCCGTCACGTAGTACTGCACGTACACCGGCGTGCGCCGCAGCAACAGGCTGCGGGCTATCCGGCCCTTTTGGGACACGCTGAAATAGGCCATTGCCGCTACCCTGCCTTCTGCGCGAGCGCGATCAGCGTGGCGCCGATGGGAAAGCTGACGTACCGCAACGGGAAGCGTTCCGCGGCCAGCAGCGTGTGGAGCGCTCGATTCAGCCAGGCAGGCGGCTGCGAGAAATCCCCGACGAGCGGGTCTTTCCCCGGGAACCACCGACGCTTGATCCACAACGGCGCGAAGAACAGCGGCTGGATATACGTGGCCTTGCGCACCACGAAGCCCGCGTCCTCGATCAGCCGTTGCAGAGGCCCGCGCCTATACCGGCGGAGGTGGCCGAACAGCTCATCGTGCTTGCCGAAAAGCGCCTGGAAGGCCGGTACGCACAGCAGCAGCCAACCGTCCCGGCGCAACACGCGGTAAAACTCCCCCACGGCCTGCGCGTCGTTCTCCACGTGCTCAATGACGTCGATGGCCGAGACCAACGCGAACGACCCGTCCGCATAGGGGAGCTGCGCCGCGTCGCCCGCGGTCCTCCGCGCGAACGCGCAACGGCGCAACGCATCGAGGTTGCGGTCCAGGCCGAATGGGTTCGAGGCCAGGCCGCGCAGGCCCTTGAGAAACACGCCCCCGGAGCATCCCACGTCGAGCATCGGGTCCAACCGCGCGCCCTGCGGAATCTGCGTCCTCACCAGGTCGGTCAACAGCGCGTACTTGCCCGTCAACCACCAGTGGCTTTCGCCGAGCTTATCGTAGGCCAGTGCCCGGTGCGCATCCATCAGCGGTCACGGCGTCTGCCGCTCGTGCCGGGGCGTTTCCTCACCCGTGGATTCACGGATGAGGTACAGCGGAAAGCGCTTGGACGCATCGAAGATGTGGGCGATGTACTCGCCCACGAAGCCAAGCAGCAGCAGGTTGAGGCCGCCCAGAAACGCCACCAACGTGACGACCACGCTCCACGCCCAGTCCTGGGGAAACCCGAGGAAGATGCGGCGCAGAACCACGAACGTGGCGTAGCAGAACGACAACAGCGATATCAGCCCCCCGGCGTAAATGGCGCCGCGCAACGGCAGCTTCGACAGCGACGTAATGCCGCTGATGGCGAGGTCGATGAGCTTGAGCCAGGAGTACTTGGTCTCCCCTCCCTGCCGTTCGCGGCGGTCGTACTCGACCGCGGCCTGCCGCCCCCCGTACCAACTGCGCAGCCCACGAACGAAGGGCGTCCGGTCATTGATCGCCGTGATGAATTTCGCCACGTCGCGGTCGATCACCGAGAAGTCCCCCGCGTCCAGAGGCACCGGCACCTCGGCCATGGCGCTCAGCACGCGATAGAAGGCCCGGTAGCAGGTCCGCTTCAGAAGACCCTCCTTGCGGTTTCGGCGGACGGCATAGGCCACATCGCAGCCCCCTTGCCAGCGCTCGAAGAGTTGCTTGAGCACGTCTGGCGGGTCTTGCCCGTCCCCGTCCATGATGCCGATCCCGCGGCCTCGGGCCAGCGTCAGCCCGGCGCAGATCGCCGCCTGCTGCCCGAAGTTCCGGTTCAACCGGCGGCCCACGATCTCTGGGTGCGCTTGCGCCGCCGCCTTTACCGCCCCCCAGGTCTCGTCCGTACTGCCGTCGTCGATAACAAGGATCTCAAACGGCTTGCCGAGCGCGTCCATCACCTCGCACACATCGTCGAGTAGCGCCTCGATTACGCTCACCTCGTTGTGTACGGGAATGATGACGGAATGCTCTATGGTATCGGCCATCATGAACGCCGCCAGTACACCAAGATAACTTCGGGGCCTTCGCCTACGGCATTGTCCTGGAACCCCCGGGTGAAAAGCAAGGGGGAAGCCCCTGTGGACCATTGCGTGACGCCCACGCTCACCCTCAAGTTTGCCTTTCCCGTCCGATCGGTCTATGCTGTCGCGGCTGCTGGCAATGCGCCCGGTGCGGCGGGCAGAGGTGTGACGGCGTGAGAGTTCTCCTTGTCTCTGTACAGCGCAACCTCGATATCATAGGGCTGAAGGGACTCCACCATTTCCTACTGTCCCGGGGTCACGACTCTTATTTGCTGTACCTGCCCCGATTTGACCCCGCGGATCGAGGGGCTCTCGAGCGACTGGACGCGTTCGTGGCCGAGGTCGCCCCTCAGCTTCTCGGCGTCAGCCTCATGGCGAACGACTACGGCGCCGCCGTCGAGGTCACGCGTTTCCTGAAAAGGACCTTGCCTGAGGTCCCCGTAGTCTGGGGCGGCATCCACCCCACTACGGCGCCGGAGATGTGTCTGGAGCATGCCGACTACGTGTGTGTCGGCGAGGCGGAACAGACCCTGCTCGACATGGCCGAGGCCATTGAGAAGGCGAGTCCGTTGAACGGTGTCCGCAATCTGTGTTACCTCGAAAAAGCGCGCCTGGTGCGGAATCCGCTGCACCCCCTCGTCGAGGATCTCGACACCCTACCCATTGTTGCACAGGTCCCGCCGAACAGTTTCGTTCAACTGGGACACCGGGTGGCTCCGTTGACAACGCGCCATCTGAGCCGATTCAAGCGCTACCGAGGCGGAGTCTACAAGATCATGACGTCTCGGGGGTGTCCGCATGGGTGCGCGTATTGCTGCAACCACTTCCTCCGCAAGCTGTACGGGCGGTGGCCTGTGCGAAGGCGCAGCGTGGCTCACGTAGTGTCCGAACTCGAGGCCGCCGTGACCGACGGGCCGCCTCTCGAGTACGTGGACTTCATCGACGACTGTTTTCTTGCGTGCGACCTGGACTACCTCGAGGAGTTCCGCCGCGAATACAAAGCACGCATCGCAAAGCCCTTTATCGCGAAGGGGACGCCGCGGGACTTCACGCGCGAACGAATGGACTTGGCGGTGGACGCGGGCATGGCGTGGGCCAACGTGGGATTGCAGAGCGGCTCGGACCGGGTGTGCCGGGAGGTCTACAACCGCCAGGTGTCATCCGAGGAGTTCCTCGCGGCCGCCAGACTGATCCATGAGTATCCGGTGGCGTCGTACTACGATGTGATCGTGGATAACCCGTTTGAGACGGAGGAAGACACGCTCGAGACCGTCGAGACGCTGGCGGCGGCGCCCAGGCCCTGCTATGTCCTCGTTTTCTCGATGAGTTTCTATCACGGCACGGACCTGCGCGAACGCGCGTTGAAGGAATGCCCAGGAAGGCTGGACGACCCTCTCACAAAAGACTATCTCGTCCGCGACGGAAGTGCGGTCAATAAGCTCGTTGACATCGCCTCGCTGCTACACCCCCCGCTCATGCGGTTTCTCTTGGCGAGGTACCGGCGCGCCCCCAAGGGGCTGACTACGCGCATGGCCGTGTTCGCGGCACGCCTGTACTCGCTTTGGGTGCTCGCGCCCATCACCTACTTCCGCCTCATTGTGCGCACCCAGAAGGGGTCGTTCTATCGGGCCCTGCGGGTCCTTCCCATATACATCAATGGCGCCCTCGTGTACTACTTGAACCATCTCGCGATGTACAAGAGGCGTCCTGCCAAGGAAGACGGTTAGGCAATGGCGGGGAAGGGCAACGTGGCGAGCAGTCCCCGGGGGCGTCCCGCCGACGATGCGAAGCGGTCCAAGGGGGCCTCCAAACAGACGGGTCCTCCCCGTAAGATCGAGGCCGAGGCGCCTGAGAAC
>Ga0114930_10003281_pt1 | contig 14248 bp, 15 predicted proteins | sample AnhtaG_FD_87300 | JGI IMG/M metagenome (GOLD analysis project Ga0114930, IMG submission 87300) | Deep subsurface microbial communities from Anholt, Denmark to uncover new lineages of life (NeLLi) - Anholt_01485 metaG | ecosystem: Environmental > Aquatic > Marine > Oceanic > Sediment | place... | reverse complement strand
TTAAATCTAATATATATGATTTTAATATGGGAAATTTTGAAGAAGCGATCCGATGGCTAAAGCAAGCTAATATTGATTATGGATATGCTCAAAATAATCTAAATTTTAAATCCTTTGAATTAGTGTGCTTCTTATCTCATCAAGTAGCAGAAAAATCATTAAAAGCAATTTTGTATAATATTGGTTTAAGACCGTTTGGTCATTCCCTAAAAGATTTAGTAAATGAAGTTGAAAAAAATAAAGCTCAAATAAATTTAGAAGTTCCAATAGAATGTGCCACAGAATTGGATAAACATTATATATCTACAACGTATCCTGATGCTTTTGTATCAGGTATACCCCATGAATACTATTCTGAGAAAAATGCAAAAGATTGTTTAAAATGGAGCAAAACAATATTAACATTAGTAGAGAACTATTTAAAAAGCATGTCAATGAAATAAAGGAAATCAAAGATTTTATAGTAAAAATAAAATCTACATTAAATGAGAAATTAATTTGTGCTATATTAATTGGTTCAAGAGCCCGTCTCAACTTTAACATTGGAAGTGATATAGATCTTATTCTAGTAGGAAATTGGTCTAATGATAAATTATTTGAAAGAATAAATGAAATTGAAGATAAATTACGTATACCACTATTACCAATTGACTATTTTTTATATCTCCCCTCTGAAATTTTAATATTCATTGAGCAAGGGAATCCTATGATTTTAGATGGATTTACTGAGGGCATTAGCCTTTTTAATGATATTTATTATCAAAAAATCAAAAATCTTATTGAAAAAAAAATATTATCAGGAATTCTTTCAAAAAAAGAAAAATTATGGAAGATTCATAATTAGATATCGTTTCAATAATTTAGTATCTAAGTATAAGCTTGAAAAAGAAAATTTAACTATTTTACAAAATTTAAATATTTAAAAACAAAATACTAATGATGATTTGTGATGTATAAATATAAAGTTTCAATTTTAGGGACCGGATTTATAGGTTTATGCTCTGCTGCTTGTTTTGCTGAGAAAAATATAAAAATATTAGCATCCACACATAATGAAAAAAAAGCAGCGATAATTAATGACGGAAAGGCTCCATTTTTTGAAGCGGAATTACAGGATATGATGACCAATATTAAAAAAAATGCTCCAGAGCTTCTTCAATGCCTATCCAACCCCGTCAAGGCGGTATTAGAAACAGATATTTCGATGATCACTCAAGGAACACCTATGAGAGAAGATAAAAGTATTGATTTAAGTTTTATAGAGAGTACAGCTAGAGAAATTGGAGAAGCATTGAAGAAAAAAGAAAAGTATCATCTAATTGTTGTAAGATCGACTGTAGTACCCGGGACTACTCGAAATTTGGTATCTAAGATTATAAATGAAGTATCAGGTAAAGAACCAGGAAAAGATTATGGACTGTGCATGCAGCCTGAATTTTTAGCTGAAGGTCGTTCTATTGAAGACACTTTGCATCCAGATAGAATTGTAATTGGAGAGTTTGATGAGAAAAGTGGTGCGATGCTTCAAGAATTTTATGAATATTTTTATGGAGATCACTTAGAAAATTGTCCAATTTTAAGGATGAATTTAGAAAGTGCTGAGTTAGTAAAGTATGGAAATAATTGCCTATTGTCAACTAAGATTAGCTATGCAAATGAATTTGCTAATTTCGCTGAATTGGTGCCAAATGTTGATATTGTTCAGGTCATGAAAGGGGTGGGTCTAGATTATCGATTGAACCATAGATTTTTAGGGGCAGGAGTTGGTTTTGGTGGATCCTGTTTCCATAAAGATGTGAACGCTATAAAAGCTTGGTCAAAATCTAAAGGGTATACCTCTAGGTTATTAGAAGCAGTTTTGGGTATAAATGATGACCAAGCAATTCATATTGTTAATCTTGCTGAACAATTAACAGGAAAATTAGCGGGTAAAAAAGTCACTTTATTAGGGCTTGCTTTCAAGCCAGGTACAGACGATATGAGAGAAGCAGCTAGTATTAGAGTCGTTAATGAACTAATAAAAAGGGGCGTAACAAATATAGAAGGTTATGATCCTAAAGCTAACGAAACAGCAGAAATAGAATTAGGAGATAAAATAAAATATGCTAATTCAGTTGAAGACGCCTTAAAAAATTCTGAATGTGCCTTAATAATAACAGAATGGGATGAATTTAAGAAATTAACTCCAGATGACTTTAAAAAATACATGAAAACTCCTAATCTTGTAGATGGAAGAAGAATCTACGATTATGAAATATTCAACAAAAATCTATCTTTTAGGGCAATTGGTCGTATCAATTTGACTTAAAATTTTAAGCTTGTTCCAAATATAGCTATTTTTTTATTTCATCTTGTTATGTATTATAAATAGAAACAATAATTTTATAGGTGAACTATGATTTTAGTTAAAGTAATGGATGATAAAATTGTAAAGCAGGGAGAAAGTAAAAAAATGAAATTTTTTAAAGATTCCGCAGATGAAATAAATGAAAGTATGATTATCTTGAAAAAAAAATGTGAATTGTGTGGAAAACCTGTAAAACAGTATCAGAGTAATTATGATAGACCTTACAAATTTGTCTTTATAAATATCACTCAAGACCCAGCAAAGCACTATTTTTGTTCTAAAAAATGTAAAAACGAATGGATATTTAACCCAAGCAAACATCAAATAATTGATCTAAAAACTCCCAGCTTCTAAAATCATTAAGTCTATCTTTAAGAAGACTATTATTTGTAATATATCATTTGAAAGTGTGTTTCTGATTCAATCTGTTCTCTTTTTCCATCCAAGTATGATATAGAATTGCGGGATTTAATACCTTTATAAAGGATTTTCAACTTCATTTTCTTCTTTAGTTATTTTAACTCTTCTTTTTCATTATCTTAGTTATTAGTTCATTCCATGACCATATGATAATTGTTTTAGTTTCTGGAATTGTTTTAAGTACTTTTTCAAGCTCTTTATTTTCAGTTATAAGAATACCATCAAGAGCAACTGCTGCTCCTGAGATCCAGCAGTCCATAAAATCTAAATGGCCCGAGTGTCTAATGATTGAAGCGATTAAACTAGCTTTTGGATTTAATTCAGGATTGAATATATTTACAGGTGAATTTAGAACTGTTGGGAGGATTAGTTGATATCTGTCTAAAGTACTAAAATCTTTCTTCTTTCTATATTCATTAAGAAGCTTAAAGACAGTTTCTATAAGGCAAACTGAGGGGAGAAATATTTTATATCCATTTATACCATTTTTCCATAGTAGCTTTACTTGTTCTTCAAATTTCTGAGAAAGTTCTATTTTGATACCAAAAAGAGGTAAAACATATGTTGTATCTAGAATTATCGAATTAATGTTCTTCATTAGTTAATTTCTCCTGAATATCTCTCTCCTTTTCAATATCTCTTTCAATATTATTAGGAGTCCCAGCAGCAATAATGGGCATAGTTAATGCTTCATCAACGGAATAAATTTTCTTTATAATTAATTCACCTGGATGTGCTTCGATAAATATCTCATCCCCTGGTTTAATGCCTGACGCATCTCGTAATAGTTTCTTTGGCAAAATTTCTCCTTTTTTTCCAACAACAGTCTTATCTTGAATAGTCATAAAATATATATGGTTTTCAGAATATTTATGTTTTTTCAGAAATTAAAATATTTTATCTAAAAATTAACTTTTTAGTCATAAAAATAAAAAAATGTAAAAATTTTCTTCATGTTCTCATAGAAAATACTCCATTTATGATATCCTCCACTTTATATTCAAAAATTCTTAAAGAAATTGAAAAATTTAACAATAAATAAAAAATCAAGTAGTTTTATTCAAATATCGATCTTATTTCGATCTTATTCGAATATTATTTTTTGAAATAATAATTAGTTTTCCATAATTCTGTGGTTTGTTTATATCAAATTGTGATAAAAATTTATTTAAAAGTTTATTAGTAGCTTCAGGATGAGGAGAAAGAACCTGAAGTATAACAATCGTTGGTGGTTTTAATTGAAAAAAATGATAAAGTATACCAAATCCTCGATCATGTGTGATTATTGGAATTTTTTGATTAACTGCATATTCAAATATCTTTTCGTCATCAACGCCTGGATTTAATATATCTTCTACATTGATGAGACTAAATCCTGCTTCTTTTAAAACCAATCTTGTAGACTTCGCTAAGCACTCATCTATAATGATTTCCAGCATCTATACCCTTTTCTATAGTTTTGAAAAGAATTTATAATTAAATATCGATTATCTCTTCTTCAGGATGATCAATAATAAAAACAGAGTAGTCGAGAGCTGCTTTAATATCCTCTTCAGTAAGCCTTGGATATTCGTTTAATATCTTTTGAAATGTTGCTTCATCACGTAACATTTTCAATACTATAGAAATTGGAATTCTTGTTCCTTTAAAAACAGGTTTTCCTGATAAAATCTTTGGATCGATATTAATTCGATCAGGGTATCCTATCATTTTTATTCATATTATTGAAATTACTAATAATTAAATCATATTCTCTGTACTTATAATTTTCTATATAATTAATTAAATTGATAATAAGAAATTTTTCAAGATTTGCATTCTATAAGGCTTCGTTTTAATCGATTTTGGATGGAATTGTACACCTAACTCTTAATATGGGATCAATCTGTAAATTGTTTGGGCGCCCAAAATTAAATTTATGTTCACTTATTTTAGGGTTTTCTTAACAAATTCCAGCATTTTAGTCACAATGGGAATAATTTCACTGTGATTTAAAATTGCAGAAATGTGGCCTGCTTTTTCTACTATCGCTAACTCGTGTGGATGATTCATTTCCTTTAATTTATTTATAAATTTCTCTATTGGTGGCCAAGGACATCTAGAATCAGCCATACCCGCCATAATTAGTACAGGAGCTTTAATACTCGAAACGTGCGTGATTGGTGAACGATCAATATATAAATCTTTATATTTCCCCCGTGGAGGTCCACCCATTAAGGTAGTTTCGAAGAGTTTAAACCAAGTATCTGATAATTTATACATTTCCACCCAATCAACAACGGGAACCATAGATATTCCAGAAACAAAAACCTCGGGTTTTTTAGTAAGTGCTATTAAAGTCATGTATCCACCATAAGAGGCGCCGAATATCCCGATTTTACTACCATCAATTTCTGGTTGGTTTTTTAACCATTCCGCACCGTGAACCATATCTTCGAGATCACCCCCTCCAGGATCTCCTATATCGAGATATTGAAATTCAGTCCCGTATCCTGTAGAACCTCTGAAATTTGGTCCTAAAGCGCCAAAACCGTTCAAAGAAGTAAATTGTAAGAAAAGTCCATCCCCCCAAGAGTCACTCGTTTGACCCCAAGGACCTCCATGAGAATAGACAGTGGCGGGAGATGGTTCTTTCGCGTCTACAGCGGGCATATACCACGCATGAATCTTCCTGCCATCAAAAGATTCGTACCAGACCGATCGGGGCTCCTTTAATTGGGATAAATCAATGTTGAATTCTCTTGGGGTTAAGGGAGAAACATAACTAGTACCAATCTCATGGAGATATACACCAAAAGGAGAAACCATTGATGATTGTAAAACGGTTATGAATTTCCCGTCCTTCCGTATTTTCGGGGATGCCAATGTCCCTTGTGGAAATGGTAAAGCTGCACTTCTACTACCCGTAATTGGATGCGAATGCAGTGTAGTTCGACCTTGTTTACTGATGAGATAATATACTATATCACTATTTGGATTCCAAATTGCTGCTTCATAAACTTCAGGGACTTCTTCATCTTTCTCCAACTCTAAAAATATTCGCTCTTCTCCTTGAAATTCCTGTATTACTACCTGTCTCCACCCTCTTGCATTACTTAGATATGCTAACCTTTTACCACTAGGAGACCATGCAGGACTACCTTCCTCCGATTTATCACTTATGTTATAAACGATTATATCTGAGGGATCTTTCCTGTTAATGATCATGACTTCACTATTGGTTATTCCTTTCATATTCGTTAGTGCTAACCATTTTCCATCGGGTGAGTAGTGTAAATCCAACGCAAGAGGAGATGGTTCTTTCAATGGTAAGGCTTCTCCAGTTTCTAAGTCCATAGTCTCAATACCAGGTGCTGTCATCGAGACATAACTACGCGCAATTTCTTTTCCACTTGGATGCCAATCTATAGTAAAAGTTCTCTGATCGGTATCGGTTAATTGTTTAGGAGTTCCTCCGTCCGTAGGAAGCATGTACAACTGAAAAATTTCATTACCAGCTTCATCTTGAAAATAAATTAAATTATTCCCGTCTCGTGCGATTCTAGCCATCAAAACAGGATCTTTACCACTATTAATTTGCTTTGGTTCTTGGCTTAAATCAACTGGAACGGAATATATCAGAGGAATTCCTGAAGTATTCGAATTAAATAATAGCGTTTTAAAATTTTCATCAATATCATAGTCGAAGATTATTGGGACTTTTAATAAGTCAATAATGTTAATAAAAACAATTATACACCTTTTTATATTATTTTAGAGTTTTACTCAATAATTGGCTTTTTCATTAGATTTACCCAAAGTGTATAATTTATGCAGTTATATAAATCTATAATATTCAACCAAATACTCTTTATTGGGTTTAGATTTTACAAAAAAGTAATAAATAAAAAAGTTAATATAGACGATCTAAAAATATCTTTAATATAAAATTAAAGAATTCTTTCAAAATTCAGAAATTTTTTCATTTAGATTCAAGTATTTTGCGTATCTTTTCTAATCTAGTTTCCTTAGATAATCTCTTTGTAATTGGATTATGATCTCCATATAATTCTTTATGATAAACAGGTCTATGAGTTCTAAAAAATATTCCCAAAGTAAACTTATGTTTCTCTTTAGCAGCTTTAATAGCTTCAAAATGAGTTTCTGGTTCTTTTTCAAGATACTCAACTCGCTCTCTATATTCAACCCATTTATGGTATGGGACGGCAGGCTGTAATACTTCTATGAAAGAGAATCCTTCATGCTCAACTCCTTGTATTATTATATCTGTTAGATGCTTTATATCTCCAGCAAAACCTCTTGCTACAAAAGTGGCACCAGCCTCAATCATTAAAGACATTGGATTAAATGGTTTTTCATAGCTTCCTCTTGGAGTCGAGGGTCCTTTCCAACCTTTTTCTGCTAATGGAGAAAATTGACCCGTTGTGAGAGCATACACACTATTATTGTGTAGAATGAATGTTATATCTTGGTTTCGCTTTGCTGCGAACATTGTATGTGCTAATCCTTCTGCTAATCCATTTGCATCTCCAGAAAAGTTAATTACTTTTAAATCTGGATTTGCAATTTTTATACCTTCTGAATTTGAACTGTTACGACCGTGTAATCCATAAAAACCACTTAAATTAAGATAATCAAAAATTTTTGCATGACAGCCAATCCCTGCAGTTATAACAATATTATTTCTTTTGATACCTTTTTCTTCTAAAAGAGGGATTGCATTTCTTACAGCTGTAAAGATCCCAAAATTACCACATCCAGGACACCATGTAATATCAGCGTATGTTTTAAGATCCTCCATTTTTTTAGAGCACCTCCTTAATTTTGTTTGATAATTCTATTGGATCAAAAGGTCTTCCGTTATATTGATTAATAATTGTCTTAATTTTTAACCCCGCTTTTTCCTTCAATAATGTCGCGAATTGTCCTGTTATACTTTGTTCAATTACTATGTTCTCCTGATCTTTAAACTCTTTAAGTTCCCAAATTGGCAAGGGATTTAAATAAATTGGTTGAATTATTGTATGATTCATTTTACTATATTTTAGTGCCTCTAAAACACTCATATAGGTGGAACCATAAGTAAAAATATTAGTTGGATTATCTCCACGAGTTATATTAACTGTATGATGTGCTTTTAAATATTCTACAAGAATTTCTAATTTCTTGTTTCTTTTATCATGCATAAATGAAATCATCTCAGCATTTTCTGTTGTAATCCCAAATTCATCATGTTCATAGCTGTTCCACTTAATAATTTCCTTAGAGGGAGGAAAGAGCATTGGGGAGACACCATCAGCTGTATCAAGATATCGTTTATAATCTCCACCATTGTGCATTTTTTGGTCTGCCCATTTAGCTTTTTCTAAATCAATATCAATTGTCATGCTACTTTCGGAAAGATGTTTCTCAGTAAGTAATATACCAGGAGTTTGAAATCTCCAAACAAGATTTAGCATTTCAGCAGTTAAATAATATGCTTCTTCAACTGTTGCTGGTGATGCTACAATTCTCAAAAAATCTCCATGACCTGCTGTTAAGGAAAAAGATAAATCTGCTTGTTCTGTATATGTTGGAACTCCTGTTGCTGGTCCTGGTCTCTGAGATAATATAATCAGTAATGGTGTTTCTGTAATTCCTGCTAAAGAATATCCCTCTGTCATGAGTGCAAACCCACCCCCACTTGTACCAACCATGGATTTAGCTCCGGTAAATGCTGAACCGATGGCCATATTAATTACTGCAATTTCACTTTCAGCATGTACAACAGCTAAACCAAAATTTTCGGCTTCTTTAGCGAGAAAATGCAAAATAGATGATGCAGGAGTCATGGGATACCCATAATACACGTTTAAACCACCTGCTATCGCTCCTAAACTTATTGCCTCATTTCCTGTAATAATTGGTCTCTTTTTATCTCCTTTTTCCAAAAGAAATTTTGCACCACAATCAGGAGACACTATATCATAAATCGTGTTTGCAAAGCTAATATTATCCTCTATTCCTCTTGGATATTCACTTCTAATAATTTGATTCATTTTATCTTTTTCGAAACCAATCGTGGCAGATAAAATTGCTACAGCTCCAACACCAAACATCAAATTTTTCATTGGATATTTTTCTGCTTCCGAAGTTAATGGTATTCCAATAGCGTTTTCAAGTTCTTGCTCATCTGAATTAAAAATCATTATTCCATTCTCTGCGATATCATTCATATGAGTCTCACAGCTTCTTTTATCAAAATTCACAACTAAATTAGCTTTCAAATAATGGCTACTAATCCAGCGAGGAGAAGTACTGACAACCGAGAAATTGTGACCACCTCGTATCAAACTCATATAATCATCCATTTGGAACACATAGCGTCCCATACTTGAGAATATATGTGCTGCTACTGAACCTGCTTTTTTCACGCCTTCTCCTGCTTTACCCCCAACAAGAAACGTAAATACATCTGAATCCATGTTTTTTGCCCAAATTAATATAAGTCTAAAAAAGCCTATTAAATCAACTTATTATTAGTTTTAGCCCTAAATTATTTAAATATATGGTTTATAAAATCTTAATTCCAACATCTTGAAGTGGTAGTAATTTTATGCTTAAGATTCAGGAATGAAATAATTGAATTATTCCCTTCTAACTTTATATTCATATTTCTAAAACAAAACAAATCCACAAGAAGGACAGGTTTTCCTATCACCCATCATAATTTTGCTACAATTAGGGCAAATATGTACTGATACTTTTTTTCTTTTAAAATCTTCTTTAGGTTGCGATTTTTTTGCTTCAACCATCCCTCGAATTTGTACGGCCATTGGATCTTCAGTATGAACAACTTTAGGTTCGCTTTTAGATTCAATTTCATGCAGATATTCAATAATATTCCTTTTTTTCATTTTAGTTAATTCCGCAATAGTGGGTATTTTTCCGGCTTTAACATCAAGTATATAGTCTTTATCAAGCTTTAAGATATTGAAACAATTATGGCATCTAAAAACATGCGGAATTCCAATAGTAGACGTATCCGCCCATTGTGCCCAACAAACTTCATGAGCAGGAGTATCACAAGAAGGACATTTTACTATGCCTTTATCATCTTTATGAAAACAAATGGAACATGTTGCTATATTATTAACGGGAATGGGATCATCTGCAAGATTTATGTAAAATGGTTGGTTATCAGGGAGTATCATTCGTAATTTTTGTTTTACAAACGAAGGTTCTGAAACATGCTTCTTTTCTGATAATCCTGTTAAGACTGGATTTAGATCTTTTATATTTTTGATTCCATATAATTCTCCATTCGACAAATTTGCTAGTTTCAATAATTTCTGAGCTTGACCAGAATAGGGACTTCCCATCAAGATAATATCGATAAAAAAAGGCATATCCTTGACTTTTTTAATTAATTCTTCGAGTGCTGGGAGATATTCATCAGGGATTTCATATGCGCCATCGTCAACCAATATCAATAACCGAAAGAACTTTTCAGAAATCTTTTTGAATACCTCAATGATAAAAGTTATCGCAATAAATACACCACCAGCGATATTTGCTTTAGTAATATTTTTACCTAATGACTTTAAAGTCTTTGAAATATATTCTGGGTCAAATGTAAAATTATCTAAATAATTTGGTCCATCATCTTGAAACCAAATCAGATTAAATCGATCAGAAAGATCAATAGATTGTTTGTTCTGCATAAAATTCCCGATTATACTATATACTTGGCGTAATTTAGTAATTTCGGGAGTTAATGCATAAAAAATAAGACAATCTTCACTTTTTGTAGATTCCATCTTATCAGACTACGATAAAAGTCAAAATTAAATAATAGCTAATTAATATAAGATTCGTGTAGGAATTAATAAGTTTAAGGAATAGTAAAATTTCGATCTCTGATTGAAGCTCTTTTTATTATTTAAACTTAATAAATCATACAACAAATTTTTTATAAAAATATACTTTCTACAAATTAAGTTAAATACATAATTCATCATATAGAAAGAAATTTTTAATCAATTTTAAAGCTACAAAAATTATACGCTTTGTAAGACTTTTTTATTATCTCCAATTAAAAATAAGGGAAAATTATGCAAGTTTACAGGCTCAAAGTTAACCGAAACATTTGTTCTGGTTGTAATATATGTGTAGTCTCATGCCCAATCAATTTTGACCAATTGAAAAATAAAAGTTTTTTAAGTAAAGAAAATGCAGTAATATTGGTCAAAAATGGCATAGCCTTTGATGTTTATGATGAAAACCGAAAAGTAAATTGCGACGGCTGTGGAGTTTGCATTCAAAATTGTCCCCAGTCTGCTATACAGTTAGAAATAATTGAAGTTAAATGAGGTGTTTTAAATTTCATTTCCAAAAATTTCAAGATCAATTAATAAAGAGATAGAGCATGTAAAAGTTCAATTCCTTACTGAAAGTTTGGAATTAATATTAGATAAAACCAAATGTGTTGGTTGCGGAACATGTGCTCGTGTATGTCCCAAAGACGCAATTTCACGAGGTCCTGTTGGCACATCCCGTCGTTTTCCAACTTTAGAAGATATAATACCTGAGATATATGACCCTAAAGCTTGTGTTTTCTGCGGAACTTGTGTATATATGTGTCCTTTTAGTGCCCTGACATTAAAAAAGGATGGCGAAGTTATTGAGCTAAACGATATCCAAATAGTAAAAGAACATGTTGTTCCTAAACTGGAATTTGAAACAAAAAAGATTAATAGTTATAATGGTATTGAAAGAGTTGTTAAACAATATACAGATGGGAAAATAAGCATCGTTGATGAAGAATGTCCTGGTGGATGTCAAACTTGCTATGAGGTATGTCCGTCAGGGGCAATATCTGTTCCAGAAAAATCAGATAAAGGATGGGAGTCCGTCCCAAATGTGGTTGTAGATGAAGAAAAATGCATTTTCTGTGGTTCGTGTGATAATGGTTGTCCTACGGGAGCGGTTAAATTAGAGATTACTGATGTTAAAACATCAGGAGAATTTAGTAAAATGTTTTGGGAGCCGCTTTTGGAGCGATTAAAAACTTTACGATGGAGTGAAGCAGAGGAGGAATAGAAACATGAGTATGAATAATTTAATATTAATTACGTGTCGAACAATAGATCAAGGTGTTGCACTTGAAGGAGGGAAAGTATCTAGAGAAAGTGTACGTGCTGCTGCGATCTGTGCATTTGATAAAGAAGATTTTAAGAAATTAGATTGCCTTGTAGGAACCCCGATAAAAGTTGCTACTGATTTTGGTGAGGTTTTAGTTTATTCTACAATATCAGAAGAAGGACCTCATCCAGGAATTATTTTCATACCTATGGGACCCTGGGCAAATCAAGTTGTAAATCCTGATTCACAATCTTGTGGAACGCCAACTTATAAAGGTATGAAAGCAACTGTTGAAGCAATTCCAATTGGTAAAGTATTAGGCGCAGTAGAATTAATAAATACATTAAAGGAGGCTTGAATATGGTAGAAAAAATAAATACAACAACAGATGTAGTCTGCCCTTTTTGTGGTACTTTATGCGATGATTTGGAAGTAGATGTTGATATTAAAGAAAACAAGGTCGTAGAAGTTAGAAATGGCTGTCAAATAGGTACTAAAAAATTTTTTGCTTCAAATCCTAGTGATCATCGATATGAAAAACCTTTAATTAAAGATAATGGTTCTTTTAAAGAAGTTTCTTGGGATGAAGCATTAAATAAAGCAGCGGATATTTTAGTAAAGGCTAAAAGACCATTGCTATATGGATTCTCTAGTACTGAATGTGAGGCTCAAGGTAAAGGAGTGGAATTAGCAGAAGTTTTAGGTGCTGTTTTAGATAATACAGCTTCTGTATGCCATGGGCCATCATTATTAGCAATTCAAGATGTTGGAGCCCCTACCTCAACTTTAGGGGAATATAAGAATAGAGCAGATCTTATAGTTTTTTGGGGTTGTAATCCTGTTCATGCTCATCCGAGACATCTTAGTAGATATAGCGAGTTTGTAAGAGGATATTTTAGAAAAGATGGAAGAAATGATAGATTTATAATAGTTGTTGATCCTAGAAATACTCACACTGCTCAAATAGCAGATTTATTCGTTCAAATAAACCCAAGTGAAGATTATGAATTATTAAACGCAATAAGAGCTATTCTTAGGGGTACAGAATTAGACGGCAAAGAAGTTTCTGGGGTTCAAATGGAAAATATTATTGAATTGGTAAACAAATTAAAAACCTGCAACTTTGGTGTTATCTTTTTCGGGATGGGTTTAACACAATCTCTTTCACACCATAGAAATGTCGATGCAGCAATTTGTTTAACAAGGGAGTTAAATGATTATACTAAATTTTTATTAACTCCGATGAGAGGGCACTATAATGTTGCTGGAGCAAATCAAGTATTCACATGGCAAACAGGATATTCATATTCTATTGATTTTTCAAAAGGATATCCCCGATATAATCCGGGAGAATTTTCATCTGTTGATGTACTAATTAGAAATGAAATTGATGCTTCTTTAATAGTAGCATCCGATCCTGCAAGCAATTTTCCAGCAGCAGCAGTAAAAAACATGTTTAAACATCCTTTAATATCAATTGAACCGCATCATACTCCGACTTCTGTAAACGCTGATGTTATATTACCCCCCGCTATTGCAGGAATTGAATGTGAAGGTACAGCATATCGAATGGATAGTGTTCCGATCAGATTGAGAAAAGTAAAAGATGCTCCTGGAGAATGCTTAACAGATAAAGAGATTCTAGAAAGATTAGTTGAAGTAGTAAAAAAGAAAAAGGGGGAGTAAATAATGACCGAAATTAAATTAAAGCTAAAAAAAGAATCTGAATTTCCCTTAGAAGCAGATGTTATTACTCCAGATCAATTCACTGGAAAAAGTTTAACAGATATCAAGAAGTTAACAGTTTTTCATGGTAATGAAGAAAAATCTTTAGGAGATTTTTTTGATGTATCCGGAAAATCGGGAGAAATAGCAGATTTAAAAATTGTTATAGAGGGTAATCTTTCCAATGTCAAACGCATCGGTGAAAAGATGAGTGCGGGTGAAATTGTTGTAAATGGAAATGTAGGTATGCATGTTGGCAATCTAATGACGGGTGGTAAAATACTAGTTAATGGGAATGCTGATGATTGGGCTGGCGCAATGTTAAATGGTGGTGAATTAGAGATTACTGGAGATGCCGGTCATTATGTTGGTGCTGCTTATAGAGGCTTTTGGAAAGGAATGCAAAATGGAACAATAAGAGTCCATGGTAAAATAGGTGACGAAGCTTTAACTTGGGTAAACGGCTCAAAACCCGGAAAAAGATTCCCAACATTGATTTGTGGAAGTGCTGGCTCCCTTTTAGGAATTCACAGTCATGGAGGGACCATTATTGTTGAAGGTGACTGCAATCGATGTGCAGGCGCAGACCAAGTCAGGGGTACAATTGTAGTCAAAGGTAAAGTATCAAGAATA
>Ga0114930_10003280_pt1 | contig 14255 bp, 10 predicted proteins | sample AnhtaG_FD_87300 | JGI IMG/M metagenome (GOLD analysis project Ga0114930, IMG submission 87300) | Deep subsurface microbial communities from Anholt, Denmark to uncover new lineages of life (NeLLi) - Anholt_01485 metaG | ecosystem: Environmental > Aquatic > Marine > Oceanic > Sediment | place... | reverse complement strand
GCCCAGAGGGATGGTGAGCAGGTACTGCACGCCCGATTGCGGGAAGTGGACCCCGAGGCGGCCGCGAACATCGATCCTCGAAACGTCCGTCGGGTGATCAGGGCGCTGGAAGTCTATGAGCGTACGAAAGAACCCATCTCCGGGTTGCAGAAGCGGACGCCGCCGCCATATCATACCTTGAGGATCGGCCTCACCATGGACCGGGAGCGACTGTACCATCGCATAGACGAGCGGGTGGACCGCATGGTGGAGAGAGGTCTGCTGGCCGAGGTGCAGGGTTTGGTGGCTCAAGGATACGACTATGATCTCCCGGCCATGTCAGGGCTGGGGTATCGGCAAATCGGCATGTGTCTGCGTGGGGAGGTGGACCTGCCCACAGCCATTCGCAAGATCAAGAGCGAGACGCATCGCTTCGTGCGACAGCAGTACAAGTGGTTCCGTCTGGACGACGAGACGATACAGTGGTTCGACATGGGGGATGACCCCTATGAGGAGATCGAGATTATGATCGTGGACTTTCTGGGGGCTGTGGATTCGTTCTCTCGTTCCCCGAGGGGCAGAGGTTTCAGTTCTGATAATCCTGGGCTACTAGGGGAAGGTAGGTGATGGTAAAGGGGATTCTCGCCAGAGCCACACCGTTAGAGGGGGCGGTGAATAAGAACTGCCCAGAAGAGATGGAAGACGTGCCGGTGATTTCGTCCTTGTAGGAGGAGCTGTACTCCCGGATAGTTGCTGTACCCGAATCAACTCCCAGGGCTGACACATCCACACTCACCGTTCCGCCGCCGTCAAGCACAACTATGTATATGTAGTCACGATCCCTCGTGACCATCACCTGATCGTCCTCCACGCCGCTAGCGGTGAAATCCAGACGGTCGTTGCCGCCAACCAATGCCCGCAACATGAGACGATAGGCGTAGTAGGTCTCGGTCTTGCTGCCGCTGGCAGCTACCAGGCCGCAAGTGCCACCCCAATCATAGAAGGGAAAGATGGTGACGCCCTGGACCTCCTTGCGCGAGAAATGCAGAAGCTGCCGGGCGGTTATGAGAGCCTCCCCTATCGTATCGTACGCACAGGGGGAAGAGAAATTACCATACTCGCTGACCCAAAGGGGTTCGATCACCCCATCCGGATTGTGATCTGTGATCTGGTTCGTGAGGTCATCTATGGCCGTTTCGAGGTCGCTGAGGGGATAGGTTCCATCCATGTGATACCAGTGGAAGTCGGCGACGTGAATCTCGGTGTCAGCTCCGTCAAACACATCTGCGAAATAGTCGTAGGTACGCGGAAAAGGCATCTGCGACTCTACCGGGGCCATGATGACAGTGTCAATGCCTGCCAGGTCGTTGGCTGTCTTGACGGCGTCGTAGGCTATCTGGACCAGTTCGACGTACTGTGCCTGGTTGCCGTGCCATCCCTGACTGGACAAATCGGGTTCATTGTGAATCTCGAAGTGTGTGACGCCATACGTGTTGCGCACGTTGAACCAATATGCCACAGCGAAGCAGTACTGCCACCACTCGTTGACATCATCCTCGCCGAAGGATGGTTCAGGGGCCCAGTTGGGCCAGTCAGACTGATCCCGATTGCGTAGGCAGAGGACGGGGAGAATGCCGTTCTGACTGAGACGGCTGACCATGTCACCATAGACGGTATCGGGATTGTTTGCAGTTCGCCATCGGTAATCGGGATCGTTGATGTGCACATCCCAATCTCCCCAGTTGATGATATTGGGGTCGGCTTTGATCGTATTGGAAATGGGAAGGCCAAAGTGCGTGTTCCCAGCTTGATCACAACCCCAGTTGTAGCCTCGCGGGTCGTTGTCGTCACAATACTCTACGTCGGACATCCCAATCCAGACGCGGTAGGTATTGATACCACAGTCGGTGAGATCACTCACGTTGAAGTAGCCACCCTCTGTAGCGCCAATATACTTCGAAGTCACGCCGCTCACCGAATTGCTCACAGTTATGGTGGCTCCTTGCGAGAGGATGACCGATGGGCTGGATACGGTCATGGCTACGTAGAGACTTGCCAGAGTGAGTGCGAGAAGTAATCGCTTGCCCATCTTCCGTCTCTCCCTGGCTTCACCAGTGCACGGCATGTATGCAGGAGATGCGTCGTCTGGCTTCACCATGAGCCCCAAATGGCGCCCGGCCAGTCGAGTCAGTTGCTAGGTCAGAACTCCGCGGTTGACAGAGACAACAACGATGTCAGGACCAAGGGCTCATTCTCAGGCCGTCACAGTGGGCAAAGGGCGACTTCTCTGGCAGCCTGGCGATCATGGCTCCCCTGGGGTCTTGAGGGCTGGGTGCCTTGCGTCCCGCCTTGTGCAGAGTGTATCCCTTTCACCGCGTACCTCAGACGCCACTTTCAGCTAGTTCCAATTATAGCAGGCAGGCCGCGGAGGAATCAATAGGGAATTAGTACTACTGTGCGGAATCTAGGCATGGCAAAACCCACCGCTCGCGAAGTAGCTTCCAAGTTGATTGACTTCTCAGGGCATGATACAATGCGGGCTGGGTTCAAGGCTGCGCAGAGGGGCGGGTTTGGCCTTAACCCTTCAGACCATTGGCTCGACTCACAACTTCCCTGGTGCCGTTCATCGGGTCAAGGCGCTGAGAGTAGCTTGTCTTACTGCCAAACAAGGGGTATTCATGGGCGAGAGAGATGTGGTCGAAACTAGCTTGAGGGTGCGCTATGCTGAGACCGACGCCATGGGCATAGTGTATCACACGAACTACATCATCTGGTTCGAGGTTGGGCGAGGCGAGTATCTCAGGCAGAAAGGCGGCGAGTATAGGGAGTTTGAGGGGAAAGGCTTCTACCTGCCGGTGATTGAAGTGAATGCCAGATTCCTGGCACCCGCCCGATATGACGATGTAGTGGTGATCAGGACCTCTTTGGAGCAGTTTCGCAGTCGGAGCATTACTCTGTACTACGAGGTGGTGAAGAAGGACACGGGACAACTCTTGGTCACGGGGCACACTAGGCATCTGTGTACGGATCAAGAGGGACGGGTGCGGAGATTCTCGCAGCAAATGATAGACGTCTTCAAGCGCGGCGAGGAAGCGAGTGCCTGAGCTACCCGATCTGGAGGTCATCAAGGAGTATCTTCAGGGAGTGCTGCCGGGACAGCAGATCGAGGAGGTCGAACTGCTTCGGCCTCTGGTCGTGCGCAACCTCATCGCAGAGGATTTCGTCTCTGCACTGGTGGAGAACCAGTTCGGCGTTGTGGGCCGGAGGGGGAAGTTCCTGCTGTTTGATCTGAAGAGTGGAGAAAAGCTGGTCGTCAACCCCATGTTGGCCGGTCGATTGCAGTATTGTCACCAGAGTGAACGTCGGCGGGCGAAGACCTTCCTCATCCTGCACCTCTCGGGCAGCGTGGATCTGCGCTACGCAGATGTGAAGGCGATGGGCAAGGTCTACCTCACAAGAGACTTGGACCTCATACCCGGGTTCGCCGAGCAGGGACCTGAGGCCCTCGATCCCCAGCTTACCCTCGAGCATTTCCAGGAGAGGCTGCGAAGACGACGGGGCGAGATCAAGGGCATCTTGACGAATCAGGCTGTCCTGGCAGGCATAGGAAACGCCTACGCCGACGAGATTCTCTTCCGGGCCGGCCTGTATCCCTTACGCAAGCGACCTAGCCTCTCGGTAGAGGAAGTGGAGCGGCTGTACGGATCCATCCGTTCCGTCCTTTCCGAAGCGGTCATCACTCTACGGGAGCGGATGGGTGACGACATAGACGTCAAGCTGAGAGATTACCTGGAGGTGCATGGCAAGGGGGGCTCCGCTTGCCCTCGTTGGGGGACCATCATCTCCGAGATAACGGCGAGGGGCAGGCTCACCAATTTCTGCCGCACCTGTCAGCCAGGGAGGATGGTCGGGAGATGAGGCAGGGGCAGATCAAGCTACTCAGCCCCCTGTTTGGCGGGCGTCGAGGTCCATCGCTAACCAGGCAGCCAACCCAAGAGAGCGCGCGACGGTCGAGGTGACTGGGCCACTGGGCATCCGATTGACCAGTCACCATGGACCCGGTGAGTGGCGGGGTTGGCCGAAGGTCTTCGCTGTCGCCGCTGTGTGTCCTGCTGGCCTCCTGCGCGCGTCGCTAGTTTACCCCCATGTGCGCTCGTCGAGGATGACCTTGGCATCTTCGGCCAGGGCGTCGGCGGGCACGAACTCGATGCGGTCGGCGCGCACTCGACAGGCGGCTTGGATAGCCTCGCCGAGAGCAACGCTCAGCTGCTCACGATCTGCCGCCTCGTCAGCCAACACCACTCGAAGACTCATTTCGTCCCGGTTCGCTGGTCGGGTGACTACTACTTGAGCGCGCGCGATCCCCGGTACCTGGCTGAGGGCAAAAGTCAGCTGGTTCGGATGGACGAACATCCCACGCACCTTCACTGCATCGCCAACACGCCCTACGAGAATGATCGAACGTTCTTCTTGCTGGCTCTCCCCGGGGGCAGGGTCCACGTTGACAGCCAAGTCGCCGGTGCCCAGGCGGATCAAGGGGTAGGTCTCATCGAAGCTTGTCACCACGACTTCACCTGTCTCGCCCGGGCCAACCGATCGCCCTGTCTCTGGATTAGCAACTTGGATGATGGGCGTTCTGAGCAGGTGCATTGGGAGGGCGCCCTCAATGTCGTAGGCCAGCGAACCAAGTTCTGCTGTGCCATAGACGTTGGTGATGCTCAGGCCGTATTTGTCGGCAAGAGTCTGGCGCAGAAGAGGCGGCAACGGTTCGGCCGAGACGAGGGCCTTTCGCAAGGAGAACTGTCCGCGGAAATCGAGATCACTCTCTTCGGCTTTTTCGATCAGTGCCATCAACCAGGACGGGGTGCCGACATATCCAGTTACGCCGAGGTCTAGCATCATCTTGAGCTGCAAGTCCGCATTGCCTACGCCGGCCGGAATCACCGTCGCGCCGATCTGTGTCAGGACGAGGTCAACGGCTAGGCCGGTCGGGATCAGGTGATAACTGAAGGTGTTGATCACAACATCATCGGCGTCAAAGGCAGCGATTTCAATAATGCCCTGAGCAGTGTCGATCATGGCACCCTGGTCGGCCGACGGCTCGTACAGAGGGCCTGGGGAAAAGAAAACGTGTTGCAGTGTATTGATGGGAACGGCCAGAAAACCGCCGAACGGTGGATTGGCCGTCTGTAGCTCGACCAAGCGGTCCTTGCTAGTCACTGGGATTTTGTCCAGGTCGGCGACCGTCTGGATGTCCCCAGGGGAGACGCCAGCCCCGCTCATGATCTCCTCCACCGCCGGGGCGTTGGCGTAGGCGTGCTGGATGATGCGCCTAAGCTTGTCATCTGTTACCGACATGCTCGAGTCCTCCTGAGAAGGTAATGTCAGCCCAACCAGCGCTTGCGTCGCTTGTAGTGCTTCACTTCGCGATAGCTCCTCCGTTCGCCAACGCTGCTTAGCCCCAAATAGAACTCCTTGATGTCCTCGTTTTCCCGCAAGGCGTCCGCTGGACCATCGAGCACTACGCGGCCGTTCTCCATGACGTAGCCGTAGTCTACCACATCTAGCGCCGCGCGAGCGTTCTGCTCGACCAGCAGGATCGACGTGCGCTCTCGGGCGCCGATTCGCCTGACGACCTCGAAAATCTCGTTGACCAGGAGAGGAGCCAGTCCTAGCGAAGGCTCGTCCAGCAGCATGAGGCTGGGGCGTCCCATTAGCCCGCGGCCGATGACCAGCATCTGCTGCTCACCGCCGGATAGATATCCACTGACTTTGCGCCGGAGGTCTTTGAGACGGGGAAAGTACTGGTACACCATCTCCAAATCCCGTTTCACGGCGGCTCTGTCCTTGCGCACCAACGCGCCTACCAGTAGGTTCTCTTCAGTTGTCAGGTGGGCGAACAGGCGACGGCCTTCGATCACCTGGACGATGCCCAGGCGAACGATCTCCTCCGGTGACCAGCCGTCAATACGGGTGCCGTTGAACTCGATGCTGCCTCGCCGCACTTCGCCGAGTTCTGTGCGCAACAGGCCGGAGATGGCTTTGAGTGTGGTCGTCTTCCCAGCGCCGTTGGCGCCCAGGATGGCGACGATCTGGCCTTCTTCGACCCGCAAGGAGACGCCCCGCAGGACGAGGATGACATCGCTGTAGACGACCTCGATGTTGTTGATGGCGAGCATAAGTCCGTCCTTCCGTCCTGGAACGGATGATCAGGGATCAGGGTGGGCCACCCCGATCCCTGATTCTCTTCTCTGACTACGGCACGTCGGCACCACCGGGGCGCAGGTCGGGGCATTCCATCCAGTCGCTTAGAGGGACGAAGACGGGAGTACCGTCAGCCGTGAACTGGACCTGTCCGATGCGCGTCCTAGAGGGCCCGCGGGTTTCGGCGTCAAACTTCCAGTAGAACACGCCGTTCAATGCCTCGTAGTCCAGTTTCTCGAAGGCATCGTAGATGGCCGCCCCATCCACGTTCTCGTATCCGACCTCTGCTGTGGCCATCTTGACCACCTCGATGTAGGTGTCCAAGGTACCCCAGGCCAGGAGATAGGCGACATTGCGGGTGGAGATCTCCCGCTCGTTGGCCAGCCACTCCTGGGTGACGAGCTGGATGCCGGGGTGGTCGGTCTCATCCCACCAAATGTAGGGTTGGAGGCCGATGAAGTTGTTGGCCGCCGCCCCGGCCAAGCCGACCGTGGCCAGGTCGAGCGCCCAGTTGACGCCAGCGATCATCAGCTCGTCGGCCACACCCAACGCGGCGGCATCGTTAAGGATCTGCGCCGGGCCGGTGGCCAGTGAGGTGGTGTATATGATGTTAGCGCCCTCCGCCATCAGGCTCTGGATCTGGACGGTGAGATCGGGGGTTCCAGGCATGAAGTACTCCGAGCCTACGATCTCCACTCCCGCCGCCTCGCAGTAGGCGGTAGTCTCCGGTGTCTCAGTGGCCTGGCCGAAGGCTCCCATCCAGCTCAGGTGTCCGATCCGGGGCGAGTCTTCCCCTTCCCATGTCTCGGCCACCCAGTCGCAGAAAGCGCCGAATTGATCGACGTAGGTCGGCGCCATGCCGAAGGCCCAGCCTGGCTCCTGCCCACTCTCGCCGTACAGACTGGCCGTGCTCTGGCCAGCGGTGAAGACCGAGATTTCATCCTCTGCGATCTGAGTACGGAGCATCTCCGTCTCGCCCGACCCGTAGAGCATGATCATCCATGGCTTGGGATCCAGCGTGCTGTAGCGGTCGTAGATGGCCTGCCCCTGCTCCAGTTCGCCGGCGTCATCTGCGTACTCGCTGACGATGGTTGCGCCGCAGATGCCACCCTGATCATTGTAGTAAGCGATGGCATCCGTGAGCCCAGCCAAGAGCGGCTGGGTGATAAAGGCGTAGGCGCCCGTCAGGTCGCCAAAGTGGTAGAAAGTGATCGTCTCGCCGGTGAGGTCCTCAGTACAGCCCTCTGGGAGCTCGACCGACGGCGTGGGGGTCGGTTCGGGTGGCACCTCGGTTGGAGGCGCCTGGGTTGGAGGGACCTCAGTCGGGGGCGGCGCGGCTGGCGCACACGCCACCAGCACTAGCGCCACAACAGTCAGCAGCAATGCGAGTTTCTTCATCTTTTCCTCTCCTTTCCTTTTCAGAGTCTGGACCAGTAGTGTGTGGACCAGATACGGTCTCAAACGGTGAAATCCTCACGTTCTTTCTTCGATAACCTCACCTCCTTTCCGTCGCTAATGTGCGAACGGCCGCAGTCGCCAGGCCGCCTTGAGGATCTCCCAGCGGTACGCCAGTCCCCTGGGCTCGAAAACAAGAAACAGCATCAAGACCACCGCGAAGAAGACCGGCCCCAACGCCCGGTCCACACTCGCTACGTCCACAAAAGGTAACGTCCCGGGGAGCAGGTCGCGCATTGCGGGCGTGATGAGCGTCGCAAACTCGCGCAGGAGCCGCACCAGCGCTGTGCCGAAGACCGGCCCCATTGCATAACCTGCCCCGCCGACGATCAGCATTCCAAGTTGCCAAATGGAATCGAGCAGGTCGAAGCCATCCGGACTAATGCTGCGCGTGTAGTGGGCCGATAAGCTACCAGCGACACCAGCATATACGGCACATAGGAAGAACGCGCGCAGCTTGTACGTGAAAAGGTTGATGCCCAATACCTCGGCCGCCAGGTCATTATCGCGCACTGCGATGAGAGCACGACCGACCCGTGTGCGGGTGATGTTCTTTGCCGCCAACATCATCACTGCCAACAGGATCATGATCACGTAGAACATGCTCTGATCGGAATTGAAGACCCAGTTACCCATGGTGGGCAGGGGCACCTCCATGCCGCTGGCTCCCCCGGTCCATCGAGCCAGCGGGTTCTTGAGCGTCCAGGGGATGATGAACTGAGCCGCCAGCGTGGCCATGGCCAGGTAGAAGCCCTTGATACGGAGGCTGGGCAGGCCGAAGATCAGCCCGACTGCGCCAGCCGTCAGTGCCGCCATCGGCAGGGCGAACCAGAAGGGAATCCCGAAGTGAGTCGTCAGAATGCTCGAGGTGTATGCCCCCACGGCCATGAATGCAGCTTGGCCAAGGGAGATCTGGCCAGTGTAGCCAAGCAGAATATTCAGCCCCTGCACGGAGATGAGTGTGATGCCGATGCGGTTGAGTGTCCCTAGCCACGGCAAGGGCACGATCTCCAAGCCCAGAGGCGAGTCACGGCTGAAGAGCGGTAGCGCGAAAAAGATGACGGTGCCTGCGACTGCTGCAACCTTGAGTGCCGGTGTCCGCACGAGCGCCATGTCTTGCTCGTAGCTCACGTCGTAGATACCGCTCGGACGGATCGCTGCCATTCTGTTCCCCTACTGCGCTATGTGCTCCCGAAAACCCGATCTATATCCGTTCAATTCGCTTCTGCCCGAAAAGGCCGTCCGGTTTGATGATCAGCACCAACATCAGCACCAGAAAGGGAGCCAGTTCCTGGCCTGCGGAGGTGCTGATGTAGCCAGAGGTCATCGTCTCGACGACGCCAATAGCGAGGCCTCCCACGATTGCACCCGTGATGGACTCGAGCCCGCCCAGCAGCACCGCGGGGAAGGCTCTCAGGGCCATGGTAGGGACGGCGATTGGGTCCAAGCCAGTGCCCGCACCTTGCAGAATGCCGGCCGCCGCGGCGAAGACGGCGGCGATGGCCCATGCCAGGCCAAAGATGCGCCGCACTGGCAGGCCGACCGACTGGGCGAGTTGGTGATCTTCCGCCGCTGCCCGCATGCTCAACCCCGTTCTCGTGAAGCGGAAGAACAACGTAAGAGCTCCAAAGCCCAAGGCAGTTACGACGAATGAGCAGAGCAACTGGACCTTCATAATGATATCGCCACCCAGAAGCGCTGCGGTTGGGAGCTTCAACGGTGGCATGGGCAGGCCAGCCTGATCGGCGAAGATCGGTAGTGGGTGTGGGTTGGCGCCCCAGACCAGCATCACGATGCCCTGAATCAACTGGGCCAGCGCTAGCGTCATCATGATTGTCGTTAGCACCGGCTGGCCGATGAGCGGGCGCAAGGTGACGCGCTCGATAAGCAGGCCCAAGATGGCCATGACGGCGAATGCAGCCAGAATGGAGACCCACAGTGGCCAGCCCTGGTCCTGGAAGAAGGCCCAGCAGAGCAGACCACCCACAAGCATCAACCATCCGTGGGCGAAGTTGAAGACGCTTGAGGCCTTGTAGATCAGCACCAGCCCCAGAGCGACAAGGGAGTAGATGCTCCCCACCAGAAGGCCAGTGATCAACCACTGCACGGCGAGGAAGAGAGGTTTGCCAAATAGGACCACATCAGCCATGTTGCTACCTCCGGTTCGCCGCAACGTCGGTCATCAATCCGCGAGAGAGCGCGAGACCGACGCGCGCGTGCGGACTCGCCGCTATACTGAACCGAGTGAACGCACTTTCACCGACGTCTCGACGACCCCCGTGCGGCCATCCCGGTATTTCACTTCGGCCCGGACCCGTACTTCCTCGCCGCCGCCGTACATCGTATCTATCATCAGCTTGTAGCGTTCTTCCATGAACGCCCGCCGCAGCTTGCGGGTGCGGGTCAGTTCCGCCTCGTCGGGGTCGAATTCCTTATGCAACAGCACGAACTTCCGCATGCGGGCGGGTGGCGGCAAGGCACGGTTGACCCGCTCCACATCGCTCTGAACCAGGTCATACACTTCCGGCTTCTGTGAGAGGTCCACAAAGGTGGTGTAGGCCAGTCCCCGACCCTCCGCCCAGCGTCCGACGTTGTCGAAGTCAATGTTGATGATCCCCGTGACATATGGCTGGTCCGCCCCACCGATGGCCATCGCGTCCATGATATAGGGGCTAAACTTCAATCGGCCTTCGATGTACTGCGGCGAGAACCTTTGTCCGCCAGCTAACTCCAGAAGATCCTTGACGCGGTCGAGGTAGATCAGATGTCCGTCCTCGTCAAAGTGCCCAGCGTCGCCGGTATGGAACCAGCCGTCCTTCAGCGTCTCGGCTGTGACCTCAGGGTTCTTGTAGTAGCCCCGGAACACGGTGGGTCCTCGCACAAGGATCTCGCCGTCGTCGGCGATTCTGATGTCCATGCCCGGCAGTGGAACACCCACTGTTTCGAACCGTACGTCGTCGCCGATGTGTAGAGTGTGCACCTGGGCTTCAGTGGAGCCGAAGAGCTGTTTGATGTTGACGCCGACAGCGCGGAAGAAGCGAATAACGTCTGGACTGAGGGCTGCCCCAGAGGAGTAAGCCGACCTGACGTTGATTAGCCCCAACTTATCACGCAACGGGCGATAGACGGCCCACTCTCCCAGCGCGTACAGTAGCCGCCAGGGTAGGCGGACCCGTCGGCGCTCCTCGAACCGCATCCGGGCGACCTTGTAGCCCACGGGCATGAAGATGCGGTACAGGAAACGGTTGATGGGGGAGCTGTCGGTCATCCGCATCTGAACCATAGCTACCAGGCTTTCCCATAGCCTGGCGCTGAAGAGCAACGCCTGGGGCGCAATCTCGCGGATATTCTCCTGCACCGTCTCGGGGGCCTCGGGAAAGTTGACGACCATGCCGGTGCGCAAATGCACGGTCAAGCCCAGCACATTCTCGGTAATCCACGCTGGCGGCAGAAAGGAGACGTAGTCGTCCACGTCAGTGCGTGGGTCCACGTTCATGGTGAGGTCGCAACCGGAGATGAGATTGGAGTGGTCGATCATCACTCCCTTAGGCAGGCCTGTCGTGCCAGAGGTATAGCAGAACACGGCGAGATCACTTCCTCTACCCTGTGCAACCAGCTCCTCGAACAGCCCGGGCTGCTTTTCCTCCTGCGCCTGCCCTGAGGCCTCGACCTCCTCAAAGCAAATCAGCCACGAATCGTCGTAGCTCCAGAGCCCTTTCTCCTCCCAGTAGATCACCGTCCGCACCTCTGGCACCTGGTCACGGATCTCCAGTAGTTTGTCGCATTGCTCCTGATCCTTGGCCAGGACGAAAGTCGCGTCGGAGTGATCCACGACGTACTGGATCTCACGGGGAACGCTGTCGGTGAAGATGCCTACTGCCACTCCGCCGACGGCCTGCACTGCCAACTGAGCCCAGAAGTATTGTGGGTCGTTGTCGCCGATAATGCATACCTTATCTCCCGGTTGCAGACCCAGGCTGACCATCCCAAGTGCAAGTCGCTTGACGTGTTCGTAGGATTCCTGCCAGGTGATATTCCGCCAGATGCCCAGATCCTTCTGACGCATAGCGACCTTGTTGTCGCCATATTGGCGCACTTTGACCAGGAAGCACTTGGGTAGGGTGTCAGGTGTTGTGTCCGGCAAGGTTGATCTTCTCCGTCCCCTTATCTCACGTGTTGTGGGGCCGAAATCTCTTTCTGCCCCAGATAGGCCTGGATGACTGTGGGGTCGCCCTTGACCTTGTCTGGCACACCCTCGGCAATCTTGAGCCCGAAGTCAAGCACAGCAACGCGGTCAGCAATGTCCATCACCAGCCCCATATCGTGCTCAATAAGCAGGATTGTGGTCTTCTGTCGCTCGTGGATGTCCAGAATGAAGCGGGCCATGTCCTCCTTCTCCTCGACGTTCATCCCGGCCATGGGCTCGTCAAGCAGGAGTAGCCTCGGCTCCAGTGCCAGCGCTCGCCCCAGCTCCACACGCTTGCGCAGCCCGTAAGGCAGCGTGCCAACCGTCTTCTTCCGGACCGCCTCCATCTCCAGGAAATCGATGATCTCCTCCACCACGAGCCTGTGTTCCACCTCTTCTCTAAGTGCCCTCCCGAAGAATAACGCCCCATCTAGTATTCCGTGTTTCATATGCACGTGTCGGCCTGCCATCAGATTGTCCAGCACGCTCATACCGGTGTAGAGGGCGATATTCTGAAAGGTGCGAGAGATGCCCAGTGCGGCGATTCTGTACGGCGGCAGCCGGGTGATCTCGTGGCCCTCAAAGGCGATCACTCCACGGTCCGGGCGGTAGAACCCGTTAATGCAGTTGAGGAGGCTCGTCTTGCCGGCGCCGTTGGGGCCGATGATGGCCAGGATCTCGCCTCTGCGAACCTCGAGGCTCACGTTGGACAAGGCGCTGGTTCCACCGAAGCTGAGGGATACGTCGTCAACGCGAAGCTGGATTTCGTCGGTTCTCATTTTGAAACGCGTTTTCCCTCTCGAGACCCTGCGCAGATGCCCCCACTAGTATCACCTAACACCTCTCCAGTGGTATGGTTACTCGTTGGCGCTGTAGCTGGCTATGGCCTTAGCTCGGGACCACAAGCGGAGATCACACCGACACTCGGCTGAGAGGTTGGACGGAGAGACGCTCGTAGGCGGTGTTCAGATCATACCACACGTCATGAACCCGCCTCAAGGAGAGCTCGAACTCGTCGTGAACATGGTTCTCACCATGCGGCGATCTTCTGGGCGGCAGATGTGCCGAGGCTGCTCACCAACGTCAACCCTGTGGAGATGCATGGTCAACAAGGGCTCGCATCTGTTGTCCTGCGGGACCAGCTGAATCCTGTAGCCCATGGGGTGCCGTGCGGCTGCGCCGATATCGCCCTTCGGCATACGCCTAGGCTGTTCAGGGGGCGGGGCAAGAAGATGATTATCGCTTGCTGGCCTCACCAGGAGCCGGTCACGCTTCGAGAGACCCTGAGAGCGTTTCCGGGGCTGGTACGAGGGCAACTTGACTGGAAGGGGTGAGTGGTGTAGAATAGTTGGTGAAAGGCATTTTGCTCTGGCGAGGTGAATCGAATGCCGCTGTACGAGTATCATTGCGACGATTGCGGACTTGATTTCGAAGTTCTACGCAGTTTCAGCCAAGCGAGTGACTCTGTTTGTTGTGTTCAATGCAGTGGCTCGCATACGAGGCGAGCTATCTCCATGTTCGCTGCCGTGAGCAAAGGTAGCGACGGTGGCGAAGCCAGTCAGTCCCTGGGCGGGAGCGGTTGTGCTTCGTGCGGCGCGACCAGTTGCGCCAGCTGCCGAGGTTAGCCTATTGTAGACTACCTCCACCCCTTTGTCCAGGGCAGAGCGCCGGGAGCGCGAGTGTGGGCTGTGTGTCATGTCCAGTGCGAAGACCGTGTGGTCTTCGCGTTTTTTTGCTGCACCCCAGCGGTATTCATCGGACCCTAGCGCGTGTCCGAATAATTGCTGTGCTCTTCTGGGCGGCGGTTGGGGAGGGGAGCACGTCTTGGCGAAGCGGCTGAGCTAGCGGGATCCCCAGGACTGGAAGGCGGGTGGCCGTGGGCGACGATTGGGGATCAGATACCGCGGCCTGGACGCTATCTGGTCCATCCGCGCCCAGCCACCAGCGAAGCCAACGGGCTGAGGGGCACCTTGCTGAACCTCGGGTGAGCAGTCAGGGCCCATACGCGGCATCGTGCCGACCCTCGGTCTCTGAAACTCACGCTGTTTGGAAGTTGCGTTCTGCTGCACTATAATCCTTGCCGGGACTGCATGATGCCTGCTTTCTCCTTCCACGTGCAGAGTCGATGCTCTCACACCTGGGCTCGGACTGGGGTTCTGCGCACGCCTCACGGCGATGTACCGACTCCCATCTTCGCTCCTGTGGGCACCCAGGGCACCGTAAAGACGATGTCGCCTCGGGAGTTGGATGAACTGGGGGTTTCTCTGGTCCTGGCGAATACCTATCACCTGTACCTCCGACCGGGTTTTGAGGTCATCGCCGATCTGGGAGGTCTTCACAAATTCATGGCGTGGGAAGGCCCCATCCTGACGGACAGCGGTGGGTTCCAGATCTTCAGCATGGAGCATCTACGCAGGATAGACGACGACGG
>Ga0114930_10003279_pt1 | contig 14259 bp, 12 predicted proteins | sample AnhtaG_FD_87300 | JGI IMG/M metagenome (GOLD analysis project Ga0114930, IMG submission 87300) | Deep subsurface microbial communities from Anholt, Denmark to uncover new lineages of life (NeLLi) - Anholt_01485 metaG | ecosystem: Environmental > Aquatic > Marine > Oceanic > Sediment | place... | reverse complement strand
GTGCTGCAGTACATGTTCCGGGTGAGCGATCGGGCGGCGGTGGATAACACCATCATGCGACGGGACTGGCGCATCGCTCTGGGCATCACACCCGAGTACACCGGCTTTGCGCCGAGGGTGCTGTACGGTGAGCGGGAAGTGCGGGGCAAAGAGACGCTGGCGCAGATGCTGGATGAGAACTTCAGCTTCTTCGAGCGGCGGGTGCATGAGCACTACCAGCAACTGATGCGGGATCGGCAGCGCGGCCACATAAACTCGCGCGCCAAACCGCCGCCAAAGCAGCGGCGTCAGCTTGCTCCGGCGGGCCCTCGGCCGAGCGCCCCGGGCCGCTTGGGCAAGCTGCCCAGGCGACAATAGACGACGTGCGCTTGCTCATCGTCGCACTAGACGCCGCCCGTCGCACAGCGTGGTGTTCAGCTCGGCGAAGCCCTCCCGGCAACTGGAGAACCCCATGCCCTCCGCCACGGCAAGCGCCCGCACGCGCTCCATGCATTGCCGGCGGATTGGCTCCCGCAGGTAGTAGTAGCCGGACACTCTACGGCTGCGGTCGTATGACGAAGCCACCGCCGCGGCGAGCTCAGAGAGGCGCTCCCGGAAGCGCTTTTCGCTGCTCGGCTGCAGCTTCAATGTCGAGGCGATGATGTGCTTGACGCCGACGGCGGCCAGCTTGTCGATGAGCCGAGCGAGGTCCTTCTCGGCGTCGTTCAAACCCGGTATGATGGGATCAATTCGGCACAGCGTGGCGAACCCGGCCCCCGTCGCCCGGGCCAATGCGGCCAGTCGGCGCTGCGGCGACGGGCAATAGGGCTCTATCTTTCGCGCGAGATTGTCGCAGTCCGTGGTAATCGTGCTGCCGATGACGCTGCGGGCGGGATCGAGAATGTCCAGATCGCGAACGAACATGTCCGACTTCGTCAGCAGCAGAATGCGAAAGCTCCCTCGCATCACCGTGGCGAGCGCATGGCGGGTGATGCGCAGCTCCGCCTCGTTAGCCTGGGGAGCGTTCGGGTATGGGTCGGAGGAGTTGCTGACGGCTACGAAGGCGTCGGCAAGCGACGCAAGCTCTGCGTCGGCGCCGCCCTGGATCTGGCGAATGTCCCGCTCAAGCCGCCGGAGAACGTGCTGCTTCGGACGCACTCTGTGCCGGCCCCAATACTTCCAATTATACGAGCTCGTGTAACAATAGAAGCACTCGTAACCGCACCCGGCGTAGATGTCGAGCGAGAGCTTCGGCTCGCAGGTGCACCGGGGCGATGACCAGGGGTCGAAGCAGTTCAGCACCGCCAGCTTATTCGAGAGGCGCCGCTTGTCGCTCTTGTTCCACACGTTCTTGCGCCCGCCGCCGGGAATGTGCCTCTACTTGTGGCCGGTTGGGTATAGTATAGCACGTCGCCAGCTTCTCGCTGGGCACGGGGAGGGACCGCGGCGGATCCGGACGAACCTGGAACACGAGGGAACGTCCCCGCCGACGTGGCCTATCGTGGCATGGACAGGTGAACGCTATGCGCAAGGTAGCACACGGTCTTCTCATAACATTGTTGCTTGGGTCCAGCGCTGTCGTCGCTGCGCCAAAGCGGCCGGCAGGAAGGATGAACGTCGCACTGCCTGCAGCGTCGGATTTCGCCTTTGAGTGCGACTTGATTTTCCGGCCCGACAGCGGCGGTGCGGCCGCGCGCATCCTGTACGCACAGGACGACGCCCGCAGCGGCTATGAGCTGCGGATCTCGCGGCACAAACTCACGCTGACGCTGCTCCAGGGCGGAAAAACGACCAGGCTCATCGAGGGCGTGAAGGTGCAGCCCGCGGGCACGGGCCGGATGGATGTGAGCGTGCGCCGGGAGCAGGGCCGCACTACGATCGAGGTGCGCGGAAAGCCGGCCGCGAGCGTCTTCGATGATACGCTCGCCTCCGGCGCCGTCGCGTGGGGAACGACCTCGTCAGCAGTGGAGATGAAGAACGTGTCCGCTCGGGCGCTCATCGTCCCCGAATACGAGACGCGGCCCGACGAGATCGTGGCGTACACCTCGGGTGCGGCCCTGATGCGATCCACGTTCAGCGCCGCGGCCTCCCGACGAGTGCGGGCCACATTGCCCGCCGGCGTCAGTCGGGACAGCATCGAGATCATCGATGGCGGCCAATGCGTTCCGCAGTATCGGATCATGAACGATCCGCTCGTGCGCCTCGCGGCTGGTCGAGGCACTGTGCGCGAGCTCACCCAGGAGTTGACGGTCGAGTGGGAGTCGCTCCAGCCCGGGGAGCGGGAAGTCACCATCGAGTGCCTCATCAGCGGCATCGCCTGGCGGCCGGCCTACAGCCTCCGTCTGCTGGACGATACACGCGCAGAGTTGACGTTCGAGGCTGTCATCGTCAACTCGGCGCTCGACCTCGGTCAAACGGCTGTCGCCGTCGTCTCCGGGGTGAAAGGGGGATCTGCTGGGTTATCACCACCTCGCCCGGCATTTGGGGGGAGTCTCGGTGCCGGCGGGCTGATAGCAGCGTTCATGCGGGGCAGCAAGCCCGACCTATATCACTCCTACGCCATCCCCGGCCGCCACGGTCTGCCCAAGGATACCACCACGGCCATCGAGCTCCTGCGGAAGATCGTCCCGTGCACACACTCCTATAAATGGGACTCTCGGCTCTCCCAAAGTGTGGCGGTCGTGTACCATGTGATGAATGACACCGAGCTGCCATGGGCACACGGCAGTGCGCGCATCTACAGGGCGGGCAAGCCCATCGGAGAAGACGATATCGAGTGGGTGCGCGTTGGCGACGAGGTGGAGCTCGAGATCTCGGGGGCGAGTGAGATACGCGTCGAGCAGAACGCTGAGGTGGAGAAGGACACAACCCGTGGCTACAAGCGAGAGTACCAGCACACGATCCGATACGAGATCGACTCCCCGGTGGCGGGGCGGCTGGAGCTGATCGCCCGGAAGCCGCTGGACGCGGAGGATGAGACATTCAGCCTCGAGCCCACGGAAGTGGAGTCGGATCTGTATCGCTGGTACATCGACCTGGAGCCGGGGGAACGGCGGGTCATCGTCCACGAATACCGCGACGACACCAGCTCGGCAATATACCTGCCAAGCCGTGGCTGAAGCCGACCTGGGTGCTATGCGTGGCGAACTCCGCGTACCGCGAGGGCGGATACAGCACACCGCGTAGAGCGCGACGAGTGCTGCGGCCGCATCACACGGGTCGCACATGGCGACGGTATGTGCTATACTGGCTCGCCTCCAGGCCGATGGCAGCCAAGCGGCAGCAGACGAATAAACTGAACGATCTCTCCAACCGCGAATGGCTCCGGCGCACGAAGAGCTTCTGGATCAGCGACGCGGACGGTGAGGCGAGTCCGGAGGGCGACGCAGAGGGATTGGCAAAGCTCCTGGCGCGCTTCAGCGAGTGGCTGCGTCAAGAAAAGGGGGACGAGGCGGCAGAGGCCCTGCTCGGGCAAGTGATCGGCAGCTTCACGTACAGTCAGCCGCCGCCTCGGGACGACCTCAAGAGCCAGCACCCAGCGACCTTTCCGGAGGGCGACGTCCAGAAGCTCGTCGAGCTGTTCACCAAGCGGGGCGAGGCGGTGCTGGATCCCTTCGTGGGCACCGGATCCGCGCTCATCGCCTGCGCGCGCTGCGGCCGGGACGCGACGGGGATCGAGCTGACGGAGAAGTGGGTCGAGATCGCCCGGAAGCGGCTGGCGCGAGAGCGCGCTCAGGGGTCGCTTTTTGATGACGGTGACTCAGCGGCCCGGATCGAGATCGTGCCCGGCGACGCGCGCGCGAAGCTCGCGGCGCTGCCAGATGACTCTTTCGACTTCATCGTCACAAGCCCACCATACTGGCGTATCCTGCGCAAAGGCGGCCTGAAGGTCGCCGCCGAGCGCGTTGCGAAGCGCCTCCCGACCACATATAGCGAGTCCGACGCCGACCTCGGCAATATCGGCGAGTACGAGGCGTTCCTGGCCGAACTCGCGGTGGTGTGGACGCAGTGCTGCCGTGTGCTCAAGCCTGACCGGTACATGGCCGTGGTGGTGTGCGACTTTCGGCACGGACGCGATTTCCGTCTCTATCATGCCGACATCGCCGAGCACGTTCGCCGCGCAGGCCTGCGCCTGCAGGGCGTGACGATCCTCGCACAGGACAATAAGAACCTCTACCCGTACGGGATCCCGAACGCATTCGTATCGAACATCCATCACCAGTACATACTGATATTCCGCAAGGACGGCCCGAAGGAGGCTGCGCGATGCTAACACGGGAGCAGCAGGCCGCGCTGCTGCGTCTGGCTCGTGACTCCCTGCGCGCGTGCGTATGCCACGAGCCGATGCCCCAGACGGACGTCACCGACCCGGCACTGCGAGAGAAGCGGGGCGCCTTCGTGACGCTGACCAAACACGACGCGCTCCGCGGCTGTGTTGGCTTGGTGGAGGCCGTCAGGCCACTGTACCAGGCCGTGATCGACATGGCACGCTCGGCCGCGCTCGAGGATCCGCGCTTTCCACCCGTGCAGCCGTCCGAGCTGGACGAGCTCCACATCGAGATCTCCGTACTTGGCCCTCTGGAGGCGATCTCTGACGTTGAGGAAGTCCAGGTTGGGAAACATGGCCTCGTGATCCGCAAGGGCTTCCATTCCGGCCTGCTGCTGCCCCAAGTAGCCGCCGAGCGCAATTGGCGCCGCATTCAGTTCCTCGAGCAAACGTGCATCAAGGCCGGCCTGGGCCGTGACGATTGGAAGGACGGAGCGGAGATATCGGTGTTCACCGCCGATGTTTTCGGCGAGGACGACGCCCCGTAGGCGCAACGCCCGCAACGCCGTGTGCCGTGTGGATGCCGCTGTCGCATCATGGGACTACCGGCCTTCGCACTCGGCCTACGGCTGTGGTGTTGGTCGTGCATCTGTTCGACCAACGCATTGTCGCAAGGTCCGTGCATCTGGTATAATCTGTCTAGAGACTCCAGGAGCTGCTGCCGGGAGCGACGAGGCCGACCTCGATGCACCTGTGCGATCCGACAGCTCCCTTCGAAGTATTGGCCGCATGATTAAGTACGAGAACGTTTCGCTCCAATACCCAAACGGCACCCGTGCCATCAATAATCTCGACCTTCATATTGGGAAGGGCGAGTTTGTCTTTATTGTGGGCCCCACCGGAACGGGCAAGTCAAGCCTGCTCAAGATGCTGTACCGGGAGGTCCTGCCCACGTCCGGGAAGGTGGTGGTCGCCGGGCGAGACGTGGCCCGCTTGCCGGGCCGCCAAGTGCCGCTCCTGCGCCGGACGATGGGCGTGATCTTTCAAGATTATCGCCTGCTCCCCGAGAAGACGGTGGCGGAGAACGTGGCGTTCACGCTGGAAGTGCTGGGCACGAGCCGCCGGACGAAGGTGCGCAAGGTGCGCATCGCTCTCGAGCTCGTAGACCTCTGGCACAAGGCCCATTGCATGCCGGAGGAGCTTTCCGGCGGCGAGCAGCAACGCATATGCATCGCCCGGGCTCTGGTGAACAGCCCGCCGCTGCTTCTGGCGGACGAGCCGACGGGCAACCTGGACCCAAGCACCTCCCTGGACATCGTAAAGCTGTTGGAGGCCATCAACCGACGGGGCACGACCGTGGTCATGGCGACGCACAACCAGCGGATAGTGGACTCCATGCAGAAGCGCGTCGTCGCACTGGCCAATGGCACCGTCGTGCGGGACGTAGCACGGGGCGTGTACGACGATGGCTCTTGAAACGCTCGGCTTTCTCAGCCAAGAGACGTGGACAGGCGCCAAGCGTCATCCGCTGATGAGCATTGCCTCCACCGTCAACGTGGGCGTGTCACTCGCCATCCTGGCCGTGGGCGCGCTGGCAATCCTGAACGTGAACCGCGTCGCCGACCACCTGCTGGAGAAGGGGCAGATAGGCGTTTTCCTGAAGGATGATGCGGACGCGCGCGCGGTGGAGTCACGCCTATTAGCGGACGAACGGGTCGAGACGAGCGAGTTCGTCCCCAAGAGCGAAGGGCTCAGGCGGATGGGCGAGATGTACAGACTGCCCCTGGAGGGACTGCTTACTCGCAATCCCATCCCGGACAAAATGGTGGTGACGCTGCGCCGTCCGGAGCAGATTGCTGACGTGACCAGGGCGATCCAGGGCATCCCGGGGGTGGAAAAGGCGATCTATGGCAGCGTCGCCCAGGATAGGGTGGTAGCCGCCAACAAAGCGCTGAAATGGGCCACGATCATCGTGGGTGTGCTGTTGGTCGCTGGCACGTTTCTCATCATCCAGAGCACGGTGCGACTCACCGTGCACGCCCGGCGTCACGAGATACGCATCATGCAGCTCGTGGGGGCAACGAATTGGTTCGTCAGGGTGCCCTTCGTGTTGGAGGGAGTTCTGTACGGCGTGTCCGGCGCCGCACTGGCAGCTCTGGCCGTGCAGATCGCCTACTTCTGGGTACAGGATTACGTACAGCGGCACCTCTCTTTCATGCCCATGGTACATGGCAGTGGGCTGTTCGTTGTAATGACGCTGGCGCTCATCGCCGCGGGGTGCGCCTTCGGCGCGGCGAGCAGTCTCATATCCATCCAACGGTACTTGCGCGAGGCCTAGCATGAAGGCGGCACGCCCCACAAGGACATCGATGGGCCGAGCCGCGCTCGCGGCGGCGCTGCTCCTCGGCCTATCGCTGGTAGGTGGAAGTGGTACGCCTGTCGGCGGGCAGAGCGCCTCGCAGCTCCGAAAACGGCAAGCCCAGACCAGCTACGAGAAGAGACGGGTCCAGGCGCGACTCCGGCTCACCAAGCAGGCCCAGCAACAGCTCCTGAACCAACTGAGGACCGCCCAGCAAGATCTGAGGGCGGCGCAGCAGCGCCTGGACAGTGCCGAACAGCAGCTTGCCGCCACGCGTGCCAGGCTGCGCGTGGTCAAAGAGCAGCATGCCGCGACCAAGCAAGAGTACGAGCGCGAAGGTTCGGCCTTCGGAGAGCGGCTGCGGGCGCTGTACGAGCGCGGCACCAACAGCTATCTCGCCGTGGTGCTTGAATCCGAGAACTTCTCCGATTTCAGCGCGCGCACGTACCTGACTCAACTCGTCCTGGAGAGCGATGTGGAGACGGTACGCCGGCTTCAGGCCCGCAAGAACAGACTCGAGACCCAGCGACGGGAGCTGGAGCAGCAGGAGCAGGCCGAGGCGCGCTATCGGACTCAGGTGCAGGCCGAGACCGCGGCTGTGCAGCGCCACGCTCAGCGAGTGACCGCAACCAAGGCCACTGTTGACGGGCAGCGAAAGCGGCTCGAAGGGCAACTGACCCGAATCGAGCAGGAATCGCGCGACATCACGCGGATGATCCGGCAGTTGCAGCGCCGCGGCATTCGCTACACGGGCCCGAGTCGCTGGACGAGCAAGTACTATATGCCGGTCCGCGGCCGTATCAGCAGCCGATTCGGGAAGCGCTGGCACCCGATCTCGCACAAGTGGTGCACGCATACCGGCATTGACATCGCCGCGCCCACTGGCACGCCGATTCATGCCGCTGCCGACGGGCTCGTCGTCTACATCGGCGCCCAGCGCGGCTACGGCAACATCATTATGATTGACCACGGTGGGAATCCGCGCGTGCACACCGTGTACGCGCACTGTCGGCGCGGGAGGCCCTTCGCGGTGGGACGAAACAGCAGGGTCCGACGCGGACAGATTATCGCATACGTGGGCAACACCGGATACAGCACCGGCTCCCACGTGCACTTTGAAGTACGCCGCGGGGGCGTTCCGGTCGATCCGCTAAGACTCAGATAACTGTCCCATTGGTCGCGGTGGGTGCCTACCGAGCAAAGCGGGGGCCCGGACGATGACGTTTGAGCCTCCCCGCGCAGCGGGAACAGCGCCGCCATCCCAGGTGTCTTACTCCTTAGACAGCGGTTAGCGGGCCCACGAGCGCCCGTGGGTCCAGGATGCACTGAAAGAGGATATGTCGGCTATGAGGATCCAACGCCGTCGTCTAGCTCTGATCGTGGGAGCAGCATTCATCTTCTTCGCCGGCCTCGGCGCCGGGCTGGGCGCCGCTACGCTGCAGGACGTGCTCCGCGGCGAGGGCGGACTTGCCTTCGCCGCGCGCGTGGCGCAGCTCTTCCCCAGCCTCATCGACGTACGAGAGACCGGTGACATCCCGTCCGCCGGCGATCTCAAGCCCCTGAGCACCTTCTGGGAAGTGCGCGAGCAGATCAAGCGAAACTTCGTGCACGCATTGAGCGAGGATGAGCAGAAGGAGCTCACCTACGGCGCCCTTCGGGGCATGCTGGCGGCGCTCAAAGACCCCTACACGCGCTTCATGACCGCCGAAGAATATGGCGTGTTTCAGACCGACACCAAGGGGGAATTCGAGGGCATCGGCGCTCAATTGTGGGCAGTGATGGACGAGAAGACCGGTGAGCAGCAGATAGTGGTGCTCTCGCTCATCGAAGGCGGCCCCGCTGCAGATACCGACCTGAAACCAAAGGACATAATAATCAAAGTGGACGGTCACTCCATCAAGGGCCTGCCGATCGCCGCGGTGGCAAAGCGCATCCGTGGCAAGCGCGGTACCAAGGTCATGCTCACCGTGGTGCGCGAGGGCCTCGATAAGCCCAAGGATATTGAGGTAACACGCGAGCGTGTCGAGATGCCGGTCGTCGAGTACCGGATGTTGCAGGATAAGATTGGGTACGTCTGGCTGCAGACGTTCAACCGCCAGGCTGAGGAGAAGACGCGGCAAGCCATCGAGGATCTTCAGAAGCAGGGAATGCGAGGGCTGATTCTCGACCTCACGGGCAACACCGGCGGGCTGTTGGATATGGCCATCAAAGTGGCGAGCGTCTTCGTCAGCGGCGACAACATCGTCTGGATCGAGGAACGCGGTCGGCGCGCGCGCAAGCTGCCATCAGATGGAGAGCCTATCGACTCGGATTTGCCGCTGGTGGTGCTCATCTCGCACAACAGCGCCAGCGCCTCTGAGATCCTTGCCGGCGCCATCCAGGACTTCGGCCGCGGGACGATCGTTGGCCAGAAGAGCTTTGGGAAAGCAAAGGTGCAAACAGTGATTCCACTCAACGATGGCTCGGCGCTGGCCGTCACCACTGCCAACTACCTGACCCCGAAAAAGCGTTCTGTGGACCAACACGGCATCACGCCCGACCGCATTATCCCCGAGCCGCCGAACGCGAAAGACATCTCGGTTGACGAGCTGCATGAGCAGCAGCTCCAAGCCACGGTAAAGATCATCAAGCAGAAGCTGGCCGCTGCTGCATCGGCTTCGGCCGCCCCCGTCGGCGGCTAGTACCACAGCGACACTTTGTCACTCTCCCGCCTACGCACAATAGCCGCTTTGGCGACGGCGCGACAGGCAACGACGAAGCATCTCATACCGTGAGCGGTCACTATCACCCCAAGAGCGACATCCTTCGCTCCCGTTGGTTGCTCGGATCGCCATCGGCGATCGAAAACGGCCTTGCCCGGCACAGTCCCGTTGTACTGCCAGAGGGCCGCTGCGGTGCATCCGGCGGTCGCACTTCCCTCGTGTACGCGTCTCGCGCACGTCCCCCGCGCCGACGGCTCCCAGGCGGTGATGCAGGGTCTGGGCGGGCGATGCGCGAATAGCCTCCATGCCGCCGGTTGGGACGAGCGGCCCATCGGCGAGGCGGCGATGCTTTCCCAAGGCTGTGAGTGCCCCAGATCGAGGATGACTGGTAGGCTCCCGAGGGCCGCTCTGGGAGGTGATTGCGGATGCCCACGGACACTCGTGATCGCAAATTGCGCCGGGCAACGCGCATGATGAAGGCGTGGCGAGCCCTTGCCGTCATGGGCTGGCTATTCTTCCTTTGCAGCCTGGCATACCTCAGCTTCTCCGGCCGGCCCCACGACGCGCGCGCCATCAGGGTGAACGGCGAAATCGTGCTTTGGGTGAGGGACGAGGACGTGGCGGAGCGCGTGCTTACCAAGGTGCTCGAGGGCAAGGGCGGAGCGCACTTCGACGCCACGGTCGCGCACGAAAGCGCTGCATTGCCAAAAGGCGCAAAGGTCCTGAGCGAAGGTGAAGCGATCGAGCGCCTCGCAAAGCAACTCCCGATCCTGGTCACCGGTTGGAAGATGGTCCTCGAAGGCAAAGATATAGTGACGATGGACAGCAAAGAGCACGCCGAGAAGGTGCTCGAAGAGCTCAAGGCGCGGTACGCAGCCCTCAAAGAGGGCGAGCAAATCATCGCACAGAGGCTCGAGCCAGAGCCAGTGATTCGCGAGACCACGGTACAGCCCGGCGAGGTGTACACTGACGTGCAGAGCGCCGCCGAGATGCTGCAGAGCAGCCAACCGGAGACCGTCACCCACGTCGTGCAGCAGGGGGACACCCCGTTCTCGATCGCCGGCAAGTTCGGTATTCGGCTTCGCGACCTGGTTGCGCAAAACCCGGCCCTGAAGGGGGTAGTTGATGGCGAAAGATACCTGCTCCCAGGCGAGAAGCTCACGGTGAAGAAGCGCCGTAAAGGCGTGAAGGTGATCACCGTCAAGCAGTACGAGGAGGAGCGGACCGTTGAGCTTGATCCGGTGATCGTGCGTAGCGACGAGCTTCCTCAGGGCCAGGAGCGAATTATCAGGGAGGGAAGGGCTCAGCGGCTAAAGGTCGCCGTCACCGTGACACTGGAGAACGACCGGGAGGTCCGGCGCAAGGAGACCCGGGTCGCAGAGCTTGACCAGGGGGAACAGCCCCGGAAGATCATCGGCACCGGCCCGCCGCGCACCAGCGGCGCCGGCCGCTCAGCGGGTGGCACGTCCCGCCGGTAGGAGGAAACCCAGGTTGGACCTGTTGCAGCACTTGCGCAGCGAGGCGGAGACGGTGAACGCGCATCTCGATCATCTCCTGCCGAGCTGCGAGGGGCTGGCGCGGAACGTTATCGAGGCGATGCGCTACAGCACGCAGGCCGGCGGCAAGCGGGTGCGTGGGGCAATGGTTCGGGCCGCCGCCGAGACGTTCGGCACGCCAAAAGACGACGTGCTGCCCACCGCGTGCGGCATCGAGATGATTCATACAGCCACCCTCATTCACGACGATCTCCCCTGCATTGACGATGCCGGCCTCCGGCGTGGCAAGCCGTCATGTCACCAGGTATTCGGCGAAGCCACGGCTCTGTTGGCGGGCGATGCACTCCTCATTGCCGGGCTGCACGCGATCGCTACGCAGGCGTCGCGCTTCGATCCCGCCCGCGTTGCCCGGGCAGTGGTCGAAGTGGCTGAGCTGGCCGGCATAGGGGGCGTCATCGCGGGAGAGGCGGTGGACATCGAGGCCGAGGGAAAGCCGCCCGAGAGCGAGACGCTCGCCTTCATCCACGACAAGAAGACGGCGGCCCTGTTTCGTGCTGCGGTGCGGGCCGGGGCCATCCTCGCGGACGTCACCGATCCCGACCTGGCGACGTTGACGCGGTATGCGACGGCCCTCGGACAGGCCTTTCAAGTCACCGACGATATCCTCGACGTCATCGGCAACCCAGCCACCATGGGTAAGCAGACGGGCGGCGATGCGGCGAAGGGCAAGCTGACGTACACCGCCGTCTGGGGTTTGGACGGAGCGCGAACGCGCGCCCGAGAGCTGGCGCACGAAGCCCGGGACGCAGCCGGACAGCTTCCTGCCAACCGCGAGTTCTGGTTCGCACTGGTGGACTTCGTGGTGGAGCGCGAGTTCTGATGACCAGTTCTCAGTGGCCGCCGGCAACGAAGGTGGGTAGCCGCGAAAGGCTGTCCAGTCGCGGCAGGCAGGCGCCGGGGCGACCCGGCCGGGGGCGGGCAAGCCGCCGGGTTCGCCCTGCAGGCCGACGACCCTCCCGTAATTAGGCGATGGCATGCGGATAGAGGTGGCAGAAGAAGTGGCATTCTGCTTCGGCGTGCAGCGGGCGCTGCGCATGGTGCGCGGGGCACTGCGCCGCGGCCGGAAGGCGCTGAGCCTCGGGCCACTCATCCACAATCCCCAGGTCGTTCGCGAACTCGAGGAGCTGGGCCTGCGCGTCGTCAACGATCTCTCCGAGATCACCTCCGGAGCGGTCGTCGTGCGCACCCACGGCGCCCTGCCCGAGGTGCTGGCCGAAGCCGAACGACGTGGACTCGAAGTGATTGACGCCACCTGCCCCTTTGTCAAGAGGGTCCAACAGGCCGCTGCCCAGATGCACCAAGAGGGCTACACGGTGATCGTGCTGGGCGAGCGCGATCATCCCGAGACGCTTGCCATCCTGGCGTGTACGGATGGCGAAGCCACCGTGGTCGAGTCGGTGGCTGATGCCGAGAGCGCTCTGCTGACATCCGGCGGGCGCACCGGGCGGCGACTCGGCCTCGTGGCGCAGACGACGCAGCCGCTGGAGCGCTTTGCGGCGCTTGCCGCGGCACTGCTGCCGCTCTGCGAGGAGCTCAAAGCGGCTAACACCGTGTGTGATGCCACCGTAGGGCGACAAGCTGCGGCAACCCGCCTTGCACAGGAAGCCGATGTCATGATCGTTGTGGGCGGCCACGAGAGCGCCAACACCCGGCGGCTCGCCGAGATCTGCCGGCGTCACGCGCCCCGCACTTATCACATCCAGACGGCCGCCGAGATCCGCGCGGAGTGGCTTCGCGGGGCCGAATACGTCGGCATAACCGGCGGGACATCGACGCCGCCGGAGGCTCTGCAGGAAGCGCGGAAATGCCTGGAGGAGCTGGCGAAATGATCACCCGACTGGACGAGATCGTCGATGCCATCCAGGAGTACCCCGTGCAGCGTGTGGCAGTCGCCGCGGCGGAGTCCAGGACGGTCCTGGAGGCAGTGCGCGACGCTCGGGCGCGCGACATTGCGTCGCCGCTGCTGGTGGGCCAGGAGGCGGCAATTCGGGGCATTGCCGAGCAGATCGACTTGGACCTCAGCGATGTTCCCATCATCCACGAGCCGGACGATGCGGTGGCGGCGAGGCGTGCGGCCCTTGAGGTGCGCGAGGGTCGGGCCGACGTTCTCATGAAGGGTCACGTCCACACCGACGATTTTCTCCGCGGCCTTCTTGACAGGCAGACCGGGCTGCGCAGGGATGCCTTGATGAGCCACGTCTTCATCCTTGACGCTACGAAGCAGCTCGGGCGCCTGCTCCTGGTGACGGATGGCGCGATGAACATCGCCCCCGACCTGGTGGCCAAGGCTCAGATCCTTCTCAATGCCGTCTATCTGGCGCACCTGTTAGGGAACGAGATGCCGAGAGTATGCGTGCTTGCCGCGGTGGAGCTGGTCAATCCGAGCATGCCCGCGACGCTGGATGCCGCAGCCCTGGCGACGATGAACCGTCGCGGGCAGTTCCCCACGTGCGAGGTCGATGGACCCTTCGCGCTGGACAACGCCGTCTCGACGCTGGCGGCCGAGATCAAGGGAATCGAGGGGGTCTGCGCCGGTCTGGGCGACATTCTGCTCGTTCCGAATATCGCAGCAGGCAACATCATGGTGAAGACGTTCTCGTTCCTCGGCGGCGGGCGGACTGCTGGCGTGCTGATCGGGGCAGCAGCGCCCGTGGTGCTGACCTCGCGAGCCGACACGGCCGAATCGAAGATGCTCTCCATGGCCACGGCCGTGTTTGTCGCGGACATGACCCGGGACAAGAAGGTCAAGATCGGCAAGGTGCACTACTGATGCCACAACCCGCGTAGCGCGGGCTTTCCAGCCCGCGAACCACTGACCCCCAACCTTTCACCCTCCTCGTCAAGAAGGGACTTGGCCTCCCTGCGCGAAACCTATGGGCGATGCTGGCTGGAATGTGACCGGAACGATACCCCCCCGGTCACGAGAGAGGTGATAGGCCAATGTTCAAGCTCGGAGTCATGACGGACGAGATCAGCCAGGACTTCCAACGCGCGGTGGACGTATGCAAGGAGTACGAGCTGGACGGCGTCGAGATCCGCTCGGTCTGGGACACGCCGCCACAGGACATCACGGACGAGCAGGCGGCCCGAATCATGGACATCCTGGGCGCAGCCGGGATGGAAGTGTGCTGCATCGCCTCGCCGTTCCTGAAGTGCGACATGGACAGTTCGGCCGAATACGAGGAGCATCTGGGCATCCTGCGGCGCTGCTGCCACCTCGCCCACACCTTCAACACGAAGATCATTCGGGGCTTCACCTTCTGGGCGAAGGAGGGCGTGGAGCCCTCGGACGTGTGGGACCGGATTCTGAAAGCCTACGACGAACCCGTGCGCATTCTCGAGGGCGAAGACCTCTACGTCGGGATCGAGAACGAGTCCAGCACCATGTGCGGCTCG
>Ga0114930_10003274_pt1 | contig 14267 bp, 8 predicted proteins | sample AnhtaG_FD_87300 | JGI IMG/M metagenome (GOLD analysis project Ga0114930, IMG submission 87300) | Deep subsurface microbial communities from Anholt, Denmark to uncover new lineages of life (NeLLi) - Anholt_01485 metaG | ecosystem: Environmental > Aquatic > Marine > Oceanic > Sediment | place... | reverse complement strand
CGTTGTTGGTGATGGTGCAGGTCTTGGAGTCACCGAGGGCGAGGGAGACGCTGCCGTTGGCCGCGCAGTCGCCGCCCCAGTCAGAGGCTGCGTAGCCTGGCTGAGGGGTTTCGGTGGCGGTGTGGGGGCCGACGGAGACGGTGGTGGCGACGCCGCTGGTGACGGGGCCGCCGTCGATGAACAGGGGGAAGTCGCCGACGCCGAGGGTACCGCCGTCGTCGTTGGTGACGGTCTTGACCAGGGTGAGGGTGGGAGCGATGTCGTTGTTGGTGATGGTGCAGGTCTTGGAGTCGCCGAGGGCGAGGGAGACGCTGCCGTTGGCCGCGCAGTCGCCGCCCCAGTCAGAGGCTGCGTAGCCTGGCTGAGGGGTTTCGGTGGCGGTGTGGGGGCCCACGGAGACGGTGGTGGCGACGCCGCTGGTGACGGGGGTGCCGTCGATGAACAGGGGGAAGTCGCCGACGTCGAGGGTGCCGCCCTCGTCGCTGATGACGGTCTTGACCAGCTTCAGGGTAGGTGCGATGTCGTTGTTGGTGATGGTGCAGGTCTTGGACTGACCGGCGGCAATGGAGCCAGAGCAGTCGGCGGAGTAGGAGGTGGAGTAGCCGCTGGGGCCGGTTTCGCTGACGCTGTAGGAGCCGGCGTCGAGCGTGACGGTGGTGCCTGGGGATTCGGCGCCTGGGAAGGAGGCGGGGTCAGGGTTGGTGCCGGTGACGGTCATGGTGAAGTCGCTGGCGACAGCTGTGCCGCCGTCGTCGGTGATGACGTGCTTGATGACGATGAGGGTAGGCGTCGGCGTTGGGGTCGGTGTGGGAGTAGGTGTCGGCGTTGGGGTGGGCGTAGGTGTTGGTGTGGGAGTGGGTGTAGGCGTGGGCGTCGGCGTGAACGTGTTGGTGAAGGTGCAGGTTACGTTGTCCCCGCTGTCCAGGTCGAAGGTGATGTTGTTGTCCGTGTCGTTGCCCTTGCCTGAATCGCAGCTGACGGAAGTGCTGTAACCGGACTGGGTGGTCTCTTCCAGGGTATAGGAGCCCGTATCTAGGGTATAAGCGGAAGGGCACTCGCCATCGGCCACATCATCGAAGCTGAACGTCGTCGTCGGGCCACTCACCTCGAAATCCCACTTCGAGACGTCGTCAGGGACTACCTGTTTGCAGACCGTGATGGACGGACCACAGTCGTAGGCGTCGAGCGCGATCACCTCCAGGCAAGCATCATATGCTCCGGTGGTGCTGCACTCCGCCGGGTCTTCCGCCGTCTCGTCGTCGTCACCGTAGAGAAAGCCGACCCCGATGGGCTGCGAGCAGGAAGTGTGGATCTCGATATCCAGAGGGTCAGGATCGTCAGGGGCAAGGCCCACATCCAGGTTAACCTTGGAACCGATGCTTTTGCCGACTGTGTCCGGTTCGACGTTGAAGGTGCCGTCCTTCCAGACAGTGATGGGTCCGTGGTCGTCGATACCCCCCGGCGGATCGAAGTGCGCCTTCTTCTGATCGAAAACCAAACTGATGTACACCGGTTCACCGTATGTGTAGTCTCTGTACTGTAGCGTCAAGCTGTGGATCTGCCCGTCAATGAATGTGGTGCTGGCAAGGAGCGTCTCATGGCCGGTATCGCTATTGTCGTAGACCTCGACGGTGTAGGTGCCGGGAGGATAGTCGTTGAGCTGGTAGTAGTAGGTGAAATCGCCGGCGGCATCGGCGATGAGCGTATCGAAGCCAAAGGTGTCGGTGCCGTCGCCGGTGACGATGGTGTCGTCAGGCCGCACCACCTGTATATCGAGGACCTGTTCAGGGTCAAAGTCGGTGCCGGTGATGGTGACGAGCTCGAAGCCGCCGTATTGGGGCTTATCGGTGGTTACCTGTGGGTCGCCCTCCCCCATGACGATGGCAACCCATAGCATTACCACGCCAGCGAGGGCGGCTAGGAGTAAGATACCAATTACTGTTATAGCGACAAGCCGGCGCGCCGCCGGGATTCTGCTCATGCCGCACCCCCTCGAGCTACACCCAGCGAACGCCCTAATCCGCTGTACTCGCTAGACTTCCCGCCTCGGGCCTAATCTCTGGCCCTCGGGCACGTACGCTGGCCAGTAGGCACACGCATACGCACACCCACCATACGCGTACGCAGCGCGCAAGTACGCGCGGACTAGGTTGGCCCTATGCTAGCACGGGTTCGCCGACTTGTCAACATAAATTGGGAACAGTATGAATTCTAGAGAGTGAAATAGTCTATGGAAGAACATCACACACGATGAACGGCGCGAAAGGCTACGTCCATAGGTTCCGGTAGATCGCCCATTGGCGAACGCGTGTCCTAATTGAGCGCATGCCTAGGCAGGGCGTACCTAAGGCGCTAACGGAGTCGTCTTGTCGCTCAACGACCGCTACGCCAGGGCCGGACCTACGAGCCGGGGAGCTACTTCGAGCTGTCGGTGAGTCCTTGGGGTCATGTGCGCTGCTCCTGCCCGGGCTTCACCTACAGGGGCATGTGCAAGCACGCCGAGGCCCTGAGGGACAAGCTGGACACGAAGAGTAGCTAACCGGCGCGCCTTGCTGGCGACAGCTGAGAAATCCTCACCGCCTAGCCTCGACTCTTGTCCTCGCAGCATCGACCTACGACATGACGGCGTTGGCCAGAGGAAGGGCGGGCAGGGCACTATCTATCTAGCGGCGCCAGGGTCGCTGGCCCTGCTCCTTACTGCGACCAAGCGGGTCGGTCGTCGTCCGCCGGGTTGTTGGTGATGTTAGTCTGGCCCGTCCCGTCGGGGTTGATCACATAGACCTCGAGGTTGCCGTCGCGGTCGGAGACGAAGGCGATCTGGGAGCCGTCGGGCGACCAGGCGGGGTCACTGTCCCAGGCTGGATCGTCTGTGATGTTAGTCTGGCCTGTCCCGTCGGCGTTGATCACGTAGATCTCCCGGTTGCCGACGCTAAACGACCAGAAGGCGATCTGGGAACCGTCGGGCGACCACACCGGGTCGCTGTCCAAGGCTGGGTTGTCTGTGAGTCTAGTCTGGCCCGTCCCGTCGGTGTTCATCACGTAGATCTCCGGGTTGCCGTCGCGGTACGAGAAGAAGGCGATCTTGGAGCCGTCAGGCGACCAGGCGGGAGCGCCGTCGCTCGCGGGGCTGTTGGTGAAGTTAGTCTTGCCTGTCCCGTCGGCGTTCATCACGTAGATCTCCCGGTTGCCGTCGCGGTCCGACTCGAAGGCGATCTTGGTGCTGTCGGGTGACCAGGCCGCCGCGTAATCGCTCGCCGGGCTGTTGGTGATGTTAGTCTGGCCCGTCCCGTCGGCGTTGATCACGTAGATCTCCCGGTTGCCGTCGCGGTCCGACTCGAAGGCGATCTGGGAGCCGTCAGGCGACCAGGCGGGGTCGCCGTCCGAGGCTGGGTTGTGTGTGAGCCTAGTCTGGCCCGTCCCGTCGGTGTTCATCACGTAGATCTCATCGTTGCCGTCGCGGTCGGAGACGAAGGCGATCTGGGAGCCGTCGGGCGACCAGGCGGGGTCGCTGTCCCAAGCTGGGTTGTCTGTGAGCCTAGTCTGGCCTGTCCCGTCGGCGTTCATCACGTAGATCTCATCGTTGCCGTCGCGGTCCGAGACGAAGGCAATGCGCGCCGTTGATGGTGGAGCACCTACTGCTCCGAGGGCGATAATTCCCTCCATGTTGTTGACGACGGTCAGGTTGCTGATGCCGGGCTGGTCGGCGAACCAGCGGGACCACACCTGCGTCTGGGGGTCGATGCTGTAGGCGACGGCGACCGCTCCTTCGCCACAGGTGGCCAAGGCCTGTTTGGCGCCTGTGCCATCATCGCCGCTCCAGACCGATATCGACCACTTGCCCGGCTGGGGGCAGTTCTGCATGGCGGCTCCCTGGGCGGAGGTGCCCGCCGATGGGGGTGCCGATGCTCCCACTCCGCCGAGGGCGATCACCCCCTGCATGTTGTTGACGATGATCAGGTTGCTGATGCCGGGCCGGTCAGCGAACCAGCGGGACCACACCTGCGTCTGGGGGTCGATGCTGTAGGCGACGGCGACCGCTCCTTCGCCACAGGTGGCCAAAGCCTCTTCAGCGTCGGTGTCGTCGCCATCCCAAACCGCTATCGCCCACTGGGCTTGCAGGGGGCAGTTGCGCATAGCGCCCTGCTGCGCCTCAGAAGGCTTCGAACCATTGGCCCAGAGGGCGGCGAGCAAAGCCAGGGCGGCAAGTGCAACCGCAGCGCTCAGGGAGAGCTTGATCCGCATCCTAGACATGACGCACTCCTTTGGCCATCGTTTGTAGCCCCCATCCCATCCTACTCGTGGGCGCGAGGGCTGGCAATGGTGGAAGCTACCCCACCCGATCGCTACCACGAACCGCATGATGGCGTTGGCCAGCACGACGGAAGACAGGGTCTCGATGAGGAGCTAGCCTCTCAGGCCGGCGCAGCCGCTGAGGGAAGGGGAGGGAGACTTCAGACCCCCTATGGGTTCGCGCAGGCGCCGGGGAAGTGGTCCAGGAAGATCAACATGTCGAATATGTCGATGACCCCGTCGGGGTTGAAATCGAGGCGCTGGCTGTAGTTAGGTTCACCTTGAGCGGACGGGAACGCCGCCAAGAACGTGATGGCATCGAAGATGTCCACCGCCGTGTCCATGTTGACGTCCGGCGGCCAGGCATCATCGGTGGGGTTATCGGGGCAGGCGTCCAGGGAGTCGGTGCCCGTGTATGCCTCGACAGAGTCGTCAAAGCCGTCATTGTCATCGTCGGCGTCGCAGGCATCGCCGCCCCAGTCAGCGCCGGGGGGAGGCTGTGTCCCGGGCACGCCATCGCCGTCGTAGTCTTCCTGCCCGGGGTTATGGGTCTCAGGGCAGTGGTCAACGTCATCGGACACATCGTCGCCGTCGCCGTCGATATCGACGTCCGCATAGTAGACGTCACTCTCAATACCGCACTCTCCATAGCCAACCTTGAAGTAACCACCATCACCGAAATACGTACCCCAGCTGTTCTTCACGATCCAATAGGCGCCAGCGTCGTTGTATCCAGCAATGATCACGCCGTGATTGATGCCAGGGCCATTAGGATTCGTGCATCTGTAGATGCCGTCTCCATCAAAATCGCCGCCATAGTAGGAGCCGATACCCATGGCAACCGAGAGAGGTCCCCTGTCAACAACACTTTGCTTTATTGCGCTCGGACTGGCTGAAACGCCACCCGTAGCATCTATTGTTACCAAGCTGTCTTGCCAATCCCAACATGTGTCCGAACAAGTTCTTCACTGCACTTACCTGCAGTAGCATACCTGCATCTTAATGAATCGCAGACGTATTTCTGGGTGATGGGGTCCCAGACGCTGCAATTACAAGCGGAGCCATCAAAATCGGGAGACCCATCGACATACGGCAGGCAGTTCTCATCTGGAATCCCGCTATCCCTGACGAAGCCGAGGGCTATATCCATCCAACCACCACAGCAAGTCTGATACCCTCCATAACTGTGACAGTCGGACACCAGATATTCTTCCGACAAGTTCAAGTCAAGGTCAGGGTCATTTGTAGCGATGTTGTATATCGCTTCCACTACACCAACGGCCGAAAATGCCCAACAAGAGCCACACGACCCCTGGTCCTTCACAGGAGTCATCCAATCCTGGCCGCTATAGTTCCTCCAGTCGAAGGAAGGGGGTGCACCCACTGACCCTCCTTCCTCTGGAGGACTTGGGCTTTGTCCTACGGGAAGGCTTCCTTTGGTAGCCTTTTCGCTCAGGCCCATCAAGTCCGTAGCAGCACCGATCTCTTCTTGGTCATGAACGCAAACACTGTACTCTCTTGAAAAAGGGTTCCTGCCATCGGACTTCGTTATCAAGTCATAGCCTTGTCTTGCGCAATAGGAATAGCTTCCTCCACACTTACCTTCCAGGAAACTCCAGCCAGCGCATCTACTGTTGTCTGGGAGAACACAGACTCCGTACTGCCCTCTAGCCGCATCGACTATTTCGTATTCATAGCCTAGCTCGCGACAGTAAACAGCGGCGGGGTTTGCCATTCCAGGAGCGTTTCCATCACAGGCCGCAGCAAGAGCCTCGTGCGAAGCCAAATCGAAGGCGGCTGGCGGGCTGCCAGGGCCGTGTTGCCATCCTATTGCCAACACGGCGGCACACGCTGCCAGGGCGACGATGGTCGCCTTTGCTCTAGCTCTTGCCATCGCCATGATCCACAAGCAGCACGGTCAGCGACATCACGATCATCCGCTGTCCCTCCATCTCTAGAGACGCGCTAGCCTGCCCGCCGTTTCGTTATGTTATGAAGCTCTTCTGCACTTCTGTGCCCATTTTCCAGCGGTGGCTTTGGCAGTGTGCTCGCCCCCTGCCCGCCCGCTGGAATCCTCTGCTGAGCGCTAGGGTGTGCTGCCTGCCCCGTGGGGCGGTAGCTGGCCAGGGCACGCTTCGTCTACGGCAATGACTACGCTGGCCAGGGGGAGGGACAACGGACATGCCGGGACAAAAAGGGCTGTAGGGGTCTGACCCGGTGGTAACGGACGCCGCCGACTCCCCACAGGCGAAGGACCTAGTGGCCATCGAGTGGCTCCTCACCGCCAGTGCTCAGCAGGTCTGCTTCCCTCCATTTGCTCCTCACCGGCTCGTTGCATAGTGTCACAACTCGCCCGTTTGTCCAGCGCCAGCTCGAATCTTTTTCGGACTTGGTGCGTCTCATACTATGGCGGGTCAAGGAAAGAGAACCTTTCCAGCAGTAAGGGCTGGGCCCCTTTCCCCCCTTGGCGACCCGCCCTATTGCTTTGTATGATGGAACCGTCCTCGCTACAGGGTGGAGCTCAGCCTAGGGGTTAGAGGGTGTCAACCCGGCAGACTGCGCGAATCTGTCGTTAGCTTGAAGGCGCCGAGATACCTTGGGTTGTGAGGGACTCCGGGTGGGTTCCTCGCCAGCGGTGTCGGGGACTCTGGGACGGCGATGGGGTGGCCGTAGCTTCTTCCCTTGCCAACCTTCACGCCTGCGGGTAGGATAGGGCTGCCCTGAGTATGAGAGCCTGGCGGTTGTGGGGTCAGGTTCCTCACATAGAATCTTAGGGAGCGTTGTCTATGGCCTTTAGTTGGTGAGGTGTCAGGGAACGTGAGAGTTCTATCTATGCTGGGTATGGCGTGCATGATCGCCTTCTGCGCGACCTGCAGTGACAACGGCCATGGCACAGAGCCTACTCCTTCGCCCGTCGCGACGCCAACGCCTGTTATGAGCTCTGCCGAGGTCATATCCTTTGTCCAACAATATCAAGTTCCAGAGAGGGTCGAGGGCGAGCTTTGGCAGGCCCCTTTGGTACCATTGGCCTCCCGTGTCGAAAAGCTCTGTATGGATAGGCCCACGTGGTCAGCCCGCGAGGGTACCGTGAGCTGGCGAGTATTCGCTCAGTGTACAAAGGAAGAGTCCATCCCGGCTGAGAATCCGCTGCGGTTCGAGTGGCTCTTCTACCCCGATAGGCCTTCGGTCATGCCGCACAGTCACGCGGCGCACGTTGCCCAGTATCAGGACCCGTGGTAGCAGGTAGCCAACGTGCAGGTGCCAGCCTTACTCAGCCCTTTTCCGACCGTGACGCTGCCTGCTCCGCCTACGACAGAGCGAGGGCGCTGGGCTGCGCGTGCGGCTCCCCTTCTTGCCAACCTTTACCCCCTGGCGGGCATGAGCAACGAACCCCCCAACCGCCTTGACTAGCGAAAGGGGGTCTCGGGTCAGGAGGTGAGATCGTTTGGAAACCTCCCATGCACCGGACATGCCGCCCAGCACGAGACGTTCCGCCGGAGCGCCAGCCACGGCAAGGGCGGGCAATTCAGGAAGGGGATAGCGAGGTAAGCGAGAGACGTTGATGCTGGTTGAAAGGCTTGCAATTGTGCTGAGCGGCGCCCTTGTATTCGCTGTGGCGTTGGTTGCCTGTGGCGGCGACGGGGATGAAGAGCCACCGCCCTTCGAATCGCCCACGGCGGTGCCCGCGAGTGCTAGCCCGTCATCATCTATTTCGCCGTTCCCCCAGGTTCAGCCTGTGTGTGACGTTCCTCTGACGCCCATTGCCGTGGGCTCCAAGCCATGGGCCGTGGCAGTGAACCCAAAGACCAACCGCGTCTACGTGGCCAACGAGGGCGATGGAACCGTCTCGGTGATCGATGGGGACACCGCCGCCGTGGTCGCTACCATTCCGGTAGGTTACATGCCATGGGCCGTGGCGGTGAACCCGGATACCAACCGCATCTACGTGGCCAACGGCGGCGACAACAGCGTCTCGGTAATCGACGGCGCCAGCGACACGGTGGCGACCACCTTCGCTGTGGGCGACCGGCCAAAGGGAGTCACGGTCAGCCCCAGGACGAATCGGGTCTACGTGGCGAACGCCGGGAGCGACGACATGACGGTGATTGACGGCGCCAACAACGAGGTCCTTGCTGCTGTTCCAGTGGGCCAGGAGCCATCGGCCATCGCGGTGAATTCAGAGAGCGAGCGCGTCTATGTAGCAAACCTTCACAGCTTCTCCGTCTCGGTCATCGACGGCGCCGCTGGCACGGTGATGGACACGCTGCCTGTGGGCGACGCGCCACAGGCCGTGGCGGTGAACACTGAGACCGATCTCGTCTACGTGGCCAACGGTGAAAGCGCCAGCGTCTCGGTGATTGACGGAGCCAGTGACACAGTAGTTGACACCGTCCCCGTAGGCACCGGCCCGCTGTCTGTGGCTGTCGATCCCAATGCTGATCGCGTCTATGTCGTCAATGCCGCTGAAAGTACTGTTTCCGTGGTCGAGGCCGCCACGGCTAGGGTCGTGGCTACCATACCCGTGGACGGAATGCCGTGGGCCGTGGCGGTGAACCCAGAGACCAACTGCATCTACGTGGCCCAGCGGCACAACAATACAGTCCTGGTGATCGACGGGGGACGCATCGGGCAAGCGAGCCCTGGCGCTACCATCGGGGTCGACGTCGACATCGATGACAATGATGACGGCATAGCCGACAATACGGCGACATCGCTGGGCACCATCGACCCCTGCATAGGCGTGCGCAAGGGTGCCACCTTTGACGTTGACATCTTCATGACAGACCTGATCGACCTCAAGGTGTGGAATGTGGCGTTTCGCTATAACCCCTCAGTAGTGAACGTCGTCGACAGGGATGTCCAGATGCTTCTGGCGGACAGCGCTGCAAGCCAAGTGAAGGATCACTCATATGGTGACCCTGGCCTTAGTGGGGCCTATGATCTTCTGGCCTCAGACGTCTCTGAGGAGCCTGGCGCCCACGAGAGCGGCTCGGGAGTCCTCGCTAGGCTGACCTTGAGGGCGGTGGCTCCCGGCATCGCCACGGTGACGTTGGAGGAGCCGTTCCTGTTTCCGTTCCAGCCCGTCGACTCGACGGCCAGCGCATTCATTGCCGTAGACGAAGAGTGCCCCCGCTAGTTGTCTCCCTACGGGCAGGCAGCAGGAGGAAGTGAGAGGGCCGGCGATTGTGCGTCGGTCACACGAGCAGCCCAGGTGGCGCCAGTTTCTGACTCTTCGCCCCGATAACGGCTTCCTGCTCACCAAGGAAGAGCAATACGACCGCGCCGCCCTAGCTCGCTACGTTCGATTGGCCACCCAGAACGCCTATCTCACCCTGCAGTCGCAGCTGGGCAAGTCTAGGGGTGACAGAAGCAAGGTAGCGAGGGGGGAAGAGGCGAACAGTGGATAGGCTGGAGCAGACCTAGGCTGGATGGTTCGACTCACCCTGGTTAAGGTGTGGACAGCCTAAGGCTGGAGACAGTAAACTTTGAGTCAGAACCGGCTGTGCTCTCGAAATGCCGAGACTGTGAGCTCCACGTCGAAGCATTCATGCAGTAGGCACTACTCAGGTGAGATCAGGTGGACGAACGATGATGCGAATTGCCGCCGCGCTGGCTGCCGCTTTCGGCTTCCTCGCCCTGGGCGTCGCCTGCGGGGGTGACGGTCAGCCGCCGAAGGCGGAGCCGATAGGTGGCGAAGCCATCGCCTTTGTGGTCTCGGAAACGGGGGCGTCTGCGGACATCTACATGGTCAACGCCGATGGCTCCGGCTTCGGACGGGTAAGCGAAAGCGAAGACGTCGACTGGTGGCCAACGTGGTCCCCTGACGGTGGCAGACTGGCCTTTTTGTCGTGGCGGCGGGCTGACGTGACGCCAGAAGCGGAGGAGCCGTCAGCTTTGACCCAGGAAGAACTCGCGCTCAGGCGACTAGTCGTAAGAGACCTGGACAGCGGCGAAGACACGACCGTGGCTGACTCCCTGCCTCTACAGACCTACCCCGGCTCATTCAATTGGTCATCGGATGGCAAGCACATCGTGTACATGGCCATCGCTGACCCGACACAGATTCCAGTGCGCGCGCGCATCCAGTCAGTCGAGGTTGCCACCGGGATGCAGACTGTCTTGGTCGAAGGTCAACAGGGGTTTCACCCTGCTTGGTCTCCCGACGGAACAAAGATCGCCTTTGTGGGCTGGATCGGTGAGCCCGATGAGTCCAGCCAGCAGGAGTCTGAGCTGTTCATCATGGATAGAGACGGCAGCAGCCTTCGACAGCTCGCTAGCCGACCGGGATCCGATATCTCCCCTCGGTGGTCACCCGATGGTCGGCGCATCGCCTGGTGGGGTTACGGCCCTGGGGATGAGCCAAGCCGACTTTTTATGGTGGATGTGGAGAGCGGCGAGTTGATGGAGCTGGGCCCAGGGACTGATCCGATCTGGTCTCCCGACGGCAGGCGCATCTTGTTCGTTCAAGAGGAGCAGGAACCGGGCGTGGTTGCCGCCAAGCCCAACCTGGAAGTCTTCGTGCAGGATGTGGAAACAGGGGAACGACTCAATCTGACCAACAACGCCCTCCCCGACCGCTGGCCAACCTGGTCACCCGACGGCAGCCGCATCGCCTTTGTGTCTGAGCGGGACAGTCCGCTGGGCGATATCTACGTGATGAACGCCGACGGCAGCGACGTCAAGCGCCTCACCGACAACGATCTGCAAGAGTTTATGCTGGCCTGGTCCCCCGGCCAGGGCAGGCAGGGATAACTTGGGGCAGCATCAGTGTGCGCCACGGGCAAGGTGAAGCCGTGCGGAACCCTGCCCTGAGTGGGCGTTGACCTTTGCTTGGCCCTCCCACTGTAGGCTATAGTACGACGTGGTGGCAGGAAGATGCAAAGCCTCCGCATGAGCAGTGGCGTAGTGGGGGTTTTGGAGTTGTCCGCGTGGTGAACAGGGGAAGGATATGCTGAAGGCACGACTTCATGAGGGCCATTGGTCCAGGTCAAGCAATCGAAAGTCTTGGGCGTCGGCGGCGGGTAGACTGAGTAGGGCATGGCTGACCCTGGCCGCTCTGGCGCTGATTGGCGGCCTGGCGACAGCCTGCGCTGGCGGGGAGGAGTCGGCAGCCCCTACGCCCTCTCCGACACAGACCCAGGAGGGCATTCCGGCTGCCTGCCTTGCTCTGCAGAACCTCAAGACCTACCGTTACTCCGTTCAGCTAGAGATGGAGTCTCCAGAGCCCGCCGAGAGCCCTGCCGAACCAACCGTGACTCCGACAACCGCCATCATTCGGCCCTATACTGGCGACTTCCTTTTCGAGTACCAGATTGACGCTGACTTCGTCGCACCAGATCGAACCGAGGTCCTAATCGACAGTGGAGGGGGCGAGCTAGGCATGATTGTTATTGGCCAAGAAGTGTGGACTCGGGTGGGGGAGACGGGCTGGACGCGACCCGAGTACCCACCCCCCCTGCCCTACCAGCCTCTTGACATCTGCCAGGCCCTTCTCCCTGAGTTGGATCTCTCCTCGCTAGAGCCCCAAGAAGAGGAGGCCAACGACGTCAAGGCTCTACGCTATACGTTTCCAGAGGTCTCTGCGGGACAGGCCCTAGCGAAGATCTTTGGGCCGGACAGCGACATGACTCTTCTTATCAGCAAGCTCGATGCGGGTGTCTGGCTGGCGGAGAAGGATGGCTGGCCAGTGCGCATGGAGATTAGCGGTAACGGCCTCTACGGCGACGGCCGTGAACTGCGTGTGTACTTGCTAGTCGACATCAAGGACGCCAACAGTGATGACATAACGGTCGAGCCGCCAGCCTAGCAGCGGGTGCCGGACTGTGGATCGCCAAGAAAGCGGAACCGGCGCCGCGAACCCGTCATCCAATCATGCTGGCCCTGGAACTGGGCAGCGGCGAAAGCCTTGTTGAAGCGGCGGCTGAGCTGACGCCCGAGTACGTCCTTTCCCGCTACATGCCCCCCGAAGTGGCCCTGCCGGACGAGTTGTACTCCGATGCACCTGTCCGACCTTCGTTCACCATGGCGTGTCCAAGCACGTTCAGGCGCTCACGATGCGCTCGGCCAAGCGAGCGTAAGCCTTAGACCAGAAACGGCGAAGCGAACCCAGGATCTGGTTAGAACTGCTTGTTGGCGGGCGGTCAGAACCTGCAAGTCGGCAGTCGACTCTGAGGAACCAGTCAGGCCATCAGCGTTCATATCGAAGCGCCTATCGTGGTGGTGGTCACCGAACAGAATGTTGAGGTGGGCGATGAAGCTCAACATAGGCCTCCAGATATCTCGACAGCCACGCCCTCGGTGGTGCGCGACGCTAGGTGCAAGACCCGGGGAAGCTGGAAAGCATGATCAAAACGTCGGTAATGTCTACGACCCCGTCCGCATTGAGGTCGTAGCGCTTGTCGTATGTGGGAACGCCCATCGCTGAAGGGAAGCGGGACAGGAAGCTCAATGCGTCGGTGATGTCGACGACGGTGTCGCTGTTGAAGTCTGGTGGCCAAGCGTCGTCGGTGGGGCTGGCGGGACAGGCATGGAGGGAATTGGTTCCCATGTAGTTCTCAACGGCGTCGGTCCAGCCGTCGGTGTCGTCGTCGTCGTCGATGTCGTTGGGGATGGTGTCGCCATCGGTGTCGACGTCTGACTCGAGGCAATCCTTGGTACCGTCCCCGTCGCTGTCGGGGAAGCCCTCGTCGATGCCGTCGTTGAGATCATTGTCGAGTCCATCGCAGACTTCGGGGCTGCTGGCTGGGTTGGTAGGGTCGGAGCCGGTGGCTAGCTCCTGAGCGTCGCTGTAGCCGTCGCCGTCGTAGTCGGGGTCGCAGGCGTCACCAGCGCCGTCGCCGTCAAAGTCTGCCTGGTCAGGGTTGTAGACCAGCGGGCAGTTGTCGTCGGAGTCGGGGACGCCGTCGGTGTCGTCGTCGGGGTCACAGGCGTCGCCGATGCCGTCCGCGTTGGTGTCGGCCTGGTCAGCGTTGGCGGTGTTGGGGCAGTTGTCGCAAACATTGCCTACGCCATCTGAGTCGGCGTCGGCCTGGTCGCTGTTGGCGGTATGGGGGCAGTTGTCTAGGTCGCCGCAGACGCCATCGCCATCAGCGTCGTTGTCGGGGTCGTTAGGGCAGTTGTCGCATACGTCGCCGAGGCCGTCGCCGTCAGAGTTGGCCTGGTCGGGGTTGGAGTCGATGGGGCAGTTATCGCAGGCGTCACCCACGCCGTCGGTGTCGCCATCTTCCTGGCCAGGGTTGGAGTCGATGGGGCAGTTGTCGCATACGTCGCCGAAGCCGTCTGAGTCGCCGTCGGCCTGGCCAGGGTTGAAGTCGATGGGGCAGTTGTCGCAGACATTGCCTACGCCGTCGGTGTCGCCGTCTTCCTGGCCGGGGTTGTCGGAGTAGGGGCAGTTGTCGCATACGTCGCCTAGGGAGTCGGCGTCGGAGTTGGCCTGGTCTTGGTTGTCGTTGTAGGGGCAGTTGTCACATACGTCGCCTAGGGAGTCGGCGTCGGAGTTGGCCTGGTCGGAGTTGGAGACGGTGGGGCAGTTGTCGTTGCCGCCGACCTTGGGCGGGTTGAAGCGAGGCCCGACACAGTAGCCGTCGCCGTCGGCGTCATCGCTTGGGTCGTCGGGGCAGACGTCGCAGGCGTCGCCTACGCCATCGGAGTCGCCGTCTTCCTGGCCGGGGTTGTAGAGGGTGGGGCAGTTGTCGTTGTCGCCCGTCTTGGGTGGCAGGTAGCCGCTGCCTACGCAGATGCCGTCGGTGTCGGCGTCATCGTCGGGGTCGTTGGTGCAGACGTCGCAGGCGTCGCCGGCACCGTCGCTGTCGGCATCGGTCTGGCTGGGGTTGTCGGTGGTGGGGCAGTTGTCGCAGGCGTCGCCGAGGCTGTCCGTGTCAGAGTTGGTCTGGGTTTCGTTGTCGGTGGTGGGGCAGTTATCACAGGCGTCGCCATGGCTGTCTGTGTCTGAGTTGAGCTGGTCCTCGTTCGCGACG
>Ga0114930_10003273_pt1 | contig 14268 bp, 8 predicted proteins | sample AnhtaG_FD_87300 | JGI IMG/M metagenome (GOLD analysis project Ga0114930, IMG submission 87300) | Deep subsurface microbial communities from Anholt, Denmark to uncover new lineages of life (NeLLi) - Anholt_01485 metaG | ecosystem: Environmental > Aquatic > Marine > Oceanic > Sediment | place... | reverse complement strand
TTCGATAGTATCAGTGGCGGTTACTTTACCTCCAAAGTATCCAGCACGACCAGTACCAGTTGTTGTTGCAAATATTACATCGCTATTGCTCTCAGCGTTCAATATTCGAAAGTATCCCGCACTTCCCGAACCGGAGTTAATTATTGAAAAGAGAGTATTACTGCTTGACGTAGAACCTGTATATGGAAGGGAAAAGCTACTTGCTGCCGTTGTTTGTACGGTCCTATCAGGAAATTTAAATCCTCCGGAAGTGGATTCGATGATATTTGTTGCGGTGACTTTACCATTAAAATACCCTGCGGCGCCCGTTCCATTTGTTGTTGCAAATAGGGCGTGACCTGAACTCTTGAAATTATCTATTTGGAAGAATCCGGCATAATTTGTCCCATTTGTTGTTGCCAATAGGGCAGGATTATAATTATCGGTATTGTTTATACGAAAGTATCCTGCTTTCTCTGGACCGGTTGTTGTGACTGAAAAAGCAGTACTTTTACTTGAAGTGGTACCTTCGTATGGCAGAGTTAACCCTTCACCACCGGTTGCCGCCGTTGTTTGTACTGAACCGTCAGGAAATTTAAACCCACCGGATTTTGACTGGATGATATTAGTGGCGGTTAACGTGCCCTCAAAATATCCGGCATCCCCGGTACCATTTGTCGTTGCGTATAAAGCCGGATCACCATTTTTTAAATTAAAAATTCCGAAATACCCTGCTTCTCCCAAACCATAATTTCTACCGTTTATAGCTGATCCATAACCATTGGTACTCACGTATAGTGCGCTGTTGGAATTCTCAGGATTATTAATTGTAAAATAACCGGCTCTTCCTGCGCCATTAGTAGTTGAGTAAAGAGAAGGATTTTCATTTTTGATGTTATCAATATTAAAATACCCGGTGCCACCGGTACCGGAGTTTGTGATTGAAAAAGCATTCTTTTCGCTTGAAATAGTACCTGAATAAGGAAGGTCAAATCCTGTACCGGAAGGAGCGCCCCAAACTACAATTTTACCGTCAAATATAAGCGACTGTCCTAAAACAGCGCCGGAAGGACTGATTTTTTCAGGTGTTACGGCGCTTCTAACGATCTTGCCGGTAGTTACAATATTATCGGGGATCGACCGTGTAGAAAGGCTGTACGGGACGGATGTTAGTTTAGTTCTCGGCGTCAATTCTGAACCTTCATTCACACTTATCCCCAACCAATATTGTTTATTAAAAGGAATGGTTAAGGGTTCTACACTTCCCAAAATAACATTAAAAATCCCATCTGTTACCGACACCGACTGCGTCTCTGCCCAGACCGCTGTTCCACCCGTTTCCAATTCGTATAAATTAAATGTGAGTCTATAATTACCATCTTTAACTATCGTTCCATCAGCATTTTTCAAAACACCTTGATAACTAACTGTGGCAGGAATTTGTGCATAAGAGATTTGAAAAACAAAAATAAAAAATAATGCACCGATAAAAAGTTTTACTTTCATAACTCTCCTCATTATTTTAATTTTTTAATGATTTTGATATAAAGAAATAAGGGTTTTTATAACAAATTATATAGCCTGAATAACTTATTAACAATACTTTGGTGAATTTTTATGAAAACGTACAAATCCCCCTTAGTCCCCCTTTAAAAAAGGGGGGTTTTAAAGCTTAAAATAGCTTCATTAGGTATTTTTGCCAAAGTTTTGTTATTCATTGAACAGATCCTGTACTAATTAAACAGATCCTGTACTACCCAACCTGTCATCCTGAACTTGTTTCAGGATCTATTTTTTGATTTTACATTAAATCTTACCCAGAAGCTTCGGGGTCTGTCCCGCTAAGCGGGATAAATTTTTCAAGATTAATGATTAAAAGGATTGTCTTTTTTTCCTGAAGAATCCTCCGATAAAAAAAATACCGCTAATAATAAGCGTCGCTTGTGAAAACAGTTCACCGTGCTGCGTATAAAAAGGCTGTGTGGTCTCAGCATCGCGGTAATAGACCTCTCCCGTCAGTATATCATCCACAAACACACCGCTTTCACCCGTCACCCTGCCGTATGGGTCGATAAGTATCGATATACCCGAATTAGAGCAGTGCGCCACTCCGAACCGGTTTTCAATCGCCCGAAATACCGAAATCTGCGCATGTTGATACAGCGACGACGTTCTGCCGAACCAGTTATTATTGGTAATGACAACAAGGAATTGTGCACCTTTTTTGGAGAATTTTTGAATAAAATCCGGAAAAACGGACTCGAAACAGATTGCGGTGGAAAATTTAACGGTACTTTTCTGCAGCGGGTCGGTTGATATTTCGTCTTCGGTGAGATCATTCTCCTTCAATCCGAGCGAAAAAATCGTATATTTATTTCCGGGTGTAAAATCTGCCTGACCGAAATAGAGGGATTCGAAAATCTGAAAGCGGTCTTCATAAGGAAACCATTCGCCGAACGGTACCAGATGAATTTTTCCATACCAGGTTCCCGGAGATTTTTCATCATTATATAAAACCGCTGCATTAAAAGATTTATATGTTTGTAAACCGTTTTTCACTATGCTTTCGGCATCAAAACACCCGGTAAGAATCGGGGTCTGAGTGCCTTCCACAATCTTTCTCATCCAAGCGTCATATTTCGGATTATATTTTAAAAAAGATAATGCAGCCGTCTCAGGCCAGACAATGAGATCGGGCTTAGCTTTCGCTGCCTGAAGTGATAATAAATCATATAACACGAAGGACGAATCGCGCAGTTCTGCATCGGTTTTTTCATCCATATCTACATTGCCCTGCACAAGCGACACCTTCAACGTATCACCAAGCCATGTACCGGAGCTCATAACCTGCATGCCATAAATCAACGGTGCAATAAAGAGCAGCACAACCGGCAGCGCGTATTTTATAACCTGTAAATCTCTAAGAATCGAGCCGAGCGGCACCTCATGGTAAAGCTTTCTTACCCGCTCGATGAGCATAAACACGAGAACATTTATCAAGCAAATCCAGAATGTTACACCGTAAACGCCGGTAAAATCAACATACTGGATAAGAGACGGGAAATATGTCTGTGTGTGTGCAATCGACTGCCAGGGAAATCCAAAAACACTCAGCGTTCTGAGGTATTCTATTGCTGTCCATAAAAACGGGAAAAGCCCTAAAAACAGCGACCCGTATTTCATATATAACCATCTGAAAAGTAAGAGCGAGACTGCTGTGAATAACGGCAGAAACAACAATGCCACAACACCGCCAAGAATGGTGCTATTGAGAATCCAGAACAGCACCCCGGTGTGGAAACCAAAACCCCACCAGTATCCGGTTTTAAATGCGGTTTTTAATGAACCGGCGCGCGACCAGTATAACAGCGGCAGCAGGCTGATACATCCCAGAAACCCGAGCCTGAATGGTGGAAATGCAAACGCCACCAGCGCTCCGGTGAAAATTGCTATCCAATACCGGATAAAAAAGTTTTTAAATGATTGTGAGATAATTTTAAATAACATTAGTAATATATCTAACCTGAAAAAATCCATAAATTATTGCATTTTTGATAAAAAAATTATGAACAGACAGGAATGTCTGTTCTACTATTATAAATGACATATATTGGTAATAGACAATACTTACTGCTTATCGGAACACATAAGTAAGCTCTCTGTTGGTGTTATCACCAACGGAGAAAAGTGTTTCACAAAAGGACCACTTCGTGGTTGGTGATTCCGCTAAGCGGGACCAACACAACAGCTACAAAGTGAAGATTATTTGGTAGAACAGACATTCTTGTCTGTTCATCAGACATTCCTGCTTGCCCCGATTTTCAGGGTTTGTTCATCAATAATAATATACGACATATCAAATACTATTTTTGTGTGTTATGTCAAGTTCCAAAAAATCTTGCAAAATAAACATGGCTGAGAGCGAATCCACTTTCTTTTTATTACGGCTGGGTTTTTCTCCCAGACTCCTCATTACCCGCTCAGCTTGTTTAGAGGTTAACCGCTCATCATAATACTCCACCCGGACACGCAGCCGTTTGCTGAGAAGGGAGCCGAACTCCTGTACTTCTTTTCCGGCTGTTCCTACCTCCCCGGAAAGACCAAGCGGCAGTCCCAGCACAATACGCACCGAATCATACTTCGAAATAAGCTGTCCGATCTGCTTGATCGCATCCTCAGTATCTTTTACAATCAGCGTTGGAAGCGGTTGTGCCGTTATTCCAAGCGCATCTGTTATTGCTGCCCCGATCCGCCGTTTCCCGTAGTCCAGAGCAATTATGCGTGGCTTCATAAGAACAAAAGAGTTTTAGACGTAGATTAACGCAGATTGATTATGATTAATACAATATTTTTTTAGCTTAAACCCGAATTATTCATAAAAAAATTATGTACTTTAGATAAAATTGATATATAAACTTTTGGAATAGCCATTGGTTATAACGCCAACAGAGGACAATCATCATGTTATATGCACTGACAAATTACAATAGTAATAGCAATGAATAAATCGAGCATACTTAATCATCCCACTAAGCGAGATCAGCGTTTATTGGCGTCTAATTTAGTTATAATAAAGCCGTTAAAGATATGGGTCCCTAACGGCTTAAGATTGAATTGCGGCGTTATTTCTTCAGTGGCATTTTTAGTTTTGTTTTTAGGATTTTCCCGGCTTTAAAATGAGCTTTTTTTCGAGCCGGTACAGAAATGACCTCACCCGTTCTCGGATTTCTGGCTTTCGGTTTGGGTTTGGTCTTTCTTACTTCGAACACACCAAAATCCCTGATTTCAATTCTAACCTCGGGGTTCGCATTAACCATTATGTTCCGCATGGCACCAAAAACCCCATCTACAACCATCTCGGTTGTTGAGATTTTCTCATCCACAAGATTAGCTGTTCTTTTGGTTACATTTTTCTTGGTTATGGTTCGCATATCTACTCCCTTTTGCAATTTGTAGCCGTCAGCTATCAGCTTTTAGCTTTCGCTTTTAAAATTAATATTTATAATAAAGAAATTATGTGATATCAATAATGAAGGATACTGACAAATGAGAACAAAAAACTGATACCTGACAGCTGAAATCTAATGTATTAAAAATATTTCATTTATGTAAGAATTGCTATATATAAATCTTTTTTTGCAAATAAGCAAGTAAAAAATAATATAATTTTAGCGCATGTTTTTACTATTTCCGCTTCACCCGTTGTATACCCTTAACTTTGGATATATTCTGCATAACCGCTTTAAGCTGCTGCACGTCTTTGACTTCTAAGGTAATATCACACATCGCAACGATACCCTGTACCTCTATATTAATTCCCAATACATTGATATCCATTTTTGATATAACAACCGCTATATCGCGCAGCAGATGTTTTCGATTAGCGCCAATAACCTGAATCGATGCCGGAAAAACCTTGTCGATTTTTTCTGCCCAATCTACTATCACGCCTTGTTCGTTTTTAGATAACTCTTTTGGAATGTCTTTACATTTCACTCTATGTGCCACAATCCCTTTGTCTTCCCGATAAAACCCTATAATCTTATCTCCGGGAACAGGCATACAGCATTTACTCAACACAATTACCAGGGGATAATCACCATGGATGACAACATACGGCTCATGAGTATCACCTTTCGAGGATTTTTTTAAAATCCGCGGGATCCGGGTTAAAAAAGTGGATCTTGTACTTTCGTGCAACTTTGGAAAGACCCTTCTGACTATTTCCTCTGGAGTAACTTTATGTGTTGCAAGAGCCTGCCACAATGCATCTAAATTTGTAAAACCAGAGCGCTGCATTAACTGGTTCGTATCAATATCTTTGGATTCTATAGCATGCTTAGCCAGTTCATTCACCAACATCTCTCTGCCAAGCTTAATATACTGCAGCTTGCGATTTTCTTTGAGCCACCGGTTAATCTGTGTTCGTGCACGCGAGGTTATAACAAACGATGTCCAGTATTCCTGGAGGCTTGGCTTTGAAGAGGTTAAAATCTCGACTTCATCGCCATTATGGAGTGTGGTATACAGTGGAACAACTTCAAAATTAACCTTTGCACCGATACATTTCAATCCGATTTCCGTATGCACGGCAAAAGCAAAATCAACCGGAGTCGCATTTTCAGGTAAATTAATAAGCCTGCCCTGTGGTGTAAACACAAAAATTTCATCACGGGCAAGGTCGAATTTAAAGGATTTCATAAACTCATCTGGATCAGAATTATCTTTATCCCAATCCAGAAATTCCCGAACCCAGACCAATTGGTCATCCAACGGCTTATCGGTATGTTTCGCTTTATAATGCCAATGGGCGGCTATCCCCATTTCTGCGGTATAATCCATTGCTTCGGTGCGAATTTGTACTTCCAACATACGTCCTTTAGGTCCAATAACCGTGGTATGCAGTGATTGGTAGCCGTTGCTTTTTGGTGTGGCTATATAATCTTTGAATCTATCGGCAACCGGAGTAAACAGCGTATGCACAACACCCATAACGGCATAGCAATCCTCTTTTTTCTTAGTAATAATTCGTATTGCCAACAGGTCGTATACTTCTTCAAACGGCACATTTTGTTCCTGCATTTTCCGGTAAATGCTGGAATAGCTTTTAGCCCGGCCTGTTATTTTACATGGTATTTTAAGCTCATTCATCTTCTCCATAATCGGCTTTTTCATCATTTCAATGTGCTTCTTGCGCTCGATTAATTTCTCGTCTATTTTCTTATTGATAAAATCATATGTTTTCCTGTCTATAAATTTAATGGCAAGGTCTTCATACTGCCAGCATAAACTTGCTATACCGAAGCGAATGGCAAGCGGCGCATATACATCCAGTGTTTCCTGAGCGATTAAGATCCGCCTTTTTTTCGGAAGATATTCCAGCGTCCGCATATTATGGAGACGGTCTGCAAATTTTATCATGACCACGCGAATATCTTTCGCCATAGAGAGAACTAGCTTCCGGAAATTTTCTGCCTTTTCAATTTCTAATTTTTTGAACTTTAAATCCGTTATTTTTGTAACACCGTCGACAAGTTTGGCTATATCCTCCCCAAATTCTTCCTGCACTTCTGTTAATGTTACCCCCGTATCCTCAACGACATCATGCAGTAATCCCGCTGCAATAGTGGTAATGTCCATTTTCAGCTCGGCTAAAATATTTGCCGCTTCCACGCAGTGTTCAAAATATGGTGCGCCCGACATCCGGAATTGGTCTTTATGCGCCTCAAAGCCAAACCAGAAAGCTTTTTTTAATAACTCTTTTTTCCCGTCTGGCATATATGCGTTTATCTGGCTGATAAGGGCATCATACTTTTTTTCAAAGGCTTTTTTCATTTTTGAACAATAGCTGTTTGTTGTCAGTCATCAGTTGTCAGTTGTCAATTACAGGCTGTTATTTTCAGCAAATAATGAAAACCGACCACTGAAAACTGAGAACTAATTATTCATTCCCCTCCCAGAGGAACAGGTGATGACCTGATAAGCGATTTAAATTCTGAATACTGCAGCCGTGATACGCTTTTAACCGATTTCATGCTGTTAATTTTCTGTGTAATATTACGCAATTCTTCGGTATTCGGAATCTCGATAACAAGAATGCAAAAATCATGCCCCCCTGCTTGTTTTGTTTGATAATTTATCAATTTTATATTTCGATTACCAAATATAGGGGTAATGTCTTTGATAAAATTTTCAGAATGCGTGTGAACAACCTTTAATCCCGCCGTAAATAGTTTATTAGATTCTTGTGCCCATTCAACATTAATCTCCCTTTCAGGCTCGAGCCGCAATTGCCGAATACTCTTGCAGGTAATCCTATGAACAGTGACCCCTTTTCCACGTGTGATATAGCCCACGATGGGATCACCCGGAACCGGCAGACAGCATTTTCCAAAATTCACCATTAGATCATCCATACCGCCTACTTTCATGCTCGCCGGCGGTGTGCGCTCAGGGTGAAGTTCATGAATTTGGGGCTCTTCATCTAATTTTTCTTTTTTCTTGCTACTCTCCACATCGATTAATTTTTGTACAACAACTTGAGCGGAGAACCTTCCTGAGCCAACCGCAGCAAAAAGATCCTCTATTGTATTATAATGCAATTCTTCGCAAGCATTGTTGAGGGCTTCATTTGTCATTGAGATTTTATGCCGCCTGAACGCCCGGGCAAGAATTTCTTCCCCCAGCTTTATACTTTGCATCCGCATTTTCTTGCGGAGCCAGCGGCGGATTTCCGTTAATGCTTTGGTGGTGCGTGCATATTTCGTCCAATCAGCATTGACTGTTGGTTGATTCGAGGTCATAACTTCGACACGGTCACCGTTGCGCAATTCACGGTTGAACGGAACAATCTTCCCGTTAATTTTTGCCCCACTGCAGCATAAGCCTACCTCTTTATGAATTGCAAATGCAAAATCGATGGGTGTTGAACCTCTGGCAAGTCTTATTAAATCACCTTTAGGAGTTAATACAAAAATATCATCTTTCAGTTCACTCAGATGAAAGAATTTTTCAAACGCTTTATGCCCAAAACCCCTCCCATCATCTGTCGCATGTTCCCGAAACCATCTAAAAAATGCATCAGTGGTGCTTTTCCTACTTCCCGTTTTGTAATTCCAATGTGCGGCAACTCCTATCTCTGCGGTTCTGTGCATCTCTTTGGTACGAATTTGCAGCTCAAATTTACGGTTGTCTTTGTCCTCCACCAGGAGGTGCAGTGATTGGTACCCGTTTATTTTAGGTCTTTGAATATAATCGTCAAACTCTTCCAGTATCGGCTTATAGAGCTGCTGCACAATCGCAAGAATTTTATAACACTCCGGAATGGTTTTTACAATCGCCCGCACTGCCATTATATCATAAATCTGATCAAACGGCTTGCCCGTGCGCTGCATTTTTCGGTGAATGCTCACGATATGTTTTGTTCTTCCCGATATTCCTGGGGATATACCACGCTTTTTCAATTCATACTTCAGTTTCAATCCGACCTGATTAAGATAACGGTCAAATTCATACCGTTTATCAGATACTCTTGCTGAGATATCAGCATAAATATCGGGATGTAATATCTCAAAGGCTTTATCTTCCATGAGGGTTTTGTATTTACTCAGACCAAGACGGTGCGCCAGCGGTGCATAAAAAGCAAGCACCCTTTCTGCCTGCTTGATCATTTCTTCCTGCTGCCGCTTATGATGATGCAGTATACGCAAATACCTGTTGACCAGCATCATTAAAATAACACGAAAATCGTGAGCAATAGCGAGAGCCATCCTGATGTAGTTATCCTCACTTTCCCCTTTTTTAGCCTGTTTTGCAAGCAGACTGATATTACCGTATTCCTTCACAAGATCATGAATTTCGTTACTGAATTTCCGTTTAATCTTTTTCATTACATCCGGAAATCTGTACAAATCATGCAGGAAGCCGGCTGCAATCGAGACGTTATCCATCCCAAGTTCTATTAGAATCTGCACTGCGCTTAATGTTTCTTCAAAAGTCAGAATCTGAGGATTATCGGCAAAAATTCCCCTGACGCGTTTGGAAAATTCCCGCGCCGATTGGACCACATCCCTGTCTTCTGCAGGAAGCTTTGATATATACCGTTCCAATACTTCGGTTTCTTTGCTTTGAGTTTCGTTGTCCATGTGTAGGTTTGTTAGCTGTCAGCTGTCAGCGCTCAGCTTTCAGCTTTATGTATTAAGTTCTGAGTTTCAGTTTTCAGTTTACATTATTAGCTGTTACCTATTTAGCTGTCAGCGCTCAGCTTTCAGCTTTATGTATTAAGTTCTGAGTTTCAGTTTTCAGTTTACATTATTAGCTGTTACCTATTCAGCTGAATGCTGATAGCTGATAGCTGACAGCTATTTTATTATTTATACTTCCAAATCATTCATTTTGCTCCATAATCCGGTTAAATTTTATTTCATGCAATAAATGAATGACGTTTCTGCCTAACTATTTAGTCGTCCCTGAAAAAGTCGGTTATGACGGATTTTATGAATTATGGCGCTGTTAAAATCCCCCTCAATCCCCCTTTGGAAAAGGGGGAGTTCTATAATTATCCCCTTTTGTAAAGGAAGAGTCTTATAATCCCCTCCTTTTTTAAGTGAAGCATAATTTTCTCATTTTGGAAAGTGAAGCATAATCCCCTCCTTTTACAAAGGAAAGTTCTATAATCCCCCCATTTTGGAAAGTGGAGCATAATTTTCTCATTTTGGAAAGTGGATTATAATTCCCCCCTTTTATAAAGGGGGGCAGGGGGGATTTTCCTATCACCTCAATATTCGATTACGTAGTTCAAAAAGATTAATTACGCTTTACTCTCAATAATTACCATCTCAATTATTTCTAAAAAAGGAATACAAATAAGCACTTTTCTTGCATTTCTACGCCGGCAAAATCATCCCGGCAAGCCGGAATATGCGCTTTATTATCAATATGTTAGCCTATTTTTCAGGGATAACTATTTGTAACTGCTGAAAACCGGAAAATATAATATTTAGTCTTCTTATGTGACTATTAATAACAAAATAGTTTCTTTTATTTGAAATGCAACTGTTTTTTTAATTAATACGAAACCTTTTGAGTTTTGACTGTTTATAGTAGGGGTACGTCTCGCCGCGCCCATACATCCGGGATGTTATTTCGGATTTAAAACTTTGGATTTAACTATTTTAATATTAAAATAACTTACCTGAAAAATTCTCTCGCCCCGAGTACTCGGGGCAAAGAAAAAATCCCGAATCTTCGGGATAATGAATTGTTTTTATTTAAAATACTGCTTACTTTTTATCCCGAGTACTCGGGATGAATTATCCAGGCTAAAAGCTAACAGCTAATAGCTAATAGCTAAATTATATCGGAACCGGGATTGCTTCTTCTAAGGCGAGGTTTTCAAAACGGGCATAGTCTTTGAGAAATGCGAGGCGAATTGTTCCTGTGGGACCATTTCGCTGTTTACCGACGATGATTTCAGCAATATTTTCGGTAGGGCGTCCTTGTTCATCGGTTTCAATGCTGTACATTTCAGGACGGTAAATAAAAATAACGAGATCCGCATCCTGTTCGAGTGCGCCGGACTCACGCAAATCGGAGAGCAACGGTCTGCGGTTACCGCCACCGCGAATTTCCGGCTGGCGGGAGAGCTGCGAAAGAGCAACCACCGGTACATCCAGTTCCTTGGCTACTGCTTTTAGCGAGCGGGATATTTCTGAAATTTCCTGCTGCCGGCTGTCTTTTCCAGCTGGTCCCCGCATCAACTGGAGATAATCGACGACCAACATCTGTATGTCGTGCTCCATTTTCAAGCGGCGCCCTTTTGCACGTAATTCAAATATACTCAATGAAGCAGTATCATCGATAAAAAGCGGCGCTTCCGCAAGGACTCCGGCTGCAAGTCCTAATCTGCCCCACTCATCCTTGTTCAACTTCCCTTTGCGTAATTTGTTCGAGTCTATACGCGTTTCGAAGCTTAAAAGCCGTGTAGCTAATTGAAACTTGGACATTTCGAGGCTGAAAAATCCAACTCCTATTTTCTCATTTACTGCAGCATTGCGGGCTATATTCAAACTGAATGCGGTTTTACCCATCGATGGTCTGCCGGCGATTATTATCAAATCGGACTTCTGAAATCCCGCAGTCAGCTCGTCTAAAATCGTAAACTCGGTTGGAATACCAATCACTTTACCTTCGCGCCTGTGGTATTTCTCCAGCACATCCATTGTCTCATGCAAGATCGGACTGATTTTCTCAAAACCGGTTTTCAGTCCCTTTTCACCGATTCCGAAGATTTTTTGCTCTGCCCTGTCCAGCAGTGTTTGAGCATCCTCGCGCGCTTCATAACTCGCTTCGGTGATTTCGCCTGAAATCGAAATCAAACTGCGCAGAATAGACTTTTCCAGTACAATCCTGGCATGATACTCTACATTTGCCGTCGAGGTCACCTGGTTTGTGCATTCGGTCAGATAATATGTTCCGCCGACCTCTTCTAACCGGTTGTCCTTTTTAAGCTGTTCGGAAACAGTAATCAAATCGATCACCTGGTTTTGTGCAAAAAGCACACTCATGGCATTAAAAATTCGCTGGTGCGCAGTTTTATAAAGGTGCTCCTCCTGGAGAACTTCCATAGTACGGTATACCGCATCTTTGTCAAGCATCATCGCCCCAAGCACTGCCATCTCAATATCGACAGCCTGAGGCGGAATGCGTTCTTTTAAGCCTCTGTCATCCATGTTTCAATTTCTTTAAATATTTAAAGTTATATTTCCAAATTCCTATTATTATTCTTATCAAAGCGAACCATTATACTACCCACCCATTTTTTCAATCCCATAGAGGCATATTTTTCATTATTTTTTCCTGAGTTTGAAATGGTTTGCGCAAGAGATTTATCTATTTTTTCTCGTGGAAATTTAGGATTTATCCAGTAAAACTTAGTTTTTAAATTAATTGACCTACCCTGTGGCGATTGTTTGCTTTTACCCCTTTTTCCGCGATTTTTCATAACACCTCGATTTGAAATTTTCGAAAATGCTGATTTTTATATTTTAACCGCATTGTTTTTTAACCGCAGAGTTCGCAGAGTAAGTGCAGAGTTCGCAAAGTATTTAATAAAAAAGTATAGCAATCTGCGTTTTTTCTCTTGATAATCACTTCGAGACAGAATCTTATTTTCTTTTACTGATAAATTCATCCTGTATAATGAATTGCCACAATATGGCATAACAGTACTAATATCTCTCTCTGCGATCTCTGCGCACTCTTTGCGAGCTCTGCGGTTAAAATTATTTCTTTTGTACGTTACTGAGGTATAGCTTTTTTATTTCCTGCATATCCTCCCAGGTTGGACGTTTAAATCGTTCACTTCTCAAAAGCGCTGCCGGGTGATATGTTACCATCAAGTCAATTCCATGATAATCGTGCACCTTCCCCCGCAGCTCACCCAAAGACTCAGTCGTTCTCAGGAGTGTCTGCCCTGCAACCCTGCCCAATGCCACGATCAACACCGGATCGATGAGCTTAATCTGGTGAATCAGATACGGTTCACAGGAGGCAATCTCCCCCGGCTGCGGATCACGGTTATTCGGCGGTCGGCACTTTAAAAGATTTCCGATATATACTTCAGACCGGTCAAGGTCAATAGCATGGAGAATTCTATCGAGAAGCTGCCCGGCACGCCCGACAAACGGCTCGCCCTGCAGGTCTTCATCGCGGCCGGGCGCTTCACCGATAAACAATAAGTCTGCATCAGGATTGCCGACGCCAAAAACAAAATTCGTCCGCGTCGCACCCAGAGGACATTTCTGGCAGTCTTTTATTGCGTGATAGAATTCTTCAAGATCATTAATGCTCTGCCATGGTTTGCTTTTGGACGCTTCCTTGTCAAATATATTTTCTTGCTTCTGAATTTCGGTTTTCCGGTCAATCCACAATGTATTACCGAACAACTCTTTTTGCTGCTCAAAGTAACGCCGGATGAGATTTCTTGTCTTGTTGGATGCTGCCATTGGTTCCTGGAAAAATCGGTTGATTTATATTTAATCTTTTCAACTTTTTTTCTGATAATAAAAATGATTAATATCAAAAGCAACAAATTATTGCTAATGTGGAAAAAAAAATAATTTGTGTGGATAAATTGTGGAAAGATTGTGGAAAAGTTTTTGGTGCGGTACTAAAAAATGGGTAGCCAGAGGAGATATTTTTATCTCGCCGATTTCTTGCAATATGAAATTAATTATGGCGAAGGTGCCATGAAGTGTTCACTATGTGCCACGAAGTGGTGGCTACGCCAAAGAACACCTTCACCAGCGGGAAATAACCCCGTGTCTCTGTAGGGGCGAGGTTACCTCGCCCCTACAATATCTTATTTTATGAGGGCAATTTACTTTATTAGATTTCTAACACTGTTGATGACAACACCAACAGCGAGCTTAAATTTTAGTTTGATAGCAATAAGGTTTTCGCCAGACGAGATATTTTTTACCTTGCTGCGCTGTGCCCCCACTGAACAATTTTATGCAGATAATGCTGATACCTATTAATAAACTGATTGACACAAAAATATTTTTTCAAATTATTTAGTCACTGAACTTTTGTAAATTTTGTAATCATTGTAAATCGATTTAACAAATCCCCCTTAAAAACAGGGGATTCAGGCATTTACTCCTCCCCCTTTATTAAAGGGGGATTGAGGGGGATTTTTTGATTTAGGGGAACATTTTAAAATCCCCCCTAACCCCCCTTTACAAAAGGGGGGAATTATTAATATGTTTCATATAGCTGACACGGAAT